>Ga0265797_10001151_pt1 | contig 47259 bp, 47 predicted proteins | sample P2T30metagenome_FD_192433 | JGI IMG/M metagenome (GOLD analysis project Ga0265797, IMG submission 192433) | Plant litter microbial communities from East Loma Ridge, Irvine, California - P2 T30 | ecosystem: Environmental > Terrestrial > Plant litter > Unclassified | place: USA: California...
TGATCAAAATTCGTGCACGGCAGGCGTCATCGGGCGTCCCGGCGCAGCGAATGCTTCATCGAAGAAGGATTACTATGCTCTACCAATTGCACGAGATGCAACGCTCCTTCCTGACCCCGCTGATGCAGTGGGCGGATGCATCCTCGAAGTTGTTCTCGAACCCAGTTTCCCCTTTCGCCCACACCCCCTTCTCGCAACGTATCGCCGCCGGCTACGAACTGATGTACCGCCTGGGCAAGGACTACGAAAAGCCAGCCTTCGGCATCGATACCACCACCATCAAGGGCGAGGAAGTCCGGATCGTCGAGCAGTTCGCCGTCGAGAAACCGTTCTGCCAGCTGCGCCATTTCAAGAAGGACTTGCCGGACGCGGCGTTTGCCGCCCTGGCCCAGCCCACCGTGCTGGTGGTCGCCCCGCTGTCGGGCCACCACGCCACCCTGCTGCGCGACACCGTGCGCGCCCTGCTGCCGGACCACGACGTGTACATCACCGACTGGGTCGATGCGCGCATGGTGCCGCTGTCGGCCGGCCCCTTCCACCTGGATGACTACATTTATTATGTCCAGGACTTCATCCGCGCCCTCGGCCCCGACGTGCACGTGATTTCCGTGTGCCAGCCGACCGTACCGGTGCTGGCCGCGATCGCGCTGATGGCAAGCGACAACGATCCCAAGCTGCCGAAGACCATGACCATGATGGGCGGCCCGATCGACCCGCGCAAGTCGCCAACGGCCGTCAACGACCTGGCCACCGAAAAACCGTTCTCGTGGTTCGAGAATACCGTGATCTACGCGGTGCCGGGCAATTACCCGGGCTATGGACGCAAGGTGTACCCCGGCTTCCTGCAGCACGCCGGCTTCATCGCCATGAATCCGGGCCGCCACGCCCAGTCGCACCGCGAGTTCTACCAGCACCTGGTGCGCGGCGACGAGGAATCGGCGGAAAGCCACCGCCAGTTCTACGACGAATACAACGCCGTGCTCGACATGCCGGCCGAGTACTATCTCGACACCATCAAGACCGTGTTCCAGGACTTCAGCCTGCCGAAGGGCACTTGGGAGGTCGGCGGCAAGCTGGTGCGTCCGCAAGACATCAAGACGGTCGCCCTGTTCACCATCGAAGGCGAGCTCGACGATATTTCCGGCGCTGGCCAGACCCAGGCCGCGCACGAGCTGTGCAGTAACATCCCGGCCGACATGAAGCGCGATTACGTGGCGCCGAAGGCCGGCCACTACGGCATCTTCTCGGGCCGCCGCTGGCGCGAGACGATTTGCCCGAAGATCGGCGAATTCATCAAGGCGTACGCCTGAACAACGGCGCTGCGATTGTCATGAAAAATGCCGCGGAAGTCCGCGGCATTTTTTTATACATCCGATCACTCAGGCTGCGCTGTCGCGCCGGTCCTCGCCCCGTCCAAAATCGTCGTCCGTATCGACATGCGGCTCGCGCCGGTCGCTGCCGCGGCGGTGGTCGGCAGCAGGTTCGGACTCGGCGGCGGTGGCCGTGTCGCTCTCCTCGGGCCGGTACACCGGACGCGAGGTAGGGTCGGCCGCCAGCAGGGGCGCGACAATCCATTCAGTCATTTCATTCTCCTGTGAACCGGCTGGAGAGACGCCCCCCGCGGCGGCGGGCTGGCGTCCTCCCAGCCGCTTAATTACCCAGCAAAACGCTGGCGATAATGCCGGTGGCAACTGCCGCCAGCACGTAGTCGTTGCCCACTTGCACCCAGTGGTAGCCGCGCGGCGGCGCGCTCAGGCGGTGCGAGCGCCAGTTGTCGACCACATATTGCTTGTGGTGATAGCCGCCAGGCAGGCGGTTGCCGCGGTACAGGTCGTGGCGCGGGCCGGCGCCGCGGCGGGCGTGACGGTCGTCGCGGCGGTCGTCGTGGCGGTCGTTGCCATAGTTGCCGTAGTTGCCACGATTGTTGTCACGATTGCCGCGATCGTCGCGGCGGTCGTCGCGATGGTCACCGCGGTCATCGCGGCGGTCATGACGGTCGTTGTGTTGTGCGAATACCGGCGCGCTGGCGGCCAGCATCAGGGCGATCATGCCTTTGGCGATGAGGTGTTTGTTCATGTTGTTCCTCCTAGAAAGTTGGCGCGCATGAAAAGCTGCGGCCCATGGCTCCAGTAAGCCACGAACGTTCTCCCTAATCTGTTCGCTGCGCCACTTACTGGACGAAACAGCAAGCCCCGGTCGCGCCGTCCCGGCTTTTGTCGGATAATAACGGCTTTACGCCGCCGCCGCACCGTGACCAAGACCCTAGCCGACCAGATCGAAGACCTGCTGCCGCAGACGCAATGCACCAAGTGCGGCTACCCGGCCTGCCGGCCCTACGCCGAGGCCATTGCGGGCGGCGAAGCGCAGATCAACCAGTGTCCGCCGGGCGGGCTCGAAGGCGTGCGCCGCCTGGCCTCGCTCACCGGCCACCCGGTCATTCCCATCAATCCGGCGAATGGCGTCGAGCGCCCGCGTCCGGTGGCCTTTATCGACGAGAGCCTGTGCATCGGCTGCACGCTGTGCATCCAGGCTTGCCCGGTGGACGCCATCCTGGGCGCGGCCAAGCAGATGCACACCATCCTGCCGAGCCTGTGTACCGGCTGCGACCTGTGCGTGGCGCCCTGCCCGGTCGACTGCATCAGCATGGTGCCGGTGACCGAGACCACCGGCTGGGCCGCCTGGTCGCAGGAAGCGGCCGACGCCGCACGCGCGCGCCACGACTTCCGCAGCCTGCGCCTGCAGCGCGAACGCGAGGAAAACGATGCGCGCCTGGCCGCCAAGGCGCTGGAAAAGATGCGCGCGGTGACGGCCGAGGTGACGAACACGGCGGAAGAACTGGCCGAGAAGGAGCGCAAGCGCGCCATCATCGCCGCCGCCATGGAAAGGGCGCGCCAGCGCGCGGCCGCGACTCCCGACACTGCGCCGTCCGGCGCCGCGCCATCCGAACCGCCAAAAAACTGAGCGAACCCATACTGAGCGATGAACCCCGCCAAACGCCTCGAGATCTTCACCCGCTTCCGCGCCGCCAACCCGCATCCGACCACCGAACTCGAATACACCACGCCCTTCGAACTCCTGATCGCGGTGCTGCTGTCGGCGCAGTCGACCGACGTGGGCGTGAACAAGGCGACGCGCCGCCTGTACCCGGTGGCGAACACGCCGCGGAAAATCCTCGACCTCGGCATCGATGAGCTGAAAAGCTACATCGCGACCATTGGCCTGTACAACACCAAGGCGAAGAACGTGATGGCGACCTGCCAGATCCTGGTCGAGCAGCACGGCGGCGAAGTCCCGCGCGCGCGCGAAGCGCTGGAAGCCTTGCCCGGCGTGGGCCGCAAGACCGCGAACGTGGTGCTGAACACGGCCTTCGGCGAGCCGGCCATGGCGGTCGATACCCACATCTTCCGCGTCTCGAACCGCACGAAGATCGCGCCGGGCAAGAACGTCGACGAAGTAGAGATGAAGCTGCTCAAGTTCGTGCCGAAGGAATTCCTGCAGGACGCCCACCATTGGCTGATCCTGCACGGTCGCTACACCTGCGTGGCGCGCCGCCCGAAGTGCTGGAACTGCATCATCAACGACTTGTGCGAGTTCCGCGACAAGACGCCTACGCCGGACGGCATCATCGCGCCCGGCGTCACAGAATCGATTTCGCTTCCGGCAGCCTGAGCGCCAGGCGCGCCGCGAGGAAGCTGGCCGCCACGCCGGTCACGCCGGCCAGCGCGAACTTCAGCACCAGCATGCCGAGGATGATGCCCCAGGCGACGAAAGGCTCCCAGAAGGCGTAGGCCAGCGCCGGCAGGGTCCAGCCGCCTTCGGTGTCGAAGGGCTTGCCTTGCACCAGACTGAGCACGATGCCGTAGACAAACAGCAGCGGCCCCACGATCCATGCCGCCAGGCGCCAGCGGTTCGCCTGTTCCGGACCGATATTCTCCAGCCAGCGGCTGCCGGCCATGGCGCAGCCGCCTGCGAACAGCGCGGTGTACGAGGCAAAGTACCCGATCTGCAATCCCCGGATGTCCTGCCCCACTGGCATGAACAGCCGCAGCACGAACGCGCCGGCGCCAGTGGCCAGCGCGGCCAGCAGGAGGGTACGGTGGCTGGGCGACCAGTTGCCGGGTTGGGCGCTGCCGCGCAGATGGCGCCATAGCAGACCCGGATGTAGAAAAGCCGCGCGGCAAGTGCGGCGCGGCTGCTTGAGAACGCAAGGACCTCAGAACGCTTCCCACTCCTCGCTGCTGACCTTTGCGTTCGCCTTCGCGCTGATTGTCGAACGCACCGGCTCCTTGCGGACAGGCGCCGGCTCAGGCCAGCATGGTGGTGGCGCCGCTGGCGAACGAGGCCCGCGCAATGCGCCCATCGACCACCTCATACACGCACAACATCTCGACCGTCCCCCGCCCTTCCGGGAAGTTGCGGTACACCAGCTCCAGGTCGGTGACGAAGTTGCCCACCACGCTGCGACTCAAGAGCTGGGCGCGCAGGCCGGGTTCGGCGAAGCGCGCTGCGTAGCGCGGGCGGATCCCGGCGTGGCCTTCGGCCAGCAGCGCGCCGTGCAAGGCGAACTGCTGGGCATCGTGTGCATAGGTGGCCATCAGGGCGTCGAGGTCCCTGGCGTTGTAGGCGTCGAGTTGGGCCTGGACCACGGCGGCGGGAGAAACAGTCATGCGGGACTCCATCAAAGCAACACCAGGTTATCGCGGTGCACCAGCTCCGGCCCTTCGATGTAGCCGAGAATGGCTTCGATCTCGTGCGAGGAATGGCGCATGATGCGGCGCACTTCGCTGCTGGTGTAGCTGGTGAGGCCGCGCGCAATCGGCGTGCCGTCTTCGCGCACGCAGGTGATCAGCTGGCCGCGCCCGAACTCGCCGCGCACGGCCAGCACGCCGATCGGCAGCAGCGACTTGCCCTCTTGCGTGAGCTTCTGCACGGCGCCGGCGTCCAGCACCACGTCGCCAGCCGTGTGCAGATGGTCGACCATCCACTGGCGGCGCGCGGTCAGTCGCGTGGTCGGTGCGTTCAGCTGCGAGCCGATCGCCTCGCCGCCGGCCAGGCGCGTGAGCACGTCAGTCTCGCGGCCCCAGGCGATCACGGTGTGGGCGCCGGAACGGGCGGCGCGGCGCGCGGCCAGCACCTTGGTCAGCATGCCGCCGCGGCCGATGCTGCTGCCGGCGCCGCCGGCCATGGCTTCCAGCGCCGGGTCGCCGGCTTCGGCCTGGGCGATCAGGCGCGCGGCCGGGTCCTTGCGCGGGTCGGCGGAGAACAGGCCGCGCTGGTCGGTGAGGATGACCAGGGCATCGGCCTCGATCAGGTTGGCCACCAGGGCGCCGAGCGTATCGTTGTCGCCGAACTTGATTTCATCGGTGACGACGGTGTCGTTCTCGTTGATGATCGGGACCACGCCCAGGCGCAGCAGCGTCGTCAGGGTAGCGCGCGCGTTCAGGTAGCGTTCGCGGTCGGCCAGGTCGGCGTGGGTGAGCAGCACCTGGGCGGTCTTCACGCCATGGGTGGCGAAGCGCGATTCGTAGATTTGCGCGAGGCCCATCTGGCCGACGGCGGCGCAGGCCTGCAGTTCGTGGATGTCGTGCGGGCGATTGCTGAAACCGAGGCGCAGCATGCCTTCGGCGATGGCGCCGGAGCTGACCAGCACGACCTCCTTGCCGAGGCCGCGCAGCGCGGCGATTTGCGTGGCCCAGCGCGCGATGGCGCCGTGGTCGAGGCCACGGCCTTCGTCGGTGACGAGCGAGGAGCCGACCTTGACGATGATGCGGCCGGCCTGCTGGATGACTGAATGAGAAGAATGCGCTGAATGCGCAGGGTTCATGGCGTAAGCCTCCTGGCTCGCGGGCGCAAGGCCAGCAGGGCCAGGCCCGCCAGCAACTCGATCCCGGTGACGATCAACAGGGGCCCATGCGGCAGGCCGATCGCGAACGCGGCGACCAGGCGCCCGGCCGGCTGGGCCAGCAGGAACAATGCAACGAGATCGCCGAGGAGGGGCTGGTCGCCCCGCCTCGCCGCCAGCAGCGCCAGCCCCGCGATCGCGAGACGGACGCCGACATACATGGCGTAGAACTGGCTGTAGCCGTTCACGCCAACGAGAAACTGGCCCAGCACCGCGGCCACCCGGTCGGGGTCGAGCACGGTGATGAGCGCCGCCAGCGAACTGGCGGTGGCCACCAGCTGCAGCAGCTGGCCGCGCGCCCAGTCGCGCGTGAACGTGAACCGCGGGCGCTGGGTGCTGACGCGGTCCTCAGTCTTCAAGGATCTTGAAGCGCGGATCGTCAGGATCGATCGAGTTGATGCCGCGCGCTTCCTCGGTCATCTGCATCGTCTCGTCCACGCGCACGTCTTGCGCGCGCTTTTCTTCGAGGTGCAGGTAGATCGCGTTGATCAGGTCCTGGCAGCCTTCGCGGTTCAGGGCCGAGATCTCGAAGACCGGGCCTTTCCACGCCATCTTCTTGAGGAAGTCCTTGACCTTCTTCTTGCGCTCTTCCTCGGGAATCATGTCGAGCTTGTTCAGCACGAGCCAGCGCGGCTTGTTCAGCAGGTCTTCGTCGTACTTCTCGAGTTCCTTGATCAGGGCCTTGGCTTCCTTCACCGGATCGACGGTCGCCTCGAACGGCGCCAGGTCGACGATGTGCAGCAGCAGGCCGGTACGCGCCAGGTGGCGCAGGAACTGGTGGCCCAGGCCCGCACCTTCGGAAGCGCCTTCGATCAGGCCCGGGATGTCGGCGATCACGAAGCTCTTCGCGTGCGAAACGCGCACCACGCCGAGGTTCGGATGCAGGGTCGTGAACGGGTAGTCGGCGATCTTCGGCTTGGCGTTCGAGACGGCCGTGATGAAGGTCGACTTGCCGGCGTTCGGCATGCCCAGCAGACCCACGTCGGCCAGCACCTTGAGCTCGAGGCGCAGCTGGCGGCGTTCGCCCTCTTTGCCGTCGGTCTTCTGGCGCGGCGCGCGGTTGGTCGAGGTCTTGAAGTGGATGTTGCCCCACCCGCCCTCGCCGCCCTTGGCCAGCATTTCGGTCTGGCCGTGTTCGGTCAGGTCGGCGATGATTTCGCCGTTCACGTTATCGATGATCAGGGTGCCGACCGGCATGCGCAGGACGACGTCGTCCGCGCCCTTGCCGTAGCAGTCCGACCCGCGCCCGGCTTCGCCGTTGCGCGCGATATGCACTTTCGAATAACGGAAATCCACCAGGGTATTGATGTTGCGGTCAGCAACCGCCCAGATCGAGCCGCCCTTGCCGCCGTCGCCGCCGTCCGGCCCGCCGAATGGACGGAACTTTTCGCGCAGGAACGATGCGCAGCCGTTGCCGCCGTCGCCCGCGATGACTTCAATTCTTGCTTCGTCGATAAACTTCATGATGACCGCCAAAAAACTAAAAAGGCTCTACCGTGGGCAGAGCCTTTCGATGGAAGGCTTGCGCCTTGCAAGGATGTGCGCCGTTCAGGACGGCGCTTTTCGTCAATTACGCAGCGACTGCTTCAGCTGCAACGACGGTGACGTACTGCTTCGAACCGACGCCTTGCTTGACGAACTTGACCGTACCGTCCACCAGGGCGAACAGGGTGTGGTCTTTGCCGAGGCCAACGTTCACGCCTGGACGAACCGGGGTGCCGCGCTGACGCACGATGATGCCGCCGGCGGTGATCGCCTGGCCGCCGTACACTTTCACGCCGAGGCGCTTGCTTTCTGAGTCGCGGCCGTTACGGGTAGTGCCGCCGCCTTTTTTGTGTGCCATTTAAATACTCCTGGATGACTGTTTAAAATAGACCGGGCAATTAGCCGTTGATCGAAACGACTTCGATCTCGGTGAAGTTCTGGCGGTGGCCCTGACGCTTCTGGTAGTGCTTACGACGGCGCATCTTGAAAATGCGGACCTTGTCGTGGCGACCATGGGAAACGACCTTCACCAGAACCGTCGCGCCTTCGACCAGAGGAGCACCAAACTTGATGCTTTCGCCCGCGCCAACGGCGAGGACCTGATCGATGGAGAGTTCGGAACCAATGTCTGCCGGTATCTGTTCTACTTTGAGTTTTTCGCCAGCGACAACTTTATATTGCTTGCCACCGGTTTTTATGACCGCGTACATGATTGAAACCTCATCAAATGTTTAAAGAATTCCCACCGGCGCCATCGCGCTGAGCTGGTCTGAAGCCGGGGAACAGAGGATTATACATGGATGGCGGACTTGCGTCAAAAGCCTGGCTGGCCCGCCGTGGTCCGTGGCATTGCGGCAACGACTGCCCCGTAGGGGTGCATTTCCTTACAGTTGGGCAAATGGCACGACTTATGCATGCTTGACGTATAATCGCCGCACTCAACGATCAACGTTTACGCAGGTTCGCCTTGTCCGCCGCTACCCAACACGCTCAACAGAACAACATTACCCAGACGATCGCCGACGACATGGCGGCGGTGAACACGGTGATCCGCCAGCGCCTGCACTCCGACGTTCCACTGGTGAACCAGATTTCCGAGTACATCATCAGCGCCGGCGGCAAGCGCATCCGCCCCGTGCTGGTGCTGCTGCTGGCAAACGCGCACGGTTACCGCGGCACCGCGCACCACGAACTGGCGGCGGTGGTCGAGTTCATCCACACCGCCACCCTGCTGCACGACGACGTCGTCGACGAATCCTCGCTGCGCCGCGGCCGTGAAACGGCGAACGCCCTGTTCGGCAATGCCGCCTCGGTGCTGGTCGGCGACTTCCTCTACTCGCGCTCGTTCCAGATGATGGTGAGCCTGGAAAGCATGCGCGTCATGCAGATCCTGTCCGACGCCACCAACGTGATCGCCGAAGGCGAAGTGCTGCAGCTGCTGAACATGCACAATCCGGACGTGACCCACGAGAGCTACCTCACCGTGATCCGCTCGAAAACCGCCAAGCTGTTCGAGGCCGCCGCCGAACTCGGCGCCCTGGTGGCCGGCGCGAATAACGCGCAGATCGCCGCCGCCGGCGAATTCGGCCGTTCGCTGGGCACCGCGTTCCAGCTGATCGACGACGTGCTCGACTACGCCGGCGACGCCGCCGAGATCGGCAAGAACGTCGGCGACGACCTGCGCGAAGGCAAGCCTACCCTGCCGCTGATCTACCTGATGGAACACGGCACCCCGCAGCAGCGCGAACTGGTGCGCACTTGCATCGAGCAGGGCGACGAGCAGCATTTCGACGCGGTGCTGGCCGCCGTGACCTCGAGCGGCGCCCTGGATTACACCCGCCGCGAAGCCGAGGCCTCCGCACAACGCGCGGCCGAGTCGATCGCCGATTTGCCCGACAGCGTGTACAAGGACAGCCTGCTCCAGCTCTGCAGCTTCGCAGTTGACAGGAACCACTGAGAATATTTATAGTGAAGCCATCCCGAGGCGCCGCTTCCCGACGCCTCAAATTCAGTCGGGGTGTAGCTTAGCCCGGTAGAGCGCTACGTTCGGGACGTAGAGGCCGGAGGTTCGAATCCTCTCACCCCGACCAAGAATTCAAAAAGCCAGACCAGGCGTCAGCCGGTCTGGCTTTTTTCATGCTTGTTTCAAGCGCGCTTATGCCAGCTCGGTAACGAACTGGGACAATGGACGACGCACCTTCTTCAGGTTGACCAGCCAGTCGCCTTCATCCGCACGGTAGCCAACCGGCAGCAGGATCACCGAACGCAGGCCGCGCTCGCGCAGCTTCAGGATCTCGTCGACCTTGGCCGGATCAAAACCTTCCATCGGCGTCGCATCGACCTTTTCTTCGGCGGCGGCAATCAGCGCGCTGCCCAGGCCGATATAGGCCTGGCGTGCGGCATGCTCGAAATTGGTCTCGGCGTCGCGCTGCGGGTAGGTCGACAGCAGTTGCTGGCGGTAGGCTTCCCAGCCTTCGTTCTTGAAGCCGCGCTCATCGTTCACCAGGTCGAACATGGCGTTGATGCGCTCGGGCGTGTAGTTATCCCACGCGGCGAACACCAGCAAGTGCGAGGCGTCCGTCACCTGGGACTGGTTCCAGGCATGCGTCTTGATCTGTTCGCGCAGGCCAGGGTTGGTCACGATGAACATCTCGTACTGTTGCAAGCCACTGGAGCTGGCCGTCAGGCGCACCGCCTCGAGAATGCGGTCGATCTTTTCTTTGGCGACCTTCTTGGCAGGGTCCATCTTTTTGGTGGCGTAACGCCACTGCAAGGTTTGCAGGAGATCAGACATGCAAATTTCTTTCTATCGAAGTGAGTGATGCGCCATGATGCCCGACTCGGCGTTTTTCTGCCGAGCAAGGCTCTTTTTGCCTCAGTCCTACGCGGAGGGAGGCTGGCGCCAATTCGATGGATATTAGCGGGATTCGTCCTCGCACCAGGCGCGGCGCATGCCGGGATGGTCAAGGTGGCCTCGAACACGCCGTCCGGCAGCGAGATGTATGTCGACTCGGGCTTCGAGTACGTTGGCCAGGGCCGTAACCTGATAAGACTGAACATGGTCACCATGTACGGCAAGGACCAGGGAGACGACCGGAAGAAGGGTTCGAGAAGGTCCGCTACCGCCCTGCTCAACTGCAGCGGCAAGACGCTCAGGATCGAGAAAATGACCGCTACCTCGCCAAGCGGCGCGACGGAATTCGCGGTTGTCTTCCCGCCGGAGCGGATCAAGACCGATACGCTGTCTGAAGGCACCCTGATGTGGACGATGCAGGACATCGTCTGCTCCACCAGTACCTGACAAAGCCGATAGCGTTGCGGCGCCAATCGCGTGCGCGAATCGGCGCGACCCGCATACGACAATGCCGCCGCAAAAGCGGCGGCATCGACACACGGTCAAGCCTTGCGCTTGTCGTCATCCACCAGTTCGAACCACATCGCGTTCAGTACCGCGAAAGCGGCCGCCAGCGGCAGGCCGAGGATCCAGGCGAAATACCACATATCACACTCCTTTTTTGTTGCGTTGATTAGTAGGCGTGGCCCTTGCCGTCGCGGATGCCGTTCGCATCGACCTTGCCCCACAAGACCTTGTAGACCCAGCTGGTGTAGCCGATGATCAGCGGCAGGAAGATGGCGCTACCGACCAGCATGATGAACAGCGTCAGGTGGCTCGACGACGCGTCCCACACGGTCAGGCTGGCCGCGCCCTGGATCGACGACGGCAGGATGAAGGGGAACATCGATGCCCCCACGCTGAGGATGATGCCGGCAATCGACAGGCTGCTGAACACCATGGTCCAGCCTTCCCAGCGGCGCGCCAGGCCGAGCAGCGCCAGCACGGCGCCCACAAAACCCAGCACCGGCGCCGCCACCGTCCACGGATGGGCGGCGTAGTTCGCGAACCAGGCGCCGCCCTGCCCCGCCACGGTCTTGAACAGCGGGTTCGAGGCGCCAGTCGTCACGACTTCGCTGGTGATGCGGTAGCCATCCACAAAACGCCACAACGCCCAGCCGGCCAGCGCATACAGCCCGATCACGGCCACGGCCGCGCGCATGCCCCAGCTGCGCGAACGCGCCGCCACGGCGCCCTCGGTCTTCAGCGCCAGCCAGCTGGCGCCGTGCATCACCAGCATCGCCACCGACACCAGGCCGCACAGCAGCGCGAAGGGGTTGAGCAGGCCGAAGAAGCTGCCGTCGTAGAAGATCTGCATGTCCGGCGTCAGGCGGAACGGCACGCCCTGCAGCACGTTACCGAGAGCCACGCCGAAAATCAGCGAAGGGACAAAACCGCCCACGAACAGCAGCCAGTCCCAGGTCGCGCGCCAGCGGGCGCCTTCGTGCTTGCTGCGGTACTTGAAGCCGACCGGGCGCAGGATCAGGGCGAACAGCACCGCGAACATGGCGAGATAGAAGCCCGAGAACGACACCGCGTACAGCTGCGGCCACGCGGCGAAGATGGCGCCGCCGCCCAGCACCAGCCAGACCTGGTTGCCTTCCCAGACCGGGCCGATGGAATTGATGACGACGCGCCTTTCGAGGTCGGTCTTCGCGACGAAAGGCAGCAAGGTGCCGGTGCCGAGGTCGAAGCCGTCGGTGACGGCAAAGGCCACCAGCAGCACGCCCAGCAGGACCCACCAGACGACGCGCAGTACGTCGTAGTCGAGCAGTGTATGAAGAATCATGGTTGTTTACTCCGCGGTATCAGGAATGCGTCGGGATGGCGTTGTGCGGCATGGCGGCGGCGGGCGGCTTGTCCAGCAGGTCGCCGGCGTCCGGACCCTTGCGGATGGCTTTCAACATCAGCTTCATCTCCACGACGAGCAGGATCGTGTACAGCACCACGAAGCCGATCAGCGTGCCGAGCACGGTGGTGATGCCGAGGTTCGACACCGCCACCGCCGTCGGCAGCACGCCTTCGATGGCCCAGGGCTGGCGGCCCAGTTCAGCGACGATCCAGCCGGCTTCGGCGGCGACCCACGGCAGCGGCAGCGACCACACGGCCACTTTCAAGAGCCATGGATAGGCGTCCAGGCGGCGCCGTGCCGACAGGATGAAGAACACGGCGGTCAGCACGATGAAGTACATGCCCAGCCCGACCATCACCCGGAAGGACCAGAACAGCGGCGCCACCTGCGGCACGGTGTCGGCGGCGGCCTGCGCGATCTGCGCATCGGTGGCCTGGCGCGGATCGTCGATGTAGCGCTTGAGCAGCAGCGCGTAGCCGAGCTGCTGGCCGTGCGCCTCGAAGGTCGCCTGCAGTTCGGCCGGGACCGGGCCCTTGCCGCCCAGGGCGCGGATCTGTTCCAGCGCGTCGTAGGCGACGATGCCCTGGCGCACCCGCAGCTCGGCCAGGTCCACCAGCTCGTAGATGCCGGGGATCTCGGTGTCCAGCGAACGGGTGCCGATCAGGCCCATCACCCAGGGGATGTGGATCGCGTAGTGCGTCTCGCGCGCGGCCTGGTTCGGGAAGCCGAAGGCGGTGAACGCGGCCGGCGCCGGCTCGGTGTGCCACATGGCTTCGATCGCGGCGAGCTTCATCTTCTGGTGTTCGGTCGACAGGTAGCCGCTTTCGTCGCCCAGCACCACCACCGACAGCGAGGCGGCCAGGCCGAAGGAAGCGGCCACCGTCATCGAGCGCTTGGCCAGCTCCTGGTGGCGGCCCTTGAGCAGGAACCAGGCCGAGATGCCGAGCACGAAGAAGGCGGCGATCACATAGCCGGCCGATACCGTGTGTACGAACTTGGCCTGGGCCACCGGGTTGGTCAGCACGGCGAAGAAGTCGGTGACTTCCATGCGCATGGTCTGCGGATTCAGGGCGGCGCCGACCGGGTTCTGCATCCAGCCGTTGGCGATCAGGATCCACAGCGCCGAGAAGTTGGTGCCGATGGCGGTCAGCCAGGTCACGACCAGGTGGGCGCGCTTCGAGAGCCTGTCCCAGCCGAAGAAGAACAGGCCGACGAAGGTCGCTTCGAGGAAGAAGGCCATCAGGCCTTCGAGCGCCAGCGGCGCGCCGAAGACGTCGCCCACGTAGTGGCTGTAGTAGCTCCAGTTCATCCCGAACTGGAACTCCATCACCAGGCCGGTGGAGACGCCGATGGCGAAGTTAATCCCGAACAGGACGCCCCAGAACCTGGTCATCTGGCGCCAGACGGGACGGCTGGTCATCACATACACCGTCTCCATGATGGCGACCAGCATCGACAGCCCCAGGGTCAGGGGAACGAATAAGAAGTGGTACAGCGCCGTGAGGGCGAACTGTAGCCGGGAGAGCCCGACGACATCGAGATCCATGATGCGATCCTTTCTTGTTGTTGAAGTGAGTGGTTCAGTGTTGGCGCAGGCGCGCCAGCGCCGCGTCGTATCCGGGGGCGCCGCGCCGCAGGTCGGCCACGATGCGGCCGCCGCCGATCACCAGCAGGCGCTCGGCCAGCGCGGCCTCGCGCCGCAGGTGGGTGGCGACCAGCAGCGCGCCGCCATCGGCATGGCGCCGCAGGCGCGCCAGCACGTCGGCGGCGGTGGCGCCGTCCAGGCCTTCGGTCGGTTCGTCGAGCAGCCAGAAGCCGGTGTCGCGCAGCAGCAGGCGCGCCAGTGCCAGGCGCCGCGCCTGGCCACCGGACAGGCCCAGGCCGCCCTCGCCCAGCGGCGTATCCAGGCCCTGGGCCAGGCCGCGCACGTCCTCGGCCAGGCCGGCCGCTCCCAGCGCATCCCAGAGCTGGGCGTCGCTGGCGTGCGGATCGGCCAGGCGCAGGTTCTCGCGCAGGCTGTCCTGGAACAGCTCGGTGCGCTGGGTGAGCCAGGTGCAGGGCGCCGCCGCCACGCGCCCTGTTTCGGGCGCCAGTTCGCCGGCGGCCAGCGCCAGCAGCGTGGACTTGCCGGCGCCGCTGGCGCCGATCACGGCGACCCGTTCGCCAGCGGCGATGCGCAGGTCGATGGCGTGCAGCGCGTTGTGGGTGCGGCCGGCGTGGGTGACGCTGACGCGCTCCAGGCGCAGGACGTCGTTTGCGCCGTTTGCGTCGGTGCCTTGGCGCGGCGGCGCTTCGGGCGCCGAAGCCTGCAGGCGCGGCGCCAGGCGGCGTGCCGCCAGCGCGCTGCGCGCCGCGTCGATGGCGCCGCGGCGCAGCGCCGCAAACGGCTCCAGTGCGGCCAGTAGCGTCAGCAGGGCCAGCGCGGCCAGCGGTGCATCCAGCCTGCCCTGTCCGGCCAGCGCGCCGGCCGCCAGCAGCACCAGCGCCAGCGCCGCGTGGCCGGCCACCGCATGCATCCAGCCGGCCCGGGTCTCGAGGCGGTGCAGCGCGTCGTCGCCACGCGCCAGGCGGGCGTCGATGTGCGCCAGGGCCGCGCACTGGGCCGGCAGGCGGCCGGCCAGGGCCAGGTCGGTCTGGCCGGCGGCGAGGTCGATGGCGGCGCCGCGCAGGCGCTCCGTCAGCTGCACGCGGCGCAGCGCCAGCGGACGGGCCTGGCGCGCGGTCCAGGCGGCGAGGCCCCAGCCGCACAGCAGCAGCCAGGCGAAGACGAACGCACCCAGGCGCCAGTCGAGGATGGCCAGCAGCAGGCCGGCCAGCAGCGCCGCGCCGAAGGTGGCGGCGAGCGGCACCAGCAGGCGCAGGTAGATCGACTCCAGCGCGTCGATGTCGCTTGTGAGGCGAAACAGCAGCCGGCCCGGTCGCAGCAGCAGTGCGCGCGCCGCCTGCGGTTCGGCCCATCCGCGAAACAGCTGCACGCGCAGCGCTGCCAGCACGCCCAGGGTGGCGTCGTGGGTGACCAGGCGTTCGGCATAGCGCCCGAAGGTGCGGCCCAGGGCCAGCAGGCGGATGCCGGCGCTCGGCACGAAGACGTTGAATGCCAGGGCCGCCGCGGACGACAGGCCGGCCAGGCCGGTGGCCGTGATGAACCAGCCCGAGGCGCCGAGCAGCGCGACGCCGGCCAGCACGGTCAGCGTCGACAGGCCGGCGCCCAGCAGCAGGCGGCGCGCGTCGCTGCGCATGAACAGGCGCAGCACGGTAAGGACATCGTCACGGTGTTTCATGCTGCCTCCTTTGCAAGTCCAGCCGGCCCGATGTGGACCACGCGGCCCGACTTGCCGATACGCGCGGCCAGGGCCAGGTCGTGGGTGGCGACGACCAGCGTGCGGCCGCGCGCCAGCGCGAGCAGCGCGTCAGTGACGGCGGCGGCCGTATCGTGGTCGAGGTGGGCGGTGGGTTCATCGGCCAGCAGCAGGCTGGCCTGCGGGGCGACGGCGGCGCGCGCCAGCGCCAGGCGCACCAGTTCTCCGCCGGACAGGCCGGTGCCGCCCTCGCCCAGCGCCTCGTGCGGCGCGGCGTGTTCGACATGCGCCAGTCCGGCGCGGCGCACCGCCGCCGTCACCGCCAGCGGCGTCACGCCGGGACGGCCGAGGGCCACGTTGGCGCGCACCGTGGCGGCGAAGACATGGGGCTTCTGGCCGATCCAGGCCATGCGCGAACGCAGGCCGGCGGCGCTGGCGTCGTCGAGATCGACGCCGCCGATGCGGATGCTGCCGCCCTCGGCCTGGACCAGGCCGGCGGCCAGCGCCAGCAGCGTGGTCTTGCCGCTGCCGCTGGCGCCGACCAGGGCAATGTGCTCGCCCGGCGCCACGTCGAGCGCGAAGCCGTCGAACAGCGGGGCCTCGCCCGGATGGGCGAAGCGCAGGCCGGCAATCGCCAGGCCCGGCGCGGCGCTGCCCTGGTCCGCGGCTTTGCTTTCATCGAACGCTGCATCGTGCAGGGCCCCCGGCAGGACTGGCGCCGCGTCCCGCAGTGCGTGCAGCGCTTCGCGCGCGGCCTCGCCGGCGGCCTTGTCGTGCCAGGCCGCGGCCAGGTCGCGCAGCGGCTCGAAGAAGGCCGGCGCCAGCATCAGGATGAACATGCCCTGCTCCAGCGTGAGGCGCGCACCCCAGCTGCCGCCGTCGATCTGGCCGAGCAGGTGGAAGCCGACATACACGGCAACCAGGGCGACGGCCAGGGCCGAGAACAGTTCGAGCGCGGTGGACGATAGGAAGGCGATGCGCAGCACGCGCATCGTGCCCTGGCGCAGGGCCTGGGCCGTGCCATGCAGGCGCCCCGCGGTGGCGTCGACGGCGCCGAGCGCGCGCAGGGTCGACAGGCCGCGCAGGCGGTCGAGCAGGAAGCCGTGCATGCCGCCCGCCAGCTGCAGCTGCGCTTCGCTGGCGGCCTTGGCGCGCCAGCCGATGACGATCATGAAAAGCGGGATCGGCGGCGCGGCCAGCAGCAGGATCAGCGCCGCCGCCCACGACAGCGAGCCGACCGCCAGCGCAATCACGGGCGGCACCAGCAACACGCGCCAGCGCGCAGCCTGGTAACGCAGCAGCCAGGGCAGCACGGCCTCGGCCTGCTCGGCCACGATACTGGCGGCCCGGCCCGAGGCGGGACGCGTGCGGTCCAGCGGCGAACGGCGCGCCAGGGAGTGGGCGGCGCCGGCGCGCAGGTCTGCCAGCCAGCCGCGCGCCGCGCCGAACACGCGGCGCGCGCCCCAGGCGTCGAGGCTGGCGCGGGCCACGCCCAGCGCCAGGAAGCCGAGCGCCGGAGCGATGACCGCATCGAGTCCGGCGCCATTGGCGAGGCGGCCGACGGCGCCGGCCAGCAGCGCGGCCTGGGCGATCCAGAGCAGCGCGGCGGCTGCCTGCGCCAGCGCGCCGGGGCGGCTGCCGGCTGGCTGAGGATGGGTGCTGCTGGCGCTGTCCTGCTTTGCAGGGGCGTGCGCGTCCGCGCCACGGCGTCTGTTCGAGAGCATGGTTCTTCTCCGGAGTTCGGGGGTGCGGCGCGCCGTGACCGGTACGCCGCGGATTCGGCCTTACGGCGTCAGGGCGGTGGCGCGCAGCCGGGTTGACGGAAGACAGGCAGCGCATGGCCTGGCGCGATCGCCAGCGCGGCGGTCAGGAAAACGGTACGACGGTTACGGTGCGAATCCATTCTCTCAGCTCTGCAGTGGTAGCGGCCCGGATGTCCCTGCCGCGCACAGGTTTCACAACCTGCAAAAACTTCTGAATTTTCAGAAAACAGTGAAAGTATGCAGCAGAACAATTGTATTGTCACGAGAAGGCCAGTAACTTAGTCGGGTATCCTCGGGCCGAGGGCAGCAACTGCGATGCTGCGCGTGAGATAATCGAACTTTCCAAACTTTCGAAAAGTTCTCGACCGTGACGCCACTAGTCCAGAGTTTTGTCAGCCACTTCGGCGAGATGGGTAGCCGCTGGGGCATCAACCGCACCGTGGGGCAGATCTACGCCCTGCTCTTCGTGACCGAGCAGCAGTTGCACGCGGACGACATCGGCGAAAAGCTCGGCATTTCGCGCTCGAACGTCAGCATCGGGATGAAGGAACTGCAATCCTGGGGCCTGGTGCGCATGAGCCGCATTCCCGGCGACCGCCGCGAATACTTCACCTCGCTGGGCGACGTGTGGGAAATCTTCCGCGTGGTGGCGGCCGAGCGGCGCCGGCGCGAAGTGGCGCCGACCCTGTCGGTGCTGCGCGAATCGCTGCTGGTCAAGGCCAAGACGCCCGAGGACGTGTTCGCCCAGCGGCGCATGGGCGAGATGCACGAGCTGGTCGACCTGGCGAATAACTGGTTCGACGACCTGCACCGGTTATCGCCGGAATCGCTGGCGCAGCTGATGAAGATGGGTACCAAGGTCCAGCGCTTGCTGACCGTCAAGGACCGCTTGCTCGGGCATGGCAAAGAGAAGGACGAGGAATGAGCGGATGAGTTGCGGCAACGCAACATTATGCGCTTCCTGTATCGCTGGTATCACGAACCGAAAGTTTATTTATGGATTCAAGGAATTTATACTGCACTGCAACATCACAGTATATTGACGGAGTCCACCATGAATGCAGCAACGATCACCCAGGCGCAGAACGACGGACTGCGCCACCACACCACCGACCTGTTCGCCACTGTCCGCAGCTTCTGTGAACAATTGTTCACCGCCCATGGCGGCTGGTTCACCCGCAGCAGCGACGAGCTGGCTGGCCGCAACGAGATGCTGGCACTGGCCGCCGAATCGGAAGCGCACTCGCCGAGCCTGGCAGCGGAACTGCGTTACTTCGCGAATCGCTAAGTAGCAGTCAGCAGTAAAAACGACGCGCAGCCGAGGCTGCGCTTTTTTTACGTCTGCCAGATAGTCGGCAGGTCCAACAGCGTCTCGATCACGATAAAGTGCCCACCCTGCCACTTCATGGGCTGGCGGATAAGCGCATTGCGCCTCGCTTATACGTTTTAGTTGCAGTCAGGATATATCAGCCGTCAATATCCGAGGCGTTACTATCCCGCAAATCATACGTCCAGCTTATCGCGGACATCATGAACATAAAGTTTGTTTATGAAGAAAGTCGTTCTATACTGCAACGCATCAACGCAGTATTTACCAACCCAGCGCGCTGCAAGCGCATGAAAGGTTTGACCATGACCGCTTTCGAATACCTGCCAGTCGGCCTCGCCATCCTCGCCGTCGTTGCACGCATCGCCATGTTCCTGCCACGCCAGTCGAAAAGCCGGAACCAGGCTGCCTGAGCGCTTAATAAGTAGCAAATGGTACGCGTACTTACATCAATACGCGGACGAATTCTCTTTCGGATAATCTTTCCGAAACCTCCCCGTCGCATGGTGGCTGCGCTAGAATGCTTTCGCAATTTCTAGCCAGAAAGCTATTGTTGGCGATGGATAGGCTGATATTTCAGCCAATTCATTCGCCGATCTAATTCACCCACCACTCATTCACGATGCGACTTCCTGCACTTTCGATTTTTGCCGCGTTCATCGCCTCGTCTGCAGCCGTAGCGGCGCCGACGCCCATCACCCTCGACCAGGCCATGGCCAACCCGGACTGGATCGGCAACCCTGTCGAACAGGCCTGGTGGAGCTGGGATGGCAAGCAGGTTTTCTACAAGCAGAAGCGCACCGGCGCCCAGCTGCGCGATACCTTCCAGGCCGTCCAGGGCGGACAGCCGCGCAAGGTGCAGGACGATGAGCTGGCAAAACTCGACAGCCCGAACGTGGTCTACAACCGCAACCATACGCGCGCCGTCCTGGTGCGCAACGGCGACCTGTTCGAACGCGACCTGAAAAACGGCGCCCTGGTGCAGATCAGCCGCGGCGTGAAGGCCGAGGACCCGCAGTTCTCCAGCGACGAGCGCGCCGTGCAGTTCCGCGTCGGCCACGAGTGGTTCAGCTGGGACCGCACCAGCCGCGTGCAGGGCCCGGTCGCCCTGCCGCGCGCCGCGAAGGATCCGGCCGCCACGGACCCGGACGCGCTGCGCGACATGCAGCTGCGCCTGATCGCCACGCTGAAACGGGCCAAGGACGACCGCGACGCCGGCCGCGCCCGCGCCGAGGAAGAGCGCCGCGCCGACGCCACGCGCGCACCAAGCCCGGTCTACCTGGGCGACAAGGTCACCATCGAAGGCAGCGCCCTGTCGCCCGACGGCCGTTACCTGGTGGTGGTCACCGCCGCAAAAGGCGGCGACAAGGGCCGCGTCGGCAAGATGCCGCGCTACGTTACCGAGTCGGGCTACGAGGAAGCCGACGACGAACGCACCCGCGTCGGCCGCAACAACCCGGCGCCGCACGCGCTGAAACTGATCGACCTGGCCACGAACAAGGTCCAGGACATCGCCTTCGACAGCCTGCCGGGCATCGCCACCGACCCGCTGGCCAAGCTGCGCGCCGACGCCAAGCTCGACCCGCTGAAGGGCAACCGCCCGGTGCGCATCGCCGACCGCGCCGACGCCGTGCGCTGGACCGCCGACGGCAAGGCCGTCGCCGTGATGCTGCGCGCGGTCGACAACAAGGACCGCTGGATCGCCACGATCGACCTGCCGGCCGCCAAGCTGAAACCCCTGCACCGCCTGAGCGACGAGGCCTGGGTCAACTACGACAACGCCGATTTCGGCTGGCTGCCGGACAACCGCAGCCTGTGGTACCTGTCGGAAGAAAGCGGCTACGCCCACCTGTACACCTCGGATGCCGCGGGCCACGCGCGCGCGCTCACAAGCGGCAAGTGGGAGGCCGGCGACGTGCAGTGGAACGTCGACGGCAGCACCGCCTACCTGCTCTGCAACCGCAAGAACCCGGGCACGTATGAAGTCTGCGCCGTGAATGCCAAGGATGGCGCGACGCGCGAGGTGACCGGGCTCGAAGGCGTCGAGCGCTTCGCCCTGTCGCCGGACAACCGCAAGCTGCTGGTGCATTACTCGACCAGCTACACGCCCATCCAGCTGGCCACGGTGCCGGTATCGGGCGGCGCGGCCGTCAAGCTGACCGATACCCGCACTGCCGAATACAAGGCGCGCGAGTGGATCCAGCCCGAATACGTGGCCGTGCCGTCGAGCGACGGCGGCGACCCGGTGTGGTCGAAGCTGTACCGCCCGGCCCAGCTCGAGCCGGGTAAAAAGTACCCGATCGTGATGTTCGTGCACGGCGCCGGCTATTTGCAGAACACCAGCAAGCGCTACCCGAACTACTTCCGCGAGCAGATGTTCCACAACCTGCTGGTGGAACGCGGCTACATCGTGCTCGACATGGACTACCGCGCCTCGAAGGGCTACGGCCGCAACTGGCGCACCGCGATCTACCGCCAGATGGGCCATCCAGAACTGGTAGACTACCAGGACGGCGTGAAGTACCTGGCCGCGAACCTGCAGGGCGACGTGCAGAACGTGGGCATCTACGGCGGCAGCTACGGCGGCTTCATGACCTTCATGGCCCTGATGCGCGCACCGGAAATGTTCAAGTCCGGCGCCGCGCTGCGCCCGGTGACCGACTGGACCAGCTACAACCACGAGTACACCGCGAATATCCTGAACACGCCGGACCTCGACCCGCAGGCGTATAAAATCTCGTCGCCGATCGAGTACGCCGAGAACCTGCGCGGCAACCTGCTGATCGGCCACGGCATGGTCGACGACAACGTGTTCTACCAGGACTCGGTGCGCATGGCCCAGCGCCTGATCGAACTGCGCAAGGATAACTGGGAACTGGCCAGCTATCCGCTGGAACGCCACGCCTACACGCAGCCGGAGAGCTGGTTCGACCAGTACCGCCGCATCCTGAAACTGTTCGAGCGCACGCTCAAGCAGTAAGCCATCCGGACTAAGGAAGCACTGATGAATTCATGAGGGCGTGCTTGGCCGTGAAAAAGACGCCCTGCAGCGTTACAACATCTCGCAATAGCTCGCTATTGCTGCGATTTTGCGCCTTGCCGGACGCCTTTTCACTGGCCAATCCCATCCCACAGAAAAAATCAGTACTTCCCTAAGCGAGCGCCCTGCGGGGCGCTTTTTGTTTTACTGTTCCGATCATCTACTCGCTCTTGTTCGCCGCCATGATGCCTGCCCGCTCCCCGCTCTCTCTTACCCTCTGCTTCGCCCTCGCCGCCGGCTTCGCCCATGCCCAGGATGGCTTTGCCGGCTTGCCAAGTACCGGCAAGGTGGACGACAGCCGGGTGGTGTCGGCACGCCACGGCGCCACGGCGCCGGAAGAGGCGAAGGCACAGCCGGCAGCATCCAGCAAGTCTGCGCCGGCCCCGGCACGCAAGTCGGCGCTGCCCGCCGGCGGCATCACGGGCGTGGTCGTGGAAAATACCGGCGCGGAACAGAGCAAGGTGCCGCTCACCTTCGGCCAGGTATTCGCGCCTGGCGACCTGCCGCGCGGTGCTGCGCTGGCCGGCAAGCTGGCCGACGGCGGCACGCTGCCGCTGCAGGTCGACGTCAAGGCGACCCACCCGGACGGTTCGGTGCGGCACGCCGTGATCTCGGCCCTGCTGCCGCGCCTGGCCAAGGGGCAAAGCGCCGGCATCGCGCTGGTCAAGGGCGGCGCCCGGGGCGATGGCGGCGCCAAGCCGGCGCTCGATACCGGCGCGCAGGTCACGGTGACCATCGATGGCGAACGCTATACGGCGTCCGCCGACCGCCTGCTGAAGGAACAAAAACCGCAGGTTTGGCTCGACGGCCCAATCGTCACCGAACTGCAGGTGGCGGCGCCGCTGCGCAATGCCAGGGGTGAGGCGCACCCGCACCTGGCGGCGCGCTTCGCGATCCGCGGCTATGCCGGCAGCGGCAAGCGCCGCGTCGACGTGGTGGTGGAGAACGACTGGGCCTACGAGCCGGCGCCGCAGAATTTTACCTACGACGTCGAGGTCAAGGTCGGCGACGACACCGTGTATGCGAAGAAGGCCTTCACCCACCTGCACCATGCGCGCTGGCGCACCGTGGCCTGGACCGGCCCCGCGCCCGCCGTCCACCTGCGCCACGACACGGCTTACCTGATCGACTCGCGCGCGCTGCCGAACTACGACCGCTCGGTGCGCGTATCCGATTCGGCCCTGGCCGCGCTGATCGGCAAATGGGAAGGCGCGAAGACCGAGCCGATGGGCATAGGCGCCGCCGTTCCCGCCATGCCGGGCCCCGGCGGGCGCGTCGACATCGGCCTGCTGCCGGGGTGGGCGGCGATGTACTTGCTGAGCATGGACGCGCGCGCGAAACAGGTCACGCTGGGCACGGCCGACCTGGCCGGCAGCTGGTCGGCGCACTACCGCGACAAGCAGACCGGCCTGCCCATCAGCCTGATGGACTATCCCTACATGACCTTGCTCGGCACGCCGAACGACACGCGCAACCCGAAGACCGGCAAGCAGGAAATCTTCCCGCGCTGCCCGAAGGAAGCCTGCAAGACGCCGTACAAGGCCGACAGCGCGCACCAGCCGGCCTTTGCCTACCTGCCCTACCTGGTGACGGGCGACCACTACTACCTGGAAGAGCTGCAGTTCTGGGCCATGTGGAACGTGTTCGCCACCAATCCGGGCTACCGCAAGAATATCCGCGGCCTGCTCGATTCGCACCAGGTGCGCGGCCAGGCCTGGAGCCTGCGCACGCTGGCCGAGGCGGCCTACATCACCCCCGACAGCCACCCGCTGAAACGCGACTTCACGGCCATCCTGAAGAACAACCTGGACTTCTACAACACGACCTACGCCGAGAACCCGGCGGCCAACCGCCTGGGCGTGCTCGACAACCGGCATGCCGTCATCTACAAGGGCAAGACGGCGGTGGCGCCCTGGCAGGACGACTTCTTCACCTCGGCGGTGGGGCACGCGGCGGAACTGGGCTTCAGCGACGCACTGCCGCTGCTGAAGTGGAAAGCAAAATTTCCGCTCGCGCGCATGGTCGGCGACGGCGCATGCTGGGTCGACGCCGCCAACTACACCATCACCGTGCGCGATGCGCCGAATGCCCCGATCTACGACAGCATCGCCCAGGCCTACCGCCGCACCATGGGCGAGCTCGCCGCGCTGCCTTGCGCCGGCGCGGAACTGGCGGCCGCCACCAAGCGCCAGCCCGGCGACATGGGCGGCTACGCGGCCACGCCGATGGGCTTTCCGTCGAACCTGCAGCCGGCCCTGGCCTACGCGGCCGACGTGGGCGGCGAGGCCGGCAAGAAGGCCTGGGCGCGCTTCATGTCGCGCAGCGTGAAGGCGGACTACAGCAAGTCGCCGCAGTTCGCCATCGTGCCGCGTTCGCTCGAGAATGACCGCTGAGACCATGCGCGCCGCATAAAGGATTACAGGTTGTAAGCGCCGTTGCAGATTCATCATCGCTGTAGCACCTTATCGGTATAACAAAACCGAAGGAGTCCAAACCATGCGATGTTCCATCAGTACGCCGGCGCTGCTGGCGCTCGGCGCTGCCATCCTCGCCGGCTGCAGCGTGCAGGAGCCGGGCCAGCTGGCGCAGCCAGGGCATCCCTCCCCTGCTCTGGCCGAGGCAGCACCCGCGCCGCCGCCTCCTTTGGCATCGACGTACGCCCCGGCGGCGCCGCAGCAGCAGCGCGTGACGGTGACCGGCTCGTCCATTCAGGCGCCCTACCCGCTGCTGCAGCGCGCGCCCGCGCCCGGCTTCATCGCCATCGCCCCGCCGCAGGCCGACAAGTTCCCGGACAAGGCGGCGAACGCGGTCCAGCTGGTGTCCGAGCAGCCGGTGTCCACCTTCAGCGCCGACGTCGACACCGCCTCCTACGCCTTCGTGCGCCGCCAGCTCAGCGGCGGACGCCTGCCGCCGCCGCAGGCCGTGCGCGTCGAGGAGATGGTCAACTACTTCCCCTACCGCTACGCCGCGCCGAAGACGCGCAACGACCCCTTCGCCGTGACCACCGAAGTCATGCCGAGCCCCTGGAAAGCCGGTAACCAGCTGCTGCACGTGGCCGTGCGCGGCTTCGACCTGGAACAGGCCGCGCGGCCGCCGCTGAACCTGGTGCTGCTGGTCGACGTGTCCGGCTCGATGGCCGGGCCGGACCGCCTGCCGCTGCTGCAGCAAGGCCTGCGCCTGTTCGCCGACAGCCTGCGCGACAGCGACCGCGTGTCCATCGTCACCTACGCCAACGGTACCCAGGTGGCGCTCGAACCGACCCTGGGCCGCGACAAGGACAAGATCGTCGCGGCGCTCGACGGCCTGCGCGCGAGCGGCGGCACGGCCGGCGGCGACGGCCTGCAGCGCGCCTATGCACTGGCCGAGCGCCACCGCGACCCGCAGGCCGTGAACCGCGTGATCCTGGCCACCGACGGCGACTTCAACATCGGCATCACCGACCCGAAACAGCTGGAACGCTTCATCGCCGACAAGCGCAAGAGCGGCGTCTACCTGTCGGTGTTCGGCGTCGGCACAGGCAACCTGAACGACGCCCTGATCCAGCGCCTGACCCAGTCCGGCAACGGCAATGCCGCCTACATCGACTCGCTGCTGGAAGCGCGCAAGGCCATGCAGGAAGAGCTGGGCTCGACCATGTTCCCGATCGCGAACGACGTCAAGATGCAGGTCGAATTCAACCCGCGGCAGGTAGCCGCCTACCGCCTGATCGGCTACGAAACGCGCATGCTGGCGCGCCAGGACTTCAAGGACGACAAGGTGGACGCGGGCGACATGGGCGCCGGCCATACGGTGACCGCGATCTACGAGATCACGCCGGCGTCGGAAGCGGGCAAGCTGGTCGACCCGCTGCGCTATGGCGACGGCAAGAAGGCGGCGCCCGCCGGCAAGGGCGGCGATGAACTCTGCTTTGTGAAGGTGCGCTACAAGCTGCCGGGCCAGGGCGCCAGCCGCGAGACCGCGCATGCGGTGCGCGCGGCGAGTGTGCGCAGCCGGATCGACGCGGCCTCGGAGGATGCGCGCTTCGCGGTGGCGGTGGCGGCTTTTGGGCAGCGCCTGCGCGGGGAAGCGCCGCTGGCGGACTACAGCTACGCCGATATCGCCAGCCTGGCGAATGAGGCGCGCGGCAAGGATAGCGGGGGTTACCGGGCCGAGTTCGTGCGCTTGGTGCGGATGGCGGAGACTTTGGGGAAAACCAGCCCGGTGGGACAACCGTAAGGGGAACGAGGCGGTGGCTTCGCAGGGTGGGGCCGAGAACCCACCCTGCATGCGAACCGTGTGCCGAGGCCAGGGATGCCTGTTATAAGATTGCTCACGATCCCACTATTCCAGGACCACCCATGCGCCTTCTCATCGCCCTGCTCCTCCCCTGGCTCACCTTCTTCACCATCGGCCGTCCCATCGCCGGCATCATCTGCCTGATCCTGCAAGTGACCCTGATCGGCTGGCTGCCCGCCGCGATCTGGGCCGTGTATGCCCTGAGCCAGTACAAGACCGACCAGAAGATCGAACAGTCGATGCGGGGACGCTGACGCGGGTCAGGCGTCCGACGGCTTGCGCTTGCCCTTGCCGTCGTTGCGCTCGCCCAGCAGCTGGTCGACCGACACACCCGCCTCCTGCACGATCGCCAGCACCTGCTCGCGCGCCTTGCGCAGGTCGTTGCGCTGGCGCTCCTTGAGTTCCTTCTCGACGTCGAACTGCAGGCCTTTCAGTTCGCCGAGGTTGTAGTTCGACAGATCGATCTGTGCCATCGCTTGTCCTCTATCCGGTTGGAACCGCTAGCCTAACATGGCCCGGCGTTCACGCCGCGAGCAGATCGAACAGCGTCAGCGCCACCACTTTGGTCGCCTTGCGCAGGTCGTCCAGCGCCAGCCTTTCGTCGGCCTTTTTTGCATTCGATTCCGGCACCGTGCGCGGGCCGGCGCCGTACAGCACCGCCGGGATGCCCTGCTCGCCGTACAGGCGCGCGTCGGCGTACAGCGGCGTGCCCACGGCCGGGATTTCCTCGCCCAGGATGGCGCGGCCGTTGCGCTGCAGGCTCTCCACCAGCGCGCCGGATCCCGGCAGCGGCCGCAAGGCCTGCGACAGCAGCAGGCGCCGGATCTCGATGCGGATGCCGGGCAGGCCTCCCACGGCGTCTTCGACCAGCGCGCGCACCTGGGCTTCCACCGCCACCGGGTCTTCTTCCGGGATCATGCGCCGGTCCATCTTCAGCACCACCTTGCCCGGCACCACGTTCGTATTCGTACCGCCATCGATGCGGCCGACCAGCATGGTGGGCGAGCCGATGCCCGGCACGCCGGACGTGATCTTTTTCAGTGCGGGCAGCTCGCCGTAGATGGCGTTCAGGATGCGCGTGGCCGCCTGCAAGGCATCGACCGCCGTCTCCGGCATGGCGCCGTGGCCGGCCTTGCCGTGCACAGTGACTTCCAGCTGCAAGCAGGCGTTGTGGGCGGTGATGACCTGGTAGCTGAAGCCGGCCGCGATCACCAGGTCGGGGCGGGTGAGCTTCTGCTCCAGCAGCCAGCCCGGCCCCAGCAGGCCGCCGAATTCCTCGTCGTAGGTGAAGTGCAGTTCGACCCCGCCATGCAAGGGCAGGCCGAGCGACTCCAGCGCGCGCACGGCGAAGATGTAGGTGGCGAAGTCGCTTTTCGAGACCGCGGCGGCGCGCCCGTACAAATAGCCGTCTTCGATCTCGGCGCCGTAGGGCGGCTTGGTCCAGCCTTCGCCGGGCGGCACCACGTCGCCATGGGCGTTCAGGGCGATCGTGGGGCCGTCGCCATACGGACGGCGCACGATCAGGTTGGTGATCGACGCCATGCCGTAGCCGGCGACAAGCTGCGCCGGCACCGCGTGGCGCTCGGCCTCCCAGCCAAACGCGCGCACCATGTCGGCCACGGCCTCGGCATGCGGCGCGTTGTTGCCCGGCGGGGTATCGGTGGGGATGCGCACCACAGCCTGCAGGAAGGCGGCCTGCTCGTCGAAGTGGGCGTCGATCCAGTCGCGCAGCTGCTGCCTGGCCTGGGTGGTCATTGCTTGTCTCCGGTGTTGGCGCCGGCCTCGAACCAGGCGCCGATCTGCGCCCGCTCGGCGTCGGTCATGTGGGTGAGGTTCGCCAGCGGCATGGCCTTTAGTTGCACGGTCTGCTGGTAGATGCGCGCGGCGTGCTGGCTGATGAGTTCAGGCGATTCCAGCATCACGCCGGCCGGCGCGGCGGCAAAGCCGGGCTGGGTCGGTGTCGCGGCGTGGCAGCTGACGCAGCGCTGGTCGACGATCTGTTTTACCTGGGTGAACCGGGCCATCGTATCCGCAATGGCGCCCACCTGCGGGGCCTGCGCCACCGGCGCCGCCGGCGCAATCAGCAGCGCCAGCACGGCCAGCAGCGCGACGCCCGCCGCCGGATACTTCCATTCGATGCGGCCCTTGTGGCGCAGGTTGAAGAAGTGGCGGATCAACACGCCGGCCGCCATGATCACCGCCAGCACAGCCCATGCATGCGGGTGGCGGTAGGTCATCGCGTAATGGTTGCTGATCATGAGAAACAGCACCGGCAGCGTGAAATAATTGTTGTGCACCGAGCGCTGCTTGGCCTTGATGCCGTAGCTGGGGTCCGGCTGCTGGCCGGCCAGCATCGCGTTCACCATCTTGCGCTGGCCGGGGATGATGACGTGGGCGACATTCGCCACCATGATGGTGCCGATCATGGCGCCGATGTGCAGGTAGGCCGCGCGCCCGCTGAGCAGGTGCGTGAGCACCCAGCTGCTCGCCACCAAAAACACGAAGACGACGGCGCCAAAGGCCAGGTCATGCTTGCCGAGCGCGGACTTGCACAGCAGGTCGTAGACCAGCCATCCCAGCACCAGGCTGCCGAGGCCGATGCCGACCGCCTGCCAGCTCGAGAGGTCGGCCACGCTGCGGTCGACCATCATGGCCTGGGCATTCAGGTAATACACGATGAACAGCAGCGCGAAGCCGGATAGCCAGGTGGAATAGGCTTCCCACTTGAACCAGTGCAGTTCCTTCGGCAGCGTGGCCGGCGCGACGAGGTATTTTTGCGGGTTGTAGAAACCGCCGCCGTGCACCGCCCAGAGTTCGCCGGCCACGCCCTTTTGCGCCAGGTCGGACCCCGGCGCCGGCGGCTTGATGGTGTTGTCGAGCCAGACGAAGTAGAAGGAGGCGCCGATCCAGGCAATGCCCGTGATGATGTGCAGCCAGCGTACGAGCAGATTCAGCCATTCGAGGCCGTAGGGCGCCAGGTATCCGAACACGTCCATGCAGGGGTCCTCATCGTTTTTCGTGGCTATATTTCAACGAAGATACGCGGTTTTCATTTTCTACGACATGAAATATGCCGTATATTCGACATAACCGAACCGATATACGTCCAAGCCATGGCCAGCCTGCCCCAGCACCTCGACCTGCACCTGATCCGCATCCTCTACCTGCTGCTGGTGGAGAAGAACGTCTCGCGCGTGGCGCTCAAGCTGAACCAGCCGCAGCCCTCGATCTCGGCCTCGCTGCGCAAACTGCGCGAGCTGACCGGCGACCCGCTGCTGGTGCGCGGCGCGCGCGGCATGGTGCCGACCCAGCACGGCGAAAGCCTGCTGAAACCCGCCAAGCGCATCCTCGACGAAACCGAGAGCCTGTTCGTCAAGAAGTCGCCCTTCGTGCCGGAAGCGGCGGCGCGCACCTTCCACATCGCGGCGCCCGACTACCTCGACACCCAGTTCCTGCCGAACGTGGTCGCCTCGATCCGGCGCGTGGCGCCGAACAGCCGCGTGGCCATCCACAGCGTCGGGCCGGGCACCGACTACCTGCGCATGCTGTCCGACGGCGAGATGGACCTGGTGATCGCCAACTGGGACGAGCCGCCCGCCCACCTGCACATGTCGAAGCTGTTCGAGGACCCGATCGTCTGCACCATGCGCGCCGACAGCCCCTACGCCAAGCGCACCGAGGCCGACGCCATGACCATCGACGACTACCTCGGCCTGCCGCACGTGGCGCCATCGCAGATGCTGCCCGGCTACCACGGCGTGATCGACTCCTTCCTGGCCAAGCAAGGCATGCACCGCAAGATCGCGGTCGAGTCGCCCTACTTCGGCCTGATCCCCTACATGCTGACCCAGACCGACCTGGTGCTGACCACGGGCCGCCAGTTCATGCGCTTTTATGAAAAGGCGCTGCCGCTGAAGACCTTCACCATGCCGATCAAGTTTCCGCCGATGCGCTTCTACCAGCTGTGGCACCAGCGCGTGCACCAGTCGACCGAGCACAAATGGCTGCGCGACCAGGTAAGCCAGGCGGCGCGGGCGCTGGTGCAGAAGTGAGTATATTCCTGGCCGTATAAGCGCAAGCGCCGTCCGGCGCTATCATCGAAAGCTCGAACCATGCGAGGCCGAACATGACGACGTTTTCCGACTTGAACACGCTCGATGCCATTGCCTTTGTCGCGGCCCTGGACGGCATCTACGAGCATTCGCCCTGGATCGCGCAGCGGGCGGCGGGCCGCCGGCCCTTTGCCAGCCTGGCCGCGTTGAAGCTGGCCTTGCAGGAGGTGGTTGATGCGGCGCACGAGGACGAGCGCCTGGCCCTGCTGCGCGCGCACCCGGAATTGGCGGGCAAGGCGGCGATTGCCGGCGAACTGACAGCGGAGTCCACCGGCGAGCAGGCGGCGTCGGGCCTGAACCTGTGCAGCGCCGAGGAATACGCGGCGCTGCAGCGCCTGAATGCCGCCTACAACGGCAAGTTCGGCTTTCCCTTCATCCTGGCCGTGAAAGGCCCGGCCGGACGCGGGCTGACACGCACGGCGGTCATCGACACCTTTGCGCGGCGCCTGAAGCATGCGCGCGCGGATGAACTGGCGGAAGCCTTGCGCCAGGTGCACCGCATCGCCGAGATCCGCCTGAACGCCCTGCTCGGCGTAACGCCGGGGATGGGCGCGCAGGTAATGGAATGGGCTGATGTGATCGGCGCCTGGAGCGATGCCGACGCCGGCCTGACCTGCGCCTACCTGACGCCCGCGCACCGCCGCACCGCCGCGCAGATCGCGGCCTGGATGCGTGACGCCGGCATGGAGACCCATATCGACGCCGTCGGCAATGTGGTCGGCCGCTATGCCGCGCGCGACCCCTCCGCCAAGACGCTGGTGACCGGCTCGCACTACGACACCGTGCGCAACGGCGGCAAGTACGATGGCCGTCTCGGGATCCTGCTGCCGATCGCCCTCGTGCGCGCGCTGCATGAACGCGGCGAGCGCCTGCCCTACCACCTCGACGTGGTCGGCTTCGCGGAAGAAGAAGGCGTGCGCTTTCGCAGCACCTTCCTCGGCAGCGGCGCCCTCACCGGCAGCTTCGACCTGGGCAAGCTCGATACGCTCGATGACGAGGGCGTGAGCATGCGCCAGGCCTTGCTGGACGCCGGCCACGATCCTGCGGCCATTCCCTCGATTGCGCGACGGCGCGAAGACCTGCTCGGCTTCGTCGAAGTCCACATCGAGCAGGGGCCGGTGCTGCTGCAGCGCGGCTTGCCGGTGGGCGTGGTGACCGCGATTGCCGGCAGCTCGCGCTACCTGGTCGAACTGGCAGGCGTCGCCAGCCACGCGGGCACCACGCCGATGGGCATGCGGCGCGATGCCGCGGCCGCCGCCGCCGAGATCGTGCTGCTGGTGGAGGCGCGCTGCAGCGGCGTGGCGGCGCTGGTCGGCACGGTCGGCCAGCTCGCGGTGCCGGGCGGTTCCGTCAACGTGATTCCCGGCGCCTGCACGCTCTCGCTGGATATCCGCGCCGCCGACGATGCGGTGCGGCTGGCGGCGGTGGACGAGATCCTGGCCGGCATCAGCGCCATTTGCGCGCGGCGCGGCATCGAGGAAAAGCTGTGGAAGATCGTGGAGGCGGAAGCGGCGCCCTGCGCCCCGCGTTTGATGGACGTGCTGGGCGCGGCGGTGGAGCGCGCCGGCGTGCCGCGCTTCGACTTGCTGTCCGGCGCCGGCCATGACGCGATGGAGATGGCGAGGATCACCGATGTGGCGATGCTGTTCACGCGCTGCGGCAATGGCGGCATCAGCCACAACCCGCTGGAAACCATGACGGCCGACGACGCGGAACTGGCGGGCCAGGTGCTGCTCGACTTCCTGCGCGGCCTGGGGAGGGACGCATGATGCGCTTGCGGCCGGCACGCAGCGAGGAGATCGACGCCTTGTGGGCGCTGCGCACGCGCGCGCTCGGCCACGCCAGCGCCGGGCATTATGCGCAGGCCGTGCTGGACGCCTGGCTGCCGGCACCGGTCCCGGACAGCATGTCTCGCTTGATCGCGGCCGGCGGCGCGCTGGTGGCCGAGGAAGCGGGCCAGGTGCTGGGCTACGGTGCGGTGAACGTGGCGGCCGGCGAAGTCGACGCGCTGTTTGTCGAACCGGGCCGGCATGGAGGCGGCATTGGCGCGCGGCTGCTCGCGGCGTGCGAGGACCTGGCGCGTGCGGCGGGCTGCACGCGGCTGTATTTGTCGGCGTCGCTGAATGCCGTACCGTTCTACCAGCGCGCCGGACTCGTCATCGTGCGCGAAGAACTGTATGCGCACCATTCGGGTATCGGCATTCCCTCCGTGCTGATGGAAAAGCAGCTCTGATCTGACCTTCCGGCGCGGCGCCAAGCAGGGGCGGCGCCGAACAGGATTAGTGCTCCGCTGCCGGCCGCCAGGCTGCTTAGGCACAGGAAAAGAAGGCGACCCAGGCGAACAGCATGGCCGCTGTACACCTTCGACAGTGCATCCACTTCTCGCCCCCAGCCGGCGCCCACCACCCTCCTTGCCAAACCGCCTTGTGCTCGCTCGGCGCAAGCAGGCATAGCCACCAATGCAGCGAAAATTTCTTGATGCGTAACGGATCACACGTCCGGCCACACCGAAGCGCCTGCTCGGACGATTCCCGGATCCGCTCCGCAGCCTTGCCTACTCGTCATGTTCAAGGCGCTCGACGCCGCGCCGCGCCAGCCTGCGCGAGCGCAGCCAGTCGCGCCCGCCCCGCTCCAAAGCCTTGTCGATCACATTCTGCGGCAGGCTGTAGACCGTGGCCCAGGTGGCGCGGCCATCGGCGGCGTTGGCCGGGAAGCTGTTCGTCTCGATCGGCCAGTGGTACTTGCGCTTGAGCGTACGCACGATGGCGGCCAGGGTCACGCGGCCCTGCAGGGGTTCGGAGCCGGTCTGGTCTGCGTTCGACAGCAGCACCGCCAGCACGGCGCCGCGCGCGGTCAGGGGTCCGGGGAAGGTGGGGAGTTTGCTCGGCATGGCGAGATTCTAGCCGCCTTTGCCGGCATTTGCCGTCCAGCAGCGGGCACCTCGCCCGCCCTGTCCTATTCCACCACCCGCGCCCGCTCCAGCATCGCATGCAGCAACACGTTGCAGCCGGCCTCCAGGTGCTCGGGCTTGGCGTCCTCGATCTCGTTGTGGCTGATGCCGTCCTTGCAGGGCACGAAGATCATGCCGCTCGGGGCCACGCGGGCGGCGTAGATGGCGTCGTGGCCGGCGCCGGAGACCACGTCCATCACGGAGTAGCCCAATTTGTCGGTGGCGGCGCGCACGGCGTCTACGCAGTCCGGGTGAAAGGGGCAAGGCGGGTAGCAGGAGACGCGCTCGACTTCGATGCCGAGTCCGGTCTGCGCGCGCGTTTGCGCGACAAAGGCCAGCATCTCCTCATGCATGGTGTTCAGCAGGTCCTCGCTGACGTTGCGCAGGTCGATGCTGAACGTTACCTGGCCCGGGATCACGTTGCGGCTGTTCGGGAATACCTGCACCATGCCGACCGTGCCGCGCCCGTAGGGCGGGTAGCGGTTGGCGATGGCGACGACCTCCTGCATGATGCTGGTGGCCACCTGCAGCGCGTCGCGGCGCAGGCCCATCGGCGTGGGGCCGGCATGCGCTTCCATGCCGCTCACCACGCAGTCGTACCACGACAGGCCCATCACGGCCGGCACCACGCCGATCACCTTGTCGGCGTCTTCCAGCACCGGGCCCTGCTCGATGTGGGTTTCGAAATAGGCGCCGATCGGGTGCTGGCCGGGTTCTTCGTCGCCCAGGTAGCCGATGCGTTCGAGCTCCTCGCGCACGCTCTTGCCCTCGATGTCTTGCGCGGCGTAGGCGGCGTCCAGGCTGAAGGCGCCGCAGAACACGCCGGAGCCCATCATCACCGGCACGAAGCGCGAGCCTTCCTCGTTGGTCCAGAAGGCGACTTCGATCGGCGCTTCGGTCACGAGACCATGCTCGTTCAGGGTGCGCACGACTTCCAGGCCGGCCAGCACGCCGTAGTTGCCGTCGAACTTGCCGCCGGTGGGCTGGGTGTCGACGTGGCTGCCGGTGACGATCGGGGCGAGATCGTTGTCGCGGCCGGGGCGGCGCATGAAGACGTTGCCGATCTTGTCGACCGTGATGGTCATGCCGGCATCAACGCCCCATTGCACGACCAGGTCGCGGCCCTGGCGATCGAGGTCGGTCAGGGCCAGGCGCTTGACCCCGCCCTTGTCGGTGGCGCCGATGCGGGCGAGGTCCATCAGGGAGTGCCACAGGCGTTGGCCGTTGATGCGCAGGGTGTCGGGCATGGTGTTCTCCGTTGACGGTCAGGCGAATGCGGGGCGGTCGACGTGGCGGCCGGCGCCTTCTTCGGCGCGCAGGTCGCCGCGTTCGAAGACCAGCTTGCCCGCGGCGACCGTGTGCGTGGGGATGCCGCGCACGGTGCGGCCCTCGAAGACGTTGAAGCCGCCCTTGCCGAACTGGGTTTGCGCGGAGATGGTGCGCGTGCCGTTCGGGTCCCAGACCACGAGATCGGCGTCGGCGCCGACCGCGACCACGCCCTTGCGCGGGTACATGTTGAAGATCTGGGCGGCGTTGGTGGAGGTGACGCGCACGAATTCGGAAGGCGTCAGGCGGCCCGTGTTGACGCCGGCATCCCACACCACCGCCATGCGTTCCTCGACGCCGCCGCAGCCGTTCGGAATGCGTGTGAAGTCGTTCGCGCCCATCGCTTTTTGTTCGGCGCAGAAGGTGCAGTGGTCGGTGGCGGTGGTGTGCAGGTTGCCGCCGGTGAGGCCGTGCCACAAGGCGTCCTGGTGGTGGCGGCTGCGAAACGGTGGGCTCATCACGTGGCCGCGCGCGAAGTCCTCGTCTTCGCTCCCGTACACGCTGTCGTCGATCACCAGGTGGCCGGCCAGCGCCTCGCCATACACGCGCTGGCCCCTGGCCCGCGCGCGCACGATGGCGTCCAGCGCTTCCGCGCAGGACACGTGGACGATGTAGACCGGCGTGCCGAGCACGTTGGCGATCGCAATCGCGCGGTTGGCCGCCTCCGCTTCCACCTCGGGCGGGCGCGAGAGCGGATGGGCCCTGGCGCCGGTGATGCCCTTGGCCAGCAGCTCCTGCTGCAGCTGGAACACCAGCTCGCCGTTCTCGGCGTGCACGGTCGGGATCGCGCCCAGCGCCAAAGCGCGGCGGAAGCTTTTGACCAGCGTCTCGTCGTCGGCCATGATCGCGTTTTTGTACGCCATGAAGTGCTTGAAGCTGTTCACGCCGTGCTCGCGCACCAGGGTGCCCATCTCGGCGTGCACCGACTCGTCCCACCAGGTGACGGCCACGTGGAAGGTGTAGTCGGCCGCCGACTTGCGCGCCCAGCCGCGCCAGGTGTGGTAAGCCTCGAGCAGCGACTGGCGCGGGTTCGGGATGACGAAGTCCATGATGGTCGTGGTGCCGCCGGCCAGGCCCGCCGCCGTGCCGCTGAAGAAATCGTCGGCCGCGACCGTGCCCATGAAGGGCAGCTGCATGTGCGTGTGGGTGTCGATCCCGCCCGGCATCACGTACTGGCCGCCGGCGTCGACGACCGTGGCGTTCGCCGGCGCGTCGATGCTGTCGCCGACGGCGACGATCTTGTCGCCGAAACAGAGCACGTCGCCGCGAAAGGCGCGGTCGGCGTTCACGATGGTGCCGCCACGGATGATCGTCGTCATGGACACTCCCTCAGGTTGGACCTTCAGTTGGTATAGGTGGGCGCCGCGCGCGGCGCCGGCGCCGTGCGGCCCTTCATCATCAGCCCGTAGACAATCGCCGCGATCACGACGCCGACGAACCAGGCATAGGTATAGATGGTCTTGAAGGCTTCGTCCACGTTCGGGAACGAGGCGGGCAAGGCGGCATGCAGGAAGCCGGGCAGGTTCGGCAGCACGCCGGCGGCAAAGGCCACGATGGCGGCGATGTTCCAGCCGCCCGTGTAGTCGTAAGCGCCGTTGTCGCGGTACAGCTGGTCGACGTCGAGCCGGGTCTGGCGGATGAAGTAGTAGTCGATGATCATGATGCCGGCGATCGGCCCGAGCAGCGCCGAATAGCCGGTGAGCCAGATGAAGATATAGTTCTGGGTGCTTTCCAGTATCTTCCACGGCATCATGGCCAGCGCGATGCCGGCCGTGATGTAGCCGCCGGTGCGGTAGCTGATGCGCTTCGGCGACAGGGCCGAGAAGTCATAGGCCGGGCCGACCAGGTTGGCGGCCAGGTTGACGCTGGCGGTGTCGATCAGCAGGATCAGCAAGGCCACCAGCACGGCGATGCCGGTCATGCGGCTGGCCACGTCCACCGGGTCCCACAGCGCCTTGCCGTACAGGACGATGGTGGCCGAGGTGACGGTGACGGCCAGCGCGGCGAGCAGCGCCATCGGCAGCGGCAAGCCGAGGGTCTGGCCGACCACCTGGTCCTTTTGCGTCTTGGCGAAGCGCGTGAAGTCGGGGATGTTCAGCGCCAGCGTGGCCCAGTAGCCGATCATGGCCGTGAGCGAAGGCCAGAACACCTGCCAGAACAGGCCCGCTTTCGGGCCGCCGGCGACGAATTGCGAAGGCTGGTCGAGCAGCGGGCCGAAGCCGCCGACCTTGTCGTAGACCCACCAGAGCAGCAGGAAGCAGATCGCGATCTTCAAAGGCGCGGTATAGGTCTCGAGCTTGCGGATCGATTCCATGCCGTGCACGATGAAGTACATCTGGATGGCCCAGAAGCCGAGGAAGCAGGCCAGCTGGCCGGCGTTGATGCCCAGGCCCGGCAGCTTGTCGCCGGCAAGCGGGGCGCCCAGCAGCACCCCGAGCAGCGTGTAGATCATGCTGCCGCCGAACCAGGTCTGGATGCCGTACCAGCCGCAGGCGACGATCGCGCGCATCAGCGCCGGCAGCCTTGCGCCGCGGGTGCCGAAGCTGGCGCGCGCCAGTACCGCGTACGGAATGCCGTACTTGGTGCCGGCATGGCCGATCAGGAGCATCGGCAGCAGCACGATCAGGTTCGCCAGGAACACCGTCAGCACCGCCTGCCAGGCCGACATGCCGCTTTCGATCAGGCTGGCCGCCAGCATGTAGGCCGGGATGCTGATGACCATGCCGACCCAGAGCGCGGCGAAGTGGTACCAGCGCCAGGTGCGCTGGGCGGGGCTGGTGGGAGCGAGGTCGTGGTTCCAGAGTTCCTTGCTGACTGCGTGCTGTTCCGTCACAGTGGGCGTCTCCTATCGGTTGCGGTGGGTGCAAGCGCGTGTAGCGTCAATGCGCATGGCCATTTCGGGGCGCGGGCCGGCTGCGGCCCCCGTCCCGTTCAGGCGGGAAGCGCGGCCGGCACAAGCGCCGCGCCCGATGCCACGATGTTTTCCGCGCGCGGATTGCGCGGGTCCTGGGTCCAGTTCATGTAGGGCTGCGTCGCCGGCTGCGGCACCATGGTGATGCAGGCTTCGACCGGACAGGTGATCTCGCACAGGTTGCAGCCCACGCATTCGGCGCGGATCACTTCGTAGCGGCGCGCGCCATTCTCGGCCACCAGCTGGGCGATGGCCTGGTGCGAGGTGTCTTCGCAGGCCACGAAACACTTGCCGCACTTGATGCACTTGTCCTGGTCGATGTCGGCGATCACCTGGTAATGCATGTCCAGGTATTTCCAGTCGGTGGTATTCGGCACCGCCTTGCGCGAGAACGCCGCGATGTTGGCGTAGCCCTGCGTGTCCATCCAGCGCGCCAGGCCATCCCGCATCTCGTCGACGATGCGAAAGCCGTGCAGCATGGCCGCCGTGCACACCTGCACGCAGCCGGCGCCGAGCGCAATGAACTCGGCCGCGTCGCGCCAGTTGCCGATGCCGCCGATGCCGGAGATCGGCAGGTTGCGCGTGGCCGGGTCGCGCGCGATCTCGGCCACCATGTTCAGGGCGATCGGTTTCACGGCCGAACCGCAGTAGCCGCCATGGGTGCTGGCGCCGCCGACGATCGGGTAAGCCACCATGCGCTCCAGGTCGAGGTGGGTGATCGAATTCACGGTGTTGATCAGCGAAACCGCATTCGCCCCGCCGGCCAGCGCGGCGCGGGCCGGCGCGCGCACGTCGGTGATGTTCGGCGTCAGCTTGACGATGACCGGCAGGCGCGTGTGCTTCTTGCACCAGCTGGTAACCATCTGCACATACTCGGGCACCTGGCCGACGGCCGCGCCCATGCCGCGTTCCGGCATGCCGTGCGGGCAGCCGAAATTCAGCTCGATGCCGTCGGCCCCGGTGGCTTCCACCAGCGGCAGGATCGCGGCCCAGGGCGCTTCTTCACAGGGCAGCATCAGCGACACGATCATCGCGCGGTCGGGCCAGGCCTTTTTCACGGCCGTGATTTCGCGCAGGTTGATCTCCAGGCTGCGGTCGGTGATCAGCTCGATGTTGTTGAAGCCGATGACCTCGCGGTTCTTGCCGTAGTGGGCCGAATAGCGTGACGACACGTTCACCGCCGGCGGGTCTTCGCCCAGGGTCTTCCAGACCACGCCGCCCCACCCCGCCTCGAAGGCGCGCACCACGTTATAGGCCTTGTCGGTGGGCGGCGCCGAGGCCAGCCAGAAGGGATTCGGCGATTTGATGCCGCAGAAATCGATGCTCAGGTCGGCCATGCTGCCCCCGCAAGAAAGTCGTTGTGGATGGCCAGCGCGGCCAGTTTGCCATGCTGGACGGCCTGCACCGTCAGGTCCTGGCCCAGGGCCACGCAGTCGCCGCCGGCGTAGATGCCGGGCACGCCGGTGCGCAGGGCGGCGTCGACCTGTATGCGTTCGCCCTCGCGCCACAGGGTCTGCGCGAACTGGTCAAGCGCGGGCGGCGCGTCGATCGCCTGGCCGATGGCCTTGAACACCGCATCGGCGCCAATATCGATGATGGCGCCGGTGCGCGCCAGGCGGCCATCGTCGATGCGGGTTTCCTCGAAGCGCATGCCGGCTACGCGGCCTGCGTCATCGGCCAGCACCTCCAGCGGCGCGGCCCAGGTGCGGATGCGCACGCCGTTCAGTTTGGCGATGGCGATCTCGTGGCCGGTGGCGCTCATGGCGTCGAAGCCGCGGCGGTAGACCAGCGTGACTTCGTCGGCGCCGAGGCGCTTGACCTGCACCGCCATGTCGATGGCCGTGTTGCCGGCGCCGACCACGATGGCGCGGCGCGGCACGGGCAGGGTCGACAAGTCGCTGGCCTGGCGCAGCGCGGCGATGTAGTCGGTGGCGGCCAGCAGGCCGGGGGCGTCCTCGCCGGCGAGCCCGAGGCGGCGGCTGGCGCCCAGGCCCAGGCCGAGGAAGACGGCGTCGAAGCGGGTGTGCAGGTCGCGCAGCTGCAGGCTGTCGCCGAGGGCCTGGCCGTACTGGATGTCGATGCCGCCGACCGAGAGCAGGAAGTCGACTTCCTGCTGGGCGAATTCGCCCGGCAGCTTGTACTTGGCGATGCCGTATTCGTTCAGGCCGCCGGCCTTGGGCTTGGCCTCGAAGACCACCACGTCGTGGCCGAGCATGGCCAGGCGGTGGGCGCAGGACAAACCGGCGGGGCCGGCGCCGACCACGGCCACCGTCTTGCCGGAACTGGGCGCGCGGGTAAAAGGATGGGCGGTGAAGCCGGCGTTGTCGATGGCATGGCGCTGCAGCAGGCCGATCTTCACCGGCTCGCGCTCGGCGTAGTGGTTGCGCACGCAAGCGTCTTCGCACAGGATTTCGGTGGGGCAGACGCGGGCGCAGCTGCCCCCAAAAATGTTCTGCTTCAGGATGCCGACGGCCGCGCCGGTGAGGTTCTGGTCGTGGATGTTGCGGATGAAGCTGGCCACGTCGATGCCGGTCGGGCAGGCCCGGGTGCAGGGGGCGTCGTAGCAGTACAGGCAGCGGGCAGCTTCGATGGCGGCCTGGCGCGCGGTGAGCGGGGGCGCCAGGTCGGTGAACTGGGCAGCCAGCGCCGTGTGCGAATCGGCTGCCGGCGGCAGGTGCTGGAGAGTCTCGATCATGGGCATCCCTTGTTGTCGTAAGGTGAAATGCTGGTGTTCGAACGGCTGGTGCTGCTACTCGGTGCCGATTTTCGCAGGGTGGGCACAAGTGCCCACCCTGCGACTTGCGCGATCGGATGCTTCGGCAGCGCCGGTTATTTCATCTGCGGGAACGCGAACTCGACGCCGGCGCTGGCGGTGTTCGGCCAGCGCTGCATCACCGCCTTGTGGCGCGTGTAGAAGCGCACGCCTTCCGGCCCATACGCGTGGTGGTCGCCGAACATGCTGCGCTTCCAGCCGCCGAAGCTGTTGAAGGCCATCGGCACCGGCAGCGGCACGTTCACGCCCACCATGCCCACCTGGATCTGGCGCACGAATTCGCGCGCCACGCCGCCGTCGCGCGTGAACACGGCCACGCCGTTGCCGTACTCGTTGGCGTTGATCAGCTCCACCGCGCTCCCCACGTCGGGCAAACGCACCACGCACAGCACCGGCCCGAAGATCTCTTCCTGGTAGATGCTCATCGAGGGCTGCACGTGGTCGAACAGCGTGCCGCCCACAAAGAAGCCCTTCTCGAACCCTGCGACCTTGTGGCCGCGGCCATCGACCACCAGCGTGGCGCCCTGCTCCACGCCCTCGCCGATCAGGCGTTCGATACGCTGGCGCGCCGCCTGCGTGACCACCGGCCCCATCTCCATGCCCGCGCTCATGCCCTCGCCGATCTTCAACGTCGACGTGCGCTCGGCCAGCGCCGCCACCAGCTTGTCGCCGGCATCGCCGATCGCCACCGCCACCGAGATCGCCATGCAGCGTTCGCCGGCGGAACCGTAGGCCGCGCCAACCAGGGCGTCGACCGCCATGTCCATGTCGGCGTCGGGCATCACCACCATGTGGTTCTTGGCGCCGCCCAGGGCCTGTACCCGCTTGCCGTTGGCGCTGCCGCGCGCGTAGATATATTCGGCGATCGGGGTCGAGCCGACAAAGCTGATCGCCTGCACTTCCGGGTTGTCGAGCAGCGCATCCACCGCCGTTTTATCTCCCTGCACCACGTTGAACACGCCGTCCGGCAGCCCGGCTTCCTTCAACAGCCTGGCATGCAGCAGCGAGGGCGAGGGGTCGCGCTCCGACGGTTTCAACACGAAGGTATTCCCGCACGCCAGCGCCACCGGGAACATCCACATCGGCACCATCACCGGGAAGTTGAAGGGCGTGATGCCGGCCACCACGCCCAGCGGCTGGCGCATCGACCAGGCGTCGATGCCGCGCGCGATCTGGTCGGTGAACTCGCCCTTCAGCAGTTGCGGAATGCCGCACGCGAATTCCACGACCTCGATGCCGCGCGCCACTTCGCCCTGGGCGTCGCTGAAGGTCTTGCCATGCTCGCGCGTGATCATGGCCGCGAATTCGTCGGTGTGCTGCTGGCACAGCTGCAGGTACTTGAACAGGATGCGCGCGCGCGCCAGCGGCGGCGTGGCCGACCACGCCGGGAAGGCGGCGGCCGCCGCGAACACGGCGGCATTGACTTCGTCCACGCCGCCCAAGGTCACGCGCGCGCAGGGCTCGCCCAGCGCCGGGTTGAACACGTCGGCATAGCGCTCGCCGGCGCTCTCGACCACGTGGCCGCCGATGAAGTGTCCGATAACGTCGAGCTGATTCATGGTGGGTCTCTTCTAGTCCAGGTTGTTCAGTACGGTGGCCAGCTTGCCGAACAGTTCGTCGATATGCTGTTTCTCGAGGATGAGGGGTGGCGACAGCGCGATGATGTCGCCCGTGGTGCGGATCAGGATGCCGTCGGCGAACGCGCGCTTCAGGGCCTGGTAGGCGCGCGCGCCGGGCTTGCCGGGAATCGGCTCGAGCTCGATGCCGGCGATCAGGCCGATCGTGCGCAAGTCGATCACGTGCGGCAGGCCTTTCAGGGAATGCACCGCGTCTTCCCAGTAAGCCTGGATGCCCTTCGCGTGCTCCAGTATCCGCTGTTCCTTGAACACCTCAAGCGTGGCCAGGGCCGCGGCGCAGGCCACCGGATGGCCCGAATAGGTATAGCCGTGGAACAGCTCGATGCCGGCCGGCGCCGCCATGAAGGCGTCGTGGATGTGGCGCTTGCTGAACACCGCGCCCATCGGGATCACGCCGTTGGTCAGGCCCTTCGCCGTGGTCATCAGGTCCGGCTCGACCGCGAAGTAATCGGCGGCGAACGGCGTTGTCATGCGCCCGAAACCGGTGATCACTTCGTCGAAGATCAGCAGGATGCCATGCTTGTCGCAGATCTGGCGCAGTTTCTTCAGGTAGCCCTTGGGCGGCACCAGTACGCCGGTGGAGCCGGACACCGGTTCGATGATGACGGCCGCAATCGTGGACGCGTCGTGCAGCGTGACCAGGCGTTCGAGTTCGTCGGCCAGCTCGGCGCCGAAGTCCGGTTCGCCGCGCGAGAAGGCGTTCTTCAGTAAATTGTGGGTGTGCGGCAGGTGGTCGACGCCCGGCAGCAGCGGGCCGAAGGCCTTGCGGTTCGGTCCGATGCCGCCCACCGACAGGCCGCCGAAGCCGACGCCATGGTAGCCGCGCTCGCGCCCGATCAGCCGGGTACGCCCGCCCTCGCCGCGCGCCTTGTGGTAGGCCAGCGCGATCTTCAGGGCGGTGTCGACCGCCTCGGAGCCGGAGTTCGTATAAAACACGTGGCCGAACTTGTGGCCGGTGTAGTCCATCAGTTGCTCGGCCAGGTCGAAGGCGGCCGGGTGGCCCATCTGGAAGGTAGGCGCGAAGTCGAGCTGGCCGATCATCTCGCGCACCGCGCCCACGATCCGCGGCTGGGCATGGCCGCAAGGCACGCACCAGAGGCCGGCGGTGCCGTCGAGGATTTGCTTGCCGTCGACGTCCTTGTAGTACATGCCTGCGGCCGACACCAGCAGGCGCGGGTCGGACTTGAAATCGCGGTTGTTCGTGAATGGCATCCAGAATGCGGCCATCGATTCGGGTCTGGACTCGTTCATGCAGGCTCTCCCTTGTTTGCAGTCCTGTGGCGGACCGTATGGCAAAACGGTGATGCAAAACGATGAGGCGTCACAGCAATGTGCGCGCCGGCGCCTGGAAAGTAAAGCCAGCGGCGCCAGACCCGCAAACCCTGGGCAGCTCGCGTTGCAAAAATGCAAAAAGAGTTGACCGATCCGTTAATATAAACGCAGGCCGTGACTTCGCCTATATGAAATTGCGTATATGCGAAGTCAGCTGCGGTAGCTGGACAATGCTAGTGCTTTGGCCATGCAATGCGTAGCAGAATGCCAAGCTGCTTGATCCAGCGTAAACGATTTGATTTCGGAGATGCCCATGCCACCTGTCTTGCGTACAGACCGCCTGATCCTGCGGCCCTTCGACAGCGGCGACGCGTCAGACCTGCTGCGGCTGTTTGCCGATCCCGAGGTCGTGCGCTACTGGTCGACCGGCGCCTGGACCGATATCGCCCAGGCCGAGGCCATGATCGCGGAAGCGCAGCAGGGCTACCGCGATGGCGCCCTGCAGCGCTATGCGATCGCATTGGCCGACAGCAACCGGCTGATCGGCATCTGCAACTTGCGCGGCCGCTTCGAGCAAAACCGCCGCTGCGAACTCGGCTATGCCCTGGGAAGCGCGCACTGGGGCCGCGGCTACGCCGGCGAGGCGCTCGAAGCCCTGCTCGGCCATGCCTTCGGTGCGCTCGACCTGAACCGCATCGAAGCCGACATCGACCCGCGCAACGAGGCCTCGGCGCGCCTGCTGGAAAAGCTCGGCTTCCGGCGCGAAGGCTTGATGCCCGAGCGCTGGATCGTCCATGGCGAGAAGGCGGACACGGCGTTCTATGGCTTGCTGCGGCGCTATTGGGACGAGCGCGCAGCCAACCATTCATCGGGCCACGCGACCGGTTAGCCCATGAAATCGGCCATTCGTCGCCCGAGGGTCGCGCGGACGCGGCAGTGGTTTTAGAGTGCAGCTATCCGAACTTCCCTTGACAGGAGCAGTCGCATGAAAACCACCACCTTCCGTAGCCTTGCCGCCGAGCTCGAAAACGCCGCCGAAGCCTGCATGCGCACCCTGCGCGGCGGCCTGCGCACCTTCTCGGCCCTGCCCTGGCCGGCCCTGCTGCTGGCAGCCTTGCTGGTGGCGGCCGCCGTCACCGTCATTCCGCTGGCCCTGATGCTGTTTGCGGTGTTCCTGGCCATCAAGTACGCGGTGCTGGCCATCAACGGCGACAAGACCACCCCACTCGAGGACTGAACGTGCAGGCAAGCCAGATCAACCGGACGCTCGACTTCATGCGCGAAGCCGTCAAGGAAGCGAGCAAGCTCTGGTGGGAATTTTTCGACTGGCTTGCCGTCGTCGAGTGGCGCCGGCTGTACCTCACCTGGTTCCTCGCCATCGTGTTCTTCGTCATGGTGAACACGCCCGAACCGGCGTTCTGGTACGTGTTCATTTCCTTCGGCGTCAAGGTGCTGGCCGGCGGCAAGCGCCGCGCCGAACTGGTGGCGCGCGACGCCACCCTGAAAGCCGATGTCGCCACCCTGGAGCGGCGCCTGACCGAAGCGCAGATGGCCGCACTACAGGCGCAGGTCGAGCCGCATTTCCTGTTCAATACCCTGGCCCTGATCGGCCGCCTGATCGAAACCGACCCGCCCGAAGCGGCCAAGGTGCACGCGCACCTGATCGCCTACCTGCGCTCCGCCCTGCCGCAGATGCGTTCGTCGGGCGGCGCCACGCTCGGCAAGCAATTGGAACTGTCGAAGGCCTATCTCGCCATCATGCAGGCGCGCATGAAGGAAAGGCTGGCGGTGCGCTTCGAGGTGCCCGACTTCCTCGGCAGCGCGCCGTTCCCGCCGATGATGCTGCAGACGCTGATCGAAAACGCCATCAAGCACGGGCTGGAACCGAAGATCGCCGGCGGCACGATTACCGTGCGCGCACGGGTCGACGTCGCCACGTTGATCGTGGACGTATGCGACGACGGCGTCGGCATCGACTTGCATGCCGACGAAGGCGTGGGCCTGGCGAACATCCGCGAGCGCTTGCAGCTGCTGTACGGCGCGCAGGCCGAGCTGGTGATCGAAGCGCCGTCAAGCGGCGGCGCCTGCGCCTCGGTGCGCATTCCCTACAAGATGATGGAGGACGCGTGATGGCTGTCACTGCGCTGATTGCGGACGATGAAGCGCCGATGCGCGAACAATTGGGCGCCCGCTTGCTGGAAGTCTGGCCCGGTTTGCAGATCGTCGCGCTTGCGGCGAATGGCGTCGAGGCAGTGGAAATGGCCACGCGCTTTCAGCCACAGATCGTGTTCCTGGATATCCGCATGCCGGGCATGGGCGGTATCGAAGCGGCGCGGCAGTTGTACGACCGCTGCCATATCGTGTTCGTCACGGCGTATGACCAGTATGCGGTGGACGCGTTCGAGCATGGCGCGATCGATTATCTGTTGAAACCGGTGAGCGCCGAGCGGCTGGTGACGACCTGCGAACGGCTGCGCCGCAGCTTATCGCAGGCGCCGCAGGATATCGGCGCGCAACTGGCGCAGCTGGGTAGTTTGCTGCAGCAGCAGGGATCGGCGCCGAAACGCACTTATCTGCGCTGGATACAGGCGCAGGTGGGCAGCAATCTACGGATGATCAGCACGCGCGAGATCCTGTTTTTCCAGTCGGATGAAAAGTACACGCGGGTCCAGACGGCAACGGCGGAACTGTTGATCCGCAAGACGCTCAAGGAGCTGGCCGACGAACTGGATCCGGACGAGTTCTGGCGGATTCACCGGTCGACCCTGGTGCGCGTGGATGCGATTGCCGAGGTGTCGCGGGATATGCGGGGAAGGCAAATGCTGAGGGTGCGAAATTATCCGAATGAGCTGGAGGTGAGCAGGAATCATTCGCATTTGTTTCAGCAGATGTGATTCGACAGGAGCAAATCGCCGCGGCGCTTGCGCATGTGGAGTCTGGCGAACACGGGTTGGGTTCACCACACTTCGGCTGATTAATATTCGGAAAGCCTTCAGGTCCGAGTCAGATGAATCCGAACGCGTATGCGACAGGCGAAAAAAAGCGCTGCGCCACTTGTGTGGCCAGCGCTTCAAGATGATGCAGGAAGCAGCACGCCGTCGGGCACGCCGCTCGCCTGACACCTTATCGGCCAATCACTTGTTCAGGTCTTGGCCACCAAAGGCGTTCGGCAATTGCTCGGCCGCCGTGGTTTCGAAGATGTCGCCCTTCAGGTTGGTCAGCACCACCGGCAGCGCGTTGCCGCCCAGCTCCAGCACGACCTGGCGGCAGGCGCCGCAGGGGGCGATCGGGCCGTCGGTCTGGCCGATCACCGCCAGCGCCGCGAAGTCGCCCGGCTTGTAGCCGTGGGCAATCGCCGAGAAGAAGGCGGTGCGCTCGGCGCAGTTGCACAGGCCGTAGGAGGCGTTTTCGACGTTACAGCCGCGGAAGATGCGGCCGTCCTTGCACTCCAGCGCGGCGCCGACCTGGAAATTCGAATACGGCACGTAGGCCAGCTCGCGCGCGGCGCGGGCTTCGGCGATCAGCTTCTCGTATTTCATGGGCTTACTCCGGGCGGATGGTGCGGTGGATCATCGGCTGGGCCGCCGCCTTCTCGGCGCCGATCCGGTACGCGGCCTGCACCTGGCGCACGGCCTGCTCGGCCGCTGCCTGGGTACGCGCATGCACGGTACCCAGCGGCTGGCCGACCTCGATCTTGTCGCCGAGTTCCACCAGGCCCGTGAGGCCGACGGCGAAGTCGATCGCATCCTGCGGACGCACGCGGCCGCCGCCCAGGGCGACGACTGCCAGGCCCAGGCCGCGGGTATCGACCGAGGTCGCGTAGCCGGCTTGCAGAGCCGGCACCGGCACGATCACCGGCGCGGTTTCCAGGTAGGCGTCCGGCTTGTCCATCAGGTCGGCCGGGCCGCCGAGGGCGGTGACCATGCGCGCGAAGCGTTCGGCGGCTTCGCCCGAGTCCAGCGCGGCCTGCAGCTTGGCGCGGGCCTCAAGGTCGCTCGTGGCCAGGCCGGAGATCACCAGCATCTCGGCGCACAGCGCCATCGTCACTGCATGCAGGCGTGCCGGGCGCGCCTTGCCGGTCAGGTAGTCGATCGCGACGCGCACTTCGACGGCGTTGCCGGCGGCGTGGCACAGCGACTCGTCCATGCCGGTCAGGATGGCCGAGGTGCGGGTGCCGGCGCCGTTGCCGACGGCGACGATGCTCTCGGCCAGTTCCAGCGATTTTTCCGGGGTCGGCATGAAGGCGCCGCTGCCCACTTTCACGTCCATCACCAGGGCGTCGAGGCCCGCCGACAGCTTTTTAGAAAGGATCGAACCGGTGATCATGGCCACCGATTCCACGGTGGCCGTGGTGTCGCGGATGCTGTAGAAGCGCTTGTCGGCCGGGGCCAGCTGGGCGGTCTGGCCGATGATGGCGACGCCGACTTCCTTCACCACTTTGC
>Ga0265797_10001152_pt1 | contig 47244 bp, 51 predicted proteins | sample P2T30metagenome_FD_192433 | JGI IMG/M metagenome (GOLD analysis project Ga0265797, IMG submission 192433) | Plant litter microbial communities from East Loma Ridge, Irvine, California - P2 T30 | ecosystem: Environmental > Terrestrial > Plant litter > Unclassified | place: USA: California...
GAAATCTGATTCCTTTCCTATGATAATGTGAGGGTTAAGATCGAGCAGGACACAAGGAATTCGAGGCAGTAGGCAGTCTCAGCAGTTTGGCATAAATTTATGCACAGACCGAAAACTTCAGATGTTTAGATATGCTCGTGAGAGTCCTTCAACTATGTTGTCCATCAATTCTCTCGACTCTTGTAGTCCAGAAGTCTAGACTACGGACACTCTGAGTTGTCATGTCAAGTACTTGTCTGTACATAGATGTACGAGCAGGATGTCTTCAGTAAGCCCAATGCTACTCACATGTACGCCCTCGCTTTAATGACCGTGATGACCGGATAGTGAGCCACGAATACGATCAAAGACCGTCTGACGGTCCAAAACGCCTTACTCGCCACGTGGCCAGTAGATTGTTCAACTGTACAACCTCACATCGGAGGATAGCGACTCTGACCGGCTAGCAACCCGACATGCTCCACCAGCTCCACACGACTCCAGAAGTCGGATGTTCGGTTCAAAATTCGGATGCTTCCATAGACCGACCCTGTCCAACCCGCGCGTTTCCACCTTTTCCGTTGCTTTTCCTGCCCGGATACACGTGAATCTGGAGTTTCCGCATCAGTGACGCTTGAGCCGATATCCACCTCGATGGATGAGCCTTGATGTCAGTGGAGCAGTATTGTAGAACCACTTTTTGTATATATTGCCATATAACACTATTCCCATCTCCATCACAGTCAAACACCACCAGACCTATTACCATCTCTCACCATGCTTCCCTCACACTTCACCCTCAACACAGGAGCCAAGATCCCTGCCGTGGGCTTCGGCACATGGCAAGCAGCGCCCAAAGAAGTCGAGAATGCAGTCGCCGAGGCGCTCAAGCAGGGTTATCGCCACATTGACTGCGCTGCCATCTACCGCAACGAAACAGAGGTCGGCGCCGGTATCAAGAAGTCTGGTGTCGACCGCAAGGAGATCTTCATCACCGGCAAGCTTTGGAACACCAAGCACAACCCCGAAGATGTCGAATCTGCTCTCGACAAGACCCTGGCCGACCTTGGAACAGACTACGTGGATCTTTATCTCATGCACTGGCCAGTGTGAGTGCTATTACGCCTCTCAATGCCCGGTTTACGCCGCTAACATGAACTCCAGTGCGTTCGCAGCAGGCGACAAGTTCTTCCCTCTGGACTCCGAGGGCGTCTTCCGCCTCGAGGATACTGACTCTGCCGTGACCTACAAGGCCATGGAGAAGCTATTGTCCACCGGCAAGGTGAAGGCCATCGGCGTCTCCAACTTCAACATCCGCAAACTGGAAGATCTCCTCTCAAAAACCGACGTCGTGCCCGCCGTCAACCAGATCGAAGCCCACCCATACCTGCAGCAGCCTGATCTGCTCAAGTTCTGCACCGACAAGAACATTCTCGTCGAAGCCTACTCACCACTCGGCAACAACCAAACCGGCGAGCCCCGCACAGTGGACGATGCCGTCGTCCACGAAGTCGCAAAGTCACTCGACATGGATCCTGGTGTTGTGCTTGGCAGCTGGGGTGTTCAGCGTGGCACAGTCGTGCTGCCAAAGAGTGTTACGCCCTCCAGAATCGCGTCTAACCTCAGAGTCAAGGAGATCCCTGCTGAACAGCTCAAGAGACTCAACGACCTCGAGAGGCATAAGCGCTTCAACTTCCCGGCCCGCTGGGGCAACGACATCTTCGAGGAAGCTGGCGAGGAGACGGTCAAGGCCGCAGCGAAGGCAGCCGGCGAAGAGAACAAGACCAAATTCACTGTGTAAGCACTCGAATGCGATTCTCAAATTAGATCTATAGATGAACGACCAAATATGATCCAATAATTCTCACATTGCAGTCTCAGTCGAACTCTTGAGTCGCCGCCGCCTCCTTGATCACGACTTTCAGTAGGCGGTTGCTCTCGTCATCCACAGTGTTTGACAGAGCAAGAAAAACCCCGTGGCGAGAGCAAGACACGCACTCTGTAGTGTCATCGGGTCCGGGCCGACTGTCCCAGCAATCCCGCCCCACCAGTTGTCGCCGAACGCCTCGACAAGGATATATGTGGCCGAGACATACCATCCTCAGTCGCACGAGAAGATCAAAGAGAACAGCGCGCCAAAATAGTGAGCCGTTCGCAATTCGTGGATGTACATGAGGACGTGCAATACTGTGTTGACCGATGCGCAGGCAACACTCACCTTGCTGACGGCCAGGATGATGCGGTCGTTCGTGCTGAACAACGGTGTGCGACACGTGGGACATGCTGTCTGGAAGTACTTGTTCCCTAAGCAGTATAGGTGTCCGCAGGTCAGTCGAGCGAGCGGATGAGCTGTGTCCCAGCAGACTTTACATTCTTCGCCTGCATGCTGGACTGTAGTCACGCTCCGCTCGAATTGATCGTATGTCGGCAAGTTGAGGCAGTTGAGTGAGCCTGGCAGCAGCATCCAGACAGCGTATGCGATGGCAAAGCTAAGCGATGGCGACGGCAGTTCGTAGATATGTAAGACCAGGCATGAGAGACACGCAATGAGGTCTCGAACCAGAGCCGTCGAAGCTGAGCGGGACCACCGAAGAGTGAGGCTACAAAGAGTAGCAAACGTAATGGTTTGTAGAAGCGCCGTTATACCACGGGCATTCGTGCGCTGGAAATTTTGAGCTGACAATGCGGTTGGCGTGTTTCCGACTTTTCTGTTCGCTGTCAATACGTAAGTATATGATCTCCTTGCCCGGAGGAATGATCAAGTCATTTTGTCTGCATTCCGTCAAAAGCTACGACAGAGCAGAGTCATTCCTGATCCGAAATCAGGTCGGGCGACAAAATCGTGGCTCAGCATATATCCATTTGAAATCCCTAGCACGTGCCTGGTGAGCGGCATGTCGATCTCCAAGAACTCCTGGTCAACATGTCGATCCGCCACCATATTCGGTCGATCGACACAGACGAAACTTTTAGGTTTACATAGGGAATCAGTGTCTGATCAAACACGAAACATGATTAATTGTCAGCTAGCAGTATTGATTTCGGACTTCTTGGTGGTAGCGGACTGGAACGTTCAAGTTTCCGCAGCAGATACAGACACGCATCGCTAACTCCCTCTTCACGGTATTAAGCGTTTGATACCACTGATACAGTGTTCTTGTCGTTTCCCGGATCGCGCAAAAGGACAAAAAGTCTTACAACAGGCGGGATTCCCAGATGGTCACCCACTCTAGTACTAGTCGCCCGGTTCAGTGCTTATGTATGGCAGAGCGGACGGGATGCCCAGTTTTCACTGACCTATGGTCGTATGTATGAATCTGCTGTCGATGAATGAATATATAGCTCGATTGAATGAGACGCTCGATCAGTTTGTAGTGCAACGACATATCCGTCCTTACCAATAAATCTAGCATCGGTCCGAAGATGCATCACTGCTCCAAACCTCAGCTATGATGCCAACTAATCACATCAATCCATGGCATCGCCCCGCGGTCCTCCTCTCTTCATCAGACAGTTCACTTCCCTCTCGACTCAACATCAACAAAGCCTCCTTCCATTCCGACCAATGTTCCGCCAGACTCGCCTCAACAGCCATACTCTCACGCCTCACACTACTCGTCACAGGACGCGTGAACCTCAAGACCGTCTTTTCCGATCTCGCCATCTCCTCTCTGAGCCTCCCACCAGCAGTCTCCAACCAAGCAAAAATCTCGCTTACAAAAACATCAACACCCTTTCTCCCAGAGCAAGCCAAATTGAGCACTTCATAGCCCCCACATGCCGGCACCACACCCCGAAGGAACATCTTCGCCTCAGCATGTCCTACGGCTGCGAAAGTCCGCCTGAGCTCATCAATCTCCTCTCGCCCAAATGATCCAACAGAGCGCTCCCATGGTTCAGGTCCGTGTAAGTGCAGTCTGTTCAAGGTATCCCACATACTGCCGAAACCGGGGAGATCTACCCATTGGATGCCAGAAGCAGGAGGGAGAGATTGGACGTGTGGTAGGAGATTGAGTATTTTATGGCGATCATCGGTCGTGAGTTCTGCCATGCCGTCGGATAAGAGGCCCCATAGTCGGTATAGCTGCTCTGGAGGGTTGGGTTCGTTGAGGATGGGTGCTGTGATTCTTTTGGCGGTTTTTTCGGCAGAGATGGAATCGTTTAGGTAGTCGCTCAGAGCTCGAACTTCGTCGGGGTGGCAACCATCGCCTGCAGACAGTGCTTCTGGGGTGGGTGCAGTCTGTGAGTCGAACCAGGCTTGAGATGGTGCCATGTTGGTCCGTGAGTGAAAGTGCTTGGGCGTGGTCGTCGGGCTGACTTTGTTACAGGAGATCTCAGGCTCGTGAAAGGCATAAAGTGTCAACTCCAAAGTGGGACGAATGGGAGTATCATGACCGCTGCATCGAGAGTTTTCCAATCGACATCGTCACTGGGACGTCCTAGCGCATGTTGGCAGAGCGAAGTTCTCAACGTCTAAAGGCTCCGGCTGCCTAATCCTCATTGCGGTGTGGCCGTATGTGCTTGTTATAGACACCGATGGTCGCTGGCACGCATATATGCATTAGAACAATGGTTGCCTACATTCCCACCCTGTCGTGTATCAGTCGTAATGTGATAAGCATAAGCTCAATACTTCAAATCGTGCAGTTCGACGTACCATCGAAGTAACAGATACATGTGTTTTAGTCTTGAGCCGCACGAAGCCCGCGCGTACAAGGGATGGTATGCACTGACAGAAGGACACCATGTACTTAATTAGCATCCATGTCTACAATGGTCGTGATTTTGAAGAACAACCCATGTGAGTTTCAGTAACACTCGTATCCCAATAATTCGATTCGTACATTTTGCATTTACGCTCATTTATCAACCGCGAAGAACTCCAAATAGCTCCTTTTTTGTTCCGCATATTTCCCAGCGCCAAAAGCTATGCCGGATAGTAGAAAAGCATTTCATCTCGTACCCGTATCATATCGTATTCACCCTCTACCATCCTCTTGTGGCCAGCTTCTCGGTGTCGCGCATCTCGCCGCAGTTGATGCCGACAATGGCCTCGCCGAGACCAATGCTGACCTCCGCGATGACCTTGGGGTCCTTGTAGTGTGTGACGGCCTGGACGATGGCCTTGGCGCGCTTGGCTGGGTTGCCAGACTTGAAGATGCCGGAGCCGACGAAGACGCCGTCGCAGCCCATCTGCATCATAAGGGCGGCGTCGGCGGGAGTTGCGACACCGCCGGCGGCGAAGTTGACGACGGGGAGGCGGCCCTTGCGAGCGGTCTCCTTGAGGAGGGCGTAGTCGCACTCGAGCTCGCGGGCCATCTGGCGGAGGTCGTTGTCGGAGGCGGAGGAGGCGCGTGCGATCTCGGCGTTGACGGTCTGCATGTGGCGGACGGCCTCGATGACATCGCCGGTGCCGGCCTCGCCCTTGGTGCGGATCATGGCGGCACCCTCGCTGATGCGGCGGAGGGCCTCACCAAGGTTGCGGCAGCCGCAGACGAAAGGAGTGTCGAAGTTGTTCTTGTCAACGTGGTTGACGGGGTCGGCGGGGGTGAGGACCTCGCTCTCGTCGATGTAGTCGACGCCAATGGCCTGGAGGACCTGGCACTCGACGATGTGACCGATGCGGGCCTTGGCCATGACGGGGATGGTGACAGTGTTCATGATCTCCTTGATCATGGCCGGGTCGGACATGCGAGCAACACCGCCCTGGGCGCGAATGTCGGCGGGCACACGCTCGAGGGCCATGACGGCGCATGCACCGGCCTCCTCTGCGATCTTTGCCTGCTCAGCGTCGACGACGTCCATGATCACGCCACCCTTCAACATCTGGGCGAGACCGGCCTTGACGGCGAAGGAGGACTGCGAGGGGGCGGCGGAAGTGCCATTGGTTCCGTTGGTGGAGGACATTGTGGTGGTGGGGAGTGTGTGGGAGGGAGGCGATAGCGGTAACGAGACTGGGGCTCGTTGTGGGAGTATCGATGGGTTGATCTATAAGAAGGTGTTGTGAAGAAGGGAAGAGGGATTGGCTGTGATGAGTTCTAAGCAAGAAGGTGAGTCAAGGTAGTCTATGAGCAAGACATGTACACAGCGCGCGCCCTTGCGGCTCTTGCTCTCTTAGCGATTTACTTTCGTCGTGTCATAATCCAAATCGCCTGCGTCCAAGACAACTTTTCTGGCCCCACTACCATCCTCTCAGGGTTCTGGATCGCCTCGGCTCAAGACGAATTGAGAATGCCGATGCGTTGCTTTCTGGGCATTATCTAACTAGGTTGCAGTTGATGGGAAGTTCCCGCAAGTGTATCTTGCAATCTTATACTTCTGGGAATGTTGTTTTGATATCGAGATGATCGTTCTCATATCCATTGACTTCTGATAGACCGTTCAATGACAACAATGATGAACACACCCCGATCCACATGTTTCTTCATTATTCAGCACCATCCGCCTGACCCCGCTATCGTCCGGCATGCGCGTGGAATGGATCGAAACTAAAGGATTGGGAGAGATCCGAGCTCGGCGGGCCGACAAGCTGCTCGCCACTCAAATACCCGTTTTGGTAGAATGAATCCTGCAGTCCACTCCCTGCCTGTCGAGCCTGGATATGTGTCATTGGAAGCCATTGTCTATCAGAGCACATAATTCTACTAGATAGTAATTTTATCGAACGATATTGGCATGTCTGGAGGCGATCTCAATGATCATGCTGAGAGACGGTCTTACGCATGTAGTCACCGAGTAGACTTGCGAAGTCTATCGACACCGCCGCTAGGGCTGCTATATCTGCCCATAGTCATCCAATTTATCGTATGACTGCAATCGCTACTATCTAACCTCACGTCGGCTAATCTCTACACGCCCAATCCAATCACTCTTTCAAAAAATTAATGTGGACCCAAGATTGGCTTTGTCGCATCAGATCTGGAAACATCTTCTCAGCGGAGCCTAATGGTCGAAACGACGCCGCGATCGCCGCCCAAAGATCTGCCCTGGAGGATGTAGACGTGAAGATCGTCACCCAGGACGATGACAATGACTTCGTGGTAATCTCAGTTGCAGGTCGTTGCAAACAGCCGAGCAATACCACGAATGCTCCGCACTTCGAAACTGCTTCAATAGACGCAAGCTTTACGAAAGAAATACGGCATCTCGTCCATGATTGTGAAGAAGCCTTTGTCTCCCAATCAAATGCCCATTCCATGAATCTTGCCGGACGAGGGGACCACAATCACACTTTCCAGGACTTTCGTTCTGCCTCCCAAGCCATTAAACGAGACAAAAGCACTCGGCAAAAGTACTACAACTTCAAATACGTCAAGCCTGGCGCCATTAAAGCTCTACATCACCAGTCAGCTGATATAGTTGACGTGATAAGCGAAACAGCACCGGGGGAAGATCATTCCGTCTTGACAAAGACCCAGCTATACAGGCAAGCGCAACTTCCTCCACGTCCGCCAAAGTACCATCGTCGTCACGTTGACAAGATTTACGGCACTCTGAGCCATCGTGTCGATGCTAGACGAGAAGCCCGCAAGCATCGAAAGGCGATCATGGAAGGCCATTTGAGGGACTTGTGAATATTCTTGTATCGTGACAATCGCCCTCTCGAGTTTCAAGAGCGGCAAGCTCAACGCACACGGCTTTTGACTCTTGCTTTGTCATGGGGTGCATTCACTTTTGCTCTTGCGCACCTACTACCTTTCCCGACCATACTAAAGATCGCCGTGCTTGCTATTTGCTGGCACCACTGCTATTCTTGCATATTCTCAGACTTCTTCTTTTTGCAACCAGTCAGCTGCTTTGTGCCTTGGATAGCAAGTTATGTAATCCATACTCGAAGCAAGACCATCCATGCAGAAAGAATGATTCTCTCATGCACATGACAATCGGCTCGTCCACAATGAACCAGCCAATCGAGGGAGTATGCGTTCGTGCATAGCACTGACCAACGTGTTTGAGTCGCACGATAGCATCAGCAGTGATTGAGCGCTACGGACCGTGGAGTCAGCGTATGAAGGCTCTCGTGCGGACGACTCTGCGTCGTGTGGTTTCAGTGCTCTCTCATGGAGCTCACGGTCCGATAGCACTTTCACTTTTACCGGAGTGTGTGGGCGGGAGTGACTGTTATGCTCGTGCCTTCTTTTGCTGTTCTCCTTCTGGCATGGCGGCTCGCTTTTGTATCCTCTCGGTGGCGTAGTTTGCGTGCAATGCTGGGTGCATGTGATAGGTGTCTGCCCTGGAAAATAAGAAAGTGCGATCCGTGACTTGCCATCTCCTGTATCCTCAAGGATAAAGCGATATTAAACTCACCAGATATAAGAGCGCCCCGTCGCCTTGGCGCAGAGCCCTTTCGCCAGTCTCAACCTCACTTCCATTCGTGCTGAATAAGCCTATGAAACTCCACCTTCACCGGTCCTCTAAATCCGTACATAGCCGCTCGAGCGTTTGCTTTCACTTCACCGGCCACGAGCCACATGGCGAAGGTCCGTGCCAACCGCACCAGTCCGAAACGAGTCCATAAGAAACCCCTCCCTCCCTCTCCTTCTTCTTGCTCTCCGACTCGAAAACCCCGCTGGCATCGCTCACCCTTCCTCTCGCTCCCTCTCTTTCTCTTTCCCTACAGGTATACACCTTCACATTTCCTTCCACTCCTTCATCAACTCAGAAAATACCACCATGAGCGACCGCTCCAGCGACAACGAGGACGTCGCCTCCGACCGCTCTGACTCTCCAGAGCAGGAGCAGGAGCAGGAGCAGAGCACCGTGCCAGAGCATAAGCTGCCCAAGAACAACCCATCCAACATCCCCAACGACGCCGAGATCAGCGACGCTCGCAATGCGAAGAGGCCCACCAAGAAGCCGAAGATGGCTGGTAGAGCCCCTGTCCGTCCCCCGCCAGGTAAGTGAATCGATCCCAGCAACCGAGTTGCGACCTGGAGCTAACATCAACCCAGCCGACTACGCCGAGTTGCAGCAGCAGCCAAACATCGACTCTCGCGCCGATGGTGGCTTCATCAACCCCGACAACGCCAGGCCTAGAGACAGGAGGATGACGTGGGACGCAACCGCAGACCGCGCGCTCATGATCTTCGGTTTCGGCCGCGACATCAACAGCAAGGAGTACCAGGTCATCGCCGACAGGTTCGACCAGAAGCCGACGACGAAGGCCATCCAGGAGCGCATCACCAAGCTCCGCGTCGAGACTCGCAGGGCGCTCAAGGAGACGGGCATCTTTGACCCAGACAGGGTGGCCCATCCTCCTCCTCCGGGCGGAGTTCCTCCTCGTGGCCCCGCCACGCCTGGCCATGGGACCTCTTCTCCTGCGCCAGGACCCGCGAAGAAGAAGGCTCGTTCTTCTTCCACCAAGCCCAAGAACAAGCCACCTGCCTCCCCCGCTGCTGCTGGTACCCCAACCCGCGGATCCCAGCCGCCGCAGTCACAGCCGCCACAGACGGCACAGCAGGGAGTGCCATCTCACCAGTCACCATCGGCCCGCCCTCCTCCTCCTCCTCCTCCTCCTACTTGGGGTGGTTACTTTCCTCCTGGCGCCCCCGTCGCGACCATGTCCCAACCGCCGGCAGGTTCCCCCCAGGCCCCAGGCCCCCAGATCGGCATACCGCCGATGGGACAACCTCCCTACCGTCCGTACGGCCCAATTCCTCCCAGCTTTTACGGCACTGGAGGCATGGGCCAGTACCAGTACCAGCAACATCAGCTGCCCTCTTTCAACCCGGGGGCATACACTCCTACGCTCCCTTCACAGCAGCCCGCCGGGGCTGGTACCAACCCTCCTGACCCGAACATGGGAGGGTCCGCAGAGGGAGAGCAAGAGGATCCGATGGCTCGTTCTGAGCGTGAGCTCAGGGAGAAGAAAGCCAAGAGGGATGCGGTAAGTGAAAGAACCCGGACCATGTTGATGTCTGAGATCGTGTACTGACTTTGCAACTCGTTCCGCAGAGGAAGAAATCCTTCCAGCCGCCCAAGTGAGGCTCTCCTTTGATTCGATTCTGAAGTGACTACCAGTCACACTATACTTACAGGTATGTGCTTGTGCGTGAGATTCGATGTACGACATATCGAACCGGGCGGCGGGCGGCGACAGCAGCATGGCAGAAATCGCTGTGAGGAACATGCAATTCTGGATCCGATCAGCCTGTCTATAGCTATAAAAGCATGATTTTCCTCACAATGATATGAATTTTATGTGTGACTTCCGATTGTGAGCGATGTGAATCAGACAGTCTACAGTGTCTCGCAGGCCAGAGGTAATATTTTTGTGTCCACAGTAAACGATATTAGCATCCCGGTCGCTGAGGCTCTCTCGAAATCATTCTGCCCTCTCAGTGGCAGAAAGGGCTGTGTCAGTATCGAGACCAAATGGCACGAGCAGATCTACAGTCGAGACGTTAATGTTTCTCTCACCATCACTCAATGGCGAGCATGGTCGTCTTTTACTCCGAGAGCAGATGATACCTCGCAGTATGACCTTTACTGCTGATACTTTTGAGTCTTCGTTCCCTATTCGATGTGCAACGTGGCCTGTTCTGAGCGAGGCCTGACTGTCACAGCTCACGAGCCACTTGGGCATAGTTACTTCCAATTCGTGCGTGGAAAAAGTCAGCTCATTGGTGGTCATCATGCGATCAAGATCGAAGTGAAGTGGCCCACCAGTCGGCTGTCTCGGGCGGCAGGGTGGCTCGAGTGCCCTTTGGTTGTGGCTAGGCGGCAGGGCTGACGTCTGCGCAAAGTGAAATCAGTGCAGTCACCCCGAAGCCCCAGAAATGATGTAGGCTTGTAGGCTTGGCGCGTGCAAAAGTGAGCTGCTGCAGTCCAGCACACGGCGCGGGCGGTGAATGGGAGCTCACATAGCTGCTTGGATTCTTGTTGCAGCATCCTGGTGGTGACTGTATGTTTTTAAGCAATAACGTGTATAACGTGTATATACCATCAATCCATCCGCCTGCCACGTGAGTGAGTTGGAGCACGGTCTTGAGACACACAGACCTTGACGCCGATCGCCGACGCATCTTCCCATATCGCGACCAGCGCACCATTCGGAGCTCCACCCGCAAAGAAGATCACGAAGAGAAAGAAGGAAGAGACACCACCGCCGCCAGCGCAATACCCACCCACATTCACCACTGCCACCACCACCACTGCCACCACCACCACCACCACCACCACCACCTGCCGCCGCTCCGCCATGGCACTGTGAGCGTGTGCTAGAATCCTCCAGCACCGCCAGCGCATGGCCCGCCTGCCAATTCCATCCTAGACGTGACCAAACGGACAGCGCAGCCTGCGCCAGCGAGCATTGCCCAGATATCCTCTGACTCTTCGCCATTTTTCGCCTGGAGTCTTTGCTACAACTACCAACACTTGCGACCGAATTCTCAGAGCCTGCAATCGAACCTCATACCAACCTCAACACAATATCCGCCTGCTCCCGCGTTGCTAGCAGTGGCAGCAGTGGTCGAGGATGCAGCGCAACCCCTCCAACAGAAAACGAGCCGCGCCTGGTGCGTCGCCCATGATGCAGCAGCCTGGCGCGCAGTCCGCCTTCGACTACTCTCAACTCCCACAAAATACCGACTTTGGCAACTTTGATTTTTCGCAATACCCAATCGACCAGTCCTTCCAGGATCCTTCGCTGAATGATCCCAATGCTTTTGCTGCGGGCTTGAACGCTTCGCAGGCACCAGCATACGGCAGCAGCCTTGCGCCCGTCGCACCTTCCACGGATCTGGTCAGACGTGCGCGAAATCACCAGCTTGCGCCGCAAGTCACACAGCAACAAGACCAGTGGAATGGAGGATATAACAACATGAGCGGCCAGAATGACGACGAGAACGAGCAGGAGCTGGAGAAGAAGGTGGCTCTGGCGAAACGGGACGCACAGGGAAAGCGAAAGCAGATACCGCCTTTTGTGCAGAAGCTGAGCAGGTACGTTTCGCGAGGAGCTATATATTCGAGGGACCATGCTGACATCCAGAACAGTTTTCTTGACAGCGGCCACACCACTCTGATTCGCTGGTCAGATGACGGAAGATCGTTCATCGTGCTTGACGAAGACGAGTTTGCTCGCACGCTCATCCCGGAGCTTTTCAAGCACAATAACTACGCATCATTTGTCCGCCAACTCAACATGTACGGCTTCCACAAAACAGTCAACATCACAGATGGATCACTACGGCAATCTGAGAAGGCTCGAAAAGGCGTGAAGCCTCCAAGCATGTACTCACATCCCTACTTCCGCCGGAATCGTCCAGATTTACTGTGGCTTATTCAAAAACCTGCGAGCAAATCTGGCGCAAAACGAAAACGAGATGGCACTGTCAAAGCCGACGACAGCGAGGACGAGCGATCATTCTCTCCTGTACCGGAAAATAGACCACCTGGCGAGCTTGGAATCACTGGTGCTGGTTCAGATCTCGCACCTCTGCCGAGGAATGAAATTTCAGCTGTTCGACGTGAACTGCAAAAGCTGCAGCAACACCAAAAGTACATCTCGGATATGATCACTCAACTCAAACAACAAAACGACACCTTCTACCGACAAGCCACAGCCTTCCAAGCGCTTCACGACCGACATGAGAACTCTATTAACGCGATCTTGACATTCCTGGCAACATTCTACAACCGCTCCATGGAAGGTCAAGCTGGCCAAAATCTGGTGAACATGTTCAGCAACATGGCCCAGCAAGGTGGTCAGCAGACTGGAAGCGTGGTTGAAGACTTCACTGAAGCCCCAGAGAGCAACAACACGATGCAAAGGTTTAAGCGCCCGCAGCTGTTGTTGCCTGCTCCCAATGTGGCACCCGTACCGCAATTCCAAGGTCTGCCCGGAATGGCTCAGACGACACCCAATTCCACGAGGACATCCACCAGTCCGATCAATGGAGACAGAAATACAAGAACTCCAAGCGCGAGGCCGGCGAGCGTACAACCTCCACATACTTCCTCCACAAGTCCCCAGGTGAAGAACGATGCACCGACACCGGACATGCTACAAGCTGTACCTGATTCCGATCAAATGATGAACTTGATCAATGGTGTCAATGCCACCAACGCCACTGAGCCGAGCACAGCAGCACCGTCATTCGACTTCAACTCTGCACTTGATCATTACCAAAATGCCAACGGCAACTCCCCACTCACGCCACAACAGCGCGACGACATGCTCGCAATGATCTCCAACTCACAAGGCGGTTCTAACAACAACGCATTGGTCTCACCAACTCCTCCCGCCATGCCCGACATGAACCAGTTCAAAGAAACGCAAAAACAGCTCGAAATCCTCACCAACTTGCAAAAGAGCCAAGACAGCAAAGTCCACGAACTCAGCCGCAGGCTCCAGCCTCTCAGCCCTACAGGTACCATTCCTGGAGTAGCTGATGCCAACGAAGGCGGCGGCTTCTTCGACCCCACCGGCGCTCCCGGCGAGTACGATCCTAGCAACTTCATCAATTTCGACAACGAGAACGACCTCAACTTCAACTTTGACAACGACGACGGCCAGATCGACTGGGACTTCGGCGCTACCGCAAACCCGGGCTCCGCGAACAACACGTACCAGAACACTGCAGATGAAGCCGATAGCAGTATGCTTCAACCCGAGCCTGCCATGGACGGCGGAGGCAGAGTCGAGAGCGTGAGCAGCGGAGCGACGTCGCCGGCTGGTGACGAGTATGTCACGCCGGACAAGCGCGCACGTATTTCGTGAGCGTTTGGGAGTTCTAAATGAGCGGGCAGAAGTATACGATTCTTTCTGTCTTCTTGCTTTTTGTTTTGACTGAAGGAAGTGCTGGAACGAGCAACATGACCATAAACTTTGTTGTGCTAGCCGTCCGTGCGGGACACGATGGGGCTTTCGTGATTACGTTCGAGTGTTGCTCTCTTATGAGTTGTTGGAGCAGCTATTGGCGGGCAGTTCTTGTGGATAGTTGTTGTTCTGGTCGAGGAAGCTACTGTGGCTGTGGCGGATCAGGTGCTGATTTGGAGAGGTTTGAGAGAGAGATACCCAGGTGGTTGGTTGTGTGTACAGCAAATATGTGAAGGATGTTCATGTTCTCAAACCACGATTTTGACCTGGCTTCAAATCTATCCGAGCCTGCTTGGAAAAGCTCAGGATGTGTCTGACATTGATACCAGCCAATACATGACTTGTAGCTACAATCCAATTGCCGTGCATGGCTAGACATATCAACAGTAAACCACGTAAAGCGCACATTCATCGCCAAAATGCTAGATTTGAACCCATACATGCAGGCAGACTCACTTCCTCGGATACTGGCGCTCTTCCATCTCTAGTAAGAAAATGTCAATTAGCGTCAGTAGAATCACTTCTTCATTGATAAAGCTTGGCGCGCGTAGGCTTGTATAAAAGCTACATGTACGGACTTATACAGTGCTCGAAACATGCACCGATGATGTGGTGCGCGGCGCGGACTTGCTTGAGTTCTTTGTTGTTCGACGAGCTGCGTTCGTCCATCGATCAAGCTTGTAAGCTGAAACATGTTGCTGCATTCAGCGGATCGGGTTCCTTTGTTCGATGAAGACGTCAAATGCATAAACACCTATGCGCAACGATGGCATCGAGCCAGACATCTAGATTGTCCGCGTAGCCATCCACCATCCATCGAAGAAGGAAAACCCAATCAGCCTCTCAAAACACGCACAAAACTCCAATCCAACCCCCAGACCATCTCCAACCGTACCAAAAACAGAAACCATCACCATGCAGCTCCCAACCATGTCCATCCTCTTCGCCCTCCTCTCCTCCCTCTCCCTCGCCGCCCAATCCAACGAATCCCTCTGCCGCGCCAAATCCCAACGCACCGGCTCCCTCGCCGCAGCCTCCATCCGCGCGCTCTGCGCGAAAACCGACCTCGTCGCCAACAGCCAGTGGGCGATGCAAGGCGCCTACGCCGGGCCGAACAGCATCGGCACGCACGCTTTCGTCGCGGTCAAGAACCACTGTCCGTACGGCAGCGACTGGATCCCGCAGAAGTACTGTCTGAGCCAGTTTTATGAGACGTGTGCGAGGGGCGATAAGTATGGGCATGGAGTGAGGAGTTATGGGAAGGGTGGTTGTCAGGAGTTTAATTTGCAGGCGAGGTAGGCGGTGGCGGATGATGGTGCTTTGATTTTTGTCGATACTCTTATATGGATGTGTAATTTGCAGTTTGCCACAACGTATCATCATTGAAGCCTGACAGCCTTTTTAATGTGGATCAAATATCAGCGTAATTATGTTCTGTCTTTGATCTGGCTTTCGATTTCGATTAAAGTCTGCCCAGTTTGGACCGATTGCATGATCTATACTTACGCAAACCCGAACAGAAGTCTAGCCGCGATAAAATCTCGTGTCATCCATACCCCAACGCCTCGCCATGCATAGCAATGATCCCAAACACTAGAGTAAACCTAAACAGTTCACTTCTTCTTTCTCAAGCTCTGGCCCTCGCCTTGGAAGTGCTGCTTCTGCTCGGCGTCGGCGTCGGCCTGGCCATCCTTGTTCTTCAGAGGCTTGATCTCGTAGCCAAAGAAGAGCTTTCCGGGTGGCAAGCGAAGTGGCTGAGGTCCGTTGCGGTTCTTAACAGTCCTTGGTAAAGCGTTCAATGGCATGCTGACTCCTTGCACGGGTGTCGAGGTACCAGGAGTCGAGGCTGGTGTTGCTGAGCCCTTAGCACCCTTCTTAGCCACGAGACGTTGACCGCCACCAGAGAAGTTCGAGGAGGCCGTCGCGTGACCCACGGCTGCGGCGTTCGATGAAGGAGCAATAGCGGCGTAGTTGATCGCCTGTGCCATGGAGCCCTCGGTATGCATAGTGCCGCCCTTGCCTGCCATGGTTGTGCCAATGCTCCGAGGTGTACTTGTGCCGCTCGCTGCAGCTCGTGAGGGCTCCACATAGCCGACCGGAGGTGCGAAGTCGACCTCAATATCCGTCTCTTGTACACTGACAGCTTTCTTGTCGCCTTGTGGTTTCACTTCCAATACGGCAATCTCGTATGTGGTTTCGTTGTAGAGGAAAGTGAAGATGTCGCCTTGGGTCAGGCATGAGAAGTTACGGAACGCGGTTTCGAGGACTGCCTTGGGGTCCGAGATGTCGAGGAAGTTGGTGTCTTGAGGTTGGAGCTTAATGAATTGACCAGGTGGGAGGTCTGTGGACTTTACCTGGAGCAGGTCGCCAGGCTCGAGGAGGAGGGTTTGCATCATCTAGAGGCGCGTTGTCAGCTTGTCTGTGCATCACAGTATGCAGTATTGTGCCAACATACCCAAAATGGCAGGTAACACCTTCCCTCTTCTGCAGTGAACTCCAAAACACCAGCATGTGTGCTTTTGCCCTTTGCGCCGTTGATAACCTCGAACAGCATAGGGTAGGTGATGTGAAGCTGCGTGAGCTTGTCAAGGGCCGAGGCGGGCATGAAGAGCTTGCCACCATGGTTGGGCTGCTCGCGCTCAGGTCCGGGCATCATGGCGACAGGATAGCAGCGGTAGTATTCATCGAAGCGGCGAGCCCTGCCACCAGCCCTCTGCTGCATGGCCCTCTGGTACATGTTGGCGTCGTCTTGGTTGAAGTAGTAAGACTGTTGTCTTGGTTAGTATGTTACCATTAGGCAGTGCACGAGAGACTTACCATCTTTGCAGATGTATGGATGTAGTAGGAGGATGAGAGGTGGTAGAGGTACATGTAGACTTCATACGCCAGGCGCTCGTATTGATGACGGAGCGAGCTGTGTCGGCTATCGATAAGCGCACGGACGCCGAAATAATTGTCAACTCAGGCTTGCGGACATTCACTTCCAAGTGGGCCACTTCACTTTATGTTTTATGAATGAGCGAGGTGCTGGAGGGGATGTTCAGCTCACGTGCAAGAACACAAACCACAAGGCGTCCATGATGCAGCAAAGGAAGAATTGAAACCACTGCCAACATCTGCCCGAAACCGACCATTCACTAAAACTTGCTGGCACATTCAAAACATCGTTTTCTAGCGCATCGATTCTATTTTTCGCCATGGCTCCAAAGCGGAATGTCAAACTCTCAAGCGGCAGGCCTCCAAACATTACCAAGCCGAAGGCCTCCATGTCATCACAAGTTACACGCACACTCATCCGCACCCACCATACGCTAAACAAGAAACTGGAAACCGCCAAAACAAAAGGAAACGATGCCGAAGCGGCGCAAATTCAAGCTGAGATCGAGAAACTGGGAGGTTTGAAGGCCTACCAACAAGCCAGCATCCAAGGCCAATCGATCGACCGCGGAGGCGATTCAAGCATGGTGCTGATGAAGTGGCTGGAGCCAACCTCAGAGGCGTTATCGAAAACCGAACCCAAGCTTCGACTGCTCGAAGTTGGCGCACTATCAACTTCAAATGCGTGCTCGAGGTCAGGTCACTTCGACGTCCAGAGAATCGACTTGAATTCACAAGGCGATGGAATCCTGCAGCAAGATTTCATGGAACGGCCACTGCCGAAGAGCAATGCAGACAAGTTCGATTTGATCTCTTTGTCTCTTGTTTTGAACTACGTGCCGGATGCACCAGGGAGAGGCGAGATGCTTAAGCGCACTTGCCAGTTTTTAGACACAAGGCATCGCATTGATCGGGATGCAGGAGTCCAAGCAGTGTTCCCTGCTCTATTCCTGGTTCTTCCTGCACCATGCGTCACGAATGCGAGATATATGGATGAGACCCGCCTTGGAGAGATTATGAACAGCTTGGGCTACGTGATGCTCCAGCGTAAGCAGACGCTAAAGCTAGTGTACTACCTATGGCAGCTGCACACTCTGCCAAGCGAAGGAAAGACAAAGACGAAAGTCAAGTTCCCCAAGAAAGAGGTCAACCCAGGCGCAACTCGCAACAATTTCAGCATAGTGCTCACGCCTTCAAGGACGTGAGCAAGAGTCCATTGGCGCGGTTAGCAAAGGAGAAATGCGGCTTAGCGCACACGTGTGAAGAAGGATACACGAGGTCAGGTAAGCCAGCGGCCAGGTATTCATGTATAATACACAATCGCGCGATAGAAAGCTCTCGCCCTCACACCACTTTGGCCCTCCGTTATCACATGACTGTCTTCACATGCAGGCCGGGTCACTCCCGTGGCGCGGGCCTTCCCCTATCGCGCCATGCTCTGAAGTCTCTGTTCCCTGTTCTTCTCACACCCCTTTGGCCAGGAGGCGGTTCCGGCAATCGCGTGAAGCTAAGGCTAAGCAAAAGGTCGGGGCTGAGGGAGGGCGGTTTGCGGAGGCTCAATGAATACCACTAAGCATCAAACGCCTGATTGCCGATCACCACACATCTACCAATGACCGCGCCGGCTTGTGCCGTGTACTCGCAGCACACATACATACACATCGCGACTGGCAGGTACAGCAGTACAAGTACATGTATTTGCAAACGACGGAACAACCCACTGCCGTCTCCATACGCCGTGGGGCGGCCACGACACGTGGGTAAAGGACAACAGACTTTCGAGGCTTTCGTGTTGCGACGAAGAAATAAGTGGAGCTAAAGGGCCAAGAAGCAAGTCTTCGCAATCAGAGTTTCAATAAGGCTGGCCGCACTGCAGATTGTGCGACGTTGGGCACTGCTGGCTGGCGACCATCGAACGAGTTGCGGGAAATGCTTTCTATATGCTACTTCTGATATGTGTGTGTGAGGGGTAAGACATACATTTACGGGCGGACTTGGATTGCCGGGCAGCGAGGAGGGCGTCGCGTAGCAGCAGTCGCATGCAGATGGACTGGCTGCACAGAGACGAAAGGTGAGTTTCAGACAAAGCTTCTCGGGTAATCTGCTGTCGCCGAGCGGATGACTAAATAAGGTTGGTCTCGTAGTTCTGCGACTGGGAACCTTGATACCGGTGTCGTCTGTCACCGTCTGATGTTTCTGCTGCTGTTTCTACGAAAGTAATGCGCTCGTTCGCAACGGCTTCGGCTTGAGGCATATACGGCCCGTGACGGTTGCTAGGGCCCAAGATCTGAAGTAGATGTTTGGGAAGGATTTCTAACAGCTCATATCCAAGTATTTGGCACACACCACAGCATATAGTTCTTCTATCGCAAAGGGCGGCTTCGGGGAGGATCCGTTGGACACCACCCCCCCAGTTGGCCAGATGACTGAGACAAGTGGCTGCTGCTATCACGACCCATATTGGAGAGAAGAGGAGACAGACCCCCGGGGCTCGGGCAGCATGCAGAATCTACCGCGCGCGCGCAACGCTAATGCGCCTCCACCGAGCGAGGCAGATGCCATCATAGTGCGCCGCTCTCGCTGCAGCCAATTCCTGGACGCGTTTGCGCTGTCTCGCACTGCACGCAGGCCGCTTGCTCCGTCTAGCTGCATCGTCGAGACAGAGAATTTCAACGAGCAGGCCATGCCGGACGGGCGAAGTGGCCTCCTCGTACGTTACGTACCCCACCCGGGCGGTCTCGTGAATGCACTGGAGGGGGGTCGCTGGGTTGCTGTGCTGCTGCTGCTACTATTGTTGGTGATGCTGCTCTGATGGTGTGTGGTGTGTGCCTGTGTATGCCAGCAGAACAAGATGGAAGCGTGGACGTGACCTGTGCAGTGACGCAGCCGTGCTGATCGGCCATCCTCCTTCATCCAGGGACCATGAATGATCGTGCTCGCTCCCCTTGCTGCTCGTGCGGACATGGCACGGGCGGTGTTGGCGGCGGCGGTGGTGGCCTGGGTGGTGGGAGCACTGGGAGGACATGCTGGCAGGACTGCTCCTTCTCTATATGTGCCCGGCGGAGTGGGACGTCGGGCAGCAGCGGTGATATCAGACGTGCAGCAGCAGGATGGCGACACATATACATACTGTACATACAGTATGCACTTGCAGGGCTACGGTACGCATGGCCTGGGGCGTCATGGCGGTACTGGGTGGCCCTCGAGTGGGTTTGTCTCCTTTACGCACAGACAGCCTGGCTGCTGGCTTTTGCTCTCTGCAGTCTACGTGATACCGCCTGCACTGCAGCAACCTTGAAACCTTTCCCTCCCTGCCCTCACTCCTCGCACCACACCTTACCTCCTCCACCACCTCCTCCATCACCACCACCCCGTCCCCTCCCTCCTCCCTCTCCCTCCTCAGCCGCGTGCATGTTCCTGCTCTAGCCCGACGCTCGAGCGCTCTGTACCCTGCGGCCACAGGCAGACGAAGTCGATCTCTTCGCCGCCTCCTCCGCCCACCGCCAGTCCTCCTCCGCCGCCGCCCCTTGTGACGCTCTGCCCGCATTTCTGCTTTGTCCTGCGTCTGCACCACTGTGAGCTTTGCGTAACGAGACCACGCCGCCACGCCCGCGCCTGTACCTCCGTCTGCGAGAACAGCTGCGACCGCTAGCAAACGCTGCTGTCTCCATCCCGACACCCGCATAACGGTCCGCGCTAGCCCGCAACCTCTGCATCCACCAGATTATTACTCGACACCTTGCTGCGCATCATGAACAACTACCAATTCGACATGCCTTACGACAACCTGCCCAACCGCTCGCCCCAGGCCCAGCGGAACGGCTCTCTGCACCGCCAGCCTTCGCGGCCGCAATTCGACGGTGCCTACGGCCATCTTCCTTCGAACCTCTACGCCCCAGAGGACCACTCGCGCTTCGATCCGAACGGCTACCAGATGAGAAATGCTACTATTGGTGGCTACGGTAGCACCGGCTACGATATGGGCGGAGGCAACTGGAACAACGGCGCATTTGGCCAGAACAACACTTTGAACGGACTCGGCGGCAGCTCAAGGCGCCCTCAGTCCAAGGGTCGCGCTGGCTTGCCTTCGGTACGTTTGCAATTTTGGACAATATTTTCATCGTTTGTTTACTAACAAAAAATCCAGGCATGGCTCGATCAGCAGCAGCCTCCTATGCCTGGAAACCCTTTCATGGGTCTTGGTGGCCTTGGTGGTGGCCCGCAAATGCGCCAGGACCCTCACCACTCTGAGGTCGACGAGGAGCTCATTCCTACCGCGATCGTCATCAAGAACATTCCTTTCGCCGTCAAGAAGGAGCAGCTTGTGGCAATTATGACTGACATGGGACTGCCTCTGCCATATGCATTCAACTATCATTTCGATAACGGCGTCTTTCGTGGCCTGGCTTTCGCCAACTTCACCAACGCGGATGAGACGGCAACTGTTATCGACAACATGAACCACTTCGAACTCAACGGCAGGAAACTCAGGGTGGAATACAAGAAGATGCTGCCCGCTGCGGAAAGAGAGCGCATTGAGCGTGAAAAGCGTGAGCGCAGAGGCCAGCTTGAGGAACAACATCGCCCGATGCCTCCATCGCAGCTGCACACCCAGGCATCCATGTCATCGCTCAACTCTCGCATTCCTGGCAACTCACCATCTCCTGTCTCCGCTCGCGGCATGAAGCCTGCTGCTCCTTTCTTCAACCCCTACGGTGGCGAGCAAGCACAGCAACAGCAACAGCAACAGGTCGAACCCGATGTCGATCTTAACGATCCTCAGGCCCTGCAACACTACTCTCGCCTGCTCTTGTTCAAGGAGGATACCAGCCGTGACCTCATTGTTTTCCCCGCCACCTTGTCACCACCCGAGCGCCGCATCGTGCACACTCTGGCACACCACATGGGCCTTGGTCACTCTTCCAAGGGTCAGGCTGACCAGCGCGCTGTCCACGTTTTCAAGGAGGCCACTGGCACTCGCCGTGTCAGCCCGCCTATGCCTCAAATTGCTGCTCTCCAGAACGAACAGAGGCGTGGACTGAACCGCGCTGCTACTACCGACTTCAGTGATGTGCGCGCCGGTGGCGACAACTTCTACAATGGTGGTGGTCTACGCCATCAAGGCTCCGGTTACCTCGGCGGATACCAAGACAACTCGAGCCAACTGGGACCTGGCAGCAACAACCTCCGCACTGCGAAGTCTTTTGCTGATCTGCGATCGTATACCCCGTCGCCTGTCCCTTCAACGGCGAGCTTCCCAGCAACCCTTGGAAACAACCCCAGTCGTCTCCAGGAGTACGGCAGAGATAATCAGTCGGGAACACCGACTCTTATGACCCCTTCGGCTGGCCTTGGTGACCGTGGCGATGCTTCCCTCATTAATGGTCTGGGAAGCATGAACCTCGGTGGCTCTGGCTTTGGCGGCAGCCCAAGCCGCCTTCGTGGCCTTCCCTCCTGGGATCGCGATACTCCCGCTCCTATTGGCAGCAACCGCTCCTTCAGCACCAACTACGAGGAGCGTAGTCTCAGCCGCAACGCTCAACACTCTGGCCCCGAACGTCAGCCTCGTGGACCCCTTCCCGAGCGTGGTGCAGGCTTCCCTCGCACTAGGCAAAATGGCCACATGGCCCGCAACAGCGATGAGCTCTCACAACAAAGCAGCGCCCCTGAAATTACGGTTGAGCAATAGATGCTCCCGACTAAAAATACCACATGCTCATGATGACGAAGACCGCCCCTTGCATAATCCCGTAACGCTTCGCACGACTCACCTCCCAATCACCCCACAAGCATGATTACGAACCGCCCCCCATCACGACATGACCAGCATTCGACAATATGAGCAACACGTCAACGAATTACCTCGCGACCCCGAATGACGAAACGAGAATGACAAGAAAACGCCTGCAAGTTAGTAGAAGAAAGATCGCAACCACAAATCTTGGAGCTCACTGCTCAACCATCCTGTTCACCGTCTCGCAAGACCAAATCAACCTTCGATCTACTCCTGATCGACGAAATATTTGATCTTGTTGGATAGCCAGGACCTGGAGGAAAAGAAAGCCTTTTTATTGTTTTTGAAAAAAGACCCATCGCGCGCGCCTGGCATTCTGTTTTATTGTACTTTGTTTATTTGGACGGCCAGCAATCACCTAGCCGCTTCTTACCTTTTTTGCATATACGGTTGTTCTTTTCTCCCGATCGCTTGTCGTTGGAGAGGAAGAGGTGGGACGTGGGCTCGCCTGCGAGGAAAGATAAGGAGAAAGCAGATGGCGCCGCTTCAATTGGGAAAGGAGCAAAAGGGGAATCAGTAATATTGTTGGGGCCTCAAATGGATGGCGTTTTCCTTTCTCACTCCCCTCTCTCCTTACTCCTTCTCTTCCTCTCTCTCATCATTCTGGACTCTCGTCACTGATCAAGTCTGTCTTCGGACCGAAGGCTCACAGCTTACCAATCGGCTGCTCTGTTTTTCGGTCTTTTGGGAGGTTTTTTGAGAAGAGAAACAGAGAGAGGGTGCAGTGGATGAGGAGGCGCGAAATTTCTGTTCGGGTTCCCGGTCCTCGTTTGATATGAGGATGAGATTCGTTTGGCTGGCTGGCTGGCGTCTATGATGGATGCGGGTTTTTCCTTCTGCAATTCTCATCGGACCTCCTGTCTCTTTGATCTTGGATACCTCTTTTTTCCTCTCTTTTTTCCAGCGTTGGCTCTCTACCTTCTTCAATTCTAGCGATACTTGTATTAATCAAATGCTTTGTGTTCAATTTTTGTGCTTTCCTTATTGATCGCCTTGGGTTTGTGTCTTGTGAATGTGTGACAGGACTGTAGATTTTGCGATCTTGTCGTCATCTGCCTATGTAAGGGTTGCACGTTAAATTTACGCGGAAGGAGCCCTGTCGATACATGGAGAAGATAGAAGCACGAGGGTTTCGTAACGCTTTCATATTTCATAGTCTAGATGGAGAAGTCTATCCTCATACTCTCACATAATACCTCCCACAAATAGATCCATCAAACAAGCTCCTCCAACATACTCTCCAGCTCCTCCCTCCTAAACGGCACGCTCAGCCTCTCTGTCCCCATCGCGTCCTTCCGCGATTCCACCATCTGATGGTCGTGGAACTCTTTCAACAACGTCCTGAAATTGACTTCGCTCGAGCACACAAACTCCTCCACGGCCTTGTGGTACAGCGTCCGGTACTCCACGCCTTCCACCACCATAGCGCTGGCGATAGGTTTGGGAGGCGCCCGCGCTTTGCGTGCTTTGGCTGGCCGGCCTTTGCCGCGGACACGACGGGTGGGCGAGGCTTGTTGCTGCATTGCGGCCTCTTCGTCGGAGGCACCGAGGACGTCGTCGGAGTCAATGTCGTCGTAGGCCGGTGTCGCGGCGGGAGTGTCGATGTCGTCGTGTCCTCCTCCTTCGACGTCTGCGAGCGCGAGCTGCTCGGCAACCAGGATGCGGAAGAGATTCCGCGCGTTCTCCGGCAGGGACTTGAGGACGTAGCCCACGCCGTCTTTGCCGCCTAGGCGCCTGCCGCTGCGGCCGAGGAGGGAGTTGACTTCTTCGACGACGTCGAGCTCGGCGGAGTAGGGCTGGAAGGTGGTGGCGTCGTGGTAGAGGAAGCGGAACTGCCGCGTGAGCGCGATGTCCCAGAGGAGAGCGAAGTTGGGGGTGTCGCAGGTGGCGAGGAGGGAGATGGAAGGGTTTGAGGCGAGGCGCGCGAGGAGGGCTTGGGATTTGCGGAGGTTGGGGTGGTCGATGGAGTGGATGATGAGGGTGAGGTGGATTGAGGGTCGCTCGGCGAGGCCTTCGAAGATGAGGTCGAGGGTGGCGGTGGGTTGGGCGGGGAGTTTGATGGTCTTGGGCAGCATTTGGCTTGCTACTGTTGCGAGGACGTCTCGTACTGTTAAGCCAGGGGTATAACCGTTGACGACGAGGGTCCTGGGCGGCTTGTCTGCGTGTTGGTATATGTGTTCCGCGAAGCTCATTGCGAGATCTCGCTTTGAGCCGTAGCCGTACAAGCAGAGGTTGAAGCCTTGTTCAAGCTCGAACATCCATTGATCGAAGCCTCGTTGGTGTAGCTGCTTCAGTCGTTGGATGTCTGTTTCGTGAGGATCGCTGTAGGCTTGTATGTGGTTTCTATAATCATCGTGGTCCAGCAGGATGTGAGAAGGCAAAGCATTCGTCGATGTCTTGTTGGCTCCAGCTCTGTTCTGAAAGAAGTATGTCTCGTGTGGTGGCAGATCTGGCGGAGGTGTGGGTGTTCTATCACGCCGTTTGCCTTTTGGTCTCCCTCTTGGTTTGCCTGTCTTTGATGGTGTATCCGGCGCTTTGGAAGCTTGAGATACGCCTATTGTTTCCTCAGCTGAGTCGTCTCCTTCTTCGTCTTCACTATCCAGGATCTCGGCTGCTATGCGCGCATCTGTTGCGTCCTCCTCAACATCGCTATTGTCCACTAAAGGAGCTCGCAGTGCATTTGCGCTTTTTCTACGAGCAGATCGATCGTTTCTAGCAGCGGTGGGCGTATCATATCCGTCGTCTTCCTCGCCATGGTTCTTCTTCGGCGTCGAGAAAAGCACCTTCTTTAAGGGCGTGGGTGTAGGAGCATCTCTTGTGCCATTCGCTTTTTGCGGCGTGCCTCGTAGAATGGACTTGCGTTTGGACGGCGTTTCGGCTGGGCTATCGAGGATCTCATCGTTCAGCGCAGTACGACGAGTCTTCTTGGGCGTAGGCGTATTCCCGCTCGCCTCTCCGTCGTGCTGTCTTTTTGGCATTGTCACTTTCTTGACATGTCACATGTTACTTTGGCTTCCACCCTATCCACTCTGCGCGTCTCCAAAGCCCGCGCAGCAGTGCACGCGTTTCACAAAGCTCGGGCCGGCCTGCACAATCCCGAAACAGCAGTCACATCGCGAATTCCACCTCGACCCTTCGAAATAAATATCAAGGCACTGACATCGCCAAAACAAGCCGGACCTGTCTCCATCGCGGCACGAGAGATATGATCAAGGAAACAACACAGTTCTCCGCCACCTGATCATCATGGATACCGCCGCTTTTCCGCCACCACAGTCCGTGGACGAGGTCGCCCAGCTCGTCAAGCGCCTCTATCAGCCTGGTAACGCTCAAGTCATCTCTCAGATTCAGGAACAACTTCAGACTCTCCAGCGCTCCAACGATGGCTGGCAACTCGCCGACGCTCTGCTGGGCTACGACGATCTCAACATTCGCTTTTTCGGAGCCTTGACTTTCACAGTCAAACTCAACAATGATGGGTCAGTTCTGCTGCCGACCCTGAGCTGAGACTCGATATGGTGCGTTGGGGCCATCTGCTTACACTTTATTGGCATTGTAGGGCTTCTCTTGACGAGCAAAATGCACAAGCTGTGCTGCAGAGGCTGATTCACTGGCTAGTCCGACTCGTCAACCAGGGCGAGTCCCCAATGGTCATTCGCAAGCTGTGCACAACTCTCGTTACTTTCTTCACACGAGCCTCATTCCGCTGGCAGAAACCTTTGTTTCACTTGATATGCTCCTTCAGACACGGTGATGCATTGTCCGTGGATGAGGTTCATACGATCGACGTTCCGAGCAACCAGCTCATCCCGGCGTTGTCGGCCGCACAATTGATGGGTTTGTACACATTTTCAGCCGCGCTTGCAGATGAGCTTGGTAAGTCCGATTACAACGGACCGGCACAGGCAAGACTCCATTTGCAGTTGGAAGACGAGGTAGTCAACGCCAGTGCGATGATGAGGCAAGGCTTGCAAGCTCAAGGCGATGAGTCTGCCAAGCTCAGAGGCGAAGCACTCAAGTGTTTCCTCACTTGGGCGAACTACGCACAACCAATTTGGCCTACTAAGCCCGATGCCCTGCAGTATCTCCAGGATCTGCTTGAGCCGGCCATTCAATGCCTTTTGATTGAGGGCGATGACCAGGATGCTCTTGATGTTTTCATTGATCTCCTGGAGTCGTACACAAGCTTCTTCCAACAGCATCATCTTGACGCCATCGCCACAATCATCCGAACTCACTTCGGTCCACAACTGGAAGAGTCTCTGCGCGAGCAAGGTGCTATCTACGTCCCTGCCGGACAGCTTATCGTGTCGTACGCTACTGCTGTAGTCGAGGATATCGTAGAGACGCCCGATGGTGAGCGAGCACAAGTCACATTGCCACTGTTGGCAGCCATCTTAAAGTCACCCGGCTACCCTGGAGAGGACGACGAAATGTCCACGATCACCATTGAGTTCTGGAACACGTACATTGAATATGTGAACGATGAACTGTTCTCAAACGAGTCTGGAGTCGCACCAGACTGGCTGCCCAGCGCAAAGCGTGTCACATCTGAACTTACAACTCTTCTATGGAGGAAAGTCTGGACACCACCCGGCAATATCACCAAAGGATGGGGAGACGCTGAAAAAGAAGCCTTCCGCAGCTTCCGCACTGATGCCACGGACCTCATCGTTTCCATCTACCTTTTCCTTACCAGTGAAATGCTACAACAATTTGTGCAAATTGCCCTCCAAGCTTTGCAGGAGAAGGAATGGCGCGCTCTCGAGGCTGCGATGCTCTGTCTGAATGTACTTGCAGACAACATTCTGGAAGATCAGACGAGCGACGAGTTGCTTGCGCCGCTTTTCAACTCAGACATCTTCAAGGTGATGGGCGATTTCAATGGCCAAAAGATCCCCACGCAGACTCGCAGAACGGCTATCGACATGCTTGGCAGTTATGGAGTCTACATTGAACGCCACCCTGAGGCGCTTCCGGATGCTCTACGCTTCCTTTTCGCTTCCCTCGAGACAGCAGCATTTGCGAACATCTCGGCGAAGTCTATCGCCGAAGTTTGTTCCACATGCCGCCACAACCTGACGGGTGAGCTCAGTGGATTTTTGGCGCAATACCAACAGTTCTTGAATGGTCCGACGAGCGATCCATACACCAAAGAAAAGGTCATCGGCGGAGTGGCTGCTATCATCCAAGCTTTGACACCAGAAAGCGCGAAAGTGGCACCGCTAATGGCACTGGTGGAGAACATTGAGAAAAGTTTGGCTTATACTACTGAAGTATTGAAGACTGGTGGCGACGCAGAGCTAGCACAACTCAATGGCGTGACAGCGCTGCAGTGCCTCGCGCATGTAGGAAAGTCCCTGCAGGTTCCAGACGACATCCCTATCAACCTTTATGATGACGATGACGTGGCCGAGACCGAGAAGGCGAACTTCTGGAACGGCGAGCAGGGACAAGCCGTCCAAAGTCGCATCACTGGTTGTTTCTCGGTCTTGGAAGTGCTGGGCGGCAATGGTGAAGCAATCGACGCAGTTTGCGCTGTACTGAAAGCCGGCTATACTGAGACCGTGCCTGGACCTTTCGTCTTCCCTCCGTCAGTGACCGTGAGCTTCTTGCAGCAATGCTCGGCCACAACTCCCCACCTTGAATCAGTGGTCCTTACTGCTTGGACCTTGATTACCCAACACTCAAGGTCAACCTCCAAGCGCATCGACAACGAAGTCAACGCAATCTACCAGCAGGTTCTGTCTTTCGCTCAGGCTCTCGGACGGCCGAGAGAAGATCCAGCGGTCGGCCAAAACATCATAGATGTCTTGAACAGGCTATTCCCGCGCTATGCCTCCATCTTCTTGGACTCTCCTTCAGAGCAGATCAGCCTGGCCGTCAACTTCGCTCTCCAAGCTATCGAGGCTCCAGACCCACTCCCGAAACGTTCCTCGCTGCAATTCTGGAGTACTCTCATCAGAGCCGCAGGCCCTGCGAATACCAACGTGTCAGTCCCCCGCGACATTGCTGAAAAGGCGCTGCAAGTGGTCAACACTTTCGGTCCTTCTCTCACCCAGAGCTTAGTCCGCCAGGCTGCTGGCATGGGCCAGAGATCGGACATGGACTTGGTATCTGAACCTTTGCAAGCGCTGTTCTCTGCTCTGCCAGCACAGGCGAAGGCCTGGGTTGAGGCGGGATTGTGGAGCGAGCATTTCCCGCCTGTCGTGCAGGGTGTGGGCGATGCGGAGAAGCGCCGGTTCTTGCAGCAGTGCGTGGTGTTGAGAGGGAACAAGAAGACGAAGGACGTGCTGAAGGACTTTTACATTGCGTGTCGGGGATTGGTCAACACGTACTAGGTTGTTGCAGTAAAGCAACTCTGCTGGAGGGAGTACAGTGCTGAGGTTTGCTGCTGATGACGAGAACCATGACCGGATGTGGCTTGCGTGTAGATTTGAGGGGGTTGGTAGGTAGACTTTTTTGCAGTTGCTAGCATGGTCGAAGTCTTTTCACCATCCGCTGAAGAGATCGTCAATGGCGTCGCCTCCCTTTTTGCGCTTTTTCTTCGCCGGTTTTGATTTCGTTTCGATCGTGCGCTTTTTCGTGCTCGTGATTTTCGGTTTTGCCACTTTAGTAGCTGGAGGGCTGGACGATCGTGTTCGAACAACCTTTGGCTCGTCATCTTCGCTCTGGTCCACTGGTAGCGGGTTTTTCTGCTTCTTTGATTTTGTGAAATCGTCAGAGGCGTCATCCTTGACTCTACTCCTTTCCACAGGCACTCCGTCATCAACCTCCTCCCTCGCCACCACATCCCCAACATCAGCCTTCCTAGCCACAGGCTCTCCCTCATCACCCCTCGCAACAACCACGCAACCTTCACCATCACCGCCACGCCCAACAACTTCCCCGAAACCCCTCTCATCATCCCCCAAAGCCTCCCTTCCAAACTCCTCAAGCACTCTCTCAATCTTCGCCTGCCCTTCCATTTCCAACCCCTCCGTCACCCCCACAACCCTACAAACCCCACCCAGCACACCCAGCATCACAAGCCCCAGCACCGAAAACCTCCCATCAGCCACAACCTGCGAAAACGCCCTCTGCCAGCGCGCGACGAGCACGTCCTGCCAGAACGCCAAGCGCTGAGCGGCTCGCTTGTGCAGAGCTGGGGATTGGGTTTTGAGGCGCGCGCGTTCGAGGTTGGTGGTGGGGGTGCTGGTGAGGGCTGTGTAGTCTGAGAGGAGGGAGGTGAGGTGTCGGCGGAAGAGGGAAAAGTGCCGGTACCAGGGGGAGCGGCGGTGTTGGTTGTGGTTGCGGTGGTGGAGGAGGTGGAGGAGGGAGGAGAAGTGGGTTAGTTGGGAGAGGTCGTCTTTGGAGGGGAGACGGGGGGTTGGTGAGAATTTCGACATTGTTGGTGGGTGGTTCGTTTTATTTTGTGGCAGTTGCCTGTCTTTGGTCTTTGAGTGTGGGATTCTGTGGTGATCCCGTTCGAAATGCTCGCCTTGAGTCTTTTTCTTCTTGGGAAATGGAAGGGCGGAGGGTTGCAGCGGTAGTTTAAAAGTCCAGCTTCCCAGGATTATCGGCCTTATTCAAAAGAGTTCCCTCCTAACTCGTCATGATTTTGTATTATTTTTGTTGTTATGTCCTGAAGTCCAACATGCATTATGTACGGTTAAAGTCTGCTAACATTGAATTCACAAAAGAGGCTAGTTGTATACCCTTACCCTACCACTCTTCGACCCCACATGCTGCTGCTGACCAGCTCGGGGCTTCGGCATCTGGGATGGCATCACCGACCTCAACCTTATCGATCGCTTATCGCCCCTCTTACCGACTGGACGTGGTCACCTGCTGAGACAAACAGTCACGCCCACGCCGACTGTTGTCTCACACGCCTCTCACCGACGACAATCTTGGTTACACGTCCAACTGAACTGACAATCCCTTGGACCCAATCAACCACTCCTCCACCATGGACGCCCGCCGCCCGCCAGAGTACACTCTCGAGATCGCAGCCGACCGGACCAACGTCAAAGACGTTGTCAAAGGTAGCAACATGTCTGCACGATAACCCATGATGCCGCTGTTGATCAGTAATGGTAGGCATCCTCCACACCATCTTCTTCCACCGCCTCTTCACGCCAGTCCTGCCGAGCACCCACGATGTCCTCGACACAACATTGCCCTACGTGGCCGAAGATGACATCGAACGCACCATTGACGCCCGCGCCACGTCGCTGTTACGCGCTCTTGATACCACAGGCACCCCGCTGTCACCGCAGTACCACGCCTCCAAGCCTGCTCATGGCACGATTGTAGTACAGTTCCTTGAGAAGAAGCGCAAGAAGGGCGGCTGGTTCATTGCGAAGGCAGACGAAGAGTCGGTTTGGGAGGTTTGGGTTCTGAATGTCACTGTCACCGGAGCTAGGAGTGAGCCCGAAGCCGCGAGGAACCGAAGGCGCATGGAAATGGGCCTGCAAGAGACGGCGATGAGGGTGCTGGATGTTGTGAACACCGATCGATCGTACATCCCACCTATCACGACGAACGAGGCGAATCCTTTTCCGTTCCAGGTTCTGGTCAATCCTAGAGGTGACGGCTGGAGTCAGAAGATGGGTATATTCTGAGGCACGTGAACAAGAACTACAGGCCGAGATTGGACAGCAATATGCCATGGGAGCCGTTGGAACGTCTACAGATGATCTCTCAACCCCTCCCTTGATGAACTCCGACTCTTAGGAAGCCAACACCGGACATGAGGATCAGACGAAAAGACACAGCCAGCACGCCAAACGCTTAGACATGCCATACAGGCCCAAGATGAGCGGAAGTATCTTGCTGCGAATCGCGACCAGGAGAAGCGAATGATCACAATTATTGTGATCTTGCTTTCTTGGTCGCTGGAGGTGCCTGCTGGTCACCGACTGCTATACGTGCGTGGCTGCACTTTTGTCCTCGTGTCAAGCCCTTGAGCGCGAGTTGCCCTACCATGCGACTAAATTCGACAGCTTCGCGACAAAGCTCTACATTGCTGCATGGTACTACTAGGCTCTCGCAAATGTGTGGTACTCGACTGGTTACTCTGTCGCCGCAACCGATGTGCAACTGCGGTTGTCGTCACCGAATCTCGCTAAGCCATATGTCGGCAGTTACAAATGCCGAGAACTCAGAGCTTTAGCCGCCGGCACGTGGCTCTCGTACAACCACAACCACGCATACACGAATGATGATGGACCGCAAAACACTACCAGCTACCAGCTCAGAGGTTCTCTGAGAGATTAAGTGTTGCGAAGAAACTCGGCTATTCATGCTCAGGTTCTTGATCAGAGCACGGGGTGCCGCATTGAAAGTATCGAGAATAAATCGCTATCAGCAGTGTCTGCTCTTGTCGTTTTTGCGATAGTTACGAACCAATGACAAATGGACGACTTTGGATTCAGCTGGACATAAGGTGCAATCGCTGTCATTGGAGGTCAGCGACAAGTACAGATCTCGCTGTTATGCCGCACTTTTCCGACGAAGCGCAATTGGAACGTCTGTGCAGAATTCAGGAGTTGACGCTCTTTTTGTATAACCGTTTTGGCATCTTCACGAGTTACAAGGGTGTGGATGCCGAGTTAGCAGCGCAAGCGAGCCCTTCAACCCTGGTCAAGCCAAGCATCTCCAGGGTCGTATACTAATCTATATTACACGCACCGCTCCCTAGTTCCCATGATAGTGTAATCCTTCGTGTTCATCGCTCAACACCACTCACCCAATGGGGATGGTGATTATAATGATTCTTTCAGCTTCGCAAGGCTAAGCCGCAAGCTGCATGAAGGTGAGCACCACTGCGCAGGGAGTCATGTTTGCAGCTGCATGCAATAATGGATACTTGATAACACCACCGCTCGTTGATCGGGCATCCGCCTCACACTTCTTTTTTGTCTGTGTTATCTCTGCTGTACCAACATGGTGCCGTATCCTGTCGTCGCCTCGACGGCATTTGCCCTGACCTTGGGTTATGTGGCATACATCATATTCTACAGACTATACTTGCATCCTCTCGCCAAGTACCCAGGACCTTTCTGGGCAAAAATCTCGGATCTTCCGTCGTATTATTACACACTGAGGCAAGACAGACATGTCTGGCTACTGCAGTTACAGCAGCAGTATGGTGCGTTCTCGAGCCTTTCCTGACGACCGAACAACTTCGATGCTGATCGTCACCAGGACCTGTATTCAGATACCGCCCAGATGCGGTGGTCATGAATACTCCTACGGCATTCAAGACGATCTTCGGTTCCAAAGGCAACGTCGTGAAGACAGAGTCATACTTCAGAGCATGGCCGCACGACAGCAAGATGTTCAACACCTGGAACACTACCAATATCGAACAGCATGCCCGCAAGAGACGCGTGCTCAACAATGCTTTCTCGGACCGTGCGCTTCGCAGCATGGAGCCTTTCCTTATCTCGAATACTGAGTAAGAAAAAAATTCGTGCGTTCTCGTATCTGCAACAAAGTGCTGACTGTGACTGCTACCAGTCGTTGGATCGAGCTGTTCAAAGAAGCCACCCAGAAAGGCGCAGATGGCAAATGGTCCAAGTCGTTGAACATGGCTGATGAAGTCAACTACCTTGTCTTCGACATCCTCGGAGACCTCTGCTTTGGCAAGAACTTCAATATGAAAGAGCCTGATAGCGATCTCAAACACGTCCCAGAGTTGATGGCCACTTATCTGCAGATCCTACAGCCAGTGAGTATCGCGACTATCTCTTGAGAGAACACAGTGTCGATGCAGACCAACGTCAAACAAACGTAGCATCAAAAACGACTGACAGTATTTCCAGATCGCCTTCGCGCCCTGGGCCGCCTTCTGGGTCTGGCTGAAGCCTCGCGGACTCGACTACCTCATGCAATTCGTGATCCCGGAGAAGATGATGCAGTGGCAGAAGTTCGTCGCGCAGAACCTCGAGAACCGCACCAAAGTGCAAGAAGACGTGCAAAAGGGCCTTCGCCCTGAACGAAAGGACTTCTTTCACTACCTCTTCGGCACCAAAGACCCCGAAACCGGCAAGCTGGGATACGACTTGAACGAACTGTTCAACGAATGCGAGGTTTTGATCATTGCCGGCAGTGACACCACGGCTATCGTCACAGCAGCCATGTTCTTCTACCTGGCGCACAACCCTCGCATCCAAGAGAAACTAGCCAAGGAGATCCTGTCCACTTTCCCATCCGCGTCCGACATCACCGGCGGCTTGCACCTGCACAACTGCAAATACATGCGCGCCATCATCAACGAAACCCTACGTATGGCACCGCCAGCCCCCGCCGACCTCGCCCGCGAAGTCCGCGCCGGCGGCACCACAGTCGAAGGCCAATTTTTCCCTCCCGGCACTCTCCTCAGCACATCCCCCTACTGCCTCAGCTACAACAGCACTATCTACCCCGACCCTTTCACTTTCCGCCCCGAGCGCTGGCTCACTCTCGAAGACGACCCCGAGGGTAGTTCGGAAGAAGAAGTCGCTCTGGCGGAGAGCGGACACTGTGCTTTCTCGACTGGCAGTCGTGGGTGTGTTGGGAAGAACATGGCGTGGCTGGAGATGGAGATTGTGCTTGCGAAGGTTATTCATGCGCTTGAGATTAGGCCGGATCGCGAGAATTTGACGGGTGCGGGTGGGCCGGCTTTGGGCGAGGGACATGGGGAGGTTGGGCAGTATCAGCTTTGGGATGCTTTCATTGCTATGCGTGATGGGCCGTTTGTGCAGTTTAGGGAGCGGGAGCAGAGGGTGTAGGTTGAAGTTGGTGTGAGATACCTTGCGCGTGTAGTTGAGGATGAGTGACAGGTGGAGTTCTCTTGCGTGCTAGAGAACACAAGAAAGTGATTGCGAGGCAGTTGGACATGGAAAGTCAATCTATATATACAGGCTAGACATATGCACGAATCATGATTTGCGATGCTTCTCATGTCTAAAATTTGGCGTTCTTGGTTGATGTGGTGTTTCATGAACCCGACATTCCCTCTCAAGCTACTCTTACATCTCATCGATGATCTTTGTCAAATCCTTAAGCTTGACAGGCTTCGTGAGGAACATGTCGCAACCACTACCAAACGCTTCCTGATACGCCGCCTCAGACCCCAAAGCCGTCAGCGCGATGATCGTAGCGGCCGGGAGTGAGTGCTTCTTTTCGTAGGTACGAATATGTTGCGTGGCTTCGTAGCCGTCCATGAAAGGCATGTTGATATCCATGAGAATGATGTCAGGGATTCGAGAGTCAGAGGCGGCAGGATGTGGTAGATGTGAGTCCTCGTGTGCTTTCTGGTAGGCATCGACGGCCATCTGTCCGTCTGTTGCGGATATATACGGGTATCCTTGCTTTTTGGCGTACATGGTTAGGAGCTGCAGATTGACTTTGTTGTCATCCACGAGCAATAGCATAGGAGCTGCGTTCTTCGATGGTGAGGTGCTGGGCATGGAGATGCCGTTTGTTTGTTGTACGTCGGCGGGTCCGTGTTCGTGTGGCTGCGCCAAAGGTCCAGATGCAAGGCTCTCCTGTGCTTTCGAGTTGGCTCTTGCTCGCTCGCTTCCTTGATATGATTTGGACGAGCGGATCTTAGGCCGAATTGGGACTTCCTTTGGAGAGATCAGTGGGTTTACTGAAGGAGGGACTTCGACCTCGCTTAATTCGACCCGCTCAGGCTGGGGGATGGTCGGCATCTGGCTCTCATCGATCGGGCGCGGAGTGGTTGCATTAAGCTCCTTCTGTCGAATAAGTGCAGATGTGATCGCACGGGTGATCGTCTTGACTCCACAAGGCATGGCGATGTACTCGACAGCGGCACCCAGTCGAATGACTTCCTTGTCTCGAGATGCTTTGACGGTTTTGCCCGCAGCGTTGCTGTTGCAGATCACGATGCATGGTTTGTTGCTGAGGCCGCTGTGATTGTTTTCGTTATCTTGAGCTCTCACGAAATACTCAAAGTCGTTTTCGAAGATGAAGTTCAGATCGCGATCCGCTGTGTAGCGTTCAACTAACAGCAATCCCAACGCTTCGCAACTCTTCTCAAGGGACGTGGTTGCCATTGCAGATGCACAAGACATGAGTTGCTCTTCGCGAGTTGTTCCAGGGGAGGCTGGACTTTGGTTGCTGACAATCCTGGCCTTCAAGCCTGCAAGCGCTACCTGTGTAGACTTCTCCATGGCTTCCGTGGCAATGCTGTTCTTGCGGTGGCTCTGACTGTGTTCAAGTGGTACAGTGACAGTGACTGTCGTTCCAGCTGCGGGACCGTTCTGCTCACTGACGATGTCGATCTTCGCTCCAATATCATGAACGATTCTTCCAACCATGTGCATTCCCAGGCCGATGCCATCAGCAAGAGTGTCCTCTTGCGAAAAGTCGCGGAATAAGTGGTTGTCCAAGAAGTCCTTAGACATGCCTTTGCCGCTGTCGGTAACGGTGAAGATGGCTTCGAATTGCCGTTTCGAGCCAGATCGAGGTCTTTGGGCCAATGAGACACGGATGAAACCTGTAGGGGTGTACTTGAGTGCGTTCGTAATGAGGTTGATGCAGATCCTTCGCCAACCTCCAGTGGCCAGTTTACAGTCCCATTGGTAGGAGGGTGAGCGGTCAATATCCAGTATCACTGATGTCCGAGGCTCATAATCGATGCCTTTCTTGCAGTTGAAGGAGTAAACCGTAGACTCCACCGCCTCCTCGGTCAGATCGTCGAGAGACACACTAGTCTCGACGTCTGCAAGATCGTCTTCGGCAGATGTTTTGCTCCCCTTGAACGACATGCTGCGTCTGATCTTAGCGCTGCTGGCCGCACCTCTCTCGATCTTCTGGCCTTTGAGGGTTGCGAAATCAAGTAAATGGTCGATGATGTCTAGCAATGTGCGCCCACAAGAGTCAATCTGACCGGCGAGGGTAGAGGCCATGCTGTTCAGGTCCAGGTCTTTAAGAACTTCGGTGCTTCCAAGAATACCATGCAGTGGAGACCTAAGCGCGGAAAAATCAGATGCAGGCAATCACACATGGTCGACCAATCATACTCACCTCAATTCGTGCGATATCGAAGAAATGAAGTCACTCTTGCTTTTGTCAGATCTCTGGATCTCCAGACGTCTCGTCTCGCCAGCAATGATATCGCAAAATGCGGCAACAAGGTTCAACTCTGTATCCGTAGTGAGCACTCTTAGCGGATCGTAAGACCATAGTATGCATCCAGCTGTCCATCTTCGACGGCTTGCATCGCGAATGCCGTGGATGGCTACGGTTCGAGCTCCCGGAAACATGGATGCCAGAATCTCTGCATGTCTCCGCGCCTCTGCCCGACGACGTTTGCGCTGTTCTGCACCTGCTGATAGTCTTTTATTCGGTGTTCCAGACTCCTGAAGGTCATCATTTTCAGATGATGATGAGGTGTCTTCGGAATGAGCCTGACCATGAGCACTAAACGACCAGATCTTGCCGTGAGGGTGGCGGCGTAGGAGCTGCCGCAGGAAAGAGTCGGTCAGTCTTGTTGCAGGCTGTCCAACAGCCACTTCGGCGGATTCGTCTTGGACCGATTCGGCACATCCTAAGACCTGGCTGACTTTGCCCTTGATGTAGATTGATGGAGAGTCTGGGCGCGACTTCATGGATGAAGTTTCTGACTCGTCGCATGTGCTCACGTCTGTGGCCCCAGCTGAGTCAACCGTCTCTGCAAGGCCTCCAAACGTGTGTACAGACGCATCGGCAAAGGCGACACCATCTACTGAGAGTGATTCGCACATGATCTCGGACGCTCTCTGATATATCGATCGGACATTCATTACTGAAGGCCGTTTGCGCAGTTGTGGCCGAGCATCTGAAGATGGCGGTGGTTTTTGTTGGTTGTCAAGATGAGGAGACTGATATTCCGTTGTGGCCGATGCCCCCAAATTGCTATTGGCGCGGCCCAGAGGTTGGGCTGATGTCATCTCGAGCTTGTTTGTGTTGTTTTGCTTTGTCGATCGCGTTGTATCTTCCTGGGTTCTCGATCGTTTCTGATCCGGATTTCCTAGATGCGATACACTCGCAGTGTGCATCTTCCTTGCAGCCGCATCATCAATCAATGCTGCTGGGACAGAGCTTCGGATACTACGATACGAGCTCCTGTTGACCAACCCGGTACGCTGTGCACGAGTGCTGGCGGACGCACTCCGTTTTGGCGGAGCAGCTGGGTTGCGTCTTTCCCATCGCCGCGAATCTGAACTTGATTTGACGAAAGCACCGAGACCTGTGACCATGTGCGTTGCCCTCTCTCGCTCAGCTTGTGCTCGCACTGTTTCCAAGTGCGTCATGACTGTTCTAGACATGTCTCTCAAGAACATCAGATCCTTATCAGATACGCCGCTCCGAGGTGCATCGTCTAGAATGCAATAGGCTCCGATGTTGATGCCAGACGGAGCGGTAACAGGCACACCCGCGTAGAAACGTCCGTCTGGAAATCCGGTCACGAAGGGTCGATCCAACGTCTGTGTGTTCTTGGTAAGGTCGTTGACGACGAATACACTGTCACGTTCACCGTTCAAAGTGGAGCTCGACGGGCTGAACGAAGGTAGGTTCACAGTAATCTCGCAGCATGCAATGTTCCTGGGAATTTTGGCATGGCCCAGCCAAAGTTGATCGTCCGCATCATGTGCATTATCATCTTCGAGCGAAAGCGACTGAGTCGCCTCAGCCATGGCATAAGCATAATTCACATCGAAGAAAAACAAAAGGCAACGGCGAGCCTTGAACCGTAAGGCACCCAGCTGACAGAACGCAGTAAGCGTCTTGTCGGGACAAGAGAAAGGCCTATGCTGCTCTCTGGCTTTTGCATCTCGGACGTCGCAGTATTTAGGTCCATCTTCTGTCATGTACCGGATGGGCTCAAAGTATCTGCGGCCAACGCATCAGCACTAAAATGGGAAATCGTAGCCTCGACGTGTGTTTGAGAGGGCAGACCGGTAGAACTCATGCTCGCGTCTGCTCTCACTTCGATCTTGTGGCTTGGAGCCACGGGCGTGCCCAGGTGCACTTGTGGCCATGACGCCTAACAACAAAATCGAAGCGACGACGTAGTTTTTTGCTCGACAGGAGCGATGCGAGCGGAATCAACGATGTGTCTGGAGACTGGAAGATTCGGTAGTGTGGGCGATTATGTGCAAGGGTGGAATAGGATGGGTGGTGGACCCTGACACGGGCCTGGTAGAAGTGAACATCGATCGTAAGTCTGGCCCTGATCGGGCATGATCTGTATAGGTGATGGAGCTTAGGACAAGTACGCATGATCGGCGCTAACTTACCCTAGATAGTAGCTTGACTATATTCGCTATACTGGTAAGCGGCTCTGGTCGCTGCATCTGGACCTATGTCCACACAGGGTCCGCCTACAACACGAAGTAGTCCTACATGTTAGGAGGTAGTAGGTCGCCACGCCAACTGAGGCTTTGAGCGAGGCCACTGGATTGAGCCCGAGAGACTGGTCTGGACAATCATCCGTGACTTTGCGGGTCGGAGGCCGCTTCATACTGGGAACCATTAATCTTCGTCGATGGCTGTGGGCGTGTATTGTTGATGGACCATGGAGAAATTGAAGTGATGATGACGATGTCTGTCTTGGGCAGGCCGCCTCCGGTCTGCATACATGTATGTATGCAGACTTTCAAACCCTCACAAGGATTTTGGAACCCCCTAACCCTATTTCCTTTGTCTTTACACATACATATGTACATACATTTACATGTACACGTATGCTGTGAAGGCTGTTCAGGTCTATGTGTACTGAATCGATCGTCCACTTAATACATCTGGATTCCGAGCGATTCCTTGGAGACGTACTGGTGCCGCGACATGTCTCCATGAGGCTGTTTTCTCGCACTCGTAAAGCTTTGCAAATCTGCGGGCTGAACAGGCTGGCAGGTTTCCCGTGCGGCAAACGGTCTTCACAAGCTGGAGTGCTCCGCGTGGCTTGTACGAGTGAGCTGGCATCAGGCTTGCATCGAAGAGGCGAAGTGCATGCTGCCAAGCATCATGGACTCTCGAGACTCCAGGACTGGGGTGGCAGCCTGACAGGTGCTTTCATCTGCAACAAAGGAGACACCAAAGTCAAGTCCGTGGTCCTCGCTGTACTAGTTCGACTTATAGTCCATCTAAAGCAAGATGGACAAGGTATGGTTCAAACTTCGACAAACACACTATTCACCCCCGCCTGAAGCCGCCATCTTAGGAGGCTGCACTGGAATCGAAGCTCCCATATGTCTTGGCCATGTCATCGAAGACCTCAAGACACTTGACTTTCCAATTAATCCTGACGCCATCGAGCCTTTGCCGCGCAACGTACGCGTCTTTCCCACTCGAATGATCGACTTCCGATGGGAGGATGCCAGATCGCAAGAGAACAGTGTGGACATGGGAGCTTCTGCTCCAGTCGCTGCAGCAGCGGGAGTGACGCTTGGTGCAGATGTCAAGCTCGCATTTTCGAGATCGGTTGAATCGCATGAAGGGTATGAGAGGCTCGACAAGTACATCATGCAGCCCACGCAGTCGTACATCACGGACTGCCTCGACGAAGAACCATTTGCATCTTACATCAAAGGGAAGATGACATGGTCAGTGTTCATGATTACCGGACTATGCGTGGCCCGCAAAGGCACAAGCAGTGCATCCGACTCAAAAGGAACCACCGTTGGCATGGGAATTGAAAGGTTGGGACCACCATCTGCATCGGCTTGAAACTGCAAATTATTGACTTTGATAGTGGCATAGTAACAATTGCAGACGCTCGCGTAGGATTCGAAAACGTGCGCGAATCATCCAGGGTGATCGAAGGTACTCATACAGACGATTTCGTTTGGGCTGTTCGGCTCGCAAGGATCCACAAGGGCATTCTTCACAGGGAGTGGTCTGTGTCGACGTACACCAAGAGGGCTACCTTCAACGCTGAAGAGGACGAGGTAGACATTGCGGCAGTGTTGAATAATGAAGGTGTTGCAGGTTTCACTGTGGTCGAAGACAGAGATCTGAACGAGGCATTTGTGATCTGACTTGGGCCAAAACTATGGAGTCCTAGCTTTCACGGTATCTTATCACCATTTCGTCACCTGTCCATTTCCTTCAGAGCCTTCCTGATGACATTTTGTACCTGTTCTCTGCTGGGTCGGGTGTCACTCCGCGCCGATGGCATCTGCCCCAGCAACCACGGTGCTATGCACCTAAAAAGGCCATCCTCGTGCGAAATCTTCTTGAAGACCGCTCTCATGCCTGGCCGTGTGCGAAGTTTTTGCTCATCGCATCCGGCTTCGCGGCTGTCGACGTGCCTTGAAAAGTCCAAGATCCTGGCAGCCAGACCTGCAGCAAGAGCTGATGCCACCGACGTGCCCGTCAATGCCTCCTTGTATCCTGGGAGTCGGACCTTTTCTCCGAGGCAGGCAAAATTGTCAGCGTCCTTTCGTCCGGGAGGATTCATCTTCTTAGAAGCCCAAAGATTGCCACCGCAAGATGAAATGCAAAACACATGATCTCTGATCGCAGCTGGGAATGCAGGTCCGGGCCCAGCGTTCCCCCAGTTCGCTGCGGCCGCAAATACGAGGATCTCCTTCTCTTGCGCTCCCTTGATAGCTTTTCTCAGCGTCGGATGCAGGTTTTGAAACCCCGCAGAGATGTTGATGATGTCCACACCTTCTTGGGCCGCCCAATCGATGGCCTGCACTTGTTAGCCCCACTCATAGTGTGGTTTGAACCTGCCTGCCGGCCTACCTCTGCCAGAAGAGCCGGTTCAGTCTCCTCGTCCGTCTGGTTCGTGTTGAATACTCTTCCGACATAGAGTTTGGCTTCCGGGTATGCCTGCAAAATCAGATCGACTGATGCAGTCCCATGAAAAGTGTTGTCGACTCGACCCTCGCGTTCTCGGTCGACAAAGTCTTTATACGTGACGTCGTCAAAGCGCTGGTTGTTCTCTAATCCTGTGTCAAGAACAGCAATCTTGACTGGATGGTAAGCATCGTCAGTCAATTTTAGATTCTTGCGCGTCTTCATTGTTTCATTCAACTGTTCTAGACCTTTTAGCCAATCGCTTGAGCAATCCGTGCTCGGTCTAAGATCACGTCAGTGTTTATTCACGCTTTTATGTGCACTCAAGGATATTGCGGACATACTTGACCCCAAATGTACCAGAGACAGTCGAACTAACGGGGCTGTCAGCTCTACGTGCCTTGCCCTCGGTGCGTAGGGTCCTGGATTCGATACCACTTCCGGTCTTCGAGGAACGGCTTGTGTCAGGTGGGGTGGACCATGAAGCACTAGAGCGATGCCGCTTTGAAGCATGCTCATCGTTAGTCGTCGTGTCATGAGGTATTCGTGTGTCATTGGGATACCAAGAGGCCCTCGCGGCCGGGTAAATCTCAACAGCAAGATATTTCAAAGGCCACACAATCTTGTTGAACAAGTACTTTCGTCTTTCTGCAATGCTTGACTCAGCGGTTCCGGAAAGAGTCTTATCGAAGCAAGCCAGCACAACGTTCCTTATAATTGCTGGCAGTCTTGAAGACTTGGCCTCGAACTGGGGCCAATCTTCCGGCAGTTTACTGCCATAGTAGATGTATTGGCGATTGTAGAAGGCCACAGGGTTGGCGTTGTCTCTCTCGATGGATTGCCCAAAGATATTGGCAAGCATTACGCCTAGTGCATGGATCCTTGGAGCAGGGTGTAGAAGTCGGCGTCGGGTGTACTCAAAATGTAAGGTTTCAGGTTCGCTATTTTCACTGCCAAAGTTCACCTTCACGTGTGGGCTCATCGCATCCAGGCTGCCTTGGTGGAAATTGAGATCGTCCTTGCCGTCAGGTGGGATGAAATGCACTTCATCAGATGTCCACCGGTGACACATCCATTTGGAGTCGTAGTACTGCCAAACAGCCCACGAGAGACAGTGGGCAAGGCGTATCTTGCCTCTGTCAGACAGACTGTAGTGCTGCAGGACAGACGCGAGAGACTCTGCCTCCTTCGGCATGAACGCATATGCGGATGCATCTTGTCGACCAACGTCCATTAGCTGCTCGGTATCTGCTTGGAGATTGATGTGTACTGGGCCATCATCTCGGATTAAAAGATGACAGAGAGCGTCGACTCGTTTCGGGTAATCATCTTCATTGTCAAGCGGCGCAGACGAGGGCATTGCATCGCGATCGTTTTGCTCGTTGCTGTAAACGTCAGACGCGAGTTCTGATGGGTCTGCCGCTCATCTCTTTCTACTCACTCATCTACATGGAATCTAAGCCGTGTCCAACTCGATGGCTCGTCTTCTGGGTGGTAGAAGTGTGAGAAAACCATGTCGTAGACGTGAAATTCGCCCTCGGGGTCTGCATCTTCATATCCCTTGAGTTGGAGACATCCTGTATGATCGCTATTTGCTGGGGTTCCAGGGCAGTCACATTGTATTCTTCGCGCAATACAGTCATGGAGAATGTCATTCGCACTGTCTGGAAGTCGCTCGGGAAGTTTGGGCTCGGAGACATCAACCTGGTCCCGAGAACGGGCTGGAAGAAATTCTTGTGGCACCGGATGATCTTTGAGGTAGGACTTCACCCGTCTATCCAGAAGTTTCGCAGTTTCTGCTGGCCATGATCTAGGGTGATTGCGGATGATGACACCCAACGCCGAGAATCTGACGCGTTCGGCGGCGTCCTCCCTCGGATCCTGTTAAAGCAGGGTCATGATTAGGATATTCTTACATATTTGCCAGGCCAAGACTCACGCTTAGGGCGCACTCGAAGTACGTTGCGACCTGTTCTAGTAGTGACTCGGAAATCAAATTCTGCCATTTTCCGTCAGTGCGATATGTCTCTCGGAAGACATGTAGCCAAAAGTAAAGCTGTGCAAGAGAATGGCACGTCTTGACGCATGGGACGAGAAGCGTATATAAGTGATCAAGGAGTCCAAGTAAATTAAGGTTTGCATCCATATTACAGGAGCTGCAAATATGCTTCTCGAGGTGCGCTCGCGCAAACCATGGTCCAAAGGGTCGGATGCTGAGGTGTAAAGGTAGGTAGCCACGAGCTCGTTCAGCCCTCCAGCAGCGGGGCACATGAATGACGCAATCACATTATCCATCTTACCTTCGGTTACCGCCCACCTCGCTCCTAAAGCTAAACTCCAGACATTTCACGTTGTTGCTATGCGCGATACGAGACCCAAATGCATTCAGAGCTTGCACAATGATCAAAAACCCTGTGGTTCCCTCGTATCTTCGAGAAATATTCGCCAAGTGCCACTCACGGTTGAAAGAATGCTGCGAGCTTCGACAATTTCCAGCTGTCCAACATTGGGCGGAAGGGCGTACAATTGACTTCAACTTGTGGGCTGCTGGTGTTGGGGCTTATGGAAACGGGACGAATAGCCTCGAAGTCCGTCTGAAGCTTTCCCAGGAGACCCTTGAAGTCCTCACACGTCTTCTCGAGTCTGTCGAGGTGGCACTTGGAACGATCGTGGACGGCATTCAAGTGTCAAAGCTGCCGAAACCGAAAGGCGACGAGAGTATGAAGCTAGCTCCGAGTGAGCTAGAAGATGGATCAACGGACAGGTTCACTAATGTTGATTACGTCGATGAGTCTCTAGTGACCATGCTGCCTGTGGAAAGTGGAATGAGCGAGCTTTTTGCGGATGTGGAAGCTTTGATGGAATGCCTATTTGACCTTGGGTATCTCATCAAAGAGGCTGGTCGATCATCTCGGCTCCGGAGAGCAGACCAAAGCTTTTCGAAGAAAAATTACTCGGAGCTGGGAAAGTACTTGGAAGTTGTCTTGCAATGCAAAATGGACGCCGACTGGTACCTGTCAAGCAAAGATATAACAGCTTGCTTCTTATCGATCAAACTGAGTCCTGGCCAGTATAACCTCATAGAAGCAAATCTTCGTCGCCGCCATCGCTTTACTCAAGCGCGGCAACGATTTGACCAGAACTTAAGCTTAGGAGATGGCGTTGTCGAAGAGAGTTCCCCGAAAGTTGACGAGCAAAAGGAAAGTGCTACCTCCAATCAAGCAAAGACACAAGAAGAAGACATCGCACGATCCAACGTCGACCCAGTCCCAAAATCGCGCAGGAAGGGGAAGCAGAAGGTAGCCTTCACTGCAAGCACGCTCGACCCGGAAACGCTGAAGAAGAAGCCAGAGACTGCAAGAGGAGAAAGTGAGGGCGCCAGGACCAAGACAGCTCACACAATACCTATGACTTCGATTACAGCCGAAGTCGCCTATCCCAAGCCGCCTGCTACCGCCAAGAACGAGAAGAATAGAGTATTCTCGTGTCCCTGTTGTTACGAGACCTTGGACATCTCTACCGCCAAATCTCCAGACAAGTGGAAGTAAGTTGTTTTACGGTCAACGATGCCAAACCTAGGTTGTTTGCTGACACCAAGCTATCAAGGAAACATCTGTTGCGCGATTTACAACCATATAGTTGTCCTTTCGACGACTGCGGTACATCGCAAACGTTCTACACTGAAAAGCAAGAACTAGTGCAACATTTCGAGAAAGATCATCTGACCGCCCACAGCTTCACCTGCCTTTTGTGTGAAGACTCTGACAGCTTCAACAGCGCGCAGGCCCTCAGGAGCCACCTTCTGGGACTGCACAAAGACGACCTGCTCGAAGAAGATATTCAGGCGACCGTGGAAGCCTCCGCACACTGGGAAGTTGACTGGCCAGAGCGATGCCCGGTATGCCAAATTACTCTATCCGAAAACCAGCTCACCACGGATTTTTTGAAGGAGCACTTGCGCAAGAAGCACAGAGGCGACGTACTAGATGAAGACATGGAACTGATAGTCAAAGACGCAAGCCCACCGTTCGACAATTGTCCCAAATGTAACGATACTGTGCGTCAGGCCTTGTCATCGTCTCATCTTGGTCACCTGTCTCAATGTCTGCACGAATTTTCATTACGAGCATTGCCGTGGAATGATTTTAGAAATGCGACACAAAGGCCGTACGTGGAAAAGCTCTTCCACTGGATGGACCAATCCACATCCGAAGAGCCCGATGTAATTACAGCACCTGACCAGCCCGCGACTCCACCAGCGATAGATAACGAGAATCTGGACAAGCTTCAAGAACTGTTCCCAGGCGTTCACCTTTCAGATCATCCTGCCCAGGAGGTGGATACGTCTTGGCGGCAAGATTTGACCTTGTTGAAGACCAGTGAGACAACAAGCTCTACTCAATCCCGACCACTTGAGGATCACAAATACTTCAGTGAAGAACATGACAGCCCAGGATGTTTAATCTCTGACGAGCTTTTAGAGGCATTCGATCGCTATCTCCAGTTTGCAATAAAATCTATGGCGTCATCGGAGCATGCAGACATGAGTGAAATAGTCGATGAATTGAACACTCTCCGCAAGGCCCCTCTCTCAGATGCGCAATTGTTGCAATCGGCATTCCTCAATCTAGGAAGCCCGGATGGATTCTTCAGGGGATTTGACAAAACATTACTGTTGAACCAGGATGCTCAGCTGCAATTCCAACGTCTGAGCGAATTCACAATGCTCGCGCAAGAGGGAGACCCCAGGTATGTGACGGTATCTTATTAGAACATCAGGGTGCTGACTTAATAGCAAACTCGTCTTTGCGATTGGCCCATGTGAAGAATGGACACCAGATGTTCCTGAACCACTAGGCCGTCCAGAGTTCTGGCGCATCCAGAACATCGATTCCAGCGAAAGAGATGCCGCCACCGAGTGGTTGCGAGAACAAGTGAAGGAGCTGGCAATATTGGAAGGTCGGGGCTTCAGCCTTGTGGCGGACAGCGAGCGGACACTGTGCGCAACGCTCACCAGCCACGCACGACCGAGACCGAGCATGAAGAGCTGGCATGTAGACAGCGACTTTATCGGATTCACGCCAGTAAGCGATCCGAACGATGCTGACATGGACATTGTTGTGGTCCCAGGACTAGGTGGGCATGCCCTAGGGTCTTTTCGATCTGCTGATGGCCTGTCCAGTTGGCCCCGAGACTTCGCACCCGTGGACATTCCACGAGCGCGATTCATCACATATGGCTATGACACTGCTTCTAATGCTAGCCACAGCAACCAGGGCGTTCGTGGACTCGCACGTACGTTGCTGGATAGACTTGCCATCCTCCGCCGGCGCACGCAAACGCAACAACGCCCACTGCTCTTCATCTGTCACAGCCTCGGAGGAGTCGTGCTTAAAGAGGCGTTAGTCATGTCTAGCAAAGCGACCGAGCCGGAACAGAAAGAGTGGCTGGAAGTAGTAAAGGTTACTTACGGGCTGGTATTCATGGGCGTACCTAATCTTGGTCTAAGGCATAGACAGCTTGCTACCATGTTGATGGGTCAGCGCAACGAGACTATCGTCATGGATCTTCTAGTCAAGTCAGACGAAGAAGAGTCGCAGTTCCTAAAGTATTTGACGAGGGAATTCTCGGAACTCGACAGACGCCGAAGTCTGCCATTCGTTAACGTTTTATACTACGAGACATTACCCAGCCGAACCATAGTGGCAAGTATACCCAGCGTGGTCCCGATAAAACCGTATTCCAGCAACTGACGAGCAGCAGGCGATGGATGATGGGCGTTTCACGACGGAAGGTCCCCGCGAGTTCATGGTCACCAAGATGTCCACCGAATATGGGCAAAACGTTCGCAACATCATGCACCTGTCCAGCGACGCTGACCACGGGCGCCTGGTCAGATTTGAGGATTCCAAGGACGCAAATTACATGTCCATGAGGAACACTCTCAAGGCAATCGCCGCGCAAGCCCTACAAGAGTTTCAGTCAAAGACTC
>Ga0265797_10001153_pt1 | contig 47227 bp, 36 predicted proteins | sample P2T30metagenome_FD_192433 | JGI IMG/M metagenome (GOLD analysis project Ga0265797, IMG submission 192433) | Plant litter microbial communities from East Loma Ridge, Irvine, California - P2 T30 | ecosystem: Environmental > Terrestrial > Plant litter > Unclassified | place: USA: California...
TCGACGCCTGGCTGCGCTTTGCGCGCACGCCCTCGCTGGCCGGCGGCTACGCCACCGACGTACGCTACGGCCCGCGCGGCAGCCATAATTTCTCGACCCTGCCGTATGCGGCCCAGGCGCAGGCCGGGGTGCCCTGCCCGTCCCCGCTGCCGCGCTGGGGCTATCCGCGCGCCGACCTGCTGGATCTGCCCTAGCCAGGCGGCCTCGTCAAGACATATTATTGTCGAGTTGCTAACGCATCACGCGTCATTCAATTGTCTCCCGTACAACGCGACGTATGTTGTATGCTTGGATCTGGAACATGTCATTGTCAGAATTGCAAGGCAAATGTCTGTGTGATTTCGACACTGGCCGGCCAGATTCAGGAGAATGGATGACCCCGAAACGACTGCTTTGCATTGCCCCCGATACCCCTGGCGCCGCCGCAATGTTGCGCGAGGCCATGCCCGACTGGGAAATCCGCACCGTCGCCAGCCTGGACGACGCGCGGATCGAACTGCGCCGCGAGCTCTACCTGGTCGGCTTGCTGATGCATGTGCTCGGCGCGAAACCGCATCCCGACATCGACCGCTTCCTGCGCCAGCACAGCGCCGTGCGCTGGGTCGGGGTGTTTCGCAGCGAGTGCCTGTCGGCCCCGGCCTGCCGCGACCTGGTGGCCGATTACCTGTGCGACTACCACACGGCGCCGGTCGACCTGCAGCGCCTCGCCCACACCCTCGGCCACGTGCACGGCCACGCGCTGCTGCGCCGCCCGCGCCTGCGCCAGCTGTCTTCTCCCTCCTCGCTGATCGGCAGCTGCGACGCCATGCAGCGCCTGCGCGGCCAGGTCGACCGGGTGGCCAAGGTCGATGCGCCGGTGCTGATCTGGGGCGAGAGCGGCAGCGGCAAGGAGCTCACGGCCCAGGCCATCCACCGCCAGTCGCTGCGCGCCACCGGCCCGCTGGTGCCCATCAATTGCGGCGCCATCGCCCCCAACCTGATCCACTCCGAACTGTTCGGCTACGAGCGCGGCGCGTTTACCGGCGCGGCGCGCGACAAGGTCGGCCTGATCGAGTCGGCCAACGGCGGCACCCTGTTCCTCGACGAGATCGGCGACCTGCCGCGCGACCTGCAGGCGAATTTACTGCGCTTCCTGCAGGAGAAAACCATCATCCGGCTCGGCGCCACGCGCGCCATCCCGGTGGATGTGCGGGTGATCTCGGCCTCGCACGTGAATTTGCAGCAGGCGGTGGCGCGCGGCGACTTCCGCGAGGATTTGTACTACCGCCTGTCGGTACTGCCGGTGACGGTGCCGCCGCTGCGCGAACGGCGCGACGACCTGGTCGAACTGGCCGAGCACTTCTTCCACCAGCACGCGGCCGACAAGGCGCCCAGCCTGAAGGGCTTCAGCAGCCGCGCGATCGCCGCCATCTGCGCCCATCACTGGCCGGGTAATGTGCGCGAACTGATCAACCGTGTGCGCCGCGCCATGGTCATGGCCGACGGCAAGTGGATCGAGCCGGACGACCTCGACCTGGTGATGCCGTCGCCGCCTATCGAGGCCGTGCTCGACGATGCGCGCTGCAGCTCGGAACGGCTCGCCATTCGCGCCTGCCTCGACCGCAGCGGCCAGAACGTCAGCCGCGCCGCGCGCGACCTGGGCGTGTCGCGCACGACGATGTACCGGTTGCTGGCCAAGCACAATATGCGGCCTTGAACTGTTTCCGGCAGCGCCGCCCACCGTTGGACAGCGCGCTACATCGTTTCCTCTCTGAATGCCGGCGCTTGCCGGCATTGTCTTTGGCGCTGTTACCGTTAACTATGGACGAGCATTGAACTGTTGAGCGCAATCCCGGTCGAACCCGTATCGCCAACGATCCGGAACGACCATGAAAGCGCCGCGCTTCACGAAGTGGTTCGCTGCACTGCCTGCATTGAACCAGCCCCAGCGGCTCAAAGTGCTCGACGCCCTGCGGCCCGCGGCTGGGCTGCACGAGCTGCTCGCCTTGCTCGAGCGCACCACCTGCGCCACGCGCCGCTGCCCGCATTGCCAATGCGAACATTGGCACCGGCATGGCCATGCAAACGACCTGCAACGCTATCGCTGCCGCGCGTGCCGGCGCAGCTTCAACGACCTGACGGGTACACCCCTGGCGCGCCTGCGGCTGCGCGGGAAATGGCTGGCCTACCTCGACGCCCTGCGCGCGTCACTCCCGGTGCGCGCGGCGGCGGACGAGGTGCAAGTGCACCGCAACACGGCTTTTCGCTGGCGGCACCGTTTCCTGGACCGGGTCAAGCACGACCTCCCGGAGCAGTTGAACGGCATTGCCGAGGCCGACGAAATGTTCATCCTGGAATCGCAAAAAGGATCACGCAAGCTCGACCGGCCAGCGCGCAAGCGGGGCGGATCGGCAAAAAGGCGCGGGATTTCACGCGAGCTCGACTGCATCCTGGTCGCGCGCGACCGTAGCCGACAGACGGTCGACGCCGTCACCGGGCGCGGCGCACTGAGCAAGGCGCAGCTGAAGCGCCACCTGTTGCCCTACCTGGACCCGCAAGTACTGCTAGTCACCGATGCCAACGCCGCCTATCGCGCGTTTGCGCGCGAGCACGGCATTGCGCACCAGGCCGTCAACCTCAGCGCCGGCGTACGCATGCGCCGTGGCGTTCAGGGCGCCATCCACGTGCAGAACGTGAACGCCTATCACCGCCGCCTGCGCGACTGGCTGGCGCCCTTCCACGGCGTGGCCTCGCGCTACCTGCCGAACTACCTGGGCTGGCGCCGCATGCTCGATGGCGGGAAAGTCACTTCTGCCGATCAATTGTTTCGCCTTGCTATCGGCCCCATCCACAGTCAACGATGACAGCGCCTTGTCTTTTCCGTCCTACCTCCAAACCGCCTTGCCCGCCCTCGGCACCGCGACAGTGCGTGCCCAGCCGTGTCCCTCCCGCTTGCCAGCCTGTCGCCTGCATGGACGTAGGACGGCATCCACGCGGGCGGTCAGAACGAACTGTCACAGTTTCTATGCAGCATGGGTGAACACTTTGTTGCAGGAGTGTCCACCGCTAACTCGACAAAAAGACACACAACTGTGCCATTTTCGATACACCCATGCTGTATTATTTTCCTAACAACAATGCTTATCCGCAATTTTTACGTTTCCTAGAGGACTTATGCTGAATTTTCAGCCACTTGAGCATGTTTTCACTTGCCTGGCATCGAACTTGCATAAGACGAGGTCACTGGTACGACCGCCAGTCGGAACTCAACCACACACCCTAGGGGAATTTAAGCATGAACAAGACCTTGCTCGTTACCGCCCTGTCGCTCGCTTTCGGCCTGAATGCCCAGGCCCAGACGACGGATCCATCCACCAACTCCTCGACGAATGTCGGCCAGACCGGTAGCGGCATCAACGCCAACGACGGCGGCACCTCGACCTGGACCGACAGCTCGACCCGCGATAACTCGAACCAAGGCAACAATTCGTCGGTCAACACGTCGACCAACACTTCCGACAGCTCGAACCAGGGCAACAACTCGTCGACCAACACCAACACGAACACCAACACCGCCGACAACACCAACCAGGGTAACGACAACTCGACCCGCGACAATTCGAACCAGGGTAATGACTCGTCGTCGCACATGGCCGACAGCTCGAACCAGAACAACGACTCGTCGACCCGCGACAGCTCGGGCCAGAACCGCAGCAGCGGCTCGTCGACTGCTGGCGGCCTGGGCGCTTCGGCAGCCAACAACGGCGGCACCTCGTCGTCGTCGATCTCGGGTTCGTTCAACACCTCGAGCGCTACCGCCACCAGCTCGCTGAGCGGCATGGTCTCGGGCAACAACATCCAGAACATCGGTAACGTCGCCGGCAACACCGGCAGCGCCAACGGCGCCAACGCCACCGGCGGCGCCGGTGCGGGCGGCTGGGGCGGCAGCGCCAACGGCGACGGCGGCAACGGCGCCACCGGTTCGGGCGGCCAGGCTGCTTCCGGTTCGACCGGCGGCAACGCCATGACCGGCAGCAGCGGCAACGCCGATGCGATGGCTGGCGGCGCCACCGGCGGCGCGGGCGGCAACGGCGGCACGACCGGCTCGGCATCGAGCGGTTCGGGCGCGGCTGGCGGCATGGGCGGCTTCGGCGGCGCGGGCGGCAACAACGGTAACGTCGCTGGCGGCAACGGCGGCGCGGCTGGCGCCAGCGGCGCCGGCACCGGCGGCGCAGGCGGCTCGGGCACCACCGGCAGCGGCGGCAACGGCGGCGGCGTCGGCTCCGCACTGGCCGGCAACGGCGGCGCAGGCGGCCAGGCTGGTTCGGCAACCGGCGGCGCGGGCGGTAACGGCGCCGAAGGCGCGATGGGCGGCAACGGCGCGGCTGGCGGCTCGGTGATGGTTGGCGACGCATCGGCCAACGGCGACACCTCGGGCGCCGGCGCTTCGAACGGCGGCAACTACGCCTCGAGCGGCAGCGGTTCGGGCACCCCTGACAGCACCGGCGGCGCGAGCGGCACCGTCGACGGCGGCGCCTCGACCGGCACCGGCGGCACCAACACTGGCGCATCGAACACCGCATCGGCTGGCACCGGCACGGGCGGCGCAGGCGGCGCGGGCGCGGCTGGCGGCAGCGGCGGCACCGCAGGTTCGGGCGCAACCGCTTCGACCTCGAGCGGCTCGGGCGCGGCTGGCGGCCAGGCAACCGGCGGCAGCGGCGGCGCGGGCGCAGCCCTGTCGAGCACCGGCGGCGCAGCCGGCACCGGCACCAGCGGCGCTGGCGGCTCGGGCGGCGCGGGTTCGGGCGGCAGCTCGACCGCGGGCAGCGGCGCGGCTGGCGGTTCGGGCGGCGCGGGCGGCAGCACCGGCCTGGCCTCGAACACCGCGGGTTCGGGCGCGGCTGGCGGTTCGGCCACCACCGGCTCGGCCACCGGCGGTTCCTCGACCTCGGGCGCGGCGACTGCCGGTAACGGCGGCGCGGGCGGCACCGGCGGTGCAGGCACCGGCGGCATGGGCGGCGCCAGCGGCGCCAACACCGCAGGCACCGGCACCGGCGGCGCAGGCGGCTCGGCAACGGCCGGCAACGGCGGCACCGTCGCTGTGAATGCAGGCGCCTTCGACATGTCGAACGCCATGTCGAACGTCGGCAATTCGGCTGCCGGCGTGATGGTGATCAGCCAGAACAACGGCTTCTCCTCGCTGATCCAGCAAAGCGTCAACGTCCAGTCGAACCTGGCAGTTGGCCCATAAGCTAAGCAAAGCAATAACTAGCTGAACGAACTGCCGCGCCCTTCCCCGGCGCGGCAGTGTTCCAGGATCAGGAGAAACGATGAAAACGATTTTTGCCATTGGCGCCCTGGCGCTGGCAGTGCCTGCATTCGCAGCCGAACCCGCGCTGCTCGACCAGCACGACCTGGCCCGTGCGCCGGGACTCGAACGCGTCGCGCAATCCGTCGCGCAATCTGTTACGCAATCCATCGCCGCTCCCGAGGCCGCGCTGCGCGCCACCCCGACCATCGGCGGCGAAGCCGTTGCCACTGTCGACCTCGAACGCCTCGACCACGAGCGCGGCAAGGCCGATACGGTCTGGAACGATACCAAGCTCACCGGCGACGTGGCGAACAACAACGCCACCAACGTCAACACCGGATCGAACAGTATCGACTCCGGCTCCTTTGCCAACATGTCGGGCATTCCCGTCGTGATCCAGAACAGCGGTGCCAACGTCCTGATCCAGAACGCCACCGTCATCAATTTGCAGTTCCAATGAATGCGCGCGTGATCCTCGCCAGCCTGGCCTTGCTGCTGGGCTCGACGGCGGCGGACGCCGCGGAGATGTCCCTGCCGAGCGGCATGCGCGTTGGCATGCCCGTGAAAAGCATGAAGGACCTGCGCTTCCAGGCGACCCTGCGCCAGCAGTACGACTTCAGCTGCGGCTCGGCCGCGCTGGCCACGCTGCTGACCCACCATTACGGCGTCCCGACCAGCGAGCAGGATGCCTTCCAGTTCATGTTCATGAGCGGCGACCAGCAAAAGATCCGCCGCGAAGGTTTTTCGCTGCTCGACATGCAGCGCTTCCTGAAAAGCCGCGGCTATACTGCCGACGGTTTCCAGCTCCCCCTCGATAAACTAATCGAGGCGAAATTGCCCGCCATCGTGCTCATTTCCGACAAGGGCTACCACCATTTCGTGGTCGTGAAAGGCGCCGAGGATGGCCGTATCCTGCTCGGCGACCCGTCGCGCGGCACGCGCACCATCCCGCGCGAGCGCTTCGAAGAAATGTGGAGCAACCGCATCCTGTTCGTGATCCACCAGGGCCCGAACAAGCCGAGTTTCAACCAGACCGCCGACTGGCGCGTCGCGCCGCGCGCACCGCTGGGCAACGGCCTCGGTCCCGCCATCGATACCACCTACAGCCTGCCGAAATTCGGCCCCGGCGATTTTTGAGGACACACACCATGCGGCTTCTCGCCCTTCCCCTGTTGCTGCTGGCGGTGTCCGGCACGGCCTCCGCCAATCCCCTGGAACTGTTCAGCGCACCGAACGCTGTCGACAGCAGCCTGCTCGATGAAGCGCGCGGCGGCTTCCTGGTGGCCGACGGCCTCGAGGTCACGCTGGGCATCGAGCGCATGGTCACCATCAACGGCAACGTCGTCGACCGCAGCGAGATCCAACTGGGCGACATCGGCAAGCTGGCCCAGGGCAATGGTCTCGTGTCGCAGGAAGCGATCGGACAATTGCGCTTGATCCAGAACGGCGTGGCCAGCGCCCTGCGCGGCGAAGCCAATACGTCTTTGCTCGGCGGGACCATCATCCAGAACAGTTTGAACGACCAGATGATCAGCGCCCAGACCACCCTGAATGCCACTGTGAATACCGCTGGAATGTTACGTGCGCTCAATTTTGCCGAAGGATTGAATAATGCTTTGTCAACAGCCATCGCACCCCGCTGATGGCGACTAAGAACATGGAGCGAGTAATGCACAAATTTCCGGCACTTTGTGTCGGCGCGCTGATTGTCGGCGCAGCCTTCAGTGCCCTGCCGGCACAGGCGCAGTCGCCGGTCGGCACCCAGCCAGGCGCCCAGCCTGTGAATGCACTGGTCGAGGAGCTCAAGGCGATGCGCCAGCAGCTGGAAGCCCAGCGCGCGCGCATCGAGGAACTCGAACGCGATGTGCGCAGCACGCGCCAGGCCGCGCTGCCCGGCGCGGCGGCCCGGGATGTGCTGGCGCCGGGCGCGCTGGCGTCCGGCTTGCCGGCCACGGCCTCGGAACTCGACGCCCTGCGCGGCACCGGCTACGCCGACCAGGCCGCCCAGCAGAATGCCCAGCAACAGCTGGCGACGCCGCCGCAACAACAGCCCCAGCAACAGCAAGGCCTGCAGCAGCAGCAACAGCAAACCCAACAGCAGGCGCAACAGGCCGAGCAGCGCCAACAGCAAGAACGACGCCGCACCGCGCAGCAGAACGCGCCGCTCAATCCGCAGAATGTGGGAGCGAATCAACAGCCGACCGCGCAGCCAAGCGTGCCGCAGCCGGCCGCGCCAGCGGCGCCGGTCGGCGGCCCGGCCAGCGCACCGGCGGCCGGCGTCAACACCGCTGCCGTCGGCCGCGCGCCCGCCGCCCAGGCCCGCACGGCCGAGGTGGCGCCGATCTTCGAGCAGCCCGGCGTGCTGACGCCGCGCGGCAAGTACGTGTTCGAGCCGGCCGTCCAGTACGGCTATTCCTCAAGCAGCCGCGTGGCCCTGGTCGGCTACACCGTGATCCCGGCCCTGCTGATCGGCCTGATCGACGTGCGCGAAGTCAAGCGCAATACCACCACCGCCAGCGTCACCCTGCGCCGCGGCGTGACCAACCGCCTGGAAGTCGAGGCCAAGCTGCCCTACGTCTACCGTTCGGACGCCACGGTGAGCCGCGAAGTGTTCACCGGCACCGCGGTCGAGCGCGCCTTCCAGACCAGCGGCCAGGACCTGGGCGACATCGAACTGGCGGCGCGCTACCAGCTCAACGACGGCGGCGTCGACAAGCCCTTCTTCATCGGCGGCCTGCGCTTCAAGTCGCGCACCGGCAAGGACCCGTTCGAAGTCATCACCGACTGCATCACACGCTGCGTGGGCGAAAACGTCACCGGCAGCGGCCTGCCGCTGGAACTGCCAACCGGCTCCGGCTTCTATTCGCTGCAGCCGAGCGTGACCTGGCTGTTCCCGTCCGACCCGGCGGTGTTCTTCGGCAGCTTCAGCTACCTGCACAACTTCAAGCGCGACAACATCGAGCGCACCGTGCGCGACGGCGTCAAGGAACCGCTGGGCGAAGTCGCGCCGGGCGGCGTGTTCGGCTTCAACTTCGGCATGGGCCTGGCCCTGAACGACAAGGCGTCGTTCAGCCTCGGCTACGACCACAACTCGGTCGGCCGCACCAAGCAGGCCGGCCGCGCCGTGCCGGGTTCGGTGCGCATGCAGCTGGGGACGCTGCTCCTTGGTTATTCCTACCGTCTGTCGGACAAGAAAACCCTGAGCGTGGCGGTCGGCGCCGGCGTGACGCGCGATACGCCGGACGTGACGCTGATGGTCAGGATACCGATGTCCTACTGAACTGCTTGTTCTGGCCCTGGCCGTGTGTGGCGGCGTGGGTGACGGCGAACGGCGCAAGCGCACAGGCTTGCGCCGTTTTTTTAGTGCTGTCAGGGTTTGTTGTGGATGGTGTGCGCGAATAATAAAAGTCGCCACAATTTTTCCAGGTGTCCATTTTTGTGTAGTTTGCACATGCGACCCCTGCATTAGCAAACCTGATGAAACACGCGCGCCTGGCCGTCGAGCTGGCTGGCCTGCCGGTGGCCCAGCGATGGGCGTGGCGCTGGTCGGCATCGCCGGCTTCGGGAACGCCGCCTCCTACCTCGACACGGTGCGCCAGCGTGCCACGCCGGTCCGCAGCGCCGCAAGGCGCTGGCGCGGGGCTACAGTCTGCGCCGCAACGACCGCAACGCCCACCTCGACGAGCTGCACGCCATCCATACTTCCTGCGCCGCGCGCCAGGGCCGGCCGATCGACAGTACCTACCTGCTGCGGCGCAGTTTTCCCGCGCAGCCGCACTGCGCCTGCCACGGCGTGTTCGACGCCGCCGGCCGCCTGGCCGCCTATTGCAATGTCGCGCGCTGCGGCAACTTCGCCGCCACCGACCAGCTGATGGGCTACAAGAACGGCGACGGCGCCATGTACCTGCTGCTATCGACCATCATCTGCGAGCTGATCGAGGCGCGCCAGGTGGCCTGGTTCATGTACGACAGCTAGCTCGGCGCGGCGCCCGGTCTGCGCGACTTCAAGCGCCGCCCCGGCCTCCATCCCTACCGCACCCGCTACGCGCCGATCTGAGCCGCCATCGTTGCGATTCTTGCATCCTGGCTGACAGTCCCTTACGAACTGTCGCGCCGAGCCATCGTTTCCGAACAAATAAGGCGCCGAGGGGCTGTTTCCCCAATTCATGTACTGCTAGACTGCAATACTTTAGTTCAGCCGAATGATGTGTTGCATAAAACACACGTCGCTGACGCCGGTGCTTTTGCTCCGTGCGCAACAATATTAGATCCAGAAACGAGGGGAATGCATGTCCAACCGTCAGGTTCGTACGAACCTTACGCTGCTGGCTGCCGCCATTGCGGGTTCGCTCCCGCTTGGCGCGGCTGCGCAGGAAAACTCGGCCGCCGCCGACAGCCAACAGATCCAGGAAGTCCTCGTTACCGCGCAGCGCCGCGTCGCGCCGGAATCGAAGACCCCGGTGGCCCTGTCCGTCGTCAGTGGCGCCCAGCTCGCTAAAGCGGGCCTCGACCGCCCGTCCGACCTCGCCGCGCGCCTGCCCGGCGTGGCCATCAACGGCGCGGCCGACGGCTTGCGCATCACCATCCGCGGCGTCAGCAATGCCGACGCCACCGACAAGGGCGAGCCCTCGGCCGCCTTCATGCTCGACGGCGTCTACATCGCCCGTCCGCATGCCCAGAACGGCGACTTCCTCGACGTCGACCGGGTCGAAGTGCTGCGCGGGCCGCAGGGCACGCTGTATGGCCGCAATACCACCGCCGGCGTCGTCAACGTGATTTCGAACGCACCGGTCGACACGCTCGAAGGCGCGGTCGGCGCGGAAGTCGGCGACCATGGCGCCCGCAAGCTCGACGGCATGCTGAACGTGCCGGTGAACGCTGCGCTGGCGCTGCGCGCGGCGGTCAGCGTGAAGCGCCGCGACAGCCTGCTGCAGAATGCCCAGGGCACGCCGCATGAACTCGGCCTCGACCGCGACGACCGCTCCGCCCGCCTGTCGGCGAAACTGGCCATCGGCAACGACGCCTCGCTGCTGCTGCGCTACGAGCGCACGGTCCAGCACGACAACAACGACGTCATCGTCCCCGATACCAACTTTTATTCCGGCATCGAGACCGGCAATCCGGCATGGCGCGCCGCCTCCACGGATGAGCGCCTGACGAACGCCTTCGTGCCGCCGAACGCGGTGCCCGAACAGGGCCACAGCCGGCGCGATGCGCAAGGTCTGTCGGCCGAACTCAGCTGGAAGCTGGGCCCGGCCACCCTGCACTACCTCGGCTCGAAGCGCCAGTTCGACCACGATTTCCTGGTCAACTACTACTACCGCATCGTGCCCGGCTTCGCGCTCGGTGTGCGCCAGGTTTTCGACGGCGCCTACGACCAGGACTCGCACGAGCTGCGCATCGCAACAAGCGAAAGCGGCCGCGTGTCGGCCCAGGCCGGCGTCTACTGGTTCCGCGAAGACATGACCCAGCTCGCCACTTTCCGCGACCTGGAACCGATCATGCTGCCGCCGTATTACGTCTTCCCGACCGGGCCGGTCACGTCCAGGAGCCGCGCCGTGTTCGGCCAGGCCACCTGGCGCGTGCTGGACAACCTGCGCCTGACGGCCGGCGCCCGCCGCACCCAGGACGACAAGTCGCGCGTCGGCGCCACCAACCTGCAGCTCGGCCCCGTGTTCAACGCCGCCACCGACCTGGCGATGCCGAACGCCGCCAGCCTGGAAAGCAGCAAGACCACCTGGCGCCTCGGCGTCGACGTCGACCTGGACCCGGCGACGCTGTTCTACGGCGTGCTGTCCACCGGCTACAAGTCGGGCGGCTTCAACGATGGCTGCCTGGCCGGCAGCAGCACCCGCGGCGTGGCTTGCCCGGCATCGCAGGCGGTGCCGCAAGACGGCCTGGTCTACCGCCCGGAAACCCTGAAGGCGCTGGAAATCGGCCTCAAAACCCGCTTCTGGCTGAACCGCGCCAGCCTCAACCTGGCGGCCTACCACTACGACTACAGCAACCTGCAACTGTCGGGCGTGGCCATGGTGCAGGGCGTGCCGCGCTTTGTGACCAGCAATGCCGGCGTGGCCAGCGTCAAGGGCCTGGAGATCGAGGCGGCCGTCAAGCCAATGGCCAGCGCGCGCCTGAGCTCGACGCTGGTGTTCACCGATGCCCACTACGTGGACTACACGCCGGACGGCGTGCACGCCTGGGCCGGCTACAAGCTCGACCGCGCGCCGAACGCGGTGCTGACCCTGGGCTACGAGCAGGGCTTCGCGCTGGGCGGCGGCACCCTCACGGCAGGCGCATTCTCGCGCTCGTCGCGCGCGTACCTGATCGGCGTGCCGAGCAAGCTGCTGCGCTACCGGATTCCCGGCCGTACCGAGACCGACCTGAGCCTGGGCTATCAGCAGGCTGGCGCCCCCTGGAGCCTGCTGCTGCGCGTGCGCAACCTGCAGGACAAGGTCGAGCCGGTGAACATCGACAGCTTCGGCATGACCGTGCCGAGCGAACCGCGCACCGTATCGCTGCGCATGGACTACCGCTTCTGATCACAACAACACCATAACCCGCCAAACCGAGGAACGACGACCATGAAGTCTTTGCAGCGCCATCTCCCCCGCATCACCTTCATCCTGCTAGCCCTGTTCCTCGTGGTGCTGCTCACGCGCGGCCTGGGCGAGACCACGCGCATGCTGATCATCGGCTCGCTGGCGATGTTCGCCTGCTGCTGGGCCAGCGCGATCCACCTGCTGGGCGCGCGCGCGGCGCTGCACTTCGTGCTGATCGCGGTGTCGCTGGGCTGGTTCGCCGAGGAGATGGGCTCCAGCCATGGCTGGTTCTTCGGCCACTACACGTATACAGAGGTACTGGGCTGGCGCGTCGGCGACGTGCCGATGGTGATCCCGCTGATGTGGTTCGCCCTCACCTACATCGCCTACGTGATCGCCAACCTGATGGTGTGGCAGACGCCGGTCGACGGCGTGGCGCCGCTCGGCCAGACGGTCACGCAATCCTTCCTGGCCGCGATGATCGTCACCGCCTACGACCTCGGCGCCGACCCCTACATGGTGTTCACGCTGAAGGCCTGGATCATGGCCAAGACCGACGGCTGGTGGTTCGGCGAGACCCTGCAGGGCTTCGTCGGCTGGATGGCGGTGTCGTTCGTCATCATCTTCCTGTTCCGCCTGACCCTGCGCCGCCGCCCGCCGGTGGCCGCCGCCGCCGTGTCGCGCGCGCATACCATCGTCCCGCTGGCCATCTACGGCGGCAACATGCTGTTCCAGGCCTGCCTCGGGAATCCGGTCGAGACCCGCACCATCGCCCTGTTCGCGATGGGCATCCCGCTGCTGGCGGCGCTGTGCGGCTGGAGCCGCTGGCAGGCGCCGATGGCCGCCGCGCTGCCCGACACCGCGGCCAGCCCGGTGGTCGCCGCCGCGCGCATGGCCGCCGTCGCGCGGGAGGCGTGAATGGCGACCACGCAAGCCGCGATGCTCGAACCTGCGCCGGTGGCTGACGCCGACCCGCGCTACCGCGCCGATCCGCTGGCCGACGACGCCATCGCGCGCATCCTCTGCGATTGCAGCGGCACGCAGCGCTACGACGCCATCGCCATCGTCAACCGCGAACTCGCCAGCTGGACCAGCAATGGCGCACTCGATGGCTGGCGCGCCAGCGCCGGCACCCCGCCGACGATCGCCGCCGCGCTGGAAGACTTCGTGCGCGCCGCGCGCATGCTGCCCGCCTGGGCCGACCCGGCGCGCATCGGCGCGGCCGAGACGGTGTTCGTCGGGATGAGCATGCTGTCCTGCACCCTGCTGTTCTGCGCCAGCCTGCCGGAGTGCTACGTGCCGGTCGACCTGGCCAGCGTGCTGCACACGGCCGGCCAGCTGGAGCAGCATACCGACTACCGCGTGCGCTCGACCGCCGCCATGATCTTCCCGGTGATGCTGCGCGGCGGCCTGACGGCGCCGGACGGCGGCGGCGTCGCCCAGGTGCTGAAGGTACGCCTGATCCACGCCACCATCCGCCACCTGATCTTGCGCGGGCATCCCGCCGCCGTCATGGCCAGCGGCGAACCGGGCCGGACCCTGGCCGAGCTGCCGCCCGAGGGCGGCGGCTTGCACCGCGCCCTGTACGCGCGCGGCTGGAACGTGCAGCAGCACGGCCTGCCCTGCAACCAGGAAGAACTGGCCTACACCTTGCTGACCTTCCACTACGTGTTCCTGCGCAGCCTGCACCGCCTCGGCCTGGCCCTGCGCCCGGACGAGGAAGCGGCCTACCTGCACGGCTGGAACGTCCTGGGCCACCTGCTCGGCATCGAGCCTGGCCTGCTGGTGGACGACATGGACCAGGCCGAGGCACTGTTCGCCCGCCTGCAGGCGCGCGGGCGGGAGACGGTGAATGAAGGCGCCCTGCCTTACGGCGCGCAGGATCCGCGCCCGGCCCTGGCCGGCGCGCTGATGAAGGCGATGCAGGACGAGATTCCCTTGCGCCTGCTGAAACCCTTCCCGGTGCTGCTCACGCGCCACCTGTGCGGCCGCACGAATGCGCGCGAACTGGGGCTGGATGGCCACGTGTCGCTGCTGTCGCGCGTGCTGTTCGTGCTCGTGATGGGCACGGTGCGCGGCATCGACTTCCTGGTGCGCCAGCTGGTTCCCGGCTTCTCGATCTCGCGCCTGGTGTCGCGCGTGCTCGGCTACCGCCTGACGGTGAAGCTGCTGATGGACCAGACGCGGCCCCTGAAGCTGCCCGAGGCCCTGCTCAACCAGGTGAACCAGGCGGTGCGCGACTGGCACCACGACCCGAAGGCCCCGGCCTGGATGAACAAGCTCGAGCTGCGCCTGCGTCCTGGCGCTTCGAGTAGCGCCGATACCGCCACCGACACCACGACAAGCAAGGCCCACTGATGACATCCGCGCTGCCCGGCCGTTCCCTCCTGCGCGCGGCCGGCGCGCTGCTTCTGTTGTCGGTGCTGGTGCTGTTTGCCTGCGCGGCGAGGGCTGCCACGCCTGCTGCGCTGCTGCTCGACGACCGCGTCGGCGCGCTCGAAGCCTGGCCCTCGGTCACCACCCTGGACGACCCGCACGGCACGCTCGACATCGACGCGGTGCTGGCCGCCGGCGCCCGCTTCGCCTCGCCGAAACTGGCCTACGCCACCATGGGCATGCACAAGGGCGTGCTGTGGCTGCGCATCCCGGTGGACGTGCCGGCGCACAGCACGGCGCGCTGGATCATGGACATCGACTACGCGGTGCTGAACCGCGTCGAGACCTTCGTCACCGTCGATGGCCGCGTGCGCCAGCACGGCCTGTCCGGCAACCTGCAGCCGGCCAGCGGCGCCGAGCGCAGCCCGCGCACCCCGGCCCTGATCCTCGACCTGGCGCCGGGCAAGCGCCACGATGTCTACATGCGCATCGAGAACAACGGTCCGAAGATTCTGCCGGTGCGCTTTTCGCAGGCCTCGGTCTACCACCACCGCGCCCTCGGCGAGCAGATGCTGCAGGGGATGCTGGCCGGCCTGGCGCTGTGCCTGATCCTCTACAGCCTGGCCCAGTGGGGCAACCTGCGCGAGCCGCTGTTCGCCAAGTTCGCGCTGATGATCGCCGGGACCGCGCTGTTCTCGGCCGAATTCGCCGGCCTGGGCAGCCAGTACGTCTGGGGCAGCGATGCCTGGACCAACATCCATGCCGGCGGTCTGTTCGCCCTGATGTCGTCCTGCGGCGCCTATCTGTTCGTCGAGCAGGCCCTGGCCCGCCCCGGCATGGACCGCATCTTCAGCCGCCTCATGAAAACCGGCGCCGCCCTGTGCGTGGTCGCGGCCCTGGCCTATGCCTCCGGCGCGATCGGGGTCGACGCCCTGGTGGCGATCGTCAGCACCCTCGGCATCATGCCGATGCTGCTCGGGATGCCGGGCGCCTTCATGCGCGCGCGCCGAGGCGACCTGGTCGGCGTGTACTTCCTGGTCGGCTGGACCATCAGCTTCACCAGCTCGCTGATCCTGAGCCTGGTGATCAACGGCGCCCTGCCCGCCACCTTCGGCACCATGCACGCGCTGCAGTTCGGGAACGCGGTCGACATGCTGGTGTTCATGCGCATCCTCGGCCTGCGCACCAAGGCGATCCAGAACGCCATGCTGCGCGCGGAGGCGGCCACGCGCATGAAGTCGGACTTCCTGGCCAACATGAGCCACGAGATCCGCACCCCGATGAACGCCATCATCGGCATGAGCCGCCTGGCGCTGAAAAGCGATCCGGACCCCAAGCTGCGCAACTACCTCGGCAAGATTCTGGGCGCCGGCGAGCACCTGCTCGGCCTCGTCAACGACATCCTCGACTTCTCGAAGATCGAGGCCGGCAAGCTGGCGCTGGAGCGCGTCCCCTTCGACCTGAACGAGCTGCTCGAGCACTTGTCCAGCCTGACCGCGGTGAAGACCGATGCGCGCCGCGTCGAGCTGGTGTTTCGCGTCGGGCGCGGGGTGCCGGCGCACCTGGTCGGCGACACGCTGCGCCTGGGCCAGATCCTGATCAACCTCACGAATAACGCGGTGAAGTTTACCGAGCGCGGCGAGATCGTGGTGGCGGTGGAACTGGCCGCGCGCACGGCCGACGGCGTGACGCTGGCGTTCACCGTCAGCGATACCGGCATCGGCATGAGCGAGGACCAGCTGGCCCATTTGTTCCAGTCCTTCAGCCAGGCCGACGGCTCGATCACCCGCAAGTACGGCGGCACCGGCCTGGGCCTGAGCATCTCGAAGCAGCTGGTCGAGCTGATGGGCGGCAGCATCGGCGTCACCAGCACGCTGGGCGTGGGCAGCAGCTTCCGCTTCACGGTGCAACTGGGTACGGCAAGCGGCGAGGACGCGGCCGCCGCGGTGCTGGCCGCGCCGCTGAAGGAGCTGCGCGTGCTGGTGGTGGACGACTGCGACACCGCGCGCCATGCGCTGGTGGAAATGCTCGAATCGCTGGGCGTGAGCGCGCACGCGGTGGACTCGGGCGAAGGCTCGCTCGGCATGCTGCGCAGCGCCAGCGAACGCGGCCTGCCCTACCAGGTGGTGCTGATGGACTACATGATGCCGGGCTGGGACGGGGTCGAGACGATCCGCCGCATCCATGCTCAGGTGGAGCCGGCGGCGCCGCCGGCGATCCTGATGGTGAGCGTCTGCACCCGCGAGACCGTGCTGCAGCAGGAAGGCGCGCTGGCGGTGCACGGCTTCCTGACCAAGCCGATCGGCCCGGCCCTGCTGTACCACAGCCTGATCCAGGCGCTGTGCCCGGAAGCGCTGGCCCAGGCTCCGGCGCGGCGCGACACCGGCGCGCGCGAACTGGCGCGCCTGCGCGGCGCGCGCATCCTGCTGGTCGAGGACAACGCCAACAACCGCGAGGTGGCGCTCGACTTCCTGGCCGCGGCGCCGCTGCAGGTGGACGTCGCCGTGCACGGCCTGGAAGCGCTGCAGATGGTGCAGCAGCACGACTATGACCTGGTGCTGATGGATATCCAGATGCGCGAGATGGATGGCCTGACGGCGACGCGCCGCATCCGCGCCATCGAGCGCCTGGCGCGGCTGCCGATCGTGGCCATGACCGCGCACGCGATGGCGGGCGACCGCGAGCGCAGCCTGGCGGCCGGCATGAACGACCACGTCACCAAGCCGATCGACCCCGACCAGCTGTACCGCGCGCTGCTGGCGTGGATCGATCCGGCACGGTTGGCCGGACGCGCGGCGCCGCTGCCGCTGGCCGGACCGGCATCGGCAGCGGCATTCGCATCGCCGTGGGAGCCGGTGCCGCTGCCGGCGATCGAAGGGGTCGACTGGGACGCCGCCCTGGCCGGCGTGAACGGCCAGCAGGCGCGCCTGCTGAAACGCGTGCGCAGCTTCGTGCAGGAATACCGCACGGCGCCGCGCCAGCTGGCCGACGCCCTGGCCGACGGCGACGGCGCGCCGCTGCAGCAGCTCTCGCACAACCTGAAGTCGAGCGCGGCCTACGTCGGCGCCCAGGCGGTGGCGCAGCGCGCCGGCCAGCTGGAGTCGGCCCTGCGCACTGGCGACGCCGATGCCCCGGCGGCGCTGGCCCCGGGCCTGGTGGCGGCGCTGGAGGCGGTGCTGGACGGCTTCGGCCAGCTGGTCGGCCCGCACGCGATGCTGGACCACCCGGCCGCGCCGGCGCCGTCCGCGCTGCCGGCCCTGGTGCAGCGTCTGGAAACCTACCTGCGCGACGACGACGCCCGCGCCCAGGACGCCGCCGCCGAACTCCAGGCCCTGCTGCAGGGCGAGCCGCGCACGGTGGACGAACAGGCCGCGCCGGCCGGGCCGGCCGCCGCGCTGACGGCGCTGCTGGCCGCGATCGACGACCTGGAATACGCGGCGGCGCTGGCGCCGCTGGCGGAACTGCGGCGCGGGCTCGAGCCAAAGCCCGAACCGGGAGAAGCCGCATGAGCATGACGCCGCAAAAGGTCCTGATCGCCGACGACGACGCCATCAACCGCGACGTCCTGTGCGAACTGCTGCAGCCCGAATACACGGTGCTGCTGGCGAAGAACGGGGGCCAGGCACTGGAACGCGCGGCGCGCCACCTGCCCGACCTGGTCCTGCTCGACGTGATGATGCCCGACATGAGCGGCTACGAAGTGCTGCGCAGCCTGCGCGCGGCGCCGGCCACCGCGCAGCTGTCGGTGATCTTCATCTCGGGCCTGGACCGGCCCGAGGACGAAGCCGCCGGACTGCAGATGGGCGCCTCGGACTACATCGCCAAGCCCTTCAACGCCACCGTGGTGCTGGCGCGCGTGGCGCTGCACCTGCAGCTGGTGCGCCAGCGCCGCATGCTGGAGCACCTGGCGAATGTCGACGGCCTGACCGAGCTGGCCAACCGGCGCCGCTTCGACGAGATCTACGCGGTGGAATGGCAGCGCGCGCGGCGCACCGGCGAGCAGCTGTCGCTGGCCCTGCTCGACATCGACTGCTTCAAGCAGTTCAACGACCTGTACGGCCACCCGGCCGGCGACCGCGCCTTGCGCGCCGTGGCCCGCGCCGCTGGCGGCCAGATGCGCCGCCCGGCCGACCTCGCCGCACGCTATGGCGGCGAAGAACTGGTGCTGGTCATGCCCGACACCGACGCGCGCCAGGCGCTGCACCTGGCGGAAGCGATCCGCGAAGGCGTCTCGGCCATGGCCATCGCCCACGCCGGCTCGGCCGCCGCCTGCCTCACCGTCAGCATCGGCGGCGCCACCTTCCTCCCCGACAGCGGCGAACCGGCCGCCACCCTGTTCGAAGCCGCGGATACCCAGCTCTACAAAGCCAAGCAAGCCGGCCGCAACCGCGTATCCTGGCGCGACAGCGCAACCCACTCCAACGGCGGGGGGCAGGTCTGACATTCGGACACGGGCGCATCTGTCATTTCGCCGAACGCACCGTGGCGCCGTGCTGCGGCGGAACACGCCCGCACGCAACCGTACCAGGCACTGTCAGCTGATCGACTACCGTCGAGCTCGTGTCCGAATGTCAGACCCCAGCTGTCCGGTCCGCCATGCACAATACTTGGTCGATTGTGAGTATTGGAGAGATTGTAATAATTTCTGAGTGGTAATATGCGACGTCCGCGGGCCGGGTCCGCCGAGGGGATGCCGTGTCAGGCTTTTGGCGCTTCCGTGGCGCGCAGCATGCATTGCGACAGGCGGTCGAAATGCAGCAGGGCCGCTTGCGTCAGTTCGATGCGTTTGCGGCGCGAGTCTTCGGTGTCGGCGAGCATGATCCAGCCCTTTTCGCGCATCGATTTCAGGCGATTGTGCACCGTGGCCGGGGCGCCGAGTTCGGGGCTGCCCATGACATCGCGTACGCTCAGGCGCTGATCGGTCTGGCCGGCGCGGGCGATGAGCGCGAGGATGCGTTCTTCCAGCGGGTCGAGCTCGGGCAGCGAAGGCAGGCCGCGCAAGGCTTCGGTCAGCTGGAGGAAACGCAGGTAGATGTCGGCGGGGCGGGTTTTCTTCATTGGTTGTCGTTGCGAATGGCTGTCGGCGTTCCCAGGCGAGGGAGCGTATGCTGCGTGGCGTCCTGGTCCGGCCAGTCCGGGCTATTTTACTGCAACAGGGTATGAAACAGTTTCAATTGCACGCGCTGATGGTCGGCGCCACTGTCGTGATGTTCGCCGCCGCGCTCGCGCTCAACGAACTGTTCCTCCTCCGCTTCGAATTTGCCCCCGGCATCAACTGGATTTATCTTCCCGCCGGCGTACGCCTGCTCGCAACCCTGCTGTTCGCCGAAGCCGGCGCCATCGGCCTGTTCCTGGTCGGCTGGGCCGCCTGTGTCCTGCTGTTCTTTCCGGGCGATCCGGTGCGCTCGCTGGCCGGCGCCTTCCTCGGCAGCGCGGCGCCCTACCTGGTCTACCTCCTGATGCGCCACCGCTTCGGCCTGCACGCCTCGCTGCGCAACCTGACGCCGGCGCGGCTGCTCTGGTGTGCACTGGTGTACTCGATCGCCAGCCCACTGCTGCATCACCTCTGGTTCGGCCTGGTAGAACACAAGCCCGACCTGCTGCGCAGCTTCATTGCGATGGCCACCGGCGATTTCTGCGGCACGCTGGTAGTGCTGTATGGCGCCAAAATCTTGCTGACCCTCGCCGCGCCGCGCCGCAATCCCGCCTGACAAGCAAGCCAGCGCACGCTTCAAAGTCGAATCGTATCAAAAATCATATCATTAAAAAACATATTTCTTCTAGGTAAATTTAATTTTCATAATGGTCTGGATTTTGTAGCGAAGTCTTTTATAATTCCCTGCTGGAATGTTTCAGAATAACAATAACGCCAGCGGACAGTGCATCACCTGCAGCCAGTCCGCGGCTGTTCACCAGGGAAAAGACCATGAAGAAACGACTCCTGACGATGGCGCTCGCGCTGGCCATGGCGCCGGCGCTGGCCAAGGACTTCGAAGTCACCGGACGCGGCAGCGCCCCGATCTCGGCCGGCAATCCGCAGACCGTGCGCGCGCTGTCGCTGGCGGCCGCCAAGCAGCAGGCCCTGGTGGCCGGCATCGACAAGATCAACGGCCCGGAGTCGACCAGGGATCCGAAAGTGGCGGCCAAGGTGGCAGGCATCCTCGACCAGCTCGGCGACGAGCGCTTCGTGAACCGCCGCAGCCAGGCCGTCGGCGACGCCTACGAGACCAGCGTCACCCTGCTGATGGACGACAAGGAATTCCGCACCCTGCTGAGCGACGCCGGCATCGCCGCCAACACCAGCACCGCGCGCAGTTTCTCGGTGCTGGCCGTGATGGACGAGTTCTTCACCACCCCGACCGACCTGCGCGCCCCGCTCGAAGAACTCGAAGAGTTCAGCCACGAGCGCGGCAACTCCTACCGCGACAAGTCGGCCGCCAGCAGTTCCAGCAAGCGCGCGGCGTCGAGCGCGGCCAGCGCCAGCGCGGCGGTGGACGCGCGCATGGCGGCCTCGGGCCGCGCCAGCAGTTCGCACGACAACCGCTACGACGCCAGCGCATCCACCGCCATGTCGGCAGCAGCACGTGATGGTTACGGTTCGGCGTCGATGTCCGGCGCCGCCTCCGGCAGCGTAGCGTCGCGCGACAAGGGCGCCTCGCGTGCGCAGTACGCCGCTTCCGGTTCACTGAAGGCGGCCAGCGCCAGCAGCAGTGCATCCGCCAGCGCCAGCAGCAGCGCCTCGCGATCGGTCACCGATGTCGCCGCCGAGGAGCACGACAACGTCCACTACAAAAAGCTGATCCGCTACCAGCCGCAGAACCGCGGCCCGGAAAAGACCAGCCTGACCTACAACGCCCTCAAGGGGCAAATGCAGGACTACGACTTGAAGGTGCTGGACAACGACCTCTTCAAGAGCAAGTACTTCCAGAACAAGCCGGTCACCATCGAGCAGATGCAGCAGAGCGCCGACCTGGCCAGGTACGTCGGCTTCGCGCGCAGCGACGCCAGGGCCGACTTCTTCATGCTCGGCACCTCGGTCATCATCGATTCCGGCCGCAATCCCGCCACGGGCGAATACGCCTGCACCGGCGTGATGACCGTGAAGACCTTCTCGACCGCCAGCGGCGAGGACATCGCCGCCGAAACCACGGCCGAATCGGCATCCGGCCAGAACGCCAACGACTGCGCCGCGAACGTGTCGAAGAAGCTGGCCGCCGTCGGCGGTCCGGCCGTCAGCGCGCGCATCGCCGAATACTGGAAGCGCCGCGGCACCTATGGCCACGAATACATCATCACCCTGCAGGGCAAGGACCTCGGCGACGCCGCCACGCGCGGCCTGTCGAAAGCCATCAAGGCGATCGAGGGCGTGGAAAAATCGACGCTGCGCAGCCAGACCGACAGCGAGTACCAGCTGGTCGTGGTCTACAAGGGCGAGTCGCTGAAGGACGAGATCGACGACCGCCTGGACGCCCTGCCGGCGTTCGCGGCGCGCCGCTCGCGCGTGGAGAACGACCAGATCACGATCTGCATGAACACCTGCGCCGCCACCGCTCCCGCCGCGCCAGCCGCAGTGCCAGCCGCAGTGCCAGCAAAAGGCAAGAAGAAATGAAGCGCGGCCTGTTCGCCTGCGCCTGGCTGCTGGCCGGCGCGCTGGGCGCGTCCCCGGCGCTCGCCGCCTCGGCCCTGAAGCTGTACCCGGTGCGCGGCCTGTTCCAGCCTGAGAACGACGCCGGCATGATCCACCCGGCCTTCCGCGCGGCGGTGCCGGCGGCAAGCGGCGGCGACTGGTTCCAGGCCGCCTTCCGCAAGACCTTCCCGGACGCGGTGGCGAACGTCGCCGACAAGGACCGCCGCTTCACGCTGGTCAGCTCGGTGCAGATCGCGCGCGCCTCCAGCTACACGGTGGACAAGGTCGACGGCACGGTCGACGTGCTGGTGCCGGTGTCCGGCAGCCTGTACTTCACCAACGCCGTCAGCGGCGAGGTGCTGTACACGGTGGCGGCCACCTATTACGCCCGCGCGAACGTGGCGCGCGGCGGGCTCGGCGACGCACGCCTGCAGGCCATGTTCCAGGAAGCCTGGCAAGGCCTGGTGGCCGAGCTGCTGGCGCGCGCCCACACCCAGTTCAAGCCGCACACGGTGGCCGCCAGCGTGAAGCGCGAGTGGAACGGCCTCTACCTGCTCGACCGCGGGCGCGACGGCGGCGTGGCCAAGGGCGATTTGCTGTCCGATGCCGAGGGCAATACCCTGGAAGTGGTGCACGCCGCGCCCGCGTATGCGGTCGGCGCGCCCAGCCTGGGCAAGATCGCCACGGGCGCCAGCTATGCCAAGGAAACCAATGCCGACCTGAACGAGCTGAAACGCCCGCGCGTGATGGTGCTGGTCGATGAGACCCCGGCGGGCGGCGCCGGCATGCCGGCGGAAATCGTCGGCCAGCTGTTCACCGACCAGCTGGGCGCCAAGGCTCCCCTGAGCGTGGTGCAGGTCAATCCGCTGTTTCTGCAGGTGCTGGAAACGGCGTTTTCCAGCACCGCGCTGTCGAACGAGCACCGCGGCAAGCGCGAGCTGCCCGATTACTTCCTGCGCCTGAGCATTCCGGAGTCGCGCAGCTTCGAGCTGCCGTCCTCGCTGAAGAACCGCAGCGTGCGCAGCTACCGCACCGTGGCGCTGGCCGAACTGGTCGACCGCAGCGGGCGCGTGATCTTCGCCACCCGCGGCGTCGACCGCAGCGACGACCAGGTGGTGGCCGGCATGGGCCTGGACGAAGCCAGCCGCCGCGACGTCTCGCTGAAGAACGCCCTGCTCGACCTGGCCGCCAACATCGGCAAGGGCCTGAAATTCGAGCAAAGCGCGCTGGCGCTGGAACCCGGCGCGGCGCTGCGCCTGAACGACGCCGACGGCATGCTGGCGCCCGGCGCCCAGCTGACCCTGTTCCGCAATATCGGCCGCGTCGACGGCATTCCCGGCGAGGTGCGCATGCCCTTCCTCGACGCCGCCGTCGACCGCATCGATGGCGCCGCCGTCCAGCTGGGCGCGGGACTGCCGCTCACCGCCACCGCCCTGGCACCGGCGGCCGGCGACCTGGCGCTGGTCGACAGCGTGAACGGCGTCAAGAGCGCCAGCCGGCGCCGCTTCGCCGCCTGCGGACCGGCCGAGCAGCTCGGCGCGCTGGCCCTGCCGGCCTTTGGCGACCTGGCCTACAACGGTTTTTCCAGCAGCTACCACGCGCCCTACTACTCGCCGGCCGTGTTCGCGCGGGTGCAGCAGCTGCTCGGCGCGGGCGCGCGCTTCAAGGCGCGCCTGGCGCCGGTGGCGGCCACGCCCGACTACTGCGCACAGGCGGTCTACCGCATCGACCCGGCCCCGCCCACCTGCGGCGGCGACCCGCGCGTGTGCCAGGACAAGGCCACGGTGCGCGTGACCTGGCGCATCCGCCAGGGCGAACAGATCGTGGCCCGCAGCGGCCTCGAGACGACGGTCGCCGGCGCCGGCTACCTGGAAGGCGCCGCGCCGGAAGCACGCCGCAGCGCCTTCGACAGCGACCTGCTGGGCGCGGCCGCCAAGCTGTCCGGCGACATCGCGACAGGACTCAACAAGCAGAAGTTCAACTCACCATAACAAAGGGATCTCCATGAAACTCCAGCACATCGTCCTCGCCGCCGCCATGGCCGCCGCCATCGCCCCGCAAGCCTCGGCCATCGACTTCGGCCTGCCGAAGATCGGCAAGCAGGGCAGCGGCAACGCCGACGCCGACATCAAGAACTTCCTGCAGACCGCCGACGACGCGCGCAAGCTGACCGGCCAGTCGGCCTTCTCGCTGGGCCAGGCCCTGCTGACCAAGGCCGACATGGAAGCCGCCGACGCCGCCCTGGCCGCCGCCAATGCGATCACCGATCCAAAAGAAAAGGAAGCCGCGAAAGCCAAGGTCGTGACCGACGTCCAGGCCCAGCTGGCCAAGGTCGACTACGACGCCGCCGCCAAGGAAATCGCCAAGTCGAACGACAAGAAGAAGACCGCCCTGATCGGCAACTCGATGTACAACTTCGTGCTCGGCCTGCTGAAGGACAAGGAACTGGCGAACCGCGGTTCGGCCCTGGCCTCGTCGGCCGCCAGCAACCCGATGCTGCTGACCAAGGTCGGCGACGTCAAGGACGTGCTGGCTTCGCTGTCGAGCCAGATGGGCGACATGGGCAAGATCGCGGTCGGCCTGCAGAAGATGGCAAGCACCATCAAGTCGGTGCCGCTGCCAACCAGCGCTAGCGCGGCGCCGGTTGCCGTCGCCGACTAAATATTTGCATGGATCAACAAAAATAGTGCGCTTGGTTACCAAGTAGCTCATTAGAATGAGCGACCACGACAGGCCACGCCGCCCATCCGGGCGCGTGGCCTGTCGACGTAGCGAGAGACTGGTTTTTCGTCCCACCGACACATGCACTTATTGTTAACACAAACGCACCGCTTCGCCGTGCTGGGCCTGGGCCTGCTGGCGGCCGAAGGCGCGCTGGCCGCGCTGGCCGCGCCGGACTGCGGCTGGCGCGGCGGCGCCGTGCGCGCCGACCTGCGCCCACTGCTGCGCGCCGACGCCGGCTTCAGCTGGCATATCGGTCCGGCAGCGGCATCCGCGCCCGCACCGTCCACGCCCTCCCCGGCGCCGCTGCGCATCGCGCTCTGGGGCGACAGCCTGACCTCGGCCCCCGACTTCATCGACGCCGCCCTCGCCGCGGCCGGCATTCCCGCGTCCGCCGTCCAGCCCTCCTTCATCCAGGCCGGCCTGCAGGTGGCGGGGCTGCGCCTGCCCTTGAAGGCCTCGTGCGCCAGCGCCGGCTGGCAGACCGGCTACGCGCACAAGGAAAACCGCAAGCCCTCGTGGTACGGCAAGGGTTTCGTCAGCATGCGATCAAGCACGCCGGGCGACAGCATCCTGCTCGACTTCCGCGCGCCCGCCGGCACGGCGCGCGTGACGGCGCTGACGCTGGTGTTCGAAAAGGCGCGCCCCGAGGGCTCGCTGCTGCTGGGGGTATCGGTCGACGGCGGCGACGAGCAGCTGATCCCGCTCAGCCGCAGCAGCGCCACCAGCCTGCAGATCGTGCCGGACGCGCCGCTGGCGGCGGCGCGCATCCGCCTGGTGTCGGGCCAGGTGACGCTGCACGGCGTGGCGCCGGTGTACGCGCAGCCGCCGCGCATCGTGCTCGACAGCTTCAGCGTCCCGGGCGGCATGCTGCGCAGCTGGGCCTATGCCGACGATGGCCTGTTCAAGGCCGCGGCGGGCGACTACAAGCTGGTGCTGGTCCAGTACGGCACCAACGAAGGCGCCGCCCCGCGCTTTTCGCGCACCGATTATCTCGCCTATCTGCGCGCCAACCTGGGACGCATGCGCAAGCTCTACCCGCGGGCGCGCTGCATGCTGGTCGGGCCGCCGGACCGCGGCGTGCCCGGCGCGTCCGGCCCGGCGGCGCTGAAATACGCCGCCGTGCACAGCCAGATCGCGCAGGCCCAGAAGCAGGTCGGCCAGGAACTGGGCTGCGACTTCTGGGACTGGCAGGCGGCCATGGGCGGCCCGGGCGCCGCCGCGCGCTGGGCCGGCATGCAGCCGCCGCAGATGCAGCAGGACCTGACCCACCTGACGGCAAAAGGGTATCAGCTGAGCGGCCGCCTGTTCGGCGCGGCGCTGCTGACCGAAAAACACTGACACTCGTACGCATTCATGCCGCACTCGCTTAACCATCACGCTAAAAAACGTCTTCTCGAGCTCGACGGCTTGCGTGCGCTCGCGGTCGTGTCCGTCATCCTGTTCCACTGCGAAGTGGGCGGCCTGCTCAGCGCGGGCTTCCTCGGCGTGGACATGTTCTTCATGATCTCGGGCTTCATCATCACGTCCAAGCTGATGGCCGACTTCCGCGAGCCCGGCAAATTCCGCTTCGCGGCCTTCTACTTCAATCGCCTGAAACGCCTGTTGCCGCCGGTGGCCGGCCTGCTCGTCCTCGCCGGTGGCGTCGCGCTGACCGACCAGGACACCTTGGACCAGTTCCGCTGGGACGTGCCGGCGGCACTGGCCTACGCGTCGAACTGGTGGCAGCTGTATCACGAGCAGCCCTATTTCTCCGCCACGCCGGTGGTGCTCAAGCACCTGTGGTCGCTGGCGGTCGAAGAGCAGTTCTATGTGATCTGGCCTGTGGTGGCCTACTTCGCCGTCAAGCATGCCGGGCAAAAGAAAACGAGCATCCTGGCAGCCTTGCTGGCCTTGGGCAGCACGGCCTGGATGGCCGCCCTGTACAGTCCCGACAGCGCCAGCGCGCTCAAGAATGCGCTGTATCTCGGCTCCCACACCCATGCCATGGGGCTGTTCGCGGGGGCGGCGCTGGCCGGGTTCTGGAATCCATGGAACGACGCCGAGCGCTCCACGCGCGCCTGCTGGTCATGGCGCTGCGCCGCGCTGGTCGCGTTGGCGGTCCTGGGCTGGATGATGCAATCCCTGCACAACGAAACGCCTTTCATCTACCAGGGCGGCTTGCTGGCGGTGCCGCTCCTGACGGGGGTCGTGGCCTACACCACGATCGGCGACCGCCGCTTTTTCGTGTCGTGGCTGTTCCGCACGCGCGTGGTGCAGTGGCTGGGCGTGCGTTCGTATTCGCTGTACCTGGTGCATTGGCCTGTGTTTGCCCTGATGCGCCTGCGCGGATTCGACGATTTTTCCGACCCGGCCGTGCTGGCGGGCGGGCTGCTTGCCGTGGCGGTCCTGGCCGAGATCCTGTTCCAGTGTACCGAAGCGCCGATGAAGAAGATCGCTACCAGCGCGATCAACATCCGGCAGATGACGATCTCGGTGTGCGCCTATACGGCGGCTGCGGCCATGCTGTTCGTGTGGGTTATGCTCCACGGCAACCCAGCCCCGAACCCGGCAACGGAGTCCCAGGCCGCGCAATCGTCCGCGCGGGAAGTGGTAGCCGACGCGGCGCCGGTCACGCCCGCCGCGACGGCGGCGCCAGGCTACAGCGACGAGCAGCTGGCCTCGAACGAACGGATTTCCGGCGGCGCCGACATCTTAGCCATCGGCGATTCGGTGCTCAAGGGTGCGCAGCGGCACCTGGAAAAGGTCATCCCGGGCATCGAGATCGATGCGGTCCAGGGGCGCCAGGCCAGCGAGGGCCTGAAAGTGCTGAAGGCATGGCGCGCCGCCGGCGGCAAGGCGAAGACGGTATTGGTGCACCTCGGGACCAATGGCAACATCACCGAAAGCCAGTACCGCGCCCTGCTGGCCGAGCTGGCCGACCGCGAGCGCGTGCTGCTGGTGAACGTGCGCGTGCCCAAGCCATGGATGAAGCCGAACAACGAGATCATCGCGCGCATGCCGGCCGATTACCCGAACGTGCGCGTGATCGACTGGAACACGCTGTCCGCGCAGCAGCCGGCCTTCTTTGTCAAGGACAATACCCACCTCACCATGAAGGGCATCCGCGCCCTGAGCGCCCAAATCAAGGATGCGACTGGCGGGTCGGTTATCATGCCGGCAAGCGAACAGGATACAATGTTGGCCAAAGGCAAGGAATCCGCACGCCAGGCAAATGTCCCGGCGCCGGCCCCGCCAGCACCGGCGCCCGCCCCGCACAGCCCTGAAACAGCGGTGCAGAAGGACGCGCCTGCGCACAAGGAGACCCCGGCCCGCAAGGAGACGCCGGCGGCGCCTCCGGACAGCGTGCCGCCCGCCGCCCACGAGGCCGCGGAAAAACCGGCGGACCACGCGCAAGACCACCTGGCCCAGCCCGCGCCGCCACCGGCCGAGGCGCCGCCAGTCGATTGAGGCCCATCCGCCCTGCCCCATGGCAGCCGTGGCGGGGGCCCGGAATAGGAGATCCATGAAGGCTTTTCGTAGTGTATTGACCCTGGTACGGGTGCTCGGCGTGCTCGCCGTGGCGATTGTCGTGTATGCGTGGATGTACCCCGAGCGCCTTGGCCAGTGGCTGGGACGCGGGCATGCCGTGAGCGCGCCGGCCGCGCAGGCGGCAGCCGCACCTGTCCCCGCAGCAACTCCCGGCGTTGCTGCTTCCGCTGCCCCTGCCGCTTCCCCTGCTTCTAGCGCCGCCGTCGCGGCTGCCGTTCCACCCGCGGCCGCACAGGCGCAGGTACCCGCCCCGCCCGCTCCCAAGCCGGTCCAGGCCAGCAAGGCGCAGGCCGCGATGGCGCAGTGGCTCGGGTCCAAGTACCGGGTCTCGCCCGGCATGCTGGAAATCCTGATCGTCGAAGCCGACAAGCTGTCGAAGACCTACAAGCTGTCGCCCAACCTGGTCATCGCGGTGATGGCGATCGAGTCCAACTTCCACCCCTACATCCAGAGCGAGGCCGGAGCCCAGGGCCTGATGCAGGTGATGCCGGCGATCCACGCCAAGCGCTACGAAAAATTCGGCGGCAAGTCCAGCTTCATCGACCCCATCGTCAGCCTGAAGGTCGGCGCCGAGATCCTGCGCGACTGCATGAAGCTGAAGGGCGGCTCGGAAGACGAGGCCCTGCGCTTCTACTTCGGCGGCGGCGCCTCCAGCGGCGCCTACATCGACAAGGTGCGCGCCGAGCAGCGCCGCCTGAACATGGTCGCCGCCGGCAGGCAGGTCGCGATCGACTGACCCGGCGTCCGCCCGCCTAACTTTTGCACGGAGAGCCCATGCGCGCCATCCTGATATCCACGCTGTTCGCGGCCGCCGCGCTGCCCGCCCTCGCCGCGGCCCAGCCGGGCGCCGCCATCCGCCAATTGCTGGTCGAGGCCCGGCCCGACCCTGCCCCGCTCGAATGCGAAAAGACCGCGCCGCCGGTGCGCCGCGCGGGGTCGCCGAATCCCGATCCGCTCGAAGTGCCGACGCTGGAGACCGTGCAGAGCATGTCGCCGAACGCCGACATGGCGTTCGCGTCCAGCCGCGCCATCGCCCACCCCACCGTACCGTCGCGCCGTCCGGGTCCGAGCACCAACTCTGGACCCTACCGCATCGGCATCTGGGGCGACAGCCACCTGGCCGCGAACTTCTTCAGCGAAGAGCTGCTGCGCCAGCTGAAGGCGCCCGACGCCGTGACCAGCACCATCATCCCGGCCAACATGGGCCGCGCCGGCGTGCGCCTGCCGCTGCTGCGGTCCTGCGTCTCGGCGCAATGGAAGTACGAGCCGAACTACCTGGGCGGCGAGAGCGCGGCCGCGCCCGGCCCCGGCCTGACGAACATGTTCGCCGACCAGCCGGGCGCCAGCCTGGCCTGGGATGTGCGCAAGGCGGCGCAGTCGCCCGGCGCCGAGCGCGTGCGCATCCTGTACCAGCAGCACGAAGCGCCGCTGACGGTGGCCATCAGCGTCGACGGCGGCGCCGAGCAGGAGATCTCGCTGGCCGGCGCCGCCGGCCCGGCCGCGCTGGAACTGGTGGCGGACGCGCCGCTGTCGCAGGTCAAGCTGCGATTGGTCGCGGGGCGCCTGCGCTTCAGCGGCCTGGAACTGCTGCCGCAACAGCCGGCGCCCTTCGGCATGGATGTCTTCGGCTATCCCGGCGCCACCGTGGCCGGCTGGAAGGCCAGCAACCAGGATTACCTGGCGGGCTGGTTCACGAAGGACCAGTACCAGCTCGTGATCCTGGAGTTCGGCACCAACGAGGGCAACGTCAAGCCTTTCGACCTGGCGGCCTACCGCAAGACCCTGGCCGAGTCGGTGGCGAACATGAAGCGCCTGTTCCCGTCGGCCGCCTGCGTGCTGGTGGCGCCCGGCGACCGCGGCGTGCTGGTGCCGCGCTCGGCCAACATCCGCAAGGGGGCGACGCGCAAGGAGCGCGAGACGCAGGCCCGGCAGCGCAAGAAGGCGGCGCAGATCGACCTGCTGCAGTATTCCCGCATCCACGCCGACATCGGCCGCGTGCAGGCCGAGGTGGCCGGCGCGGCCGGCTGCAGCGCCTGGAGCATGCAGGACGCGATGGGCGGCCAGGGCAAGGCCTACGACTGGGCGCGCCAGTCGCCGCCGCTGATGGCCAAGGACTTGATCCACTTCACCGTGGCCGGCTACCAGCGCCTGGCCCAGCAGTTTTTCAAGGACATGGGCTGGACGCCGCTGCCGGCGCGCCAGGAATAAAGCCGCCGGCGGCGGCGGCAATACGGCCCAATTCGCGCGATAATACCGGATTGCCCATGCCGCCCGCCGGCTGAAGGATAGGATCAATGGAACGAAATACGCGTCAGCGCAAGGCCATCCAGGAAGTGATGGCCGCCGCCGGCCGGCCGCTGTCACCGCAGGAACTGCTGGAACACGCGCAAGGCGCCGTGCCGGGCATCGGCATGGCCACCATCTACCGCAACATCAAGGCGATGCTGGAAGCCGGCGACATCGCCGCCGTGTCGCTGCCGGGCGGCGGCGACCGCTACGAGATCGCCGGGCACGAGCACCACCACCATTTTCATTGCCGCGCCTGCGACAAGGTGTATGAGGTGCATGCCTGCCCGGGGGACATGAAGAAGCTGACGCCGGAGGGCTTCGTGCTGGAGTCGCACGAGTTGACCTTGTACGGATTGTGCACCGCTTGCAGGTGATGGGTGGCGTAGATCGTTGGCGTTGAGCGTTGGCGTTGAGCGTTGGCGTTGAAACGCGTGGGCACAGGGCGCCCACCCTGCGTGATATCAATGCGCAGCCTGGCCCTTGCCATCGACACAGCGCTTGCACCCGCGATGATTGCGCAGATGCGCCGACACCAGCAGCACGCTGCTGAGGATCGCCAGCGCCGTCTCCGCCCCCTGCCCATACCGCGGCCCGGCGACGAACACCGCGGCCAGGAAGCAGGCCAGTCCCATCAGCCCCAGCGGCAGCACGAGCGGATCGCGGTGCGCCAGGTAGCCCGGCACCAGCGCCAGCAGCACCGGCAGCGTCACGGCCGCCAGCAGCAAGTCATGGAAGGCGTGGTGCTGCCCGCGCAAGCCCAGCACCGGGAATGCCAGCACCAGCAGCGGCCCGGCCACGCAGTGGACCAGGCACAGGGCCGAGGCGGCGATGCCGGCGGCGTCGCCCAGCTTGATCAGTTTCTTCATACGCTATTCCAAAAAACATGCCCGGCGCGCCCTGTCACGGGCACGCCGGGCGCAGCGGGCACACGCCCGCCATCGACGACCGGTTAAAAGATCAGGCGCAGCCCGGCCGTCAGGTTGCGGCCGGCCAGCGGCGCGGCGTTCTTGATGAACGAGGTGTGGCTGAAGGCCAGTTCGTTCGTCGCATTGTTGATGCGCGCATAAAGCTGGGCCGGCACGCCGCCGATGCGGGTGGTGTAGTGGGTGCCGAGGTTGAGCATGTTGTAGCCGCCGGTCGCCGACTCGAAGGCGGCCACGTCGTCCTGGCTGCCGACATGGACAAGCTCCACCAGCCCGTGCCAGGCCTGCCAGTTGGCGTCGAGCTTGGCGCCGACGCGGTACGGCGCGATGCGGGGCAAGTTGCGGTTGGCGCCGTCCTCGAAGCGGGCGCGCACCATGTCGCCGAACAGGCTGGCGTTCAGGTTCGCGCTCAGCTTGCGCCGCACTTCGCCTTCCAGGCCGGTGAAGGTGGCGTCGCGCTGGGCGTACTCGATCAACTGGAAGCCGTCGATGTTGTCGAGCGTGTTCGCGTAGATGTAGTTGTTCACGCGGTTGTGGAAGGCGCCCAGCGAAAAGGTGGTCGCGCCGGCATGCTTGCGCAGCGTGAGGTCGACGTTGTTCGAGGTCTCCTTCGTCAAATTCTCGTTACCGCGCTCCCAGGTGCTGGTGGCCAGGTGGGCGCCGTCGGCATACAGCTCTTCGGCCGTCGGCAGGCGGTGGCTGCGCGATACCGACGCGCGCAGCGAATACGCTGGACTGAACTTCCAGACCGCTCCCAAGGCCACCGAGGTGCCGCGGGCACTGGTGTCGCGCCGTGTCGCGGAGTCGACATCGATGTCCTGCCACTCGTGGCGCGCGGCCGCTTCGAAGCGATAGTCACCCACTTTGTATTCCTCGGTCAGGAAGACCGCGTGCTTTTTCGTCACGGTGGAAGGCACATAGGCTTCCTCGCCGACGGCGGCGAAATCGCGCTTGCCGGTCTGCAGGCCGAGCACGCCGCGCCAGCCGCCAAGCGGCTTGTGCTCGAGTTCCAGGCGGCCGTCGTGGGCCTTGTTGGTGAAGCTGGTCGAGACGATGCCGTCTTCGAGTTCGTCGTGGCGGTAGTCGGTGACCGAGGCGCGCAAACGCAGCTTGCTGAAGCCGGCCAGCGGCGCGCGGTATTCGCCCCGTATGTCCCAGCGGTCGCTATCGAGCTTCACGACGGGCACGTCCTCGGCGCCGTGCTCGTGCTCGTGCTCGTGCTCATCCCCGTGCTCGTGGCCCTCCTCCTCTTCTGCATGGCCGCCGCAGTGCAGGTGGTCGCCATGCGGATGGCAGGAGCCGAATGCGTGGTTGTGGCCGGGGATGCCGTATTCGGTGCGCTCCTTGGTATACGAAGCGCCGATGAAGCCACGTTCGCCGATCCAGGACAAGCCGACACTACCCGTCTCGCTTTCCTTGTAGCTGCCGGGCACGCGGCCGCCGCCTTCCCAGCCGCTGCCGACCTTGTAGGCGCCGGCGTCGCGCAGCACGCCTTCGGCATGGACGGCCACGTTGCCGGCGCCGCCGGTGAATTCGAAGGCGCTGGTCTTTTCGCGCGCCACCGAGTTGGCGCGCAGTTCGACGCTGCCTTCGAGCGGCTTGGTCGGCATCGCGGTCGGGATCTTGCGGTCGAGGATATTCACCACGCCGCCCACCGCGCCGCCGCCATAGGCCAGCGCCGAGGGGCCGCGCAGCACTTCGATGCGCTCGGCCAGCACCGGCTCGAAGGCCACCGCGTGGTCGGGGCTGATGGTGGAGGCGTCCTGGATCTCGGCGCCGTCGGACAGGATTTTCACGCGCGGGCCGTCCATGCCGCGGATGACCGGGCGGCTCGCGCCGGCGCCGAAGTGGCTGGACGTGATGCCGGGCTGGCCGGCCAGGGTCTCGCCCAGCGTCGATTCGCGTGCGCGCACCAGTTCGCCGCCGCCGAGCGAGGTCACCGGGGTCACCATGTCGTCGTCCAGCAGTCCGAGGGCGCTGGCCGAGATCACCACGGTCGGGATGCTGTCCGGGTCGCCCTTCAGGCGCGAATTATCTGGCTCGGCAGGCGCGGTTTGCGCTTGCGCCGAGGCGCTGAAGGCCAGCAGGATGGCGAGCGTGAGCGGCGTGCGTTTGCAGGCGAGGACGTGCATGGGCGGTTCCTTATCGGATGAAATCTCGTTAATGCCGGGAGCGGCTGGCGCACATTATAATGAGAATTCAGTATCAATAGAAGACAGGCGCGCATCTTTTTAACGGCTGCATGGAAAACGGCGGCGGCGCGCCGAGGCAATGGCCGCGACGCCAAGCAGGCTCAGCGCCAGCGTACCTGGCTCCGGCGCCTGGAAAAGGTCCAGCATGTTGTCGTCGAACAAGGGATGGGAATTGCCGCCTGCGGTCCAGCCTTGCAGGGTGCCGGTTCCGGCGCCGCCATCGATCAGGAGACCGGCGTGGGCCGGGCCGGCGAGGACGAGGGAGGCGGCAGCGAGGACAGTCTTGATAGGCATGGGAAGGTGCACGACGCGGGAAATGAATGAGGCACGACCTTGACGGTTCCGAATCGTCAGTACAACTTATGTGCTTACCGAAAGATACGTTGCTCTCAGGCGCTGTGAATACATCAGGTGCGTGACCAGCCCGCCACGATGATCGCCATCCCGCACAAGGCGATCCCCGCTCCCGCCCAGTCCAGCGCCGACAGCTTGACGCCATCGACGAAGCGCAGCCACACCAGCGCGGTCGCCACGTACACGCCGCCATACGCCGCATACACCCGCCCGCTCGCCGCCGGATGCAGGGTCAGTAGCCACACGAACAGCGCCAGGCTGGCCGCGGCCGGCGCCAGCAGCAGGATGGAACCGCCCTTGCGCAGCCACAGGTAGGGCAGGAAGCAGCCGACGATTTCGGCGAGCGCGGTGGCGACGAACAGCAAAGCGGTTTTCAGCAGCATCGGCGATTCCAATACAGGGTCAGGCGCGGTGGGCGTCGCGCAGCGCGCGCAGGGCCAGGCCGATCAAGTCGCCGGCGCGCAGTTCGGCGTGCAGCTGCATCGCATTTCCGTAGGTGAGTTCCATCACCAGCGCGCCCAGCACCAGCGGCGCCACCGGCGCGCGGCCCTGCGGGAAGATCGCCGCCAGCCGGCTGCCGACCGCCTTCCACTGCTCGTCGAACAGGCGCGTGTGGCGTTCGGACAGGGCGGCGTCGTTGCGCGCCAGGCGCGTCAGGTCCAGCACCAGCAGGCGCAGGTCGGGTTCGTGCTGCAGGCCGTTGGCCCAGGCGCAGGTGGTGGCGATGGCGTCCTCGGCGCCCTCGACGGCGTCCAGGCGCCGGCACAGCTCATCGGCCTGGCCCCCGGCGTAGTAGTCGAACAGTTCGAAGAACAGTTCATCCTTGGACGCGAAGTTCGAGTACAGCGCGCCCTTCGAGTAGCCGGCTTCCTCGGCGATGCGGTCGACCGAGGCGCCGGCATAGCCTTCGCGCGCGAACACGACGGCGGCCGAGGCCAGCAGGCGCTCGCGGGTCTGGGCGCGGCTCTGCTCGCGCGTCAGGCGGGCCGGCCGGGGACGTGCTTCGGCCTCGCTGGCGGCTTCGGTGGTGGCTTCGCGTCGGTTCATGGTTCTCGTTGGTTGAAGTAGGTAAGTCAGCCTTCCAGCGCCACGGTCGGGGTCACCGACATGCCCACCTTCAGCAGGCGCGCGGCGTCCTGGCCCGGATCGATGACGATCTTCACCGGCAGGCGCTGCACCACCTTGGTGAAATTACCGGTCGCATTATCCGGTGCAATCGGAGAAAAGGAAACACTGCTGGCCGGCGCCAGGCTGGCCACGTGGCCGTGCAGCGTGATCCCGGGCAGCATGTCGACGGCGATGTCGACGCGCTGGCCGACGCGCATGCGCGCCAGCTGGGTCTCGCGGAAGTTCGCTTCCACGTAGGCCGACTGCAGCGGCACGATGGCCAGCATCGCCGCGCCGACCTGCGCATAGGCGCCCACGCGCACGCTGCGCTGGCCGATTACGCCGTCGATCGGGGCGGCGATCCGGGTGTACGACAGGTGCAGTTGCGCCGCTTCGAGCGCGGCCTGGCTGCGTGCGACCTGGGCTTCGCCCTGCTCCACCTGGGCGCGCAGGATCGCCACCTGCTGGCGCGCGCCGAGCAGCGCGGCGCTGTTCGCCTTGTGCCGGGCCGCCGCGGCCTGGGCCTGGGACTCGGCCTGCTGGCGGTCTTGCAGCGTGGCCGAGCCGTCCGACGACAAGTCGCGGTAGCGCGCTTCGTCGGCGCGCGCGAACTTCAGGGTCGCCTCGTCGGCCGAGACAGCGGCGCCGGCGCGCTCGATGGCGCTGCCCTGCTGGACGGCGGTGGCGCGCAGGCGCGCCAGGTCGGCCTCGGCCTGGGCCAGGTCGGCTTTCGCCATGTCCACCGCCACGGCGTAGTCGCGGTCGTCGATCCTGGCCAGCAGCTGGCCCTTCTTGACAAGCTGGTGGTCCTCGACCAAAACGTCGAGCACGTTGCCGGCGACTTTCGGTGCGACCAGGGTAGAGTCGGCGGTAACGCAGGCGTCATCCGTGCTCTGGCGCGCGCCCTGGCCCTCGCCATGGCTGAATGAATAGGCGCTGCCGGCGAGGACTGCGGCGAGCAGCACGGCGACGGTGATTTTTGCGGGAGTGGGAAGCGACAAGCTGATCCTTGGTGATGCTGTTGATATTGGGTGTTATGTAAGCGGCAGCCGCGGCGGTGCGATGTACTGGAGCGCGAGCACGAAGGGCACCAGCGCCAGCGCCAGCACCCCGAGCACGAGGTAGCTGTCGCCGATGGCCAGCACGAAGGCCTGGTGCGAGACGCGCTGTGCCACCGCGGCCAGCTGCCCGGGCTCCAGTGCGCCGGCCAGGCGGCGCGCGTTCGCGGCGGTGTCGAGCAGCACGTTGGCATGCAGCGCTTCGCGCACGGCCAGCAGGCGGCCAACGAGCGCGCTGCCAACCAGGGTCCCCAGCACGCGCAGCGCGTTCACGATGCCCGAGACCTGCGGGCCTTCCATCGGCTGCACCACGCTGGTGGCGAGGAACAGCAGCGCGATCACGGCCATCGGCTGGCCGAAGGCCTGCAGCGCCTGAGCCAGCACGAACTGGTCGGCCATCCAGGATGGCGTGATGCCCGAACCGGCCAGGCAGGACAGCGCGATCAGCACCAGGCCGGCGGCGAACACGTGGCGCGCGTCGATCCACTTCTTGTACAGCAGCCAGGACACGGCCGGCCCCAGCACGAATTGCGGCAGGCCCACTTCCAGGCCGATCACGGCCAATTGCGGCGTGCGGAAATGCCAGGCGTGGCCGAGGTAGTTCGCCGGCAGCAGCGAGCCTGACAACAGCACCACCAGCAGGCCGACAAAGATGGCGAAGCCCAGGCCCAGGTTGCGGCGATGCAGCAGCTGGAGTTTGATGAAGGGCATGGGGTGGAACCATTCGCACAGCAGGAAGACGGCCAGCAAGCCGCCGCCGGCGCCGAACAGCCAGCACACGAGCGGGCTGTTGAACCAGTCCAGGCGCTCGCCCTGGGTCAGGCCGATGCCGAGCATGACCAGGCCGATGAAGCCCGTGATCAAACCCATCCCGTCGATTTGCTTGAAACGCTCCAGGCGCAGCGGGTCTTGCGGAATGCCCCAGGCCACCGCGCCGAGCGCGAACAGCGCCAGCGGAACCGTTTGCCAGAACAGCAGCTGCCAGACGTGCAGGCCATCGGTCCAGGCGGCGGACAGCCAGGTCGCCACGTTCGGCGCGAAGGTGGCGGTCATCGCGTACAGGGCCAGGCCGTACAGGCGCAGCGGCAACGGAAAAAAGCGCAGCGCCGCCGCCATCAGCACCGGAATCAACAGGCCGCCGAACAAGCCTTGCAGGCAGCGCAGGACCAGCAGGATGGCGACGTTCGGCGCCAGCGGCGTCAGGATGCCGAGCAGCGCGAAGGTCGCCACCACCGCCAGGTGATAGCGACGGAAGGAAAACGTGACGGCGAACCAGGCCGAGAACGGCATCGCCGCCAGCTCGAATGCCGCGTACAGGCTGTTGATCCAGCTGCCGTCGTCGACACCCATGCCGAAGGCGGTGCGGATGTCGGTGAGCGCCAGGCCGCCGATGCGGCTGTTCAGTCCCGACATCATGGCGGCCACGAAGACGCCGAGCACGCCGGTGAGCAGGCGCGTACCGAAGGGGTGAACAGCGGGCGGCGCGGCGGCGGGTTTGGATGCGGCAGCAGCCGGCATGTCGGGAAGTGCGTGCGCCATCATCGCGGGTCCGCCTCGCCTGGCGCGGCGGACCCGCGCGGCGGCATCGGCCTGCGCCATGGCGTCGAGCTGGCTGGCGTCGATACCTTGCCCGGCCACGCCATCGGCGTCCCAGGTCTGGATTTCCCAATGCCAGGCGCCGTCGAATTCGTCGGCCCACACGCACAGGCGGCGGTGCTGCACGCCATACGTGTCGTCGTCGAGCTCGCGCACCCAGAGCGGCAGGTCCGATTCCGCGGAAAGATGCCAGTCGTGCGTCATGGCTGCTCCGCTTCCCAGCCGCCGCCCAGCGCCTTGTACAGCGCCACCATCGCCAGGGCGGTATCGGTGCGGCCGCGCGAGGCGGCGTTTTCGCTATCGAGCAGGCGCTGCTGCGTGACCAGCACCGTCAAATAGTCGTCCGCCCCTTGCGCATAGCGGCGCTCGGCGTGGACCAGCGCGCGCCGGTTCTCGGCCACGGCGACATCGCGCTGGCTGGCGCGCTGCTGCACGCGGCGGTAGTTCGACAAGGCGTTGTCGACTTCATGCCAGGCCGTCAGCACGGTCTGCTGGTAGCCGATCGCCGCTTCCTGCTGGCGCGCTTCGCTCAGGGCGAGCTTGCCCTTCAGGCGGCCGCCGTCGAAGATCGGCAGGTGCAGGGACGGGCCGATGGCGAACTGGCGCGCGCCCCAATCGCCCAGCTGCGAGAACGACAGCGCCTGGGCGCCGGCGCTGCCGGTGAGGCTGGCGCTCAACGCCAGCAGGCAAGCGAGCACGCCAGCGCGCAGGGAAAATGAAACAGGCATGCAGGGCAAACAATGCAGGAAAGGGCAGAAATTATACCGAACGGTATCCGGATTGCACAAGGTATCGGATTGAGTGACACGTCTTGACGCGCACGCGACGGAAATCGGCAGGCGCTCCGCCATGCTAGAATTTCCGGCCCGCCGCGCGCACCGCGCCTGGCGCTGCCCTTGTCTCTACGCCGCCTCGCTCCGATGCCGACCACCTCCGACTCGCCTCCCCTGTTTGCCGATATCGACTGGCACGGCCGCACCGTGCGCCACGAATATGTGTGGGCCGGTGTGGCCACATCACGCCATCCGGCCGTCGTCTTCCTGCACGAAGGCCTGGGTTCGGTGTCGCTGTGGCGCGACTTCCCGGAACGCTTCTGCCAGGCCCACGGCCTGCGCGGCCTGGTGTTCTCGCGCTATGGCTACGGCCGCTCGACGGCGCGTCCGCTGGACGAACCGCTGCCGCACGACTTCATGCACGCCCAGGCCTGGGAAGTGCTGCCGGCCCTGCTGGCGCAGCTGGACATCGCCCGTCCCTGGCTGTTCGGCCACAGCGACGGCGCCTCGATCGCCCTGCTGCACGCCGCCCGCTACCCGGTGAGCGGCGTCGTCGTGATGGCGCCGCACATCCTGGTCGAGGACATCGGCGTGGCGGCGATCGGCCAGGCGCGCGAGGCGTACACGCACGGCCCCTTGCGCGAGCGGCTGGCGCGCCATCACCGCGATGTCGACTCGGCTTTCCGGGGCTGGAACGATGTCTGGCTCGATCCGGCCTTTCGTTCCTGGGACATCCGCGATGAGGTGGCGCGCATCACGGCGCCGCTGCTGGCCATCCAGGGGGACGGCGACGAATACGGAACGCTGGAACAGGTGTACGGTATTCGCCGCCTGCTGCCCCGGGCCGAGGTGCTGGTGCTGCCGGACTGCGGCCACTCGCCGCATCGCGGCGGGGCGCAACGCGTCATCGACGAGGCTGGCCGTTTCATTCTCGCGCACGCCTGACCGATGAGACAGTCCAATTCTACTGGCGCAATCATCAGTTTTTCTGATATTACGCATAAACAAACATTATTAGAATAGATGATGGTCCTGCGTTACCCTTCAGTCATAAAAGCAGTGGCGCGATGCGTTTGACCGTCGCGACCCTGCAGCAGACTTAAGGAGATGCACGTGGAAACGGCGCAGGAACGATACGACTACCTCATCGTCGGCGGCGGCTCGGCGGGCTGCGTGCTGGCCAACCGCCTGTCGAGCGACCCCGGCGTGCGCGTGGCCCTGGTCGAAGCCGGGGCCGACACCCTGCCCGGCCAGGTGCCGGCCGAAATCCTCGACAGTTATCCGATGCCGCTGTTCTGCGGCGACCGTTTCATCTGGCCCGAGCTGAAGGCGAAAGCCACCGCCGCCTCGGCCCCCAAAGTGTATGAACAGGGCCGCGTGATGGGCGGCGGCTCCAGCATCAACGTGCAGGCGGCGAACCGCGGCCTGCCGCGCGACTACGACGACTGGGCCGCCGGCGGCGCCGCCGGCTGGAGCTGGGACGAGGTGCTGCCTTACTTTCGCAAGCTCGAACGCGACCTCGATTTCGGCGGCTCGCCGCTGCACGGCAACGCCGGCCCGGTGCCGATCCGCCGCATCGGTCCGGACCAGTGGCCGCGCTTTTGCCACGTGTTCGCCGATGGCCTGAAGCGCACCGGCCTGCCCTGGCTGGAAGACCAGAACGGCGAATTCGGCGACGGCCTGTTCCCGGCGGCCTTTTCGAATATCGACGACCAGCGCGTGTCCACCGCCGTCGGCTACCTCGACGCCGCCACCCGCGCGCGGCCCAACCTGACGATCCTGGCCGGCATCCGCGTCGAGCGCGTGCTCGTCGAAAACGGCGCGGCGCGCGGCGTCAGCGTGATCGACAGCGCCGGCACCCGCGTGCGCTACGACGCGAATGAGGTGATCCTGTCGGCCGGCGCCCTGCAGTCGCCCGCCCTGCTGCTGCAGGCCGGGATCGGCGACGCCGCCGCGCTGGCCAGCCTGGGGATCCGCGTGGTGGCCGATTTGCCCGGCGTCGGCCGCAACTTGCAGGACCATCCGGCCCTGACCTTCTGCCACTTCCTGGCGCCCGAATTCCGCATGCCCCTGGCGCGGCGCCGGGCCAGCATGACGGCGGCGCGCTTCTCCTCGAACCTGGCCGATTGCGACGGCTCGGACATGTACCTGTCGAGCGCCACCCGCGCCGCCTGGCATGCGCTCGGCAACCGCCTCGGCCTGTTCTTCCTGTGGTGTAACCGGCCGTTCTCGCGCGGCCAGGTGCGCCTGTCCTCGAACGATCCTTGGGCGCCGCCCGAGGTCGAACTCAATCTGCTGTCCGACGAACGCGACTTGCAGCGCATGGCGATCGGCGTGCGCCGCCTGGCCGCCGTCGTCCAGGGCAGCGAGCTGCACCGGCACGCCGGCGACTTCTTCCCCGCCGCCTTCAGTGCGCGCGTGAAAGCCTTGAGCCGCCACAGCCCGGGCAACGCCCTGCTCACCAAGGCGCTCGGCGCCGCCCTCGACGTACCGGCGCCGCTGCGCCAATGGCTGATCGAACGCTTCGTCACCGGCGGCCAGCGCATGAACGCCCTGCTGGCCGACGAGGCCGCGCTGCACGCCTTCATCCGCAAGAGCGTGTTCGGCGTCTGGCATGCCAGCGGCACCTGCCGCATGGGTCCAGCGGCCGAGCGCGCTGCCGTCACCGACAGCCAGGGCCGCGTGCATGGCGTGCCGAACCTGCGCGTGGTCGATGCCTCGCTGATGCCGCGCCTGCCGTCGGCGAACACGAATATCCCGACCATCATGATGGCCGAGAAGATCGCCGACGCCATGCTGGCGGGACGGCGCGCCGGACGCTGGGAAAGACAGGCGGCACTGGCCACGAGCGGTTGACGACAAGCCGCGCGCCAGCGCCGTCATGCAGCAAGCGCAGTATCCGCGGCGTCGCTGGCGCCGCGATCACACATACCAAGGAGACAAACATGGCAGTGCTCACCAACGAAACCGTGCTCACCGAGCGCGAGAACAACCGCCACACGCTGAGGGCGGTGGTTGCCTCGTGCATCGGCTGGTCGCTCGACCTCTACGACCTCTTCATCCTGCTGTTCGTGGCGCCGATCATCGGCAAGCTGTTCTTCCCGTCCGAGCATGCGATGCTGTCGCTGGCGGCGGTGTATGCCTCGTTCGGCGTCACCCTGCTGATGCGCCCTCTCGGCTCGGCCCTGTTCGGGTCCTACGCCGACCGCAAGGGCCGCAAGGCGGCCATGATCGCGTCGATGATCGGCGTCGGCGTTTCGACCGCCGCCTTCGGCCTGCTGCCGACGGTGGCCACCATCGGCGTGGCCGCGCCGGTCCTGTTCATCCTGCTGCGCCTGGTGCAGGGCGTGTTCGTCGGCGGCGTGGTGGCGGCGACCCACACCATCGGCACCGAGTCGGTGGCGCCGCGCTGGCGCGGGGCGGTGTCGGGCCTGATCGGCGGCGGCGGCGCCGGCCTGGGCGCGCTGTTCGCATCGATCGCCTACTACGCGCTGTCGGCCGCCTTCCCCGGCGAGCAGTTCGAGGAATGGGGCTGGCGCTGCATGTTCTTCACCGGGATCATCAGCGCGGTGCTGGGCATCACCATCTTCGGCAAGCTGGAAGAATCGCCGATGTTCAAGAAGCTGCAGGAAGCCAAGGCGCGCAGCAAGGCCGCCGCGGCCCCGATGGCCAATCCGGTGCGCACCCTGTTCACCGGCCAGTACCGCAACATCCTGCTGGTGAATCTGCTGCTGACCATCGGCGGCGGCGCCGGCTACTACCTGACCTCGGGCTTCCTGCCCACTTACCTGAAGGTGGTGAACGGCACCCCTGCCAACACGGCGGGCTTCATCCTGATGCTGGCCAGTATCGGCGTGATCGTCGCCTCGGTCGCCACCGGCCACCTGAGCACCTTCATCGGCCGCAAGAAGACCTTCGTGTGGGTGGGCGTGGCGCGCCTGGTCCTGCTGCCGGCGATCGCTCTCCTGATGCCGGGCGTGACCGATGCCGTGACCCTGGGCTTCTACGTCATCGTCTTCAGCATGCTGGGCAGCATGGGCTATGCGCCGATCCTGATCTTCCTGAACGAGCGCTTCCCGACCACGATCCGCGCCACCGGCACCGGCCTCTCGTGGAACATCGGCTTCGCCATCGGCGGCGTGCTGCCGACCTTCGTGTCGCTGGCGTCGCCGCTGCCGGCCGACGTGCCGATGTCGCTGGCCCTGTTCCTCGGCGCGATCAGCGTGATCTTCCTGATCGGCGCGCTGGTGGTGCCGGAGACCATTGGCAAGCTGGACGAAGAATCGGCGCAACGCTGAAGGCTGGCCGGGCTGCGTCCACAAAAAACCGGGCACGCCCGGTTTTTTACGTTAACCGGTGCGCGGTGCGTTCAAGTGTGCGCGGGATCTTATCAATCTTAATGATGGATAGCTTCATTAAACATTATTTGTCCTGATGCCACGCGCTGCCTATACTGGTTTCAAACAAAGCATCACAGCAGGAGACACGAACGCATGGAAATGAAGCTCCCTCTTCGCCCCGGGCAGGAACAGCCATCGCGCCAAGCCTATACCGGCCGCCCGATGCAGCGCATCGAAGACGCTTCGCTGCTCACCGGTCGCGGCCAATACGGCGACGACGTCGGCGTCAAGCCCGGCACCTTGCAGGCAGTGATCGTGCGCTCCCCTCACGCCCACGCCATCCTGAACGGCATCGACACCGCCCGCGCCGCCGCCGCGCCCGGCGTGCGCGCGGTCCTTACCGGCGCCGATATCCGCGACTGGTCGAAACCCTTCGTGGTCGGGGTCAAGGCGCCGATGGAGATGTGGGCGCTGGCCGTGGACCGCGTGCGCTATGTCGGCGAGCCGGTGGCGGTGGTGGTGGCCGATGACCGCTACCTGGCCGAAGACGCCGCCGACCTGGTGGCAGCAAGCTACACCCAGCTCGATCCGGTCACCACCATCGACGACGCGATCCTGCCCGACGCCCCGGTCCTGCACGAAGGCGTGGGCAGCAACGTGGTCAGCGACCGCTCGTTCCGCTACGGCGAACCCGAAGCCGCCTTCGACAGCGCGCCGCACACCGTCGAACTCACGGTGCGCTACCCGCGCAACTCCTGCACCCCGATCGAAGGCGCGGTGGTGGTGGCGGAATGGCAGTCGGAAGAAGAAGGCTACGACGTCGCCTCGAATTTCATGGGCCCGTTCTCGCTGCACACCGTGATGGCGCTGGCCCTGCGCGTGCCGGGCCACAAGCTGCGCCACCGCACCTTCCGCGATTCCGGCGGCAGCTTCGGCGTCAAGCACGCGGTGTTCCAGTACGCGGTGCTGATGTGCCTGGCCTCGCGCAAGGCCGGCGCACCCGTCAAATGGGTCGAGGACCGCCTCGAGCACCTGGCCGGCCTGACCTCGGCCACCAACCGCCTCTCGACCATTCGCGCCGCGGTGGAAGCCGACGGCCGCATCACGGCCCTGGCCTATGACCAGTTCGACGACTGCGGCGGCTACCTGCGCGCACCGGAGCCGGCGACCTTCTACCGCATGCATGGCTGCCTGACCGGCGCCTATGCGATCCCGAACCTGCTGGTGCGCAACCGCGTGGTGCTGACGAATAAAACCCCGGCCGGGCTGGTGCGCGGCTTCGGCGGCCCGCAAGTCTACTTCGCGCTCGAACGCCTGATGCAGCGCATCGCCGTCGAATTGAAGCTCGACCCGGTCGCTTTGTACCGCCGCAACTTCATCCCGGCCGACGCCTTTCCCTACCAGGCCGCCGCCGGCGCGCTGCTCGACTCCGGCAACTACCAGGGCGCGCTGGCACTGGTGCAGGGCGAAGGCCGCCTGGCCGAGCTGTACGCACGCCGCGACCAGGCGCGCGCCGAAGGCCGCCTGTACGGCATCGGCTTCGCCGCCATCGTCGAGCCCTCGATCTCGAACATGGGCTACATCACCACCGTGCTGCCGAAGGAAGCGCGCGCCAAGGCCGGCCCGAAGAACGGCGCCATCGCCTCGGCCAGCGTCGCCATCGACCCGCTCGGCGGCGTCAACGTGACCATCGCCTCGGCGCCCGCCGGCCAGGGCCACCGTACCGTGTGCGCCCAGGTGGTGGCCGACGTGTTCGGCATCGTGCCCGACGGCGTGGCCGTGAACGTGGAATTCGATACGCAAAAGGATGCCTGGTCGGTCGCCGCCGGTAACTACTCGAGCCGCTTCGCCGGCGCCGTGGCCGGCACCGTGCACCTGGCTGCCGTGAAGCTGCGCGACAAGCTGGCCGCGATTGCCGCGCCCCAGCTGGGCGCCGACGCGGCCGACATCGTGTTCGAGGGCGGCAGGGTGTATGCGAAAGCCGATCCGGAAAAGTCCCTGCCCTTCCTGCGCATGGCCGCCAGCCCGCACTGGGCGCCGGCCCTGCTGCCCGAGGGTGTGGAGCCGGGCCTGCGCGAAACCGCCTTCTGGACGGCGCCGCAGCTTGGCGCGCCGGACGAGCAGGACCGCGTGAACACCTCGGCGGCCTATGGCTTTGCCTTCGACGTCTGCGCCATTGAGATTGACCGCCACACCGGCCGCGTGCGCATCGACGACTACGTGACCACCCATGACGCCGGCAAGATCCTGAACCCGGCCCTGGCCGATGGCCAGATCCGCGGCGCCTTTGCCCAAGGCCTGGGCGCGGCGCTGATGGAAGAATTCCGCTACGGCGACGACGGCAGCTTCCAGTCCGGCACCTTTGCCGACTACCTGGTGCCGACCACCTGCGAAGTGCCCGAGCCGCGCATCCTGCACATGGAAACCCCGTCGCCGTTCACGCCGCTGGGCGCCAAGGGCCTGGGCGAAGGCAATAACATGAGCACCCCGGCCTGCATCGGCAATGCCGTGGCCGACGCGCTCGGCGTGGTCGATATCGTGCTGCCGCTGACGCCGTCGAAGGTGATGGACCTGATCGGCGCCGATGAACCGCCGCCCTCGCCGTCCGCGAAAGTCGCACCGACCGCGCCCGCCTACGATCCACTCTCCGCCGACTCGCCGGCCGCTGCGAACAGCGCAGACAGCGCGGCAGCCAGGCCGGCCAAGGGCGGCAAGTCGCTCGCCGCGCGCGGTGAAGTCCGCCTCGAAGCCACGCCTGACGCCGTGTTCCGCGTGCTGCTCGACCCGGTCGCGCTGGCCAAGGTCATCCCCGGCTGCAATGCGCTGGAGCCGATCGGCGACCACCGCTACCACGCCGACGTGACCGTGGGCGTCGGCATGATCAAGGCGAAGTACGCCGCCGAAGTCGCCCTGTCCGAACTCGACCCGCCGCGCAGTTTGCGCCTGGCCGGCTCCGGCCTGTCCTCGGTGGGCAGCGCCAGCGGCAGCGGCCTGGTGACGCTGGAAGCGGCGGGCAGCGGCACCTTGCTGCGCTACGACTACGCCGCGCAAGTGTCGGGCAAGGTCGCGGCGGTGGGCAGCCGCATGCTCGAAGGCGCGGCCAGGATCGTGCTGAACCAGCTGTTCGAACAACTCGGACGCGAGGCCGGCGGCCAGGCGGCGCCGGACGGCGCGGCGCCCGCACCAACGAAGAAACGCAGCCTCTGGCAACGCCTGCTGGCCCTGTTTGGAGGTCAACGATGAAACCGCACGCTTTCGATTACGCCCGTCCCGACAGCGCCGAGGAAGCGGTGGCGATGCTGGCGCAGGCCGGCGACGACGCGCGCATCCTGGCCGGCGGCCAGTCGCTGATGGCGGTCCTGAACCTGCGCCTGGCCCAGCCCAGCGTCTTGATCGACATCTCGCGCGTGCCGGACCTGAACTATGTGCGCACGCTTGGGACGCACCTGGCGATCGGCGCCGCCGCCACCCAGGGCAGCGTCGAATGGCGCGCATCCTTGAAGAATGAAGTACCGCTGCTGGCCCAGGCCTTCCCGCACATCTCGCACTTCCAGATCCGCAACCGCGGCACCGTGTGCGGCTCGGTGGCGCATGCCGACCCGAGCGCCGAACTGCCGCTGGCCCTGCTGGCGCTGGAGGGTGAAGTCGTGCTGCGCAGCCGCCGCGGCCGGCGCGTGGTGGCGGCCGCCGACTTCTTCCAGGGCATGCTGATGACGGCGCGTGCCCAGGACGAGCTGGTCGAGGAGGTGCGCTATCCGCTGGCCCAGGCGAACGTGCGCTACGCCTTCGACGAATTCTCGGGCCGGCATGGCGACTTCGCGCTGTGCGCGGTCGCCGCGGTGGTCAGGCCGGACGGCATCCGCCTGGCCGTCGGCGGCGTCTCGGACCGTCCGACCGTGCGCGCCTGGCCGCGCCTGGAAGGCGCCGACCTGGATGCCGCCATCAACGACTTCGCCTGGGAGCTGGGGGCCAAGGACGATCACCACGCCTCGGCCAAGTTCCGGCGTCAACTGGTGCGCCACCTGGGCCGCGCCGCAATCGACAAGGCCATCTGATGAAGACTTACCGTAAAGACGATGTCGTGCGCATCGAGCTGGTCCTGAACGGCCAGCAGCGCAGCGGCACCTGCGAATCGCGCACCCTGCTGTCGGACTTCCTGCGGCACGGACTGGGCGCCACCGGCACCCACGTCGGCTGCGAGCACGGCGTCTGCGGCGCCTGCACCGTGAACATCGACGGCGTCGCCGGCCGCTCCTGCATGACACTGGCCGTGCAGGCCGAAGGCTGCCAGATCGATACCGTCGAGGGCCTGAACGCCGGCAGCCCGGGTTTGTCCGACCTGCAGCAAGCCTTCCGCCGCAACCACGCGCTGCAATGCGGCTTTTGCACGGCCGGCATCCTGATGTCGTGCACCGATTACCTGCAGCGCAACCCGGACCCGACCGAACACGAAGTGCGCGAGATGCTGTCGGGCCACCTGTGCCGCTGCACCGGCTACACCAACATCGTGA
>Ga0265797_10001154_pt1 | contig 47200 bp, 41 predicted proteins | sample P2T30metagenome_FD_192433 | JGI IMG/M metagenome (GOLD analysis project Ga0265797, IMG submission 192433) | Plant litter microbial communities from East Loma Ridge, Irvine, California - P2 T30 | ecosystem: Environmental > Terrestrial > Plant litter > Unclassified | place: USA: California...
ACAAGACTCGTACTGAGCAGGAGGTCAACCAGACCAAGGCCTACGAGAAGCAGCAAGATGAGATCAAGCACATCAAGAAGTTCATTGCTTCCGCTGGTACCTACGCCAACTTGGTCAGGCAAGCCAAATCTCGACAGAAGATTTTGGACAAGATGGAGGCTGACGGTCTCATCGAGCCCGTTGCCGTTGACCGTGTCTTCACTTTCCGTTTCGCCGATGTCGAGAAGCTGCCACCACCTGTGCTTTCGCTCGACGATGTCACCTTCTCTTACTCTGGAGACTCAAAGGATAACCTGTACGAGAACCTTGACTTTGGTGTCGACATGGACTCTCGAACAGCTCTTGTCGGACCCAACGGTGTTGGAAAGTCGACTTTGCTCAACATCTTCACTGGAAAGCTCAGCCCCACATCTGGTGTCGTATCGCGCCACACTCACTTGAAGCTCGGTGTGTACAGCCAGCACTCTGCTGAACAGCTCGACCTCACCAAGTCTGCCCTCGACTTCGTCCGCGACAAGTTCCACCACATCAGCCAAGATCTTCAGTACTGGCGTCAACAGCTCGGCCGTTACGGTATGACTGGTGAGGCCCAGACCTCCAAGATGGCTACTCTGTCCGATGGTCAGAAGTCCCGTATTGTCTTCGCCCTGCTTGCTATTGAGGGACCCAACATGTTGTTGCTCGACGAGCCTACCAACGGTCTGGATATCCCAACCATTGACAGTTTGGCTGATGCCATCAACGCTTTCAGCGGTGGTGTCGTCGTTGTTTCTCACGACTTCCGGTATGTTCCTCGCTCGCCTAACACTGTAATAGCCTACTAACAAACAACAGATTGCTCGACAAGATTGCGAAGGATATCATGGTCTGCGAACACAAGACCGTCCGCCGGTGGGACGGAAGCATTGGCGAGTACAAGAACCATCTCCGCAAGAAGATGGCATCGACTGGTGCTCTCTAAGCGGATTTTGGGAGTGTTTTCGCTAGTTACACGCGTCCTCCGAGCTGCGGAACGCAGGTACAACAAAAAGTAATGGCCTTAGAGCAGGTTTTCAGGATACCTCTGCAGTAGGCCGGCAGCTCATCGCTACCTGCGTCAGTGTCGTTCTGCATGGGTAGAGACATCTGGATTATGCGTTATGATGCATTGGTTCTTAGAGGAGTTTTAGATTTGCCTTACGATCAGAATGATATCACATAGAAGCATATATTGTTGTTACCCTTGTTGTGAACGCTGACAACGTAGCTAGACGTCATGTTTGTGGTCGTCGCGTTGAATACATGCGCATAATCGGACAAGGGAGCGCTTGCATAGTCGTTTTGAGGGTAGGGAGTGCGTGTATGCGGTCTCCGGGTCGTAAAGTGTTCGGCACGTGCCGATTGGCGAAAGCTATGAGCGTGACGAACACCCCCGCAAGCTCCGCGGTAGTGGAGCTTGAGCATCTACACCCAAACCTCTCGTTGCCATACTTCCAGACCATCGCTCTCCAGGCCTTTTACCCCCACTACATTCACTAGAACCCACAATAACCCCGGAGACATAGTAGCTGTTATAAGGAGAGTGTGATTTATTGAGATCACTTCCAGCCCGCCATGGCTGAACTCACAAGCACGAAGCTCAATGCGGAGTCGCATCTACTCCTCGTAATGCCTATTCAGATACCTTAGTGTACCCACACTCCATACTAACACGATTGTAGGATCAACCTCTCCTTCGCATGCCGTACGAGCTCTCCCGGCGCAATTTCAAAAACGCCCAGCGCGTCATCGAGCATTCCTCCAGCAACCTTACCACATCGTTAACCGCCGCCACCAAAGCCGCCTCTAAGAACGCCTCTCCAGAAGCCACACTCGATTCCCTCGACTCCATGATAAGCAAGATGCAGGGCCTAAAGCGCAAACTAGAAAATCTCCACGAAGAAGAAACGCGCATCCACCGCTCCGCGAAGGCGCGCTTACAACACCTGCAAGATCTTTACGAGATCCAGAGCCTTGTCGATGTCAAGTACGACGAGTGGTCTCGAACGCGATTAAGTCGTTTGCTTGTTGATTACCTGTTAAGAGAGGGTTATGCGGAAAGTGCGTCGTGTTTGGCAAAGAGCAAAGGGATTACAGAGCTTGTGGATGTAGATGCGTTTGTGGCGTGTCATCGGATAGAAAGGAGTTTGAGAGAGGGCATGAGCACGTCTTTGGCGCTTGAATGGTGCAAGGAACATGGCAAGGAACTCAAGAAGGGGGGTAGCATGTTGGAGTTCGAACTCAGGTTACAGCAGTATATCGAGCTGGTCCGACAGGGACACGAGGCTGGCTTGAGCGGGATGGATGGATTAGAGACGCAAGACGACGGTATGAATGGCGTTAGCATTGGGGGTGGAGGCGGAGAAGCAAAGTTGGTTGAGGCAAGGGCTCATGCTAAGAAGTATCTCAGTACAAGTGGGGATTTCGAACTGATGAGGAGGGCAGCGGGCATGTTAGCGTATAGGCCTTGGGATGAGGTGGAACCCTATGCTGTAAGTTTTTCCAAAACAGCATATCGTTCCATATCTAACAACCTTCTAGTCTCTCTACTCGACTTCACGATGGTCACATCTAGCCGACGTCTTTGTCCAGACACATCACAACCTCTACGCTCTACCTCCACGACCGCTCCTCCACGTCGCCTTGAGCGCTGGTCTCTCCGCTCTTAAGACACCCGCTTGCCATTCCGCCTACACACCCTCTTCCACGAATGCTGCTTCGTCTACTACAACCGTCTGTCCGATATGCAGCACAGAGCTCAACGAGTTAGCGCGCAACGTTCCCTATGCCCTCCACACCAAATCGATTGTCGAAGATGGACCTGTAGTGTTGCCAAACGGTCGCATATATGGCTCCGAGAGGCTGCGCGTCTTCAACGAAAAAGTCGGAACAGAAGAAGGCTTCGTAAGAGATCCGGCTGGCGGACTAAGCGGCGAGAGATGGCATGAGAGCGAGGTCCGAAAGGTTTACGTTATGTGATGGTTTCTCTCTTTCTCTTTCAACGGCATTTGTATGATTATCGGGTATAGCGTGGCGTTTTGGTATATGCATATACCCAGCGCGGGATGGGTCTGCGTCTTTGGTCCTATCATGTGGTACAGTAGGATCTCAAAGCTTTCGCGGTTGATCAAGTTCAATTACCGCTTTCCGCTTAACCTGCAAACATGTACTCGTCCAACATTGAGAGTGGTGCCCGACAGTGTTCGTATCCGCGATTGCAGGCTCACTCATCGTCGTCTTCCTCTTCCTCTTCTCCTTCCATTGCTCTCTTCATTGCTTCTTTCTGGCTCGGTAACCGTCCACCCCTCCCCACCTTTGCCTGCCGCGCCATCTCCTTCTCTTCATCGCTATCAGCCACAAGCGGAATTTTCTCAAACATGAACATGCGTGCAGCTCTGTCCTCGCCCTTCCATCCGGTCTCCATGGCGCCCAGAGTCCTGACATGATGGTAGCCGGGATACTGCTCCCAATCAAACTTCCAGCTCTCCACCACCCTCAACCCAGCATGTCTCGCCAGATCGCGGATGTTCCACAATGTGTACGGTTCGCCCTCGAACAGCGTGACAATGATTTTTCCGCCCATGCGTAGGAAGGGCCTTATTGTCTGCTGAGGAGCAGCACGTTTCTCCTTATCTGCTTCTTGGTTTCGCAAGATTTGTAACCGCCGTTTCTGGTTCGACGTGTCGAGACAAGACTTGAAGAAAGATACTAGCAGAGCTTGGTTCGCGCGGACTTGTCTGTTCACGTCGGTGGAAAGACCGCCTGTATGGGGAAACATGAATGTGATTATATCCCAACCCTCGTCGTCGTCATCCTCATCACGTTTACACCGTAACTGTTTATAGCTTGAAAGTTTGGTTGCATCGATGTCGTGGTGGAGAGGTACCGGCGGTGAGAGTGCCGAAAGTTCGGCTTGTATCTCTTTGAAGGTAGGGTATTTGCTGTGGAGGTCTTCTTCGTCGTCGTAACTTGTTGCGGTTACATTTGCGCAGCCGTGTTCTATGGCTAAGGAGCGGGTAAAACTGAAGTCGCCTTCGCCGACAAGGAGGATGTGGTCGTATTCGCCGAATGGCATTTTGCGCTTCTGCGAGGGCTGTACGTGGGCAGATGTGGTCGTAGATGTAGTTGCTGCTGCGACTGGTGCGCTCGTCTTCCCGTGTTTCTTCTTCGCAGGTGCTTTCGCAGTAGGTTTCGCCTCGGCGGCTGCTTTCGCGTTCTTTTTGTGGATCGCGAAGATCTTCTTGTCTCCTTCACGTTTGAGCTCACGGCGAGCGCGCTTAGTCTTTGTCTTGGACATATTGCTGTGCCTGCAATTGCTGGACAATTGGATGCGCCTCGGAGGTTTGCGGGGAACGGAACTTTGACGAAAATCATGAGCTTGGACCACACTGTTAAGCAGGGCTCAGGATCTGCATGTGAAAAGAGGGACCGAAGAACGTGGGTATTGTTGGCTGCACAGAATGCAGTCGATCAGCCCTTCAATCAATATTCAGATAGATGCAGACATGATGATTTGCTCTAATGACTAGAATGTACAGTGGACCTGGTGCAGCAACCGCAATTTGCAAGCCGGCACGTTCAAACAGTTCAATGAAACATTATTGCGACCGCTTATATCAAGTCGCGCTTGACGAACTGGTCGTAGAGAGATGAACCAAGCTTGGCGGGGGAGCGCTCAACGGTGACACCAGCAGCCTCAAGCGCGGTGATCTTGGAGTTGGCATCGCCCTTTCCACCGCTAACAATAGCACCGGCGTGACCCATCCTCCTGCCTGGGGGCGCGGAAATACCAGCAATGAAACTGACAACGGGCTTGTTGGCAGTGTTGTACTCCTTCAAGAAGTCTGCAGCATCCTCCTCAGCGGTACCGCCAATCTCACCAATCATGATGATACCATCAGTCTCTTCGTCCTTCAAGAAGACGTTCAGGCAGTCGATGAAGTTGGTTCCAGAGAAGGGGTCACCACCGATACCGACGACCAGCGACTGGCCAAGGCCGGCTTGGGTAGTCTGGTTGACGGCTTCGTATGTGAGAGTTCCGGAACGGGAGACAATACCGACGCGGCCACGCTTGTGAATGAAGCCTGGCATGATACCGATCTTGCATTGGCCCTGTTCAAGTCAACAACATGATCCAACAAACAAGGTTCGGTGGAGAACGTACGGGAGCGATGATACCGGGGCAGTTGGGGCCAACCATGCGAGACTTGCTCTGGGTCTTGAGCATATCTGTGATACGGACCATGTCTACTTCTGTCAGCCCGTATACCACAGTGTGCTAGTGCGTTTCATACCGTGCTGTGGGATACCCTCAGTGATACTGTGTGTTGTAAGCCTCCATATACCCAAGTTTGATATATACACCTACGTCACAATCAGGGGAACCTCTGCGTTGATGGCCTCCTCGATACTGGCGGCAGCGACCGGTGGGCTACAGTAGTGTCAGGTCACATGGTCGGTATAGAGTCGTAGAGGTGTTTAGCGTACGGAACGAAGATGGCAGTAGCGGAAGCTTGAGTCTCCTTCATGGCCTCTGCTACGTTCTTGAAGACGGGCAGTCCAAGGTGTTCAGTGCCCGCCTTCTTGGGGTTTGTGCCTCCAACAACCTTCGTGCCTGCCGTCCCGTCAGTCCTCCCCCTCACAGGTTTATGTCATCGGTTTCGATGGGCGCATACCGTATTCAATCGCCTGTTGTGCGTGGAAGCTGTTCCTGCATTAGCATCTCCTTCCCTTGTCGAGTCTTCCACTCCCACTCACGTTCCCTGCTTTCCAGTGAAGCCCTGGAACAGGACCTTGGTGTCGCCGTTGATGCGAAGGTTCTTAATCGTCTCGGCATATTGCGAGGAAGCGGTCGCATACTGCCTGGTAGCGGCCTTGGAGAGCGCGGAGCGCATCGGTTGCCGGATTGCCTGCATCGTGACGGGTATGGTGGTCACGAAAGCAACTCTGGGGTTTTTGGAGGGTATCGCGGGTCGGTTTAGTGGTGGTTAGCGGTTTGAGCGAAGCTGCGACATAGCGGGAGTTCTTCGGGGGAGCTTGGCCAGCCTAAAATCTCGTGCCAGGGTCCGTCCGCGCCCGACAACTTCACGAAAATAACTCGTTTATGTGCACCCTTTAGAAACGGGATGCAATCTGGTTGTACATAGTAAGGGGACAAATGGATGCGCTTTAAGACACTTTGTTCATCATGCGTAATTTGTTTGTCATCACTATTGAATGTTTGTTGAGTGTGGTATTACTAGCTGTGCATGTGTTCAACTTTCGATTTCAATCATGTTACACAGTACGTCTCGCAGTAGTAAGATATCTACAATCATCACATAGCATAGCCAGACAAATACGAGTCATTGCTTTGGCTTGTAGGTCTGTGATTGTGCCATTTGCTCTTACTGTACAGTTCCCGACACACTGAGCTAGGTCTCTGACCGATGATGGAGGGATATGTCTCTCAGTTGTCAACTCCACAGAGTCAAGATGTGAGACCAGTGATGCAGTACGGGCAATCTAGCGCAAGGCGTAGTCAACTCTGAAATGTTCTACACGTTTTATACACCACAGATGGACACCTGCGCATTTAGTCATTGAGCTTGCCGTAGAATGGGATTCCGATGGCCTGGAGAAGTAAACGTGCGTCCTTGTTGTTGGTGGCATCTGTTTGGATGGTGATGTGGCAGCCAGGAATCATCTTAGGCGGGTACCTGAGATCTGTTAGTCAGGAAACGGATCATGAAAGAAAAGCGAACTCACGCATCATAGTTGACCTCAATCTCCGGGAAGAGAGCGAGCTGGTCTGGGGTAAGACCAAAGCTCATGTTACCGTGTCCGTCTCCAGACGAACCTGGAACACCCTTCCACTCCTTGATTCTCGGCAGGACCACATCGATGAGCTTTGCCAAAAAGTGCTCGGCATCTTCCCGCTCCATTTTGGCTGTCACGGAGACATATCTGCCCGCACGCAATCCCCACCCAACGACATTGTGCTTTGCCTTGTGGGATGTAGCTCGTACGTTGCTAATGGCTTGTAGGATCATACCCGCAACGTGCAGATTTCCACTGTTCTCTTGGGCTTCTGGTACCATGGAATGAACTGTGACGCCTGTGATCTTGGGAACATTGCGGAAAGTGCGGGGCTCTTGGAGCAGCCGAAGTACCTCACCCTTACCACGTGGAGGCCTTAGGGGACGGTTTTTGAAGTATGGAGAGTCACCGGTCCATTCTCGCAGTCTTTGATCTGTTTTGGCAGCCCGGTATCCTGGGGGATAGTGCTGGTATGTGAGGGTGAGCAGGTCGGATGCGATCTTGCTCTGATATGTTTGCTCGAGGCGGGAGAGACTAAAGGGTCCGGGTTGGAAGAGTCGCGATGAGGGGTCAGACTCTGGAGGCGGTTGATGAGGGTGAAGAGGACCCCGGTAGTATTTGGGCGAACGGTATTGGTATCTGATGTCTATGAGCCCATGCTTGAGTGGTGTCCTATCTGAACGCCATACCTGCTTGGTGGCAGCTGCTTGTTTCCTCGTCTCCGCAGTCTACTCCGTGCTACGGGGTCGTAGTTCTTTGCGAGTTCCTGCGATGGCGCCGGGATCTCGAGTGATGATGCATCCTCAATTTCGCGGACTGCTTCGGTTGAGGCATTGCGGTGGCACAGGGGAACGGCTGCGCGGATGGCGGGTCTGGTGTTGTTCCGAATGACCGCGGCGGTCCGGAATGGCAGTTCGCGCAGTGCCATGGCTGTGTGATGCGACGTCGTGGTGGGTATGGCCCTCAGCAGCATGCTACACAGTCTCGAACGGACTTTTCCTCGGAATACGCTATACGCGAGACGCGAGAGCTGCAGGGATGGGCGGCGTCTAAGGGCCGCGACTAGCCAATAGGGCTACCCCACTCGTCCGCACCTGCCTCTTCTCCAGGTCAGCTTGCGACATGCGGCTGATCGGGATCTGGGACCTGTATCTTTCTTTTGCGGTCTTGGGTTGAGGTCATTGTTCACATCTGCCTCCTTAGCTGTGCGTCATAGCTACCCTTCACCGACAAACCCCGTCTCCCACCAACCAAACACACAACCACCCTCTCGCTTCCCCACCGACCACCGAGCTCAGGGCTCGTCTGCACCTTCCTCGACCACCACACCCCGAGCTCGCTGCCTACCCCGCTACCCACCTGGCTGCCCTCATTCTGCCAGCGGCCGCGGACCTCCACTGAATGGGTCTCACCTTCACCCACCACCACAACCATTATGAACGGCATGTCGCGGTTCCTCAGCCGGCGCGACAAACACCATGAAAAGCGCGCGTCCAAGCACGCCAATACCAAAGTACGCCTAAGCTCTTTCGCTTCCGTCAACTCCCTCAGTCCTCTACTATGTCCTGCCGTTGCTACAGCGCCGCAAGACTCTCCTAGCTGTCCACGGCGGCTGTCTGCAGGCATCGAGACGCTGTATCATAAGCTCCCATTTGTATCGCGAACGTCGGTAGAGGATAGTCTTCTATTTCTACACCAAAAGCTATCATGTCGCGTTTCTTCCCTTACTCCCAGCGCCGATCAAACCTCAACATCGCATTCTTCTGACTATGTACTTGTGCAGTCTAAATCCAACAACCCTTCGCCCGATCTCTACAAAATATTCACAAACGAAGGCCCGAGGCCGCCAGCCAATGTTGAAGCCGAGAAGAAGGTATGCAAGGAAACAAGGCTGAGCGGTATCATATTGATTGGTGTAGGTCAAGATGCTCCTTTCACGCCTACAAGGCGTCGGCATAACGAGCATGGGCGAGGAACAGGCGGAACATGCTCTCGCCTGGCATCCCAACGACATCGACAAAGCATACGACCTCCTAGTGCTTGCCAATGAGTCACTCGAAGGTGAACTAAAGGACTACAACCCAGATGTAACCATGTTGGGCGCCATAAATCGAAATATGGTGACATGTTACCTCGACGCATTATTGTTTGCCATGTTCGCCCGTCTCGACAGCTTTGAAGCCATGTTGTATGACAACTTCGAAGATGAGCCAAGAAAGAAGCTGGCGGCTGTCTTGCGCCTATGGGTCAACCTCCTGAGGAGTGGACAGCTCATCAAGGTCGATCTGGTACCATATACCTTGTTATCCAGCATGTTCATGACTAATGCGCATCGTAGACAAAGCACCTCCAAGATTCCCTTGCCAAGTGCGGGTGGGAAGATGCTGGACAGGTCCGCCAACAAGACGCTTCAGAAGCCTTTACTTTCATCACCGGTGCGCTTGAGCTGCCTCTGCTCACACTCAAGATGGACATTTACCATACTGGACGTGAAGACAAGGAAGATGACCACAAGTTCGTCAACGAGCGCCTGCTCGAGGTCGCCATTCCAGAACAAGAAGGCGACGATGTTGTCACATTGGAAGACTGCCTGGAAACCTACTTCAATAACAGAATCGAGGTCAAGCGCTACCTGCAACGGCAAAATACGATAGCTTCTGTCAAGTCCAAAGACGACGAATTTGTAGACAAGGATCCTGAGAAGAATGAGACCATCCATATTGAGACCATGGAGATGGAAGGCTCAATGACTCCCATCGTCTCGACGCCGATGACTTTTGAGCCCACGACCCCAGTAACTCCAACACGGCCCAATCTGGAGGGTCGCCGCCGTGCTGATAGTATCTTCAGCCAGCGATACACACGCCAGTCCCAGGACACAAGCAAGTTTGACGAAAAGAAGCATGTGCAAGACATGCTAGACAACAGCTCTGGCGGCCGACCGCGATCAGCTTCTCTGCTTAAGAAGGAGATTCTAATGCCAGCTTGGCAGTTCTTCAGTCTTATACCCTGGTATACCGACAATGTGCCGAAGACAGATGCTCAAGTTGCTGCACATTTCTCAGTAAAGCGTCCGGTGCTCGGTATATGCCTGAAGAGATACACGATGACCCCAAATGGCACTCCGAAACGCCTTGATACTTATATTGATATTCCGCTTGACATTGGCTTGCCTCACTTCATCTCTGATGACAGGATGAAAGAAGAGGGTCCATTGTTCGGCAATTTCAAGCTAGTTCTCCAGTCTGTCGTATGCCATCGAGGTGTGTCAGTCGATTCTGGGCATTACATTGCGCTTGTCCGCGCCAACGCTCGCGAACGCCCAGGCACCGCACAATCAGATTCTGAGCAAGAACAGGAGAAGTGGATACGCTTTGATGATCTTTCACCTCAACGAGTGACTGAAGTCGATATCAAAACAGCCTTGCGAGAAGAATCACCGTATCTGCTCTTCTATCAGGTACAGCCCATTGACGAAGAACTCGCTTCCCGGGGAGATCCTCCGACCTATGCAGAGGCGCAGTCTGGTGTACCGTCGGTTGATCCTTCACGGGAAACGTTATCTTCCCTGAATTCTACAGCAGCAACGGATGCTGAAGCTGGTGCAAACAACGAAAAGGTCAACATGGCAGATGTACACACCGAGTCCAACTCGACAGACGAGCCGGCTAGTCGAACCAGCATGTCCAGCAATCGGCGTAGTAGCACCGCGATAGAGGATGGCGAAGGCAGCTTACGTGGCCGAACGGAACCGCCAACGCCAGAAGACCAGAAGGGCAGCTTTTTGTCCGTGTCCCGACGCGGCTCTCGGATATGGTTGTCTGGGAACAACAGAAGTCGACCAGGTAGTCCAAGCGGCGAGACCCGTTTGTCTCTTACTTTGTCGAGGCTAACGGGACGCGGTAGCAAGGACAAGCTGGTTACGACTGAAGCTACTACCAACGACGAGCCTACTATTGTGATTGACAGAGTGAAGAGCGAAGAGAATGATCAGCAAGACAATTCTCCGACCAAAGACAAGAAAGAATCCGGCCTTGGACGCAGCAAGAGCAAGAAGGAAAAGAAAGACAGACGGAGAAGTAAGAGTAGAGATCCTGGGGCTTTCCTAGAGAAAGGCAAGCACAAGGATAGACCGGATCGCGAATGCCTGGTGATGTGAGGGAGTCAGGACTTGTGTATACGGGGGAAGGTCCGTCCCCAGTTTTGTTGTTTACTTGCTTGCATTGCATATCGCCTCGACACTATTCTACTACATGGTGTCTACGAAATCGGCGGAGGAGTTTTTTGAATCATTAGCGCGGCGTTATTGGAACATAAGATTATCGCTCCATGTTGGATCTGCGACAGGGCATATGCATATTGGAGTACTATAGATGAGATACCCTGAATCGAGACAGCCGGAAAGAATGAGTGAAGGCTTCGGCTCGAGATGTCTGTACATTCGATAATTTGTGATGCGCGTTGGAGTCCTTCTGTGGCGCCTGCTACCATGTGTTCAGAGAAGGTATTAGACAAGACTAGAAGAGTGAATGCCTGTTAGGGCTAGCCAGCGGCGGGCAACCTTGGAACAACCTGGCCTCTTGGGTCGGCGCGCTAATGACGACCCTCGCCCACCACAAAAGTCGCCCGCTTGTTCCCTTACCCTCTCACCCACGTTCTGCGCAACCACATCTCTATCTCCAGCCTGTTGTTAGACGATCGCGAAAGCGAATCTCAGTCCTCCTCCCGAACCATCCGCTTCAAACATCACAATGGCGATCAGCCCGCAAATGTACGCCGAACGTACCCCCGAGTTATTGAAGACAGTTGGCTGATTCCATTGCAGTTCCAACCTGGTTATTATCCTAGGGTTTATGCAAATTTCGAAAAAGATACCGTTCGACAACGAGAATGTCCTCAATGGCGTGCGCGCGCTCTACATCGTCTCCAACCTGATCATCGCGGGTATTTACCTCTACGTCCAGGCGCAGATCAACAAGAAGAATGGTGCGTCAAATAAAGCCTAGTGGTTCCCCAGGCAGTTGCAGCGGCTAACACAGTGCAGACATGACCGTCGTCAAATACGTCGAGCCCGCTCCGATGGGCTCCGGCGAGGAACCAAAGTTCGTCGCTACCACAGTCAAGGCCTACGATCTCCAGAAACTGCGCGAGCTCTTCAAGGCCCAAATGATGGGTGTCGGCATGATGGGTGTGATGCACCTCTACTTCAAGTACACCAACCCGCTCCTCATTCAGTCCATCATCCCCCTCAAGGGCGCTTTCGAAGGCAACCTCGTCAAGGTCCACCTCTTTGGTCAGCCCGCAACTGGCGACCTTGCTAGGCCATGGAAGGCGGCCGGCGGTATGATGGGTGCTATGGGTGGTGGCGAGATTAAGACCGACAAGAAGAGCATCGAGGCTGCTGAGCGTGCTGGCCGCGGTGGCGTCAAGGACGAGTAGACGGATTCTCGTACCTTATAAACGTTTTCATGCAAGGGATTCTTGCATGAGAGCTGTCTTCTTGATAGGGAATACCTAGTCTACCGGACTTCTGGGTGTGATTGAGCGACTCATGCGCCTGCTAATTGTATAACATAGACGTTTTATGCTGCTATTGTTCTTGACTTGTGATGCTTTATTTTTCTCAAAATCGTGTACAATCATTTCACCTCCTAGGGCCCAGCCCTACAGCTCTTTCATCCAGAAAAACAGCTATCCTCTATGTTCAGTCTATAAACTCCAAATTCACAATCAGCCATGAGTTCCGCGCCAACCAGTACGCCTCTGATCACACCGATCCTCATGCTGTGTAGGTCTCCAAGAAACGCCATATTAAACATAGTACTTAACCAAGAAGAATGGTGGAAAAAAGCGCTTCAAGTTCCCATGCAGCTAGTATCGAAAACAGAAAACGATAGCAACAGCGTTGTCGACCAGAGACTTATCGCCGACATTTCCGTCGGCCGTGGGTTGGATACGGTAGACATGGCTCTCGTCTCTTGCTGTGCGGTCGAGTACAACCTTGTATGAAATGAGAGGACTGCTATACTGATTTCTCAGCTCTTTGCGTGGCGTATGTATTCGTTCAACGTGTCTCGATGTTCGGGGGTGGTTCAGAATACGGTGAGTATTGCTTGATCCGCTTCTGCACTGCGAATCATCCAAGCCACTGAGGAAAGTAGCCGTCTTGTAACGGCATTGCAGCAGGCTCGTTCTCGTAGTTGAAAGGGTCGCCCCAGAATCCCTGCCTAGTTAGCCAGATACACTCAATGATCCCAAAGTATCGCTTCACTTACAAAGTCGAAGTCGGGGATTACATCTGTGTTAGCTTGTACATCGCCTACGATGTTGTTAATGTTGCTAAGGTTTATATCATCCCAGCATGGTGCACGATCCTGGATGGACTGCATTGATTGCAGTAAGTCTGGCTCAGTCGCCATTGCTTGAGGTTGAGAACGTCCTGAGATAGGCTGCCGGTCAAAGGTCGCAGACGAGTTTTGGAAGGCGTAGCTTGGAATAGCTTGCATCGCCGGATATACGCTCGTGTTACTGCTCGATGCATTGTTCATCGGCACGGATATGGATGGCACCATTGGTGGATTGATGTAGTGGCCCGTAGGCTGCGACGTGCTCCTTGGGGAGAGATTATGTTCGGATACAGCCTTGTCGATCATGTTCTTCACAGCTTGCCATGCTTTGGCACTGTTGTTTTCTCGAAGTATTCGAGACATCTGTAGAGCTCTAAGCGCGCGTTGCCGGTCCGGTGCGTCGAAGAGAGGGTTGCGAAGTTCCGATAGGATGTGCATGATAGCCTGGAAGGAAGCAATCCCACCTTCAAGGATTAGCTCTTGTGTCTAGGAGTGTTGGTATTACTGACCAATGTGCCATTGAAAGCGAGCGGCGTCAACATCCGCTGCTGCTCCATTTAGTGTCTCTACACAGTTGACTGATTTCTCGAAGATCCTATCATGGTCAGTTGTTCTTGTTCTGCGAAGTAGGATATTGTGCTATAGAGGTACGTACGACCGGCGAATCTCATCCGAGAAGACTACATCACGATAAGCACGCGGCATTCTAAGCCAGAACAGCAGGTAAGCGCGCCACTCCAAAAGCGAAGCCAGTCCCAATGTCAGCCTCTCCATTGGTACCTCCGGGGTTAGATATTGCAGGAATTTTCGTTGGTTCTCTTCATGAACTTCGTCAAGCATGACCTTGATCTGTTCGTAGAGATCTCTAAGCTCTTGTGCAGGATCAGGACGGGATGTTCCATGGAGCCCAGAGTCGAGCATACGTCTTTCGAGGCGGTAAGTACTCTGGATTATGCGTCGTAGGGCTCGCATGCCGTTGAATCTGACTAGTTGAAACGACATGGATGTGAACTTTTGTTCGTTATATGGGGCCGGACCAGGGCTTGCGCCATCTACCAGGTCTTCATCATCGATATTACGTGGCAATAGCGTAGTGTAGAAGTCTTCGGTGATGCTCGGTTCCTGCCCCTTACATTCTGCGGCCCGGAACTCCAAGTGGCCTAGCTGATGCCACATACGACGACGTAGTTCGATAGTTAAGGCGTCCATAGAACCGGTTGGGAACAAAGACGGATCTCGGTGCAGACCCTGGTTCAGAGCGATGCGAAATGCAATACCTATCAAAACCCACGCTTTGCCTACTAGACGTGTAAGCGTTATTACATCACAGAGAAATGGTTGCGCTTACCCATGTCCTCTTCCCTGGTAATACAAGTTAACCACAGTACGAAACCCTGGAAGATCTCCAGACTTGATGTCGTGAGATAGTTTTCCCGGGCCAGCGAGATTTCAACACCCAACTGAAATCGATCGAGAAGCGATTCCTTAGTCTCGCCAAACTTGTTGTGTACTACCTTAGGGGGTAGCGAGTTGATAGCAGAGAAGTAGATGGCATATGCGAGAGGATGTGCTTCGTTGTTGTAGGTGGAAAACTTGCGGAGCACTGTTGGTCTATGTGTGATCCTAACCATCGGGTCTACGTTTGCGAAATAGACGTCGAGGAGCGTATCACGATGCTCTTGGGTGCTGGGCAATAGGTTTTCCAGATCTGATCCTGCTCCTGCACGACCCAGGGAGAGCAGATCAACCAGACTGCTTTGTGGTACTTCCTTTCTCTCTTCATCGGTTTTGTCGCCAAGCAAAGCCTTGATGTCTTGTATCTAATATTCCATCAGCCATATTCCAGGTTTGAGAATTTAAAAACCAATAGTTCTGTATGTACCAGCTCTGTGGCTCCATCTGCGAAAGAAACGAGGCTTTGGGAAGCGACACTCACCTCATCAGCGAGCAATGCGAAATGCAAAGACGAAACAAATTGAGACTGTCCATCATTCAACAACAGTGTTCCATCTCCGCCATCGGAAGCTATTCCTCCTCCATGTGAAGTTTGGCTATTCGATGATGGGGTTAGTGCTTCCGCCTCTTTCCTATCGAAATCAACACTGGATCGTACGGATCCCGTGGGCTTTGCCCCCTGTCCTGCAACGGCTTTCTCTAAGAGATACTCCAGTCTGTCTAAGCGAGCTTGCACGTCACTGCCTTTTCCGATCTTTCCATTGTTGTTCGTGGCTGTAGGTTTCGAAATCCTTCCAGTGGCGGTGGAAGCCGCTATCTGATCTGTCCAGGTACACACATGGTTTCCTCGCGTACAGGAACCACAGACTGGATGAACATGATCACACTTGACCTTCCTGCGTCGACACGTCAAGCATGACGAAATGACGCGGTGCCGCCCTCCACTGGGTTTGCTTGTTGAGCCTGGCGAATTAGACGATGTGCTGGTCTTCGTTTCCACCATGCTCGGGTAAGGGTTGTGACAGTCTGCATATGAGACTTGAAGTTTTCAACAGTGTGGATCGGTCGCCGGGAAAGAAATGGTTCCGTCACACCCTGAAGTTCGTTGCGATTCTCGCCCCACTAGCTGAACGGGCCGCCGTTACCCGTTTCGGCCTTAGTGACGATCAGCCTTGCTCCGAGAACGATCCGCCGAAACTTTGACACCAGACACCTCGGTACATACGAGAGCCTCATAGGTCGAACATCATCCAGTGTCTTTAGGCTTTGCTTACGAGCCCTGTGTCGTCATGGTATCACATGCCAAAGTACAGCCTCATTCTCGTTGGACAGTGTACAGATCTCACACTACAGCTTAGGTAAAGTTAGTAAGCGTGCGTCATATACCAGCGGGTGCGGTAATAAATCGCTATCAGTTAAGGGGTTTGATAGGAATCTCCGAGGTATCTCGCAGGTGTTTCATTTGTTTCAACAAAGACTCTTCTCAACATGATCCGGCGTAACAGCAGATTGTTTCTCTGCAGTCTTCCTTTCTGTGTCGTTGCCATGATCGATCATTCTTACTGAAGTCCTCAAGTCATTTCGGCTGTTCGTTATGTTGGAACATCTAGACGAGCGCGCAGCCTGAACGGTATAGAGTTGTAAGAGCGGGAAATTTCTCGAGAATGCAAAGAGGGAAGCCCAGCTGTTTGCAGACAATACGAGAGAGGATTTTAGGGATTTGCACATCGAGCCGCGTCTACGAAAGAGAGTCCTCCAGAGCCTTCTATCGATACTCACATTCGATGGAAGATTCGAGCTTTGGTTTCACAGTTCATAACGAGGAAGGAGATGCTCTCATGTTATACATGCCTTCGCAACACGACCCCAGGTACTGCTTATAGTCAGCGTCAGCCGCATGCTCACGATATGATCCTTTCCAGCCCCCGTTTTTGCTGGAACACTTCCCAAGCAGGAAAAAAACACCTGTGCTGACACCTCTTGCCCGCGCATGAGAACGACTGCGATGGGTTTATGTCGTCCACGCGTCGCATCAAGCAACGTTCTCCACCTTTTTGTTACACGACATCGGATCTAAGCCAAGCGTTTTCTTTTGTTGTACTGCGGCAGGGCCTCTTGCGAATCGAATCGAAGTTAACATGTTGTGGCATTGCTCAAAGATGCTAGACAGCGATCTAGTCCTTCGAGAACGAGGCTCTTGTGTAGAGATTGAGATCGAGATCAGTGCAGCGACTTTGAGCACTAAGGCGTGGTCATAAAGGATTCCACAATCGCCAAACATCAGTCGCGATATATGGAGGCTTGCAGAGGAAGCTTTTCTGGTCCATGCTTCTTCTCGTAGGCCTCGTCGTGATCAGCGCGTTTGTGGACGGAGCTGTAGGCAGCTCGATAGCAGCCAGAGGGAATAGTGACGGTGTCTTGCAGTCGTCGTCTGCTCAGAGGTAAGCAGCCCGAACCCGGATGCATGTTGTCGTGTGTGTACTAATGTATACAACTCCACCAAGCATTGTGGACGTGACACGGATGGGGGAGGGGGAGGGTGAGGGGGCTGGGGAAGGTAGGCGACAATGATTGGTGTATACGAGATGCACAGTGGGGGAGAAGAATTGCGGAGGCCGGGAGTATTGTGTACTCCAGGATGAGGCTTGCTGGCAATGGCAGAGTGCCTAGGTGGCCTTTGCACGATATGCTTTTGGAATCGGAAATTGCGTGTATCGATCAGGTACCATGTCAGTCAGCAGAATTGAGTTCGCAAACACGGGCAAGTCAGTGGCAGAAACGTGGTTTAAGTGGAGCCCGAGGTCGTGCCGTCGCGTTGTCGCATTCAGGTGACAGGTGCACGCTAGATAAGCGAAGCTGCCGAAAGCCTCCCTCTTTTCCACCCAATCGTGGACCCATCGCCGCCTGCAATGCACTTCGTCACACGTCACTGGTGTGATTGCAGCTCGTTCCGTCGCCTGCTCGCTCTGAGTGGTGCATGCTGAACCGCCAGGGCTTCCTTTCGCGGCGAGGCTGGGCCTAGATAGCAGCAAAAGCTTGCTTGCGCCATGCTGCCGTCCTTGGTGAGGGCCTGCCCACAAAGTCGTCCAGAGCCTCCAGTCATCTCTCCCAAGGCCATAGACATCGTCGGCCCCGCTGCAGCTTTGTCCGAAGCTGATCTGAGATGAGAGTGCGGGAACGGATAGCAGCATAGACTACCAAGAGGCTTCACCGCTGGCAGGATCATCACTGGCAGGATCAACATTGAGCGCATACCACAAGAGCAACATGCTCGCTCTTTGTTGAGATGGCGACTCTCTCTCCTGGTGCGTGTGGGCATTGGGGCTATTGGAATATAGTGCGCTGACCAGGTCGCATCCATAGATGTCCGCGACTCTACTCTCAAGTCGCTCAAGCTCACCTGCCCCTCCGCCGAAGTCATCCAGGAACCACAATCTGCGTCGACGGTTGAATCGCCTGTCATGGAGCAACAAGGCTACCCATTTCCCGAAGTTGGCGACGAATGGTCCGACGAGGAGGTCCTGATTCCCAGGCATAGACGGAAGGCGCCCTACATACCACCCCTCAAGTTCGAGAAAGTCACTGCAACGTCGGCCGAAGATACATCGTCGGACGAGTCTGCAGCCTCACCTCGTCCGCACCGACTAAGCGCGACTATCAGCCCCCTCGTACCGCCCAAAAGTCCCTCGCGACCGGACGCGTCGAGGGGCAACAGTCAAGATGACCTCATACAGCGGTACTATTCAGTCACCAAAGAGCGAGATGCGCTGAGAAAAGAGCTACAAAGAAGGAGCATGGGTCCGCATGGCTTACCCGCCAAACGTACTGTCCTGTACAAGTCGGAGGAAAACACTCTGGTGGAAGAGCTGCACGCGCTGCGATACGAGATCCGCATATGGAGCGAAGAGTACTTTGGTGGGTCTGTCAAGGCTTCGAGCAAGCGTCCATATCTGCACAGAGCAAAGGAGCTGTTTGGGAACCTCACAGACAACTATCACATGTATCTAAAGGATCCAGAAGAGCGACCGCTTCTCATACAGGCCTATGTGTGGATGAAGCTGCAACAGAAGATCTTCAACAATTGGCAGAAGGGAAGCGGATATGTCTGGGCAGGAAAGCTGGGGGACAGGAAGCTACGTGAGATCAACGACACACTGCGCAAAGGTACAACCCCATGTGTGCTTCGATCGGGTTGTAAATGCAATGCTAACAACACCTAGCTGTCAAAAACGAGGCTGAAGCCGAAGAGTACCACCAATGGCGCGCCATGACTGTAAACCTCCTAGTCCCCCAAGTAGACGGAAAATGGCGTCCCACCTTCGATGCTGCGCCCGTCCTAAAACGAATATCCCGCTTCTGCAGTCGTATGCGGCGCAAACTACGGCCCTGGTCTACACATTCCTTGCGCAAAGGAAAGGAACAGCTGGGAACAATCATCTCGGCGTCTGTTGCGTTGGACTTGAAGATGAAGCGTCAGCTTGCCGACTATCGATTCGTTACATTTACTGGTGGTAAGAAGGACCAATACTGGGGCTATGGATTCTATGACAGCGAAATGGAAGACGTGTATGAAGATGATGACGGAAACAGCAGTGGAGGATACGGTGGCAGTGGCAGCGCAAAGGGCAGAAGAGTAGAATTGGCACTTGCGCCTGCACTCGAACGATGTGGTAATGCTAATGGACATGTCTTTGATCAGAGTTTCATGATGGTAAAGGCGGATGTGAGTTGTAAGAGGCTGGAGAAACCAAAGAAAGAGAAAAAACAGCAGCCTAGGTCTAGAGGGAGTGGCAGTAAGGGCTTCTCGCTAACTACGTGGAGGTAGAATTAATGCAACTATGAGACGAATAACAACACACCACTCAGCTTTATATCGGCTCCTTTCCTTTATGTTATCAAGTGTCTTGATTCTTATTGTTTCCTGTCTCCAAGTACTTTACGCCCGTCGGGTTACAGCTCCGGAGTGCGAGCCTCATCGTACAGGAAGGGCCCAGTGATGCTCATGCAGCTGATGCTTACTAGTATGGATGCTGTGGCATAGATTTCACACAAATCTAGCTTAGTGATGAATCGTGTACACATCGATGGCCATCAAATGTTTAAATGCTCTCACGATTTGGTATTGAAATTGTATGCAGTCTACTCCGTTTTAGGCACGACGTGAACTTCCCAGTCAGCGCCATGCGGGCCCTTGACCGTTTCGCGTGGTGTTACGCGATGGAAAGGCCCTTCGTCGTTCGTGACACCGCTCTCTATAACGCCCTTCTTCTCGCCTGTTCGCAGGTACTCCAGGAAGGCAACCGATGTGTCGATGTACTCATGAAGCGCATCCTTGCTGTTCAGGGTTGTACCAGTAACCAACTTCATGATCCAAGGAACGATGAGAGGCGCATCAGTACAAGACGGATGAGCGGTGCCCATCAAGGTCATAAACCATCCCTCCTTTACATTCTCGATGATCTCCTTGACGACATTAAAATGCCATCCCTGTCCATAGAAACCTGTTTGTTTCTCTGTCCACTCTCCGCTCTGCATTACAAGTATTGGTACGTCTATATCTTTGTTGAGTGGTCCTGATCCCTTTCCAGGATCTAATGCAACGCCGCCGTTAATGGACATTTCCTTTGAGCCGGCAGATTTGAGCGCTTGCATCACGCCTGTCGCGCCATATGAGTGGCCTCCGACTGTGACCGCAGACAGGTTGAGACGGTTCTTGAAACCGGGTAAGGCATTGCGCGGTGAGCCAGGCTTGAGGTTCATGATCGGTGCGTCACCTGCATTGAGTTGCGCGAAGAGCTTGATTGTTTCGCTGATCTCAGCTTCACGGAAGTTGAGTTGTGCGGCCTTAAGGTCTAGGTCGGTCATTGGCGGGTCAGCTGCTAAGTCTTTGAGCTTCATGTGCCAGACTTTTCGTTCCGACCCATCAGGACGGTGAATGATAGTACCGGGTCCGCTTCCGTCACGATGTTCGATAGCAGCGACGACATAGCCGTGACTTGCAATGCTCCCAAGGTAGTGAGCATAGCTCTGGCTCATTCCTGCCATTCCGTGCGTGAAAACCATACAGGGAAGTCCTCCGAGATCGTTGCCTCTTTTCAGCTCTTGATGTTCCTGCTCTGCTGCCTCCATAAGCTTTCCAAAGCCGCCTGTGCTACTGCCATCTTCTCCTAGTATCTGTTCAGCGCTGGAAAGTATGGGCGCATCAACGACACCCGGGATGACGGTGCTTGAGCCAAGGAGCCAGAGGGCAAATGTGAAAACCGAAGACAGTTTCGACACGCCAGCAAGTCGAGCATATCCCTCGCCAATGAGCGAGACTGGTTGGGGCAGCCATGGTCGTGCCCATGGTCGCTGACTAGGCGACGCCAAAGGCAGAGAAGAAGGGTAGTATAAAGTGATAGCCAGTGTATCGAGTTCGAAAGCCTTTTCCCCAGTTGCTTTCAGTACGGCGTCGTGAATGGTTTTCTTTTGGACCTCGGTCTCAACATCCAGTATGCCAACCTCATGCTGTCCTGTGTAAGTTGGAAGTGGCGAGGTGATTGGGGCTAAGCTAAAGAATAGGACGCCAAAGAGCACACCTGCCGATGCGATGAACAAAAGACGTCGTGGTGTGAGTCGGGCAGGCCGGGGTGCTAGGCGGGCCATCCGGAAGACCATGATTCGCGGCTTGTGTTACAATTCTCTACAAACACGAATGAGAGTTGCCAAGGGTTGGGAAGAACTGCGATGACTAGCCAGGAATCTGTTATGGGCTTCTCAGATCTATAAAGTAGTATGTGAGATCAATGGGGTAACTGTGGCGTAGCAAAGAAAGATGCTGCCCTGTGAAAGTGTTGGCCACTGATGACGTATGCGAGATCGGAGATAAGATTGCCCAGATGGACCATGCAACTGGGTAACACCTCCATCCTCGAACAACACGTACGATATATTTCATCAATAATTGACATGTCACCACATCGTCTGTCGTAACTACGATTGTCTCGTTTTTGTAATTGAGAAGTCGCTCGTTGAACTTTAGTTGGGTCCGGATCGACAACTAAGAGTTGGTGTCTACACAACAGCTACGGTACGACACCACCCATTTCTTCCCTAGGAAAAGGTTAGTAAGAAGAACAAGAGCAGAGCGTGTAAAGTAATGGTTGCAGGCGAAGCTGGGGCTATGAGCTGTTTTCGAAAATGTCAGAAGAGCACAACATCAAGCTCATACTGTAGCGCAATACCCAAGCAGATATTTGATACAAACATTGACCGGCAGCATGGCTTCAGGAGGGTAATGTTGTGACATAATGTGCAAATTCAGCAAGCGCCTCGTCGACAGTTTTTCTGGCATCAATTACATTCCCACCAGACCGTCAAGGCAACCAACTGTTTCATCTCATTGCAAATACACGGACTCGATGCTTAGCCAAGATTGTATAAGCGATTGTTCTCTGGAAGCTTACTGCACAGCCATCGCAAAGGAGTAATGGAAGTTGTTGGAAAGAGTGCGTTCGCTATTGTCTCCCAAGATCAAGACAGTGCATCAGATGTAATGCAAGTCAAAGCACCAGCTGTGCTGAAGAAAGACATGGAGAACGCATCAGCCGCCGATCGAAAGAATCTGGTCGGCGAAGTCAAGACATTTCGCATAGGCTGAATGAGTGCTTCACAAATCTTCACGATCGTTCCACCGCATATGGCAACCGCGTCCCGAATGACATTTAGGCTGGTCGCATCATCCCTTTCTGAATGATCATCGCTCTTCTACCCTCAATCCGTCTCGATCTCTGTCCGAAATCGCTTACATGTGCATGTGCACATTCCCGCTTACCGATGGGCATGGGACACATAAAACAAAAGTTCCATGTACGAGCGCAGCCTGCATCGCTTCAGGCACGTTCAGAGGTCCGGCTAAATCCAAACGACCTGTCTATTACCCGAGCCACACACTATCTACGCCTTGGCCCTGAAACAGAATCCACAATGAACGTCCCGCTCCGCGTGTACGCCCTGGTAGCTGATTTGCATATGACCAGGGACCTTGAAGTCTTTTACCCGGACGATCTTGTTCGGTTCGGCATATCTACGGATTTGCACACGTTCAGTTCCGGGGTTTGAATAAGGGACGTCTTGGTTCCTGCATATTCAATCTGTTGGTATTATGCGCGGTTGGTTACGTGTAGAGGCGCAGTGCAGACAAAGGGGCGCATTGAGATCATAGCAAGACTTCGTCGTAATACGCGCTTCCTGATCGAATGCTCTGGTGGAGCTGCCATGTGGGTATAGAGTGGAGCACTCCGGTCTGTTTCCTATTCCAGTACCCTTACTCTTACTACCTCAACAGTAAGAACAGGGTGTTTATCAGATCAGATTGTGCACTCTGCTGCTCGCTTCCCCAGATTCTGTGAGCCGCGGACATGTCGATAAGCGTGATGCAAGGTAAGGGCCTTGACACTGCGGACATCATGGCCACTTTCAACACGCTTTCGTAAAAGTTCGTGTACCTACGGTGCACTATCTGATCGATCCGACAGCTTCCATATTCGTCAAAAGTCGTTAAGAGCCTAGATGCAAGCGACCCACCAGCAAACAACTCGCCTCCGATATCAGCACGACACGAACCATATCCACAGTCAGCCTGCCACTTAGTCATTCGGTATCACGGCACTGGTCTCTTTGGGCAATTTCATTGCGAAGGAATCGCCTCAACACAACGGCGCTGTATCCAATTGGGACGACAAAATCCATTTGTTTACATCCTTTTCAGGACGACGCGCTGCGTCTAACCACATGAGCCTATACGCTGCAGGCGCCGCAATTAATATGAACGATATGTCAATCTGCACTATTTCGTGGTCAGCCATGTTCTATAGGCAACACGGTCTTGACGAAAACCACGCGATGAAAGGCTACAGGAGCGGCTCCGATGCCCTGTTTTCGTCACACCAGTTCCCGTGACGTTTGACTATGGGATCAAAACGTCGAATTAGCCGAAATGTACTGCACGACCTGTCGCGGATCTCCCATGCTGTTTGTCTATGCTTGCGCACGCTGGCGTTGATCATCCGGAATCGCGTCACGCTGTAGTTGCTCCGCTCATGTAATCAAGTTTGGCGTTCATGCAACGGCAATGTTGCTTTTCCCAGAGTTGCCAATCAGCCTACTTACACCAAGCCAACGGCACGGGCGAGCACGTTCGAGCAGGATAAGCCTGCGAATCCCATAATAAGCTGCCATGTAGATCGTCAGGGTCCGATCTGTGGTCGTTAGGAAGGTAACAATCATAGGCACAAGGAACCGTATAGGCTAAGGGGATGCGCCATGTACCTGCATAGCTCAACGCGAGGGTTATATAATCAGTCACCTCTTCTCAAGTCATAATATACAGCTGGATATAGGTAAATCAAACACGAAAGGCAATAAAGATGATGAGGATGGCGGTGTGGTTATATTGATTGATTTTGTATGGCAGTGATCGCATGCATCTTTTGATAGAGGAACAAGATTAACACAAACAAACATTTATGCAGTGGTTCCAACATCCAATGGTGATTAATTTCGTACTCTCTGTGATAGACAATTCTCCTTTCCAACATAGGAGACGATTGTTGCGCAAGTGTTATAAAACAGATCTATGTAATGAGACGAAAGTGCGCCAACGAGATGCACATAAGCGAGCCGACGAGAAGCTGACGCAAGGAAAACCGAAACGTGCGAAACTAAATGGAACGCCTCCGACTTTTGGCCTCCCATTGACAATGGGACAGGAAGTAGATACACAAGAAAAGAACATGACTCGTCAATATATACATCGAATGCAATGTTGTCGTTGTTAACGTGACAAGAAGCATAGCCAGCCATGCTTCAGAAGCCTCCCGGGCTTCAGTATAGAGAGACGCTGTTGGTGAGACTATTATTAAGGGCGCCGTGATGATGGATTGTTGATGGTGGTGTTTTGATTTACATTTGCGAAGTGGTGGATGTGTTGCGTGGTGGTGCTGGGAAGAGGCTTAGCATAGGGGAGCGTGCCTGTGCTGTGGTCGCTGAGCGATTGCGTAGCTTGGCCGATTGATCCTCGTTTGGGACAGAGACAGAAAGTAGTTTGGCGGCACCGTCAGACAAAGCTTGCTTGTGTTGACGTGCTGAAGTACGAGCAGAGCGCTGCGACCCTTGACGCGCAAGATCGAGGGATGACTTGAGCTCTTCTTCGACAGTGGGATGATTCGTACGTTGCGAGCCACGTCGAGCCAGATCAAGGGAAGCCCTGAGCTCAGTCTCAATAGAGCTGCGAGATTGCTCCTCATCTTGTGGCACTTCGTCGTCTGAAGCGAAGAATGTTCGCCCTTCCAGAGTGCGCCCTGGCGGCGTAACATCATCGTCTTCCTTGTCCTGGTTAAGAAACGCAATCTGCTCCGATAGTTGATCACCTGCTAGACTGTAGCCAAGTGATTTTCGGCTACGACGAGAAGGAATCAGCTCTGGCACACTTCCTGCAGAACTCGCCGAACGCCGTACAGGGGAGCTCCAGAGACCAGAGCCCTGGACGGAGGACATAAGGCTACTATCGTAGGAGCTTCGTCTGCTAAGTCGGACACGACTACTACGAGCCGAGCTAGTCGCGCTTTGGCTTGCGTCAAGCATTGGAAAGTGCCGATCGGAACCAGCGTACTCGTCAAGCAGATCCTCGTAGGTGACTTCTCTATTATCTTTGTACTCTTGAGGAACGAGGAGAGAGGGGCTGAGTATGAAGCCAGTATCGCCACTAAAGCGGTTGGCATTGAAGAATCCTGATGGTGTTGGTGGTAGTCCAGTACCCATGGTAGATGTGGATATCGCAGAAGCTGGGACAAGCTCTGGTACACTCCCTGTGCTAGGAACAAGTAACGACGATCGGAAATTGTCAGAAGCGAAGCGCTCTCGATCAGCGGACGTGATTCTCGAACTGTCATTGTTCGCTTGCTCAGCAGAAGGTGTTTCGCAACAGCGTACACCGTCATCAGATGCACGATCCCACTCAAAATCACAGTCAGCTTCGAGTGCGTTGTCATAGATATAGTCAACGTCTTCTTCCCATGACTCCTCTATTGCGCGCCATGTGTTCGACTGGCGACGATGAGTAGGCCTCCGAATGGACATTCTCCTTGGGATACTACCCGACCCCAATGTATCTGACATCTGTGATGAGGGTCGCGAGACAGACGGCGCTGCCCTCGGCGAGGCAGGAGATTGACCCCGACCGTGTGCTCTGGAGGTGACCGGTGATCGAGGGCTCTGGAAGGAGAACGATCCAAAATAGGGTGATCTTGGCGAAGTTGGGGTCTTAAGCGGCGGCTGTGGTGCAGGTCTTGGGCTGACAAACCTTTCCGGTTCCTCAGCGACATCTGCGAGACTAGGGCTAAACGATGGCGGTGTGGTTGCGTGAATAGCTGAGTCATCAGGCGTTGTTACTGCATGGCCGAAATACGACGAGTCCTCCAGTATTTCAGGTATTATATCCGGTGTGGATACAGCCGATAGCGCAAACGAGTCCCAGATACCCGACTCTCGCTTCGATCGAGACGATCTACGTGGGATTGATCCTGATTCTTCGTATGCGAGCTCAGGTGTACCAAAAGGAGGTCCAAGAGGAAGATGGGGTGACTGAAGAGGCGCCTGTACCGAGGAAGATGTGTGAGTATGTTTACGAGGGCTGACACCAGGCTGGGAGAAACTCTCTATGGACCGGGCTAGGCGAAGTGGTCGCCGCGACATTGGAAAATGGGGTGCATTTTCCGACTCGTGGCGTGCTTCTGGACTGCGGGGCGGTGACCTAAAGCCAAGGGCAGATGAGGATCTATCCTCTCCAGTTGCAAGGTTCTCAGAAGAAAAGTTCCTAAAATGGAGGCTATCGGTTGGTGTATCAGGGAGTTGCTTTTCGAGAGCAGCAATTTGATGCCGATCGGTGTGGGAGAGGTGCTGAAAATCGAATGGGCTGGAAATACGGCTTATTAGGCTTGGACCTTGTATGATGGTAAGCATGTAGGCTCGGTATTGGGAAACTGCCACTTACCAGCATCCTCAGCTTGGCTGTTGAACCTTTTGCTCTTTCGCAAGATTGATGATCGCCTCTCGTTGGCGTCCCCTTCATATTCATCGACGTTAATCATGGGCGTCTCGCTCAGCCTCTTTCCCTTCTTGCCACGGAACAAAGACCTCCTCGATCCAGTTGACTCTTTATGGCTTCTGTTGCCTATCTGTCGATGTCCAGGTGGTGAGCCATGCCATGAACCTTCATGTTCAGCCATTTCGGAATGGCTAAGAGACAGTAATGAAGGAGTTAAGGACGTCGCGGTATTACTCCTTGACCGCAAGTTAAACACAGAGCTTCGTCTGGCCGGATAGGCTCTGGGTTGCTGTTCAGGCGAATGCATACCAGCATGAGACGAGTGCGTGGGATACTGCTCCAGCCAAGACTCTGAACTTGTGGTGGGAAAGTTAGGCCCGGTGGCCTGAGAGTCTACAGATGACTGTCGAGATCGAGAGGCATCAGTCTTATGGAATGAAAACATGGCTCCAGAATCCAGAGGAAGTCAAGGAAGATAGGGCCTAATACAAGCAATGCGAACCGAGTAATGCTAGAATGGCGTGTGCAGGTCCCCACAAGTGGCCGGCAAATGTAGTTATGGCAACAACCATTGAAGTTGACAGGATATTCTGGGGAAACCTGTCGCGCGCACGCGAGCACGGATGTTGTGAGTTGGAATGCCCGGGTTATACGCCTACTGAAGGCGTTAGTGAAGTATGCGAAGGACTTGCCATTGGTACACAAGACCTGTGAGGGGTTGAGTTGGACGAGGCGAGATGGTTGAACTTGGGCCCGGTCTAGGATACAGGCGCGACAAACGAGGGTAAAGGTATAGTTGAGATGCAATAACAGTCAAAGTAATATATGCGTACCTGGTCAGGTAGATAACTTATTTGCAGGGGAGTAGAGAACGCAAGAGCCTGGTCACGGACCACTGCAGGGCGATGGCTGATGAAGGGGTTCTGCCCTTCTGTGTGGGAATAAGACGAGGATGTGGTCAAGGAGTTAGGGTCGAGTGAAGGTTGGCGAACTGCACAGACCGAAGTGAGACAAACGGTGGTTGCGAATCAGAATGAGTGGTGGATGGTCCAGGTAGCTGAGCAAAGATTCGAGTAGGGATTGTAGTTGCTGAAGAGCGATCATTGGCATATCCCGTAGTATTGCATGCCGTGACACGGGAACAGGATGCTTTGTGGCCGGTAAAGTAACAACAGGTGTAGGGATGATCTCACTATGTAGGAACATGGCCGGCTTGGTCGAGCAGCGGAGAGTATGTGGAGAAGATGGAAGGTGCTCAGTGTGCTCCACCAGGTTAGTGACATCTAGGACGAGCAGGGACAGGGCTTGCTGCGCGCAAGCAGGAGTGAAAGACATGGGTGTCTGCCGCTGAGCGACGGCGCCTGAGCGTCTGTTAGTGGCTGGGGGAGAGCGGAACCAGGGGTGTTGGAGACGGGGGATGCCCGACTTCACAGGGCTCATGAGCCACTGACGATGAGTGCACCAGTGAACGCGGCCCGACAGGTCGGCCTGCGCAATATAACGTCGCAGGGGCCGTGAAGACCGATGCTGATTGGACATGTCAGCGAAATAAACGGTTAAATCTGCTGCATATCTGCTTTGACCACATCTAGGCCCGCTTTGCTACGAGGACGTGAGCTCCAATTTGCTTGGGATGCCGGCCGTTTGTTGTTGTGCACCCGAGAAGGATTCGACAACGCGTAGCAAGACATGTTGTGGCTGAAGCCCGTTGTCTTGCTGTTGTGTCCGCGCACAGCAAATATTTCGTAACACAGGACGCGTAAACTGTGCTGAGAATACGAGCAAGTATTCATCCACAGGCGGGGAATGGAGGATTTTGGTGGTTACATACAGCATTTGTGCTATTAGTGCCGAACAGTGCCGGTTCGCATTTTCAGGCGGGCACGGCGCAATGCCTGCAGGGTTAGGCCTTGCCTGTGCCATGCGCCTGGGCATGCATAACGCCTCAGCCTCGACATGTCTGCCACTCTGACCTGGCTGTCTGGCTAAGCATGTCGAAGAGAGGCGCAACTATCGTTCTAAGTATTGGTGCATGCTGTAGTTGCATGCCAGCGTGGATCAATAAATCTGTCACAAAGGGATCGCGATACGCGTTCGCGCTGAGACGAAAGGCTAGAGCAACGTCCCATCTGCAGATCTTCGCTCGTGAGACGGCGGAACCTGAAACAACCGAAGACAGCCCCTACACCGTGGCCGAAGATGCGTCCAAGGACTCGATACCCCGCCTCACTCAGACGTCTCAATCTACACAGGGCTCGTCGGTGGATCGATCCGAATCGTGAACAGCCCTCATCGAGGTCAGAGTACTTGCGATGATGTGTCGGAGCCCAGGCAAATCCCAAACATGTTTCAGAGCCTCTTGACACCCACGGTCGAGTTCTGGCTATCGTGGGTTGTGAGACCATGGTGGTCTGCCTCTTCGCTGCTCTCTAACAGATTCAGCGTGCACAAGATACGACCTCGGCCGGGTCGCACGGCCAGCGAAGCATAACTTCGAGATTGCAACGCTTCTGAATACGGCTGATGTTGCAACGCCGCCTGCTCGTATCATGTTGTGATGTGGTCGCGTGCAATGGAAGTAGAGGCTGTAGATCTTCGCATCAGCCGCTGTACAACAGCGCCATTCGAGTCTGCACAAAGACGTGTGACAAGCGCCTATCCCTACATTTTTTTGTTCTTCCTGGAAGATGCACTCGTAATGAGGTCCAACGCTCAAGGCATGAGCCGTGTGGGGGTTTGTGGGCTGTCTGCTTCGACTTCAGCTGCATAGATGCGAAGCAAGCACACCGACAAATTCCGTAGCGCCCGGTAATGGTGGCACTGGTGTCAGTTTCGTGTGCAGTTGTAAAGACCCAACAAGTAGCATTGCGAGTTGTTGGGCTGTGATTTCTCCGAAGCTGGGGTGAAGGTTCTCTCACGTGCGCTACTCTGCCAAGGATACACGTGCTGTGGAAGAACCTCGGGTTCATCTCATCATCATCACTGTCCTGTTACCCTGCACACGACTGTGCACAGCGTCTCCTATCACTGCCCGAGCTGGACACATCTCCAGTCTCCAGTCCCTAGTCTCCAGAGTCCCAGTGGTTCTTGGTCGCTGCGTGGTTCCCCTTGTTCCTGCAGTGGTCGCTCATGGCCGACCATAGATCGGCGAGAACCACTCGGAGCCTCCACCTTGCTGCTTCTCCCACGCACTGGCGGCCCACGTCTTACGCACCACGCCTCTGCGCGTCCAACAACGTTCTCCTATCAATCCTCTTCCCGTTGTAGATGACGTTAGGTGCATGACGACTGCGCTACTTCCTCACGAGAACCTCTCTAGCGGGCTCGTAAGTCCTAGGTTCGGCGCCCGAACTTCCGGACACAATCTTCACCGGTGTATCCACATGGCTATCCATGCGCTGTGGTCCGCTTCCATGGAAACCGTCTGCACACGGCAATTACCTCATTGTGTCCAATTATAGGTGCTCGTCTTCGCTCCACTTTCCACTCGTCTCGAGGCACTGAGCATCGGAATTGAGGTTATCCCCAAGGGACATGCTGCCATTGTTAGGGAGCAACTGCGGTGCAACTCGTACCTGTTCTGCTACATTGCTCCCGTGCAGCGTACCTAGGTCTGCGTTTCCCGGACCTATGTCCACGCGAAAACCTTGTTTCCTGTACCTGCAGGTCGTTCGCTCTGCCGTCTAACCATTTTCGTCAGACCGGCAGACTCTAGTTGGAACCGTCCATACCCCCACCTGATCGTTTGCCCCCAACCTCAACACTAAGTAGAGCATCTGCGTCACTCAAGGATCTTTACTCCTACGGAATCGAATGCGGATTCAATGAAGCCGATACCTAGAGGACCTCGCATTCGGCTCCGCTCTCACTAGTAAGCTGTGGTTTCACCATCGAGACATACAAAGTGTGACGGCTGTTGACAGCTGTAGCCACGACTTCGTCGAGTGAACAATCTGACTGCCATAGAACACCAACCTGGAAACGTCGGTTGTTCTCGTATGGCATCTTACATTGTATGCGAAAACTATCTTCGTGCAGCCTCCTGAAGACCATGGGAGATACTTAGCAAGTTCTATCTCATGACATCTATAAATACAAACATCCTCTATACAGCAACTGCGATGGTACGTAGCGGATGGTTCCGAACTGACAACTACTCCGCCAATGAAGCGAATGTGGCGTTTCGCTTATCAACCTTGGCAACTGGCGGACATAATGGCCTTCCATCCCAGTGGTTCAACGCGGGCATTTACAGCCACAGTCGTACCCGCCTCAACAGGAGAGGCTCTCGCTTTCTCATACAAACGGTGCACTTGCGGATGAGTCGAACCTTATCTCACAATCTGTGGAGACAGCAGCGGATAGAAGACTTCGAGTATTCGTCCGATCCGATCTGATAGGTCCACTGACGCATAGCCCAGAACGCCGTCGAGATCCGGAGCAAGAGATAGAGTTCGCTCCAGGCCAAGGACCTATTCGCGAACAGAAGTACCCGGTTGTCGGTTGAAGAGCCACTCCCACACGAAGCAAGCGACCACTGCCTAGGTACATAAGTCTATCGATAATCCGCACTCTAATCCTTCCAGAGCCAGAGTGCGGGACAACGCCGAGGTCCAGACGACAGTCAGCTGCGACTTTTTATTTGAGGCGTCAAGGTCATCATGCACGAATGCTCCCAACGACCTATCTGAGTTCTGGCCCACAGTTTTTCATCATACGTAGAGGTCAAATCTTCAAGGAGCATGGATTTGCAGCTCGGTCACGGCACGTCTTGAGCATAGTTTCGCCATTGAAGTATACAGTAGTCAACATCACATGGGTCAGGCTCTCTCTCCTCCTCACGCAGACCGTTCTTTTGTTTTCTTGATGCACGGCTGAAGGAGAGAGGGGCAATATGCATTGGACGGGAACTCCGCCGTTATTCAACAATGCTCCAACCCAGGGTCCAGAAAATCTTGCGTCGCTCTCTTGGTCTCGCACTACCCGTTGATGCCCAAAAGCACGAAGCGTAAGTCCGTTCAGATGCAGAGGTACTTTGAAAGCTGCTCCGTTGCTATTGGATGGCGTGTATGAAAGGCCAACGACGGAAAATCTACCACACCGGATGCCAGACCAATTGATATATTTGATGCAGTCATACAGACACTACGCGGCCGAACGGGTGAAACGGTGATTATAGATGGAATGAACAGAAAATCCGCCAATCAACGAGTCCTTCACGCCTGATATACGCCACATTCGCAGACCTCTGCCCGTGCTTGTTTGTGTCGTCAGGAACAGGCGATACCAACTGAGGAAGCCGTGGCGATTTTCCTATGCACATCTCAGGTTCATCTCTTGAAAGGCGCGCTGGTGGCCCACGGGCCGTGAGACATGGGTCACAATCCTTCGGTTGGCGATCGAAGAGCCACCAACACACTCTGAGCCGTGCCCCGATGTGAACTGCAGACTTCATCACTGGTCAAGGCGCACGATGCACAGCGGTCCCGTGATGCACAATCTGCCTCGGTTGGCCCCTTGAAAGGGCAGGTGTATGGCAGGGCCAAAAGGGTTTTCTTTGACGATCCAACAAGTGTGGGTATCGACGCAAGGCCAGACGCGTGCATCGGATGACACATCTAAACGAACATGGCTTTATTTCCGACCGCTTTTTGCTTTGTCCATTGATCTTACCAGATGTATTCATTAGTGTCGCAATGCTCGCGTGAGTATTGAATTCCTCTCTTACTATGACGTCGTCTTCAACATGACAGCACTGCACTTGAGAAGTGTAACGTATGCAAGGTACATAACTCTTACCAACTGCCATTCTGGTTTCAGAAATGTCCTTTTTCCAGAAAGACCGATACTATGTCACTGGTAAGAGCTACAACTGCCGTTGGCCAGTGCGGCCGCGAAAAGCAAATGTCCACATCAAGCCACAAAGCGAGTGTCATTTCGTTTGCGAATTACGCAAGGCGTTGCAATATGCACGATGGCAATCTCGTCCTGCAGGTACAGCCGCGATGACAACACACGAGGTCCAGACCATGCTTCGACCTCTGAAAAGAAAAGGGACATATGGTGGGTGGCCAGCTCGGATATCGAACTTGGATGTCTTTCATGTCACTAGGCTGGATTCTTACACCGAAATAGTGGTATCTGAGTTCATTGTTTCTAAAGAATCAATGTATACGAGATGGATCTAGACCACTAATTACCAATTGACATCCGCGTGCAGTAGGGTAGGTTTTCATCGGACTGTTCCGTTGCTGGTTGTTGGTAGTCAGGCAACCGGTCCAGACGATACATCGAAGCATGTCTCACGTTGAAGATGTGGTCTGACAGTTCAAGGGTATGCTGCACGGACATGTGCCATGTATACTGTGAGTAGTCTAGCCAAGCAATAGACAACTACACAGTGTTGTACATCTGCCGAAAACCTGCCGAGTGCCTTTCTCTCTTAGCGTCGTACGTCTTGTACATACACTGCACAGTACGTGTCTGGCTTGCTGATCCCTGCGCATCCAAGCAACGTTCTTGACCAAACTTTTGCAACATAGTTCCGGAAACGATTTGCTCTCCCTAGACAAGCAGATCTACGACTAAAACATTACCGAAATCGATAAACGGATACATGAAGCCGTCCCCGAAGGCCGAAAGTATCAGTGAACACGGGTAGAAACGTGCACAATGCGGGGTCTGCCTGTCCGAAGACAGGCCGTCGATTGCACCGACTGGATGATGGGTTACCCTCCGTTTGTGTCGCTGATCGAAACCCCCCTGGAGCGAACAAGTTCCCCGTATCCCCAGTTCGTGGTGAGTTTGAGATACAGGGCATTTTGAGGTGACGGATCCGATATACTTCAAGATCCAGAGATCCAGATCCGGAGATATTGCTGAGTCTGGCCCATGGGAATAGGCGGTAATACGGTTCTTTCCAGCTGGCTGCCTGACGTACAAGCGTAAACCCTTTGCATTGTTGTTAAACGCCGACTTGAAGTAGTTGAGTGGTTCCGCAACGCAGTGCGGGAGGAAATGACGACTAACGCGTTCTTGTTGGGACAATGAGACCGAGGATAGGTAGCTCGGTCGTTATTGGCGTTAGTCGTTGCCTTGCAGTACTGCAGGCGTTTGAATGAGGCAATCATGACTTCGCACTGACAATCCTCGGGACCCAGGGGGGTGATCTTCAAGTACCGAGCGCGAGCGCAGGGCGGAAGATAAGGCTGACGTGTTCGTTGGGGAAACTTCGGGATTTGCAAGCAGAGTATCAGTGCGCATTACATGGTTTCTCCTATCTCGAAGAAGGAGATGAGTTGCGTGTCGAGGAAAGTGTGCCTGTTAGAACAGAAAGAGCGGGTGACATGGTCGTGAAAATCGATCGCCATTCGACAAGGTGAGTGAAGAGCTGGATCGATGAGTGCAAGAAACTGCCGGTAAGTAGGACATAGTTAGAAACACATAACCGCGATGACACAACGTAGCTCCTGCTTTGACAGGCGCGTTGTTTGAGCTTTCTAGGTTGATAAAATGAGAGTACGCCTTTGGACTTGACCATAGCTGCGGGACATGATTAGATTGATACGATGGACGCATTTGCTTGGTACAATCCTGCTCTTAGTGTATTGTTTCCTGCTAACGATTTGGGGTGCTTGGACATGTTGAGCCAGACGTCATCGTTGTCGTCTTTGGGTCTTCCATCAGCGACCCAGCAGTGTAGGAGGGGCAAGTGTGAGTTATGGTAGTTTTGCTTGCTCGTTCTGTGTGGTATTCCATATATACAATCCCGCAGTAACGAAGCCTGAATCAACCGGTACGCCCTTGTTCTGCATGCGCTTCCTCTTGCTGCCAGTTCCTAGTGGTGGCCCTCATCGTGGTGAGCGTCCTTGTCATTGAAGAACAGTTGCTCGGCAACAACGTATCCGGCGAATGCGACGGTGGCTATTCCGAGGCCAGGGAAGGAGCCCTTGAAGCGGTTGAAGCGGGAGAAGGGTCCGGTGTATCGCCATTGCTCACTGCAAAGATAAGTATGTGCGGCATCAGGCAGTTTTGTGGATTCAAGCGTACTATCGGGCCCATGGGTCACCCTTTGTGCCGTTCGCGGAGGCAGCGGCGAACTTCTTGGGGTCGAAACCGGTGATGGAGGGGCGTGGTGCCATGGTGAAGGAGCTGGGGCGGTCAGCAATCGTTGCGCGTCACGGACAAGATATCAATTGAGCACGTGAAGACCGGGTGCGTACTTTGTAAGCCTCGTGAGCGGCTGATGCGAGGCAGGGCGTTTGGGGAAGCTGGCGTTGTTCGTTCCTTGACCTCGAGCAGTCGCATCTCTCGATATCTTGGCGAGCGATCATCGCGCACGGCCTACACACGTAACTGCGGTTGCTCTCCCCACACCACGCATACAACTCCCGCAACCCATCGCTAGCAACAAACCGGACGCGCCCGCATTCCTCCGAGACAGTCTGTCACTCTCGCAGGCTCTGACTGAGCAACTAAGGCTCCCCTATCATTTGGCCCACAGCACGAGCACCCACCAGATCCTCGACACCTACCACACGCGAATCGCTGCAACAACTAGAACAGCTCCACGATGCCGCCTCACGGGGGCCGGTTTCCCGGTCACAACCTCTCGAATCCTTTCGCACATCTCTCAGGCCCAATACCACAGCAGCAACAGCCAATGCACCAACAACACCAGCAGCAAAACATACAACACCCAGGCTTCGGTGGCGGCAACCAGGCCCACAACCTGAATCTTTTCAGTCAACATCAAGGCGGCTTCCAATCAAATGCAGCGCTGGGTGGTGCGTTAGGAGCGTCAGGTCTGGGAGCGGCGGCAGCAATTGGCGGGGCAGGCGGAGGGACAGGACTCGATGGACATGAAGCGCGTATGCGCTTCGCCCATGGCGCACAAATACAGGAGAACGCAGCTCGTGGTCAAGATGGCGCTAAAGGCATCGCAGGGCAGCGGATACGAGAAGTTTGGCGGTCAAACCTACATCAGGAAATGGATATGCTGCGCTCGCTCATCGATCAGTACCCCTACATCAGCATGGTCAGTATACCACTCTCCTACAGATCGGTCGGACAGCTCTTGTATAAGAGCCTTGTCTGATACGTGTAAAGTCTGTCGCTAAACATGGCGGAATGGCTTCTTTGGACCGTCTTGAAGTAGTTCCTATTCTGCTTGACCTTCCCCTTTATGAACTTTGCGCTCATTCTATGAACAGGACACCGAGTTTCCCGGTGTTGTCGCACGACCTATCGGAGACTTCAACTCGAAAGCCTCCTATCACTACCAGACAGTGCGTTGCAACGTCGACTTGCTCAAGATCATTCAACTCGGCGTCACTCTTTTCAACGTCCAAGGCGACATCCCGCCATCACATCTCGACATCTCAGAACTAAACTACAAGCCAAAGTCGATGCAGCGATATGCGAACAACATCGTTGTCTGCCCATGCACATGGTCGTTCAATTTCCAATTCTCTCTCGAAGACGACATGTACAACGAAGAGTCAATACAGATGCTAAAGAAATCTGGCGCCGATTTCGAAAAGCATAGGGACCAAGGCATTGATCCTCAAGAGTTCGGCTCGCTGCTCACAACATCCGGAATGACTCTGTCCGAGGATGTCAATTGGATATCGTTCCATTCTGGCTATGACTTCGCTTACATGCTGAAGATGCTCACTTCGAAATCACTACCCGAAGATGAGGACACTTACCGCAAGCTCGTTAACGTTTTCTTCCCCAAGTTACTGGACGTCAAGTATCTCTGGCGGCACGCGAACAACCTTGTCAGGCGCGGTGTTATCGGATCGACTGCAACCAACATACTCAACAACCTGGGTACAAAATCAGGCCTTCAAGATCTCGCTGACGAGCTTGGCTGCCAGCGTGTGGGGAACTCACATACAGCAGGCTCTGATGCGTGGCTAACGGGTGTTGTCTTTTGGGAGATGAAGAAGAAGATCTTTGATGGAACAGTTCCTGACGAGATGAGCGGCCACATGTGGGGTCTTACCGGCGTTGGTCCACCAGCCAGTGCGACGGCGCAGGCTGCTGTTCTCGCTGCACAGGGTGCTTCACAGGGCCTGACAGGCTTCCAACAAGGTGTCAACAACACTTTCTATCCCGGTAACGCAAGACACGGTGTCGACGGACCAAGTACGCCCACCAACCACCCAGCGGGTCTCGCATCAAACACCCCTGGACCAAGCGGCATGATGACACCAGGAGGATACGGCGGATATGGCAACAAGTAGAACGGTGGCTATAACGGCGGCTACTATTGGAACGGGGAGTAGTATCCCAATGTGCCTCAGTCGTTCAACGGTCCGCATGCTAAACCTCTGTATAATCCCGCTTATGGTGGTCATTACTACGGTGGTTATGAAATCAACTGGTATACCGGCCACCGAGGTGGTGACGGGACGAAAGCGCCATAAGGGGCGTGGACACTTAGGGCTGGTCACAATGTAGGAAGTGATTGTCGGCGTCATGGGGATGGTTCAAAACGGCCTCGAACGGGCTGGCGTAGAGATAGTATTGTACGATACCCGGGGTTAGTGGTTAGTATGCTGCGAGTGCGGACCATCTTTTGATAACATGGTTAATGTCATTATTGCGTCCATCCATCACCCGTGCGTATTCAACGTGCCTGAAATCGAGCAATACTCTCAATTCTTCGAATTCAACTGTTGTGCTTGCCAAACACAGTAGGCGATTTGTGCAAAATAGAATCGAATTCGCTTGCACAAAGCAAGAATGCGGTTTCGGAGCTTGTCCGCCAAACCAAAAGGCATCTACATGTTGAATCTCGTCCTCTTCTTCTCCATACGTCCCTTCCATTGCCATTCCTGGCCGCTCTTGAACTGGATTCCGCGATCTATCCTGCGGAGTTTGAGTGTCATTCGGGGACTGTAGTCGTCGTTAGCCGCTTATCCCAACTTGATCAATCGTCATAGTGAAACTTACCCAATCTCTTGCATGCCCACTTTGACGTCCTCAACGCCTGGGAGTGGCTTGCCATCAGACCCCAAGATGGGTTTCTCGCTCTCGCGCTTGTCACGGAAAACATAACGATGCCTTCGCACGAAGATGTAATCACGCTGGTTGTGTAGTGTGAGGACTTGGCGGCCTTCCAGCTCAGGCTTTGCAGGGAACATGTTCTGGAAGAGGTGTGCTGTGAGAATACCGAGCGGTGTCTTGAATTGGTTCAGGATCAGCTCAGGGTAGTGTCCTGTGTCGTTCGCGTGCCGGGGCAGCTTCTTGCCCTCGACCCAATTTGTGAGGGAAAAGTGGAAATGGGGGCCGTCTGGAAGAGTGACGATATCAAGTCCGTCAGGCTTTTTCTCGTGTTCGGCTTGCATCAGGATAACAAGCGCCGTGTACCCTCTTGCGCTGGCGAAACCGGCAATCTCCTTCACGCTGTACTTGTGGGCGTGGACGTGTTGCGTCCGTCTTATGTAGGTGCTGTTGGGGAAGAGCGAGGTGAGGATTTCGGCCTCTTTGTGGAGCGTCGAGTTGATGCTTGTTGTTATCAGGATCTGTGGGTCGTCGGTACGAGGGTTGAATATGGACGGGAACTTTTGCTTCAGGAATTCGGGTGATAGCTCGAGGTTTGTCGCAGTGGATGTAGCGCTGGGACTGGATGCGCGTTTCCCAGGCTTAGATGAGGCGGCGTCTGAATCTAGGTCGGAGTCGTCTGAATCGAGGTCGGATTCAGGCTCAGATTCGTCAAGCATGCTGTCTGCTTCGTCGTCCATGTCATCGTTGTCGTCGTCGTCACTGTCACCCTGCTTTGCTTGGTCGCGCTTCTTCAATTTGGCTAGTATGCCCTCCTCTTCGCCCTCGTCTCCCTCCTTCTGCGCGGCCTCGTCTTCCTCCACCTTTCGCCGCTTTGCGAGTCTTTCCACGTCTATGGCCCATCCCAGCGCATCCTCCTCGTCACCGACGGGTTCATCCCACACACGCTTACTGTCGATGGTCGCAGGCTTGTTCTGTGCTAGTCGTTCTTCGCGGAGGGCTGGGTTTTTGTCTTCTTCTCGCTTGCGACGAAGTCTGGCGTCTCTCTTTTCCGATTCACGCGCTTTCTTGATCGAGAGGAACGCGGCCTGTCGGCGCAGTTTGTTCTTGGGCTTGAGACCCGAGGCGGTGTTGGGGCTCTTGGAGAAGGCCATGCTGGATTCGAGTCGCGCTGCTCGTGTGGTGGTTCTAAATGTCTTCCCAGGTTACCTGAAGACGAGTTTGGGAGTGCACAATGTTGAAGGTCCTGGCCGTGTCCAACTTTTCGGTGGAGCCGCGGCCTGTGCTTTTCCGCAATCTTGGCGCGTCACACACCGGCAGAGATTCCACCATGTTGCAGCATGCCATTTCAAGGCTCGCGACTTGTACTATATCTGTAAATATTAAACCCCTGTCGCTCATTAGTTTTCTCTTGTCGGATGCAAGAGACTAGCCGTAGTATATGCGCCGACTAATTCAATTGCTGCGCGTCCCTCCATCTGCCTCGCGCCTCTCTTTACGTAGACCCTTATATCGTGCCCCACCTCCGCCGACTCATCCCACCAAGCACTTCTCGTCCACACCACCACTCGACAAATACAAGGTGCCACAGCGCAAGAACGTCGCCATGCCTAGCGATACCACCACATACAAGGGTAAGCCCTTTGAGCGGGCTGCTTTCGAGCAGCTCATGAAGGTATGCGCGTTTGACGAGACACTGCATGCATGCTCATGCTAACAACCGCCATTGTAGCACAAGTACTTCTATGCGCCCTCGTTCGACATCTACGGCGGTGTTGCCGGTCTCTACGACTACGGTCCGCCCGGCTCTGCCCTCACCGACAACATTGTCGACATATGGCGCGAGCACTTCGTCCTAGAGGAGGATATGCTCAAGGTCGAACCCACCATCCTCACCACACACGACGTCCTCAAAACCTCTGGCCACGTCGACAAGTTTGCCGACTGGATGTGCAAAGACCCCAAGACTGGCGAGATCTTCCGAGCCGACCACCTGGTAGAAGAGGTTCTCGAGGCCAGGCTCAAGGGCGACAAGGAGGCACGCGGCCAGAAAGTTGAGGTTGAGGAGGAAGACCCCAAGAAGAAAAAGAAGAAGGTCAAGAACATCGCCGCCGTGAAGCTCGAGGACTCCATGGTCAAGGAGATTGAGGAAGTGCTGGCCAAGATTGACAACTACAACGGCGAGGAGCTCGGCCTCTTGATGAAGAAGTACGACATCAAGAACCCCGCCACCAACGGCGAACTGCAACCCCCTGTTGCATTCAATCTCATGTTCCAAACCTCCATCGGCCCCTCGTCCAACCTGCCGGCCTACTTGCGTCCCGAGACTGCTCAGGGTCAGTTTGTCAACTTCCAAAAGCTGCTCGACCACAACATGCAGCAAATGCCCTTCGCCTCTGCGTCCATCGGCAAGTCTTTCCGCAATGAAATCTCCCCGCGACAGGGTCTGCTACGTGTGCGAGAGTTCCTCATGGCTGAAATCGAGCACTTTGTCGATCCCGAAGGCGGCAAGAAGCATCCACGATTCGACGAGGTCAAGGACGTCGAGCTTGAGTTGCTCAACCGCGACGTTCAACTGTCCGGAAAGACTACCGTTGAAACCACCAAGATTGGCAAGGCTGTTGAGACTGGTCTCGTAGACAATGAGACACTAGGCTACTTCTTGGCCCGCATCCAGCTGTTCCTGCTTAAGCTCGGTGTTGATCCCAAGAAGATTCGGTTCAGGCAACACATGGCTAACGAAATGGCACATTATGCTGCGGACTGCTGGGACGCTGAACTGCTCACATCATACGGCTGGATCGAGTGTGTCGGTTGTGCTGACCGAAGCGCGTACGATCTGAGCGTGCACATGAAGAAGACCGGCGCGCCTCTGATTGTCCGCGAGACAAGGAAGGAGCCTCTGAAGGTCGAAGAGTTTGTCTGCGAACTTGACAAAAAGAAGTTTGGTCCCAAGTTCAAGAAGGACGGTAAGACCGTAGAAGCAGCCATCGAAGCTTTGTCACAAGACCTTCGTGAGAAGCTATCCTTGGATCTTGAGAAGGAAGGCAAGATTGTCATCGACGTTCCTGAAGTTGGTGATGGCAAGGTAGAGGTACCCAAGGATCTCATCACCATCGAGAAGCGCACCCGTGTAGAGACCATGCGCGAATACACACCAAACGTCATTGAGCCATCGTTCGGTATCGGCCGTATATTCTATGCAAGTACCCATATGTTGAGAGGATCATGTACTTTGCTAACTAAGCCAGGCTCTATGTGAACATGTTTACTGGACTCGTGAGCAGGACGAAGCCCGTGCTGTCCTCTCTTTCCCTCCAGCAGTCGCACCGACCAAGGTCCTCATCGTACCGCTCAGCTCAAACCCCGACTTCGATCCGTTCGTACGGAAGCTGAAGGACAAGCTGCGAAAGCTTGGTATCTCTAACCGCGTTGATGCTTCCGGTGCATCCATCGGTAAGCGTTATGCCGTAAGTCATCTGTTTGCCCCGGCAATTGTGATCAAGCATTAACATATTCCCAGCGCAATGATGAGCTTGGTACTCCTCTCGGCATTACTATAGATTTCCAGTCTGTCAAGGACAACACTTTCACGCTCCGAGACCGAGACACCACAGAGCAGGTCCGTTCAAGCTTAGACGAGATCGCCCAGGCTATTTCAAATATCGTCAAGGGCGAAGAGACATGGTCAGACGTCGCAGCACGGCTACCCAAGTTTGAGGGCCAGGAAGTTGACCCATAAGAAAACTGCAACCTAATAGTAAATGCAGTTTACGCTGTTCGATGACAAAGTTGAAATAACACCGAGAAGATTGCTTTCTACAGGATGCATTCGCTGATGTTGTCACTCGCTCTTTCCTTGTGCTACGCCGTGATGTCTAACCTGTCTGCGCCGTAAATGTGCGTCTATCCAAATGTGCTCACCACACTTCGCGCCACCTCTGAATCGTACATTCTTTTCCACAGCCCATTCTACTAATCACTGTGTCCTGTCCCATATCTCTCCCGGTATCGCACCTGTGGACGCGGCACAGTTGTGCATCAACTAGAGATGGAGGCCTAGCCGACCTGTGCAAACCAAATGTAATTCATGTTACATATTCTCGGGATCCGGGCTGTCCGGCACTTTTCCGCATATCGCATGATCGTCCGGCAGACATTACAGCTAGAACGCTCCTCATTAGGTTGCTCTCTGACGCCTATCACTTTCCACGTAGGATACTTTGTGGAGACGAGAAAATCAAATTACTCGCTGTTAGCAGGGGCTGATACCTCGGCGCCCCTGGCTTTTGGTCCGTCTATTCTCTGGTACACCGGGCGACTACCCGCTGCATCTCCTAGGATCAAATGTAACCAGCGATGACTCGGTCGCGTTGAGCTTGCTCATCTAAGCGTTAGACTCTGGAAATCTCCGAGGAGACTGGTATGAAAGAACAGCACCCCAAACAGCCTCGGAGCCAGCGTATACTATACCTTATTCCACAAACTCAGAACAAGGTGCTTTCACTTCCGACAGTCTGGTTGACGATCTACTGGGACCCGCCCGTACCGCTGGCTCCGACAGTATGGCCGCACCGTCAAGCCCCGCGCCAGAACTCTGTCCTTGGGGCGAATGTGACACCTACAGGGTCCTGCTTCCTCGGTACTCCGTAGGATCAACAAAAAGTCGCTTCACTCTGACTCTGACCTGCGGCTCCCACCCTTTGTGACATGCTGCAAGCCGGCAACAGGGCCTGAGTTCCTACGCGCTAACACCTGCGAACGCGTAGCATGAGCCGGAGATTGCGTTGTAACATAACAATGGACGCATTCAGGTCGGCAACGGCTTGATTTCAGCATCAGCGCAATTACTCGTCAACCATACGGCCGCAGGGTGAAGCATAGATAGCCTGCTGTCTGATGCTGGGGTTGGTAATCGACCTGTGTCAGATCAACATGGCCAGAAATCAGCGGGCAGTAGAGCCCGCATATCGTTCATGTGGCTGAACATAATCCCATCCGCGTCGGTCGAGGCCAATTTCTTAGCAACCAAAGGTATTGGCGGTTCCGATCATCTCCTGCTAACACGTTCCAACACACACCTACATCAATAGCAGCGCACCGTAAAATATCGCGTCGGTCACACACATAGCGCGAGTTCCACTACCGCCTGCAGATCTCCTCGCCGTAAGTTGCCCGTTTACGCTTATGTCCAGCATGTAAGGAGCGTATACCCAGTATTCACGCGCCCCAGCATCAAGCGACCATCGCTTAGCATGCGGAACCTCAGGTTTTAGCACCAGTTTGCCAGGGTCCTACGAGCGCAGCACATGCTCAAAAGACAAAGCGTTTCTACTTCTTCCATGCGCTCATCATTCTCGTCTCGGCTCCCTCCACGATTTTGTTAGGTCCTTTGCGTCGGCTTTCCGAGACCATGGACGAGGGACAGCCACCACCCGAAGACGTGGTTGCCCCTCACACAGGCGCTCCACTCAAACGCCCACGAGCTGACTCGGAAAGTACGGCGTCGATCGAGTCCAAGTACGTTGCTGCTCTCTACTCTCGCATCTTTTTGCCACTTTGCATTTCGACGTGGCTGTTGGGCTAGATTCAAACGGAAGGGCTCGGGAGTAAACAACAACGATTGCAGCCTTACCAGACGATCCACCTTGAGCAACAACCGCACATCGAACAAGCTGACACCTTGATTGACAGCCGCTCTGCCCGCACTTTGGCTTCGGACGATTTGGAATATTTCCATGAAAATGGACGAACATACGGCAACGAGACATACTATCTGCCATGTGTGTACAAGCCACATAACGATTTCATAGAACAGGATCGTTTGTCTTTACAACATGAAGTCTTCGTTCGAGCACTTCACGGCAAGCTTACCACTGCGAAATTATTGCCCACCACGCGAAGGATCCTCGACTTGGGTACAGGTCCAGGTCACTGGGCTGTTGCCATGGCGCGTCAATACCCACAGGCGGAAGTCGTCGGGATAGATATGACTGAATGGGATATTGATACCACTGAAGCCACGTTAGGCGATGCCAGTGTGACATGGGAGCTGGACGATCTCGACGTCTGGGGAAAAGAAATGGACGTTGACGAGCTGATCAATCAGCTCTCGACTCTCGACTTGGCTACCGAAATGGCTCATCGGAATCCGGTTGAGTCGCTCAGGAAGCCAAAATCAACAGTTGACCTGAATCAACGTGGAGGATCAAGTACTCCAGAAGAGTCTCTGACTATTGACCTCTCGACTCTCACCCCCCAACCCGAACCCGGCTGGCATTTTAGCGATTCTTTCGAACTCATACATCTACGAAACATGAAAGGCTCCTTCACTCATTGGGAAGAAGTCTATGCAGAAATATATAAGAGCCTCTCGCCCGGCGGGTGCATTGAACTTGCAGATTGGGATCTGGGCCAGGTGCCACTGGGTCCGGGTGAGATTACAGCAGCAAACATACCCATGCCTACTCTTCGTAAACTGTATGTGGCGTTTATGGAAGCATCGTTCAAGTCTGGTCGTCCGCTCGGCCTCTTCTACATGCATCACACTTATCTCGAAGAAGCGGGATTTGAAGACATTCGAACAACCCACGTCAATGTCCCAGTCGGGCGATGGCCACAGGACGAGGCGCAAAAGTCGCTTGGTAAGATGATGTTTGTGTTGGGTATGGAGATGTTTGAACCGGTTTGCTTGCGCCTCTTGACGACATGGGGTAGTAAGAGCAGGGTCTGGACTGCCGAAGAGGTCAGGGCAGATATTGCAGTGGCACAACAGGAAGTCAAAGAATATGTCGAGCGATCCGAACGTGGAGAGGTGGAAGGCTGGTGTGCAAGCTTCAAGTGGGTCACTGCCAGGAAAAGCTGGCAAGCTGAGAAGTGAGTTTAATTTGGTTATATGAACTTGTCAACATTTGCATTGTACGGGGTTGGCGGTATCGTGAGTTTAATGTTGGTGTTACGAGTAATGACTGCTTTGTACATAGTACATTTCGGCTATGACATGCAATTCAACTAGACTACTCTGTCAATGGAAGGAGTCCATATACCTTCAGACGGTTACCCTGAGCCTAGACGGTCATTGGGATGTTGGCGAAGCCAGTCTACACTCACCCCCCCTTCGCCGAACATGGTAGGCATGCTCGTTGCATGGAGAATATGAAGTTCGGAAGGTGGAGCCGTAGCAATGCCATATATCAAAGAAACGATGCTGCAAGTGAACTATCACACTGCTTTTCGCTTTTCGACAATCCAAACATGTCTGTAAACCTCTCAGCCAATATGCTCTTCGGAGTCAATGGTATCGTAGCCGTCATCACAGGAGGAGGATCGGGTAGTCCACCCATGCATCAGTTTTCACAACATGACCCTAATGTAAATAGGAATTGGGCTGATGATGACCAAGGCCCTGGCAGCCAATGGTGCCCATCGCATATACATTGTCGGCCGCCGCGAAGACGTACTCCGCTCAGCTGCAGAAAGCATCAACCCCGAAATTGTGATCCCACTGCCCGGCGACGTCACATGCCGTGAGTCTCTCCTCGGGATCGCAAAGCAGGTAGAGGCCGAAACCGGCTACATCAACCTTCTCATCTGCAACGCCGGAATAATGGGTCCCAAGCCGCTCAAAGCAGCACCAGGTGCCCCTTGGCCATCGCTCTCAGAATACAGAGCACACGCCCTCGAGACGCCCATGGAGGAATTTACGAACGTATATGCGGTGAATACCACAGCTATATACTACACTACTCTCGCCTTTCTCTCCCTACTCGACGCCGGAAACAACAAGAACAACATGGGCGCAGACCTCGGCTCCCAAGTCATAACGACATCGAGTATCGGCGGCTTCTCGCGCTTACCCGGTGCCTCGTTCGCCTACAACAGCAGCAAAGCAGCCGTTACGCACATGACGAAGATGCTTGCCACATCGTTTGTTCCGTACGGCATTCGCTGCAATGTGCTTGCGCCCGGTATCTTTCCCTCTGAGCTTGCAATGGGGATTATTGGGGCGTTGGACCCAGGGAAGACTGGAGAGATGGATAAGAATATTGTGCCGGCAGGAAGAGCGGGGAGGGAAGAGGATATTGCGGGTGCGGTACTCTGGATGGCGAGTCGGGCGGGGAGTTACTTGAACGGGAGTGTGGTTGTGGTCGACGGGGGGAGATTGGGCATGTTGACGTCTACATATTGAAGTGATTAGCGGTAGATTCGGATAGGTACTGCCCGTGCTTCATAGCAACTGTTGTTGTCGTTGTTGTTGTTAGATGCTGTTCAGATTTCAGTACCTGAGTAACGGGAGTCCCACTAGCGCGCTTTCCCCTGCATGTTGCGGAGTTGAAGCCACACCTCCGCACCAGCTTGCTAAACCTCGACTACGATGCGCGCGTGCTGACCACGCGACAATGCCTGCACAAACACACAGGCTCAACTCAAATGAGCTCTTAAATAAGCCTGGCTTCCTCGGCGCCGCAGCGCGCTTCTGGCAGGTACGTCACTCTAACAATGGGCATCGTTCGCGAATGGACAGCTAACAGACGACGCTTGCAGCGCTCGTATGCTTCGGACTATGTTGGCATTGCGATACTGACATGCGGGTATATATTGGTGAGTGGTCTAGAAGATAGCGGTTCTGTGTAGTCGTAAATATCTAGAACTGACAAACTAGGCACAGATACAATTCCTCGCCGAACCCTTCCACCGCATGTTCTTCCTCGACAACCTCGCCATCGGCTACCCACACGCCGAAGTAGAGCGCGTGCCAGTCTCATGGCTCTTCATATACGCCGGCGCGGTGCCCCTCGGTGCACTCATCGCCTGGGCTCTCATCCTCCGCCCCGGAACACACAAGGCGCATGTTACCATCCTGGGCTGGTTCATCAGCATGATCTTGACCATGTTCATAACAGACGTGATCAAGAACGCTGTTGGGCGTCCCAGGCCAGATCTGATTGCGAGATGTAAACCCGCTCCTGGGACGCCAGCACATCAACTCGTCACATTCGAAGTCTGCACCGAGACAAATCACCACGTCCTACACGATGGCTGGCGCAGTTTCCCCAGTGGGCATAGCAGTTTCTCCTTCAGTGGTTTGGGCTATCTTGCACTTTTTATTGCAGGCCAATGCCACGTTTACCGCCCTCGCGCCGATCTCGCCCGCGTCCTTCTCGCCCTCACTCCTCTCCTCGGCGCTGCATTGATCGCTATTTCCCGCTGCGAGGACTATCGACACGATGTGTACGATGTTAGTGTTGGGTCGGTGCTGGGCATGGCCGTTGCGCATTACACGTATAGGAGGTATTATCCGGCCCTAAGGAATAGGCAGTGTGCTACGCCGTTTCCTAATCCGGCGGACGAGAAGGGTTGGGGGAAGATCAAGGGCGACGAAGAGAGCTTGAGGGCTGCGAGTGAGTTTGAATTGGATGACCTTGATGAGGAAGATGGTGTGGAGGGAGAAGGGAGGCCGTTGAATGGGAGACGATAAATCGTG
>Ga0265797_10001155_pt1 | contig 47191 bp, 50 predicted proteins | sample P2T30metagenome_FD_192433 | JGI IMG/M metagenome (GOLD analysis project Ga0265797, IMG submission 192433) | Plant litter microbial communities from East Loma Ridge, Irvine, California - P2 T30 | ecosystem: Environmental > Terrestrial > Plant litter > Unclassified | place: USA: California...
GAGCGATGTCGTCGTCGATTCAATTCATTATATGTATTGTACATCTAAGCGAGGGACTTGAGTATGTCGAGGCTTGTGGCGCGCGGTGTAGTGGGAGTCTTGTCGTTGAGGCCTGAACAAGTCGCGGTCTGTGCGTGCCGCTAGATCTATAAATCAAGACTAGCGTTGGATGTCGGAGGCAGGCACGCGGTGGGCGATGGCATACTAGAGCTCATTGAGTGGAATGCCATCATTGGAAAGTAAAAGTCGTATCCTACGATCTCACAGATCGAGGTCCGGCATCGCCAAGTCGTCCCCTACTTCCATCATATTCATCAAGTACCTGGATCCCGAGAACCAATCTTGAGTGAAGTTCTGGCCCCCACCCGAGACTCCCATGCCAGGCAGATCAGGTACAGCGCTGGCACCCATGTCCTGCCCTTGTAGATAAGGGTTTAAGCCATCAGAAAGACCGGCGAAGTTCGCTGAGGACCACGCATCGTTAGGCATCAAGCCGAGCGCAGACAGGTATGGATTGAACGAGGACATGGCGTTGATGTCAAGCTGCGTTCCGTCTATGGTCGTGTAGTAGTTCGGGTCGTTTGCTGTGTAAGCCTGCGGTTGCGCTGCAGGATCCTGTTGTTTTGCCTGCAAGTATAATTTGGCGACCTTCAGGAAGAGGTGGCACATCTTGTACAGTTTGTTTGCACCTTCTGAGAGGGTGCGACAAGACTCTAAGCTTGCCACAAACCCTTGCAGCGAATCGAAGTCCGTTATGTCGTAGTTTTGAATGGTATTGCAGAAGATCACGATGAAACTAGATGCACGTGTCAGCCAACTCATAATTCGGTAGTCAAGCAAGTCGTACGGTGTAAATGGTGCCTAGTCGAGTTAGCTGTCATTACCTAGTACGTAATTTGGGACTGACCTGAAGAATGGACCAATGTACTATGACTTGTCAATATTTGCACACCAAGAGGTTCCATGATTGTCCTCACCATAGCCGTTCCAGAGATGCTCGTTTCCCTCGATGTTAAATTGCGCGTTACAACGAGCATGTGCGACCAGAGCGGCTCGCGCCGATGCCAGACATTCCTGGTTGAAGGTAACGTTATCTAGGGTGACTGAACGCTGGATCAGTGCGCAAGTCGAATAATGCATCACGACGTCAGCATGGAAGAACACGTCTTCCATGAGTCCCAAAGCACCTACTTGGGTGAGCAGAATTCACACAACCATAAGGAGTGCATGCGGCCATACTCTTAATATAGTCCTTAGCGTCCAAGGGCGGCAGCTGACCACGACTCTTGCGTACTGAAGGCACGTCCGTCTCGTTAGGGCTACTGTTTGCAGCGCCTGACCTACCTTTCATGCCTGGAGTCTTGTAGTCCGAAAGCGATGTCAAGCTCGCCTCACCGCGCTCAGACCAAGCAAGGTTCATGGCGCCAACCAGCTCGATTGCTGAACATGTCAAAACAACGTAAGCACATAGCTCGCAGACTGTGATTCATGAGAAATGCTCACCTGTTCTGGTTCGCTCTTCAGGCGTCCTGAGGAAAGCGGCCGGGCTGAAGAGTTTCTCATATGTCTGGCCTTGTACTCTTGCAACTTTCACCCAATAGGCCAGCATTTCCACGCCTTGGTAGGAGTTTTCATCGAGAAAGGGTAGCTCGATGTCAAAGTCCTGGATGATACTGGCACTAGAGGTAAACGTACAAGTCAGTGTGTGTCTCGCATGCAGTTCGTACATGGAGCTCTCTTACCGCCCCAATCGGAGGGACATGGTTTTGTCAAACATGTAAATCATCCAGAAGACGTGTATCTTGCAGTTGCGTTCCTCTTCGCTGTCATCTTTCATGGTCGAGTACCGGTGATAGCCAAGACTCTGACACAAACCTGCCGCTGCGGACATCATTACGTTGCAGAGGGTCGGCTTGCACATCTCGATGGCATATGAAGATCCTAGTAGAAGCGCCATAATCTTATGAAGGACGTAGCAGTCAGCGCAAGAACGGTACTGTTCGGGCCGGAACCTACGTTCTTTAAAGTTCCCAAAATGTCAGCGCTCGTCCAAGATCAACAGCAATACCGAGATATACCTCATAAGAAGGAGGCAAGAAAATGTCGAGCTGGCTCATTGCTACTCTAGGTGATTCGCACGCGCAAAGTCAGCGGGTGATCTCGCGTGCGGTTCGTGACATACTCACTCCATGTGGAGTCTGCACTGGGTAACGCAGGTCATCAAGCCCTCCTTTGGCATGCCAGGCAACGGCGTATTGGAAAATTCAGAGGCGAGGACTTGGATTATCCCATACCCAAGAAGTCTACGGGAGGCCCCGCATTGGTTTGGATTATGATAAGCGTCTTTGATGATGTCCCGTAGGTTCTTGAGTTTAAGAAATGGGAAGACAATCGCCAATGCCATGGTCTGATGTTCTGGTAATTTTAGTATGATGTAGAAGTGAGGTTAGAATCCACGCACGCAATCCCTGCTCCAGGATGTGGCAGATGATATCCCAAGAGGGCTTTTCAAGAGTGTCTGGATCAACGTCTGCTAGTGAGCGATTAATCAATGCTTGGTTGTTGGATGTGGTCGCAGAGGTGATTTGACCTTGACGCGTCACCAAATCATTGAGAGCGTGCAGGGCAGACCTCACTTCGACATTCTGTTCGATCGACGGGGTACTGTCGACAGCCCGTGCCAGGAGCTCTCGCGCATAATCGGATTGGGTGTTGATCGTGGTTTCGCCTTCAAAAGGAGCTGGTGTCGCAGCCTCGTCTGCTGTACCTGGAGATCTACCAGTACCTTTGCGGCTCGAGCGAGTGCTATTCTCAGTGGATTCGCGACGCAGATCAAGATTACCAAGCTTCGCGGCAAGGCTTTCGAGAACGGTTTCGATGCCGGACAACCGATCCTCAATGCGGTCAATCTTCTTCTCGCTAGACTCAATGTTAGTTACTGAAGCTAGCATATCAAAAGAACGAGTGAATGTAGAAGATGAGACACCGCCCTCTTGTGACCCTCGCACAGAAGTGCGCGAAAGGAATCTACGTACTATTCTTCACTTATATGAACTCTAGAGTTGTATTTAGGAAGTCAGTGCGTGTCTCTTATGCAGTTCGATATAGCTCTTACCTTTGCTTTTGAGCTTTTTGCGCGGGCGCAGTGGTTGTGCACGCTGTCCAATCAGCGCTTGTCGTGTATTACAGTAACACAGCTTACTCAATTTGCTCGCCTTGCAATGAGAGCACGTCGGCAGAACTCTATCACATCGGATCCTGGCGTCGCCCAGGCGTGTCAGTCACAGTTTTCCGCATGCAACGTCCTATGGAGTGCACAAACTTTCTCGTTCTGCAGGAGTCACACTACAACACAGAATTAGTCTTCACCGGTGGTATTTCAAGCATCGTGCATACCGCCCGCTTGCTGATTGCTGAACCGTCGACCGAAATATCCATGTCGTCTCCATCCTCCATAGTGGGTATGTTTGTCCGTGGCGGGTGATGGCGTTCGTGAAGAGAGTCTCTCGCGGGGATGGAAATCAAGAGCGCCGAGCGCCGAACGAGTCTCTATGTCATTAGTCGCCACTTTGAGCCTTGAGCTGCCAAAATGTCAAACAGCACGGCGAGGTATATTACTTGTAGCTATTGCACGATGAAGACAGATGTCTTTATCGTAGGTAGCAGCGGAAGCGCAATTTTAGATCTTATGGTAACACTGTGGTTTATCATTTGTGACGCGGTCGCGCGCACTCCTGTGACAACGCGCCAAAGGTTCTGATTCGCTCGCTTTGTTCGATCGCAGCCGGGACGCCATCCCGTTTGCATCGACGCCATCGAAAACAAGCACGTGCGAAAAGATTGACCACGGCTTTTCGGGATTCTTACGGTGCGGCGCCGGAGTTTGCTTGGTATACATACTCCTTACTTCACATAAAAATGAGTTTTCGTGTAGTTCCATGTTCCGTAGCCCGCTACCCAGAATCTTCACTCCTTCTTAGTAGCAATGTCGCTTGCACAAGAGAAAGAGCAGTCGCCCACGCCGACTCGGCGCAGAAGCGACTATGAGAAGAGAAGCACAACGGACGAAGTCCAAACAGCCACAGAATCTAAAGGACGAAACCCATACCTACGAGTGTTTAGATACGCCGACAGCAAGACATGGACCCTCAACATTGTCGCCATCATTGCAGCCATAGCTGCTGGGACACTTTTACCTCTAATGGACTTGATCTTTGGCAAATTCATCACCACTTTCACGGGCTTCGCATCCAGCACAGTCTCCCCCGTCCAATTCCGTTCGGAGATCAACAAGTACACTCTGTACTTCCTGTATCTCTTCGTCGCCAAATTCGCGACCGTGTACATCCACTCGGTCTGCATCTCCATCGCCGCCATACGGACGACCAAGGCATTGCGCCTCGACTTTCTATCGAATGTTCTACGCCAGAATATTGCGTACTTCGATGCCGCGAGTGTTTCCGTTACAACTCAAGCCTCTACAAGTAGCGACGATGTGAACACTGGTATCTCCGAGAAGCTGACTTTGACGATACAAGGCGTTTCAACTTTTGTTTCTGCCTTCATCATCGCATTCGCAGTGCAATGGAAGCTCACATTGATCACGATTAGTATCGTTCCCACCATCATCGTAACTGTTGGCTTGTGCATCGGTATCGACGCGAAGAATGAGGCTCAACTCACACCAGTCTTCTCCGCTGCCAGCTTGCTTGCCGAGGAGGCTTTCTCAACCATGCGCACCGTTCACTCTTTCTGGCTGCACCCTTTCCTGTCGCGCAAGTACGATGAGTCGCTCGAGAAGGCTGAGGTTTTAGGCCTCAAGAAATCACCCATATATGCGGTCCTCTTTTCTACGGAGTTCTTTTGTATATACTCGGGGTATGGACTAGCGTTTTGGCAAGGCATCCGGATGTATTTCAGGGGAGAGATCCGTGAGACTGGCGACGTGTTCACTGTAAGCAAAACTCCATGTTCCAACTCCATGTTCCAACTCCATGTTGGACAAACACTGACTTCGTACACCTACCCGTAGGTCATTCTCGCAGTCATTGTGGCAGCCACTGCCATGTCCACGATCGCGCCTCAAATTGTGTCCTTCACTAAAGCCTCCTCGGCAGCGGCTGATCTATTCGAGACAATCGATCGAGAGTCGGAGATTGATTCACTCAGCGACTCAGGCCACGTGCCAGCCACTTGTGACGGCGTCATTGAGATCGAAGGCATCAAGTTTGTCTACCCCGCCAGGCCCGACGTTACGATCCTGCATAACTTCACTCTGTCCGTTCCTGCGCACAAGACTACAGCGCTCGTTGGAGCGTCAGGATCCGGAAAGTCAACCATCATCGGTCTGCTAGGTCAGTTGCGATGTCCGCTTCAATGTCGTTTTTCTGACACATCACAGAACGCTGGTATGACCAGCCACATGGAACGATCTACCTTGACGGCATCGACATTCGGGAACTAAACATAACATGGTTGAGGACGAATGTGCGCCTAGTGCAGCAAGAGCCCGTGCTTTTCTCTGGCACCGTATATGAGAACGTGGTATCAGGACTTTTTGGGACTGAGAAGGCAAATTTGACCGAGCTGGAACAGCGAGCCCTCGTGGAGAAGGCTTGCAAGGACGCATTTGCGGACGAGTTTATTGAACGGTTACCAAAGGTATGTGCATCGTACGGGTGAACGCAGCCATCTGACAAATCCAGGGCTATGATACTCTCTTAGGCGAACGTGCATCAAATTTGTCGGGTGGTCAGAAGCAGCGAATTGCGATTGCTCGCAGCATTGTATCTGAGCCATCCGTACTGCTTCTGGATGAGGCTACCTCTGCGCTTGACCCACACGCAGAACGTGTTGTGCAGCAGGCTCTCGATCGCGTGTCCAAGGGCCGCACGACAATCGTCATAGCCCACAAACTCTCGACGATACGGAACGCAGACAATATCGCTGTAATGGCGAATGGTGCGATAGTCGAGCAGGGTACACACGAACAGTTACTGAAGCTCGATGGCGCGTACGGTGAGTGATGAGGCCTGCCGGTAGACTCATAGGTGCTAACCAACGCAGCTCGATTAGTCAAGGCACAAGACTTGGGTGGAGCACCAGTTGAGGAGTCGGTCGAGAATGAGCCTGCAACTGAGCGTGTTGCCCTTGTTCGAACACAAACGCAAGCCTCCGGCATCACTGTGGGCGTCGAGCGATCCTCGAAGGATGGCATCAATTACAATCTCGTCAAGTGCGCTTACATACTGCTTAAAGAGCAAGGCCCCGTCTTATGGAAGTGTTTCGCTCTTCTGGGCCTTGCGACGATCGTTGGAGGTAGAGAGCACTTAGAAGATGTCCTATCCTTCGCTAATTCTACGACAGGTGCAACATACCCTGCGCAAGCCATCCTATTCTCCCGAGTGGTTGGGGCTTTTTCGCTCTCGCCTCAGCGTGGTGTTGCAGAAGGAGACTTTTACAGCTTGTGAGTTTGGACAGGGCAACGCTCATGTACTGTACGCTGACTTTGTGTGTCCTTTAGGATGTTCTTCATTGTAGCGCTCGGCAACCTACTTGTCTTCGCCATCGTAGGGTGGGTCAGTAACATTGTAGCCCAGCACGTCGCCCGAGTATATCGACGCGAGATGTTCGACTTGATCCTGAAGCAGGACATGGCGTTCTTCGACGACGAGGCACATGCAAGCGGCGCACTAGCTTCGAAGCTGTCCAGCTACCCCAACAACATGCGCGAGGTAAGAAGTTTCCTGAATAGTATGTGAGATAAACACTGACTCCGTATCTGTTCCTGTCCAGCTTCTGGGATTCAACATTATGCTTATAGGCATCAATGTCGTGAACATTCTGTCCAGCTCTATCCTAGCACTCGTTGTTGGATGGAAGCTCGGTCTGGCAGTTGTGTTCGGTGCTCTGGTGCCCATTGTATTCTGCGGTTACCTTCGCATCAGACTTGAGTTCAAACTCGAAGAGGACACCGGCAAACGATTCGCAAGTAGTGCCGCTCTTGCCTCCGAAGCGGTATCCTCCATCCGCACAGTATCCAGCCTCGCCCTAGAGCGGCATTTTCTTGATAGATACCGCGTGAAGCTACAAGGGGTTGCAATTCGTTCGATGAAGGCCCTCATCTGGACGATGTTCTGGTACTCTTTGACGCAGTCCATCTCATTCCTTGCCATGGCTTTAGGCTTCTGGTAAGTGATTCTCTCGGTGCCACGATACCAAGCTAAAATGTCACAGGTACGGCGGCCGACTTATAAGGTAATATCTACTTGCACCTACTGCGTGTGAGGCAGAGGCTAACTTCATACCTAGCTACGGCGAATACACCACGACACAGTTCTTCATTGTATTTATTGGTGTCATCTTTTCTGGCGAGGGTGCTGCTCAATTGTAAGCCTCCTTGCGTCCATTGAACAAGCAGCATGTGCTAACATCTACAGCTTCTCATACACATCAAGTTTGACCAAATCAGCAACAGCGGCGAACTATGTCTTTTGGCTGCGGAGGCTAAAGCCTGCTGTCCAGGAAGACGGGTCCAAACCACCACACAGTGATGACAAAGATAAAGGGCCAACGCACATCAAGGTGCAGGATGTTGCATTCGCATACGAGACTCGACCGCATGCGAAAGTTTTGGACGGCATAGACATCGATGTAAGTCCCACTTGTTGCTGGCGTGAAAGCAGCAACTAAATTTTCACAGGTTCAGCCAGGTCGTTTCGTTGCGTTCGTCGGCGCATCTGGCTGCGGCAAATCGACTATGATCTCCCTCTTCGAGCGCTTCTACGATCCTGTATCTGGACGTATCTCGTGCGATGATATTGATCTCCTGGAACAATGCCCTAGGAAATATCGTCGCGACGTTGCACTCGTCCAGCAAGAACCAGTGCTCTATCAAGGCTCTGTGCGTGACAATATTGCTATGGGTGTTGAGGCCGAAGTCACAGACGCTCAGGTGGAGGCTGCGGCGAAGCAGGCGAATATCACCAATTTTGTCAGCTCATTGCCTGAGGGTTTTGGGACACTTTGCGGTAATAGAGGTTAGTGATGGATGTATGAACTACATGTGAAACAAACACTGACTTCGTACATACACTTCTTTAGGAACCCAGCTTTCAGGCGGCCAACGTCAACGTATTGCAATCGCACGAGCACTCCTCCGCGCGCCGAGACTGTTGCTACTAGATGAAGCTACAAGCGCTCTAGACACTGAGTCAGAACGTATCGTGCAGGCTGCATTGGAGCGGGCGAAGAGCGGACGGTATGTACACATACACTCACTGACACAGACATCATACTGACGCTTCGAAGAACCACTATCGCAGTGGCCCATCGTCTAAGTACGATCAAGGATGCGGATCTCATTATCGTCTTCGCTCGTGGAAAGATTACTGAGAGTGGTACTCATCAGGAGTTACTCAAATCCCGTGGCATGTACTACGAGATGTGCCTTGGTCAGAGTATGGATCGCCCGATCCCAACATAATAGCGAAGCCTCCACGGCTTGTACGATATAGATAGAAACTAAAAGAATACGTTACACAATGAACATAAGCTTCTCCACATGCATCACTTACCATCGATATTGACGGGTTGTGTTAAATCTGTTTGGACAGCAAGGCGTCTCAGGTGCCGCAGGAATTCGCCGTCGTAGGCACAGTCGCCTGTCATTTTCAGAGTATCACAGGCAAGAGCAGGTCGCCCTGCCGGATGCGCCGCAAAAGGGGTGAACAGAGATGAGCGAGATGTAAGCTCTTTTGTGCTGAAATTTCGCGCTGTTGATAGATGTGCGACTTCGCTGAGATGTGGCACTGAATGAGAGGAGACATGCGGGCGTATTATAATCGTAGGTTGGCTTGAGCGCGAACGTCGCAATGGTGAGTATTTGCTAGGCTTGTTTTCTCTGGGTGTTTGCTACGTATAAGAACGGTGAACGGAACCAGGACACCAAGGCAGAGTTGATGGCGGTGGATACATACATGTTGAAAGGAATTGAAAGGAGAGATGTAGCGATCCACGCGTGCGGGCTCTACCGGCGCTACCACCTAGCGCGATTGTGTTGCCACGCGTCCACGAAAGCCTCAGCCTTCAACACCACACCATCCACGACTGTGAGGGAGAGATACCAACGACAAGGACATTCGCGAATATCTCCTGGCTACAATTGGTACTCCATTGTTCAGGGATGCCGACTGCAGTAATACCACCGACGATGAACACAGAAGTTGGACTTTCTTGATGATGCTCGCATAACCCATACCTACGACGCGATCGTCACGTCTCACAGGTCGCGACTACGGACTGTGTGCCATACCCGATATCTGTGCAATATGGAATCATTGCATTGGTCGCTTGGTGGTTCTTATCAATCCCTGGCCGTGGTGCATCAACCTGAGGCACGTTTCCATTGCATCCCAAACCGCCAAGCGTCTCAGATTCTCCATGACAGCCAACCACCATCGTCAACAAGAACGCAAGCCCCTTGTGATAGCAAGCTTAGCATGTTGACATACATATCACAGTGTCTTATGCTTCTGTTGATCTTGGTCGCAAAGTCAAATAACGTTTCGAAGAAGGCCATTCGAGAGCCTCAAATCCAGGATGGACTTGTGGCGGCCCACAAAATCGTCATATTAGAGACAATGCATGACTGAGTCAAAAGAAGCCGAGCGTCAGGCGCCCAAGATGTCAAACCCTATTCAAAATATTGGCATGACCATCCTTTCGTTGATTTTTCTTCTTTTCACTTTCTTGGTATTCGATACCGCGAAAGCCAAGGCACGCTCTTTCACTTACTTCCGTTGACCGGATCCACTCATCCCATTCGTAGTCCTGGAGACATCTTTTTGTTATACAGGAGACGACGGTTGAAAGATTTTCCTGATTACATTTTCTGTACACATCTAATACACAAGCGCAAGCAATGGCACGTTATCAGCTTCGACGACCTTCGCCAGTCGTGATCCTTCCCCGGCGGGTTCGACGCCAAGCACCAGCAGCTACGCCACAACCTGAGGTAGATGGAGAAGAACCAGAAGATGAGGAAGGGGAGGAAGAGTACGAAGGTCCAGAGAGTCCTGATTCACCCATGAGCAGCCCATCAACAGTGGGAGAGATATCCGAGAGCGAAGACTCTGATTCAGATGAAGACGAAGATGAACCGCCGTCACCAGCCGAAAACGCGTCAGAGCAGGCGACTAACGGCACAGACTCTGCATTGCCGTCCTTGACCATCTTTTCGTCATCGGCCGGGAACCTCGCAGCTCTTCCACAGATCACCGGCACTGCTTCCCTCGACTTCACTTCTCGACCTCGCAGCACACCTACCGCGGCGCCAACTCTGCCTGCTATACCGGCGCAGTCAGAGACCGCAGGACAGAGTGACAATCCATCGCAATCCAGGTCACAAGAGAAGACCTTGCTCACGAAAGGAGCGGCAGCAGCGGCAATCACTTTAAGCGTATTGGGTATTTGTTATCTGTCATGACTAAACTCCGCCAAGCTAATCTGTGATCAGGTGCCCTTGCAATCGTCGTAGCAGTAGTGCTACTCATGAAGCGCCGAAGACGTCGTCAGAGGCACCATCAGCCCATCGTCGACGACGCTTTCAATCCAAGCATTACCGGCTCTCTCCATGCCCCAGAAACAGCACATGTAGTTACTACCTCCATCTTCGGTGGAGCCGGTAGTGGCTCGCATCTGACCCGTTCCACCGAGCGCAGTAACACACTGTTCGGACCAGGGCCTTATGAACGGCCAGAGACCGTAACGACCGAAGGAAACAAGTCACGCTTCCCAATCAAAATCGCTCCGGCTCTACCAACACCAAACCCCTTTGCCGATCCACCACTTAATAAGGCATACGATGTACTGGCGGGTCGACCGCGCTCAACAACGCTTACCGATCGCGGGAGCTGGGTTGGGAACCCATTCAAGAACCCAGAGAGCGAGCGGTTCGATCCATTCGGCGAGCTGCAGCAGAAGGCTCGTGACGAGCGGAAACGTTACTTGGAAACCTCGTGCAAGGAAGCCGAAGCAACGCGGGAGGCCGAAATGAGGAGGCAGTTTGCCGAGAAGGAGAAGATGGGGCTGAGTGTGCCAGAGAACGTGCAGAGAAAAGGAAGCGATGTCACGATTGAGGGCTTGGGAATTCTGGATCGAAGTGGAGAGAACGCCGGCTACCGATGATTCAATATCACGCTCGGTATGAGATCTTGTACTGTAAGACCACGGACGCAATAAGCTCAATCGGACACCTGGGGACATATAGAGAAAACCAATTATTAGAGACGTTTGATCAAAGGCAATTTGGGTGAACAAGGAATAACTCTGACATCCATCAAGCAACCCGCCGAGACACTCGTGCACTAGTGTACGGGCCTCTCGACTGATAAAGCTCTAAGCTTTTCCGTCGAAACGTGGGTCTCTGGCGTCCAAACCATCTCCATCATACTCGATCTTCCGCTCCGTCTCCACGCCATTTTCATCCACCAACAGCGCGCAATTCTTGTTAATCAAGTTCCACTCCCCCTCATCGTACGTCGTTGGCTCACTCGCCACAATTGTGTGCTTACCAATGCGCTCGTTGTCACCCAATACTGCTTGCTCGTTCGCGATGTCCTTGCCGTCAGGATTGCCGGGGTACTTCGTATTCAGCGTGCGACCCGCAAATTCGGACCAGTACAGACTGGGTGGCTGCTGAGACGCATGGTTGCGGAAACGAATGGCGAGCAACTTGCTACCGTCTGTGGTGCAGAAGTTGAGCGAGTTGGGTGTATTTGCGTCTTTGACAATCTTCTTTTGCAGTTCCAAAATCTGTACCACGGTCTTTTGTATCGCGTTGAACATATCTTCGAGTGCGTACTCCTTCTGCCAGCTTGACTTGTCGCCGCCGTTGGTCAGATTGGTCATGTACAGCGCTGCAGCGTGCTCGGAGTCTGTGGAACCGAGGACGTTGCAATAGGCATCAAAGGACAGAAGGTCTGCCATGTTGCGACGGATGGAGGAGAAGTTGGAGATGACGCCATTGTGCACTAGAAGAGTCAATGTGTGTCGCACATGTAATTGGTACATGGATGTCTCTTACTGAAGACGTGGCGGCCGAAGACGAAGGGGTGAGAGTTGACTTGCGTGACAACGCTGCCTGACGTCGCCCGGATGTGGGCGAAGACGCACTGTGTCTCGGTGTTCTCACAAAGAGACTTGAAGTTGAAGTCGTCTACACAGGTAAGTATCTCGTGAGTGAAGTGGTGGCGTGGCAGCACATACTGAAAGGAGGGCTTTGGGACTTGTAAAGCGCAGGACGTGGGCCATTCACGCTGTTAACGTAGGACGAGCTGGCATTCGTGTACCCTAGTGATCGATATGAGCATGACGTCCAACCATTACCGGGAAACTGTCGCAAAGCCATGTATGGCAGAATGCATCGTGCTCGCCAGTCTTCAATCCGAGAGGTTGCGCTCTCCAAGAATAGTATGAGACCTACAAGCAATGCCGAGACCATCCATGTTGAGTAGAGAGTTTCGCATCCGGAGAAGCTCATCGGAGCTGTCATCGAGATCCTTTTCTTGCGCATGAGGAAGCAAGCCAGGTAAATAGTGCTCAGAGCATCTTCTCCAACATCAGTGTATGTCTCACACGCGAAAGGTATGATGCATTCCGCTCACTGCTTTGATATGCTGTTGGCTGGAGTGATGAGGACGTCTGTCAAGAGACAAGGCTCCTTGGGTGAGATGTAAGCAAACCAACGACACATGCTGATGTTGGAATATGGATCTTGCAATTAATAGCAGAATTACTGGAATCTTTGGTTTTATCTGAAAATCGCAGAATCTACCAAGTCTTATATCCCCGTTTATGGGCTATCTTGGTGGCCTCTGGTACCACAGCTCTGGACGCGGGATGACTTGGTGGTGTGAAGTATGCGCCTTCTTTACGTGCAAACAGCCGGTAGGATGAAAGTTGTTGAGGAGGCGCGGAAAAGGTAGTACAATGACCAAGATCCAAGATCGAGAAGGAATGCAATGTACTAAGAGACGAATCAGAAGAACGTAGTAAAAGGTGAGGAAGAAGAGTAGGGAACGTGGAGGTGTGATCGTATGCGGAATTGCTCGGCTTGCTGATGAGCCAGAACGCTGATGGTCAGTTCTGATACTCTGAGGCTTGCATTGCGCGTTGCTGCGGGCCAAAGCTGATTCTGACTGGAGTTGTGCGCTGGAAGGCGTCCTTGAACACGAAGAAGGTGCGTCGCGATCGATACCTAGCGGGGTAGCTGCAGGAGTCAAGAGCGGGGCAGCTGTGTAAACAAATGTCGCATCACAAAATCAAAAGCTTCAAGCATGATCGAAAGCAGCAAAACGTGTTCTCAAGGCTCGAGCAGGAACGAAGTGTGGAACCGCGAGAGAAAATGGGAAGAAGTGAGGTGCAATATCTTGGGGGTACCGGCCCACTTGAACTCGATTGCCTCACAGCCCGTACCAATTGCCATAATCGCTTCTCTTGGCGCATGTATGAGTGCGCGAAAGAGAGATACTCATCAGCAGGGAACCTCCACAAGTTAAAAGGCACACTGCAATCGATGTGTGGACGTACATTATCTTTCCTTTGCGAACGATCCATGGTCAGGAGTGGAAACTATAGAGCCCTGTCCATTTCGCATTTATCTGGGAGATCTTCTCTATTTCTACTTACACTGCAGTAGCGGTGGAGATGGACTCACTCACCATCGTTTGTCCTTCCTATCATTGTTCAGTATGGAAGCAGATCGTTCTTTTCGCTGGCTGAGCACCCACTTTGCGCGCGATGACGATAGATGGTAAGATCTTATCAACATCGAGCAAGCAGAGAAGCCACTGCAGGCCTTGGTGTTAGCGTAATCTCGAGGCGTCGCTGGGTGTGGCGGCGATGGCGACCTAGAAGCACTAGGTAATTGTAGGTGTAAGTCCGAGGAATTTTGTACACGCTTACCAGGCACGCCTGCACTCGGTACAATCTTCCGTAGTTCTCGGGCGATCCGCACAGCGCGAAGAAAAACAAAAGTGCAAGTGACCTGGAGGTAGGCGTCGGTCTGTGCAATTGCGGCTGGTCGCTCGTGCTGCGCAACGACACTGCTGTGACGTGCTGGCGAATTCCTCGACGTACGCTAGTGCTCAGTCTTAGTTTGGAGTGTACGCTCAATGCATGCGAGGTCGACTCTGTTTAGAGCACGTGACATGTTAACCAAGAGAGCGCATGCCCAGGATGGTGTACGGCAGGGCTCCCGAGCAGGAGAAAGTCACGACGGAGCTGCTGCCGGTCGAAAGTAGGCATTACAAATCATGTAAAAGCCCACTTTACGCTTCGTTCACCGACCTCTTCCTTCACTTCACCTCAATCATCTTATTTCAAATATCGGTTTCGCTGCTAAGAGTATCAAGGTCGCCCGATCTCGTCACTTAGCATCAGCCTTATCGTCAGCCTGCCCTATCATAGCTTTCAAAAGCAAATCATCGAGCGACAACGAATGCGGTGACGCGGAGGGCTGAGTAAGGTGCGCTCTTCTAGAAGAAATGGCGCGTTCTATACAGCGAATCCCGAAAACATAGTTGCGCAGTCCACCACTGGCAGCGATGACAGACTTAATGAACCAGGCACGCCTTAGGATACGAGCGGAATGCGATGCCTGTGTTGTCTCTCATGCAGTGGGTACGGGCAAGGCAGACTTGCAATACTACACCAACGCCACGCATCACAACGACACAGAGAACGTCCTTTGAAAATGAGGTAGCAGCTACGCTCCTCCGGCTGCTCCTTGAGCCTATCATATCGTCTCAAAATATTTGCAGGGCTTCCAGAGCCCACATCGTCTGGCCCGGCTTTTCCTACGAGAAATGGTCAAATTCGCACGAGATCCCGTCATAGCAACGATTTCACGAGGAAAAATAAAGGCAATTTGCCGTACTCGCGCAATACTGGCCATAGATGGACGTGATTTTCCCTTATCAAACCTTCTTGGGATCCCACACTGCTGGAGGCGTGCGATTTCTTCCCGGGACGGCATCACACGACCTCTTTCTAACAAAACTCGCGAGAGGCTCTGTTCTAGCGTTGCGCCGCAGACAAAAGCAATGCCAACCTCGAACCCCAGACTTTTGGAGGCGCTTTGACTCCTCTACGCTTGGTCGCCTCGTCGCTTGAGCTGGCACTGACTTTTAGACACGTGATATTCGCGGACTACTGCGCGCTTCCCATTATTTGCTGGAGCGAACGGTAGCCATTCCCATGCACCGGAGATCTACACTCGACCACCACGCGACTGGGTTTCCCAAGACGTCCGCAAACTAAAGGATCTAGATCCATGTCGCATGCCCATCGCGCTTGACCCAGGCGCACGTCTATGGCACGGTACGGGCGGCGCTGGCTGGCTAGGTGCTGGTTCGATCGAGGCAAATTTGAGAGACGTCGCCCGAGCAGCGAGGAAAAGTGGCTAGGTGCCACCGCCCACGCTGCTAAGTTGCCGCCTCGAGTTTGATTCGCAGCAACAGTCAACGAAGCGGGGTCGCGGGCTCGCGGCGTTAGAAAAATCTTCGGGTGGAAATGCCCAGAGCCATGGGTAAATCTACTACACCGTAAGTCGTTAGCTCAGGCCGATTGCCCAGCGTCGTACCATACCGCTTTGGCCATCCGGTCGCATTGCACGCTCACACGGTCGGGGTCCACCAGATAGGCCCTGCACAGCTGTCCCGCACATGTTGCTTGTATAAAGCCTGAGCCATTCACCCCAGCACTTCGCGTTGACAAGGGCGCTCCTCAACATTCCACAGCTCTCGAGCCCGCAGTCACGACCACTGATTCCAGTGCGCCTTGTTTACTTAGCTTCGGCTTATCCTCCCTCGCGTAGGTAATCGTCGAAGATTAATACGCCATCCGCCTGTCCATCGCGACTCACCTTCTCTGTTTTGAGACTCATCCACACGCAACATCGTTGACCCATTGCGACAACCCGACTGCCTGAGCGACAACACCCTTGCGACCATGTTCAATAAAGAAAAGAAGGTCTCGGGCGAGTTTGTCCGAGAAGCTTACCCAAGCGACCATGAGCAGGATATCCAGGCTGGCAGCTTCACGGACAATTCCGACGACCTTCAGCGTCATCTTGGCAATCGCCAAATCCAGCTCATTGCGATCGGTGGTTCCATTGGAACAGCGCTGTTCGTAAGTATCGGCGGCGCTCTCCACAGCGCTGGTCCACTCGGCATGCTCATAGCATATACTGGATACTGTTGTATCATAGGTCTGGTCAATAACGCAATGGCTGAAATGGCGACCTTCATGCCAGTCTCCGGAGGCTTTGTCAGAATGGCAGGCCACTGGGTTGACGAGGCCTTTGGCTTCGCGGCCGGATGGAACTTCTTCTTATACGAAGCATTGCTCATTCCGTTTGAGATCACGGCGCTCAACCTTGTGCTCAAATTCTGGCGCGACGATATTCCTGTAGCTGCCGTGTGTGCTGCGGTGATTGTTCTCTATGGGTAAGGCTGACTCTCACTCCAACCACGTCTGTGGGACCGAATCGAGTACTAAACATCATAGTGCTTGCAACATCCTCGCTGTCCAAGCCTACGGCGAAGCCGAATTCTGGCTCTCGGGCGGAAAAGTCATCTTGATTCTGATCCTCTACGCGTTCACCTTCATCACCATGGTGGGCGGTAACCCCAAGAAAGATGCCTATGGATTCCGCGCTTGGCGCGACCCAGGCCCACTGGCAGGCGGACCTACCTCCCTGGGTAAATTCGAAGGCTTTCTCTCTGCCCTCTGGGCCGCCTCATTCTGTATCGTCGGCCCCGAGTACATCTCCATGGTCTCTGGTGAAGCCAAGCGCCCCCGTGTCTACATCAAGGGCGCTTTCAAGACGGTATACTTCCGATTTGGTGCCTTCTTCATCCTGGGAGCCCTCTGCGTTGGTATTGTATTACCGTACAACAACGCCGAGCTGACTCAGGTTGTCACGGCTGGAGAGAAATCTGCCGCAGCTTCGCCCTACGTCATTGCTATGAAGAACCTCGAGATTGGCGGACTCCCCCACCTTGTCAACGCCTTGTTGATCACGAGTATCTTCTCTGCCGGCAACACATACACATACTGTGCAACCCGCACGTTATACTCGCTTGCTATCGAGGGTCGTGCGCCCAAGATCCTCCGCAAATGCACAAAGAACGGTGTCCCGATCTACTGCTTCCTGGTAGTCATGATCTTCCCCTTCCTGTCATTCCTACAGCTGTCAGATAGCGCCGCCAAGGTTCTGACATGGCTCACCAATATCATCACCGCTGGAGGTCTCATCAACTTCATCACCATGTGTATCACCTACCTATTCTTCTTCAAGGCTTGCAAGGCTCAAGGTCTTGATCGCAAGTCGCTCCCGTACACTGGTTACTTCCAGCCATACGGCACCTGGATTGCGTTGGCCTTCGAAATCACCGTGGTCTTTGTGTACGGCTACTCGAGCTTTACCCCCAAGTGGAGCGTTGAGAACTTCTTCACTTACTACACCCTACTCCTCCTGTTTCCTATCACGTTCACGTTCTGGAAGCTTCTCAAGAAGACCAAGTTCAAGCGTGCTCATGAAATTGACCTTGTTTGGGACGCTCCCCTTATCGACGCCTACGAGGCATCGTTCATTACCCCACCTGTAAGCAAACACTTCACCTGGGAAGGCAGTGTGACCAATCACTGACATATTATAGATCGGCTTCTGGACAGAGATGCTTCAGCTCATTGGACTGAAACGCAACGTTCCCGTCGACAAGCGTGCCGTCTAAGTCTATCGCAAAAATCACAATATTGTACATCGAGCGCAGCGTGCAGAGCGATCCCGATCATGCCCATTGTCACGGCAGGTTCGATAGGGCCGCTTTCACATGAATACAATATCATGTTGTCCCAGCGATCTTCCTACACTTTGCTCGAATTGTTTTGACGGATGCGACGAACAGCTGCAGTTCATTCCCAAGCGACAATGCGAAGACCTATGCGACCTATTCCCTCAGCGACAAAATGACACCATGTCAGTTGACGCAAGCGAAGCAATGCATTGCTGTTTGCTTGATGATTTCATTGAACGAGGATGTTCAGCTACGGTCTGGCAGGTGTGTGGCATCGTTGCCATTGAGCGACAATCCAGCGATGACACTTCGCCGAGTCACACGGCAGAGCTGGGTAAATTCATCAGAACACAAAATGTCTGTGATGAGCTACTAACGAACCGTGTCAGGTCTGTACTGACAGTATTCGAGGGATCAACGGAAAGACAAAGATTTTGCGTCAAGGGCAATTTCATCTACACCTATATCCATCTTCTCAACCCTAATCTTCACGCGAAGCAGTCGGCATGTCGTCCATTTCAATTCCTGAACACCCTGGCTCGCAACGATGTTTGCCAGCGAAACTCGAGCATAATTTGGCTGTAACATACTGTCTCCGTTGCGCGCCTCTCAATATTCGACGACTAATCCCATTACATCATTGGCTTCGATTATCAGGTCGCTGCTGATGCATGACAGCGCTAGCGTTGCCTTAAACGTGGACTAAGCAGGGAGTCCGCCTTTGAACTTCAACACATTCTTGATCGCGAGTTGCTACGGAAAGGCCCAGGATTGTGCACTTCTTGCGCCTTCGGTGCCACAACCAGTCACGTCATGGTACAATCGATTCGAACGACTTGTGAACTTTGGTAGACAAGGTCCGGAGCAAGTGTGCTCTAACTTACACGGGACAGTCATTCCAGTAGCGGAGAAGGAAATATCGCTCTCCACGTCCCAAAACGTTGATGCCGTCCGATCAGAGTCCACCATCGCCCCTGTCACTTGGCCACTCAACAACATCCACTTCACGCACGAATACTCTCCACATGTGCCTCCGTACGCCGCGTCGAAGCTATCGCAACACTGCACGCACGCCCATGGCCAGTAACTTAGTAACGGCATCAAGCGCTTTGGTGCCTTGCATCTGCCACTCTGCATCATGCGATTCAACGTTGCCCCGCATTATGGAGCGTATGAGGGGCTGGTGCGGGTTTCATTCAAGAATCGGTCCGTTATGTGGCGGCTCCGCAAAACAAACTTGGCTCGCTCTATGGTGATGCCTGGGTGAAGGTGTATCACGGGATTGCATGTCGCTTTGGGGATAAGAGAACCACCAGCTTTCAGCCACGCCAGCCACAGGAAAAGGCGGCATATTGTCCGTCGGAAAAGTATGTTGAAGCGCTGAGATAGCATTCCCGAGATAATCAACACGTTCATGAGGTTGTCCTGTCTGGTACGCCTTGTTCGAAATGACGAACGATAGCGACAAAAGCAAGGACGCGAACTATGAGATATTGCGCCTTTGGTTCAAGCCTATGGGATCAACCAGATCTCTGACATCGGGAACTTTGCTGAATATCCCAATGTGGACGCTTTTTTTTCACGGGGCTGCTCCACCCAATTAATTTGAGGTTGAATCATCGCACATCTCTTGACTTCATGTCGTGTTCTTCAACAATAACACACCGTCCAAAACGCACATTGAATTCGATCAGTCAATCGGAGCACAATCATGTATTGCCCCTCACGTTGTGTGTCAGTATCAACACACCCATACCCATCTCCCCAGACCCGAGTCAACGGATTACCAAATGCCAACTGTCTAAGCGACCGCAAGCACGTCAAGCACCCACTTCGCACACCCTTATTTCGGTTTTTCTCCGGGCACGGCGAGCCCGAGCCACCCATGAGCGCGCTAGCATCAGCCGCGCCGGTGGAACCAATCACTCGGTGTCGCGTGAGGCTGGGCTGACGTCTTCATCTATTGGGCGGCCACACGTGCGCCCGAGATGTGGGTCTTCGTGTGCCGCCGGCATATTTTAGCTCATTTAGGCGCTTGGTGCGTTGGTGGCTGCAGTATGTGGGTGTGTATTTGGTGTGCGCCTTAGAAAAGGATGTCACTCTAAAGGCTGATATGTGGGGGAGAAATGGTCTCTCTGATAAGGAGAATTGCATTGGAATGGATGAGTCTCTCAACAGTACGGGAGAGCGATGGTATTACTTCTTTGCGCGCTTCGCGAGGGCCCAAGGATCATCGAATGCGGAAAATGAACTTCTTCTTCACTTTCTCCCTTCTATCTCCCGCTCAATCTCATTCCCATCGTTGATGTTCGGTATGACAAAGGGCATTGGATGTGTGAAGCTGTCAAACAGTCCGTACAAGAAGTGCACCCCGAATGATAGCAACAGCAGCGGTACAACGATGCGTCCGAGTATGCGGCCCCAAGACGAGCGTCGTTGGTTCGAGACATCGCTCTCATCCTTCAGAATTGCCTTGTAACTCAAGCGACCGAGCCAGACATGCCATGCGGTCAATAGGACTATTGCAACCATGACGCTCATCCACGGACTCGACGAAGCATATGGTGATCGAGCTCTTCGGCCCATCAGCTCGTACACCGCGTCGATACTTTGTACGATTCGATGAACGGCGGCGGCGACGATGAAGATGGCGCCTGCCAATGCAATGATCTCGAAAACGCGCATACCGAGTTGTTGTGGTACCGCGGCATGCTGTTTGCGGCGCTGCCAGGAGGAGGAGAGATTCTCCAGGGTCTTGAGAAGGTCGGAGCTAGGTTGGTGGTGAGATGAGGTGGAGGACGTGCTGGCCATCATAGCGAGGCTGATGTTCGATGTCCAATAACGATGTCTTTTAGCGATGATGATGGTTGAGTCAAGGTGTTGACCTTCACGGCTTCCGTTAGCTCCGGATGAACGTGGCTTCTCCAATTCAATGCAGGGGCCCTCGATGGCCTCCTCCGTGCCTCTTACCAACGAAGAAAGACCACTTCGTCTCTCGTAGTCCTCAGATTGCGGACACGCTCTGGTCCAGGAAATTGGCGATGCGCGACGCGTTCTTCACGCGACAAACTTCAGTAGACTCTTCTACCCAAGCCACACATCAAGTAAATTCCGGTATCGAATGCCGAATATACAGCTCTTCCAACCCTCTTTCTGTCTTTCGGTTCCGCTTGCGCCGCCTAAATCGTTCTTTTGCCTCTGCACCCAATTCCGGCTTTTCTCGCGTGTCTCAACGCCTTTCTTCTCTTACGCCTCGTTACTTTGCAGATACACCAACAAGGCAGACTCTCCAAAAAATGCTGGTTGCTGCAAGGCCCGCCGTCGCTGTTCTGTCGTGTGTGGGCGCGTGTCGTGTCGTGCGGCATGCGCCTTCCTTCGGGCGGTCTGTGAGGTTGGTGGCTGCCCCGCATGGCTTTGTGCGCTGCCACGCTGCTCAGCCTTACATTCCACCATCGTCCGCCATAGTACTTGAAGCTGGCAGTCAACAACAAACTCACCGGCCGTCTCGGGAGGGTGATGTCACGAGCTTATTGATTCATCTGTAAACACCAGAATACAGTAGTGGCAGAATCGTCGCCTGTGTGAGATGATGAGAAGCGCTATGCTTCATCACTGGATTAAGTGGTTCATAGCATCACGCAGATACGCTCAATGAAGATCGATCGCCTCTATAGCCTACGAAGGTGCTCGTATTTATCGAGTCAACGACTTTGGCGTTTAGTGTGTCCTGAAGGTTGACACAACAAACACGAGCACCTCCGTACGTCTAGTATATTACAACGTGCAAACAATTCACCAACCAGTACCTACGACGGCAATAAGCGCCTGCAGTCCAACGCCACCGACTCTGACAGATGGCTCGAACTCGCCCGCGAACACTTGCCACCAGACGCCGACTTTAACGACCTCCGAGCCCTACTACGCGAGCGTGACACAGTATACGAGAAGATTACTATCAAGCCAGCAACAAACATCGCAAAGCGGATCGAGAAGCAGCTTAAGAACAACAAGGGCGTCAACCGCCACAGCAAGCTCCAAAGCGAGCTCGAGGACGGAGAGATCCTCTCGTCCCCTCAACGCCACCCTCACAGACCGACACTCATCCCACTCCAGCATCATCACGCCCTCGGGCCCAGTCGACGAACGCGTCGCCCACCGAGGGCGGTGTCACACAAGAAGAAGAACACGCACATCACGGCTGACTCCTTCGACGTGGTCAGTCCAGACCCTCTCTTGTCAGCAACATCGCACTCATTGGACGATGACTCCGAAGAAGTGCTTGAGGAACTTGAGGACGAGCCCAGATCCGCGGTCGAGTACGACATCTTCGATGATCTTGGGGACATGGAAGACATGAAGGACACAAAGGACGCGAAGGACACGACTGATGTGAACGTCCGGCGTCTTACATGTTTACCCGTGAATGGCCGTCCGTCTTGCCAGTTTCACGTCGAATGCACGCTCCATCCCAAACCCGAGTCATCTTACTGCTTTTACCACCATCGAGTAGTCGCCCACCGTTCCCTGTCTGATGTCCTTCTTGTCCATCGTCGGGCACGCCTATTCCAATCTGAAAAATGTATCAACCCAACGCAACCTTCGTCAAGCCAGGACCCAAGATACTCAATACCCTGCGGCGATTACACCACGTGCATAACAGTCGCGTCATGTGGGCAGTCGATTGCGAGTTTGGTACCATCAAGTCAGCGAATGCTATTCCGTACTCGATCTGCATCCGCGACATGAAGAGTGGCGAGATCATCCTCTACGCCAAAGTTGATTGGGGCAAGTCCCTCGACAGGCTATACGAAGTCATCCTCCAGCACTGCAACATGTATTTGGATGCCGACCAACTTCCGCCTTTCCTCACACGCAACCACTTCGCCAAATTCTACAAGTCAGACTACACCAACGGACTCAGCCCGCGGACATTCGGCCAGGCCATGAGAGAGAAGGGCTGGAATATCAAGACCTATTGCCTGCTCTCTGGGTATTGTAGCCTCGACGGCGCAATAGTCGGCAAGGCCCTCCGAGGCGACAATTGAATCCTCAGCCGCATTTTAACACATGTGCTCACAGACTTGGGCCCTGGTTGCTACCAACAGTTCAACATCGCCAGACTGATTAAAGCAAGTTCCAACCTGGAATCTGTTGGGCGTTATTTTGCATACAGATCACTGTTCAAAGACTTTAGTCTACAACTGCATTTTGCAGATGTGGAAACGCTTGCGATGTGTGGCATGTACACTGTCATATGAAGAAGACTGCAGAATGGCTTGGGTTGGTGCAGACGTAGACGGAGATGTGGCGATAGCAGGCATAGTTCACTTCACATCAGAGCCGTCGCAGCATGAATGTCTTAGAGATGGTTGTCGATGTGCTTGTTTAGCTGTTATGATACGTTCCCAAAAAATCATCACGTTGCCCAGATACCACCACGCTGCCCAGAGACCGCCCGCGTCTGCTCAACACGGCCCGAGACTATATGGTTTTCGCGCACGAGGCGCGGTCGATGCGCCGTAGAATGGTGGTGTCCAATAAAGTCTTCCTTACTGCCAGTCGGTGTGGACATGGCGAACAATGAAAAGAGCGAAGGAGGGTAGCATGAAGCCACGGACAAACAAGAATGCAAGAACAGCAAGATCATTTGATCGCCAGGACAGCGTGATTTGATGACGAGGAGTAAAGAAAGTAATGTGTTATTTGCACCGGGAAGGCAAGGTTAGTGGAGCCATGTGTTGTCGCGGCTCCATTCGTTGCCAGTTCCCAGGCCAGACGAAATCGATAGGCGCGCTTTTTCCTGACACGCCAGTTACAAGGGATGAGACGGCACGAGTGCGGCGCGGTCGTTCCTACCACTAATCTCACTCCACTTCAGTTGCCAGTGAGAGGCTGGCCACGCATTCAGCAGTATCACCTTCAGCACGCACTAGCCCGCCTTGTGTATCTCACCGCTTCAGTTTTGAACAGCCTCCGCTGCAATCATTTAGATCGGTTGTTATTGAGAGGCGCACAGTCGACAGCATCACCATCAACGCACACGAGCCCACCCTCACCACTTCCCTTCTGCACAGCCTCCACTTCTACCACTCTCTACTTTGGTTGTTACTTCCAATAACCCCGAGGTCACCACGCTCTCGCACGACTTCTGTCTCCACTTCGTTTGGCCAGCAGTTGACACTCTCGATCCGAGGGAATATGGAGAACACGGCAGGTGAGTGCATTCTGCTGCGACCATGATTGTCATGAGCTGACCTGTTCAGCAGAGAACAATCGTGCATGGCACGGAGACATGCTGAAGGTATTCAAACCAAAGTCGGCGTACCGCAACCGCACTGCCATTCGGACTGAGATCTGTATAGTACTGAAAGAATCTCAGTATACGTGGCCTGAGATACTCGACTGGTCGGTCGATCGCGTATAATATGAGCTGTCCTGGAGTTTGGCGGTCGGCGTCGCCGACGACCATGAACTGCAGCGGCGGATCGTTGAATGTGAAGATAGCATCATCGCCACCTACCGATCAAACTCCGCCCACACAACACATGCGAAGTCCGAGACAATATCATCCGTGCCGCAAGAGGAACCTCTTTCAAGTGGCCAAATCTTAGCGATTAGCATCCGGACACTGTCAAGCATACTCTAGCATCAAGAGTAGCCGACCGTCTGCTTGCGGTCCACTGGTCGACCACAACTTCGCATATTGGCGGACCTATGCCTTTGGGTAGTGGGTTTGGTACACCATTGCTCGGTGTAGCCATTGATCAGCATCCAGACACAGATGAACCTAGTCTGGCACCAAGCGTAGACGATCGCTTGCCTGTGGTCCATAGGTCGATGACGACCTCGCACGGTGGAGGACCTGTACCTTTGGGTAGTGGGGCTGACACACCATCGCTTGGTGGAGCGGCTACATTCTCCGAGGGTGGACTCGATAGGCCTTTGCTCAAAGGAGCGGGTACATTATCAGGCACTGGACCCAACACACCTTCGCCTCTGTCTGACAATACTCCTTTGCGCGGTGTCACTCTCATGCGTTCGCCCTCGCCGTCTATCGACGAAACCCGCTCGCATACGCCTACGAAGACACCTTCTGTAGATCCGACCGAAACCAATGGGAAGCGAGCTGCACCTGGCGAGTACAAAGGTCGTTCAGGCCAATCACCGCCAGCGAAGAATTAGAAGCCGAAGCCGAAGCCTGCCGGCAAAGCCAAAAGCGCTGAGGTGCGTGAGGCTATGGGTTCGTACATCACCCGTGGATTCGGTGGGATCATCCCACCTCGATCCTTTCAAAGCACGAAGTCCACGGTATCCGGCGTGTCCGATACCACACTCTCACTGGTTGGTGAGACCTCCCTTGGTGATGGAGCCTTCCTCGACGATGAAGCCCCGTACAACGACCGAGCATCCGATGACGATGCAGCCTCTTATGATGGTGGAGCCCCGTCAGAAGACGAAAACTCGATGGGTTACACCCGTAAACAACCGAAGCGCACGCGTCGCTGACCCGGTCAATACAAACTACGGATCCCGATTCGTCAGACAGCGAGATGTTACTGGATAATGCTGGAGACGATCCTGTTGACAAGGGCACAGAGTCTATCATACAGACCACGGGCGCCACGGCTACGATTGATGACGAAGATGACGATGACGCGACGGTGGTCGTGTTGGATACAGAGACGCAAGCACGCCAACATTGCGCTCTTCCATCTTGCCAAGTGTGACCCCACGAATCCTCGGTTCGCTGTTTTACAACGTTCGGTGGGTGAATCTTTTATATGCGGAGCTACTGCACAGTGGTACAACTGCGGTTCTGATTCGATATATGTAGTGATGTAAGCAGACTGATTGGACGCGAAGCAATTTTAGCTATGGCTGGATAGCTTCGCATATCAAATATTCACCCACCGTACGTTGTAACGGCCCATGTCCGATCCCTCTTCGAATCGGTGGGAGATCACAGACCAGCCTCGTTGCCTGTCATTCCAGGCTGTCCCACATCATGGCTCGAGAGTTCTTGTGCGCCAAAGGAACTCCACATCAGATGCTCGATTTATTTGACACCAGACGAGCCGACAAAAAGGTCAGAGTTACTGAAACGTACCTGCGTGTTCATACGACCAAGCGACTGCATGTCCTTTGTGTTCGGTCACCATTCCATCCGTTTGGATCTCAAGTCTGAACCAGCTATCTACCTGAACTCGTTCGAGAGACTGCATTTTAATACGTATGACAGAGGTGGAAGCATCCAGAGAATTAAGCTCGAACGCGACATCAGCGACTTCGTCTCTGGCCATTTCGCTGATGTAGGCTCTACTGTTCATAAGGCGATACACCTTCGCGATGCGAAACGCTGGGCAAAGGGAGAAGTTACAGAGCAGATGATGAATCATGTACTGGAACTGGCCGATCCTCAATCATCGGAACGGAAGACCTTATCAGAACTCCGTTGCTGCAACAACCGCCGCCGCTGCAAATTTGTCGAATTGGTGCGAGAGAAAGAAAACCAGAAGATCGAGTTCAAAGATCGCAGTCATTTTGCGTTTCGCTGCAAGTCAATCCGCCATGACGAGAGCAAGAACACCGGTCGCAGGTCAATCCTTTTCTGTGCGCATTGCAAAATCGCATACTTTCCCACCGCGTCATATCCATTCGGAATCAATCCCCAGTGCAGACAATTGTCTGGCAGTTTAGCCTCTTAGCCTGAGACGAATAAAACGGATGACCTCAAGCGCATTTGGGCAGAGCTTGGTCCGTCGTCGCAGATCAAAGTCTGGCAAAAGCTAGGGTAAGCTTCACTCAAATGGCAGCGACATGTCTGTTATGCTAATTATACGTAGCCGTTTCTCTTCCTGATGCAGAGAGATGGGCAAATGCCAATGGCATGAGTCGATTGATGATCCACATTGCAAAGCTCTTGGATCCCACCAGCGCAGAAAGGGCCACCATGAGTCTACCCTTGGAGTGCGATTGTGGTTACCATAAGATGATTCTCAGTGGGACCAAGGCAGAAGTTACCACTGCTCTACAACACAAATGCGCCGGTAATACTACAAGCAACGTATGGTCCACTTGCTACGAACACGCCAGGGTGTTTCACAGCGCTGCCGACTATAACGACCATCAGCAGCACATTCACAGCGGTCATGGACAGATATCGCTCCTGGACTGACACTAATCCCAGCGGTGCCTGCGCTGCAATCATTGTAAATGTCCCTAATCAGCCACGCCTCTGAGTAACGAGCTGACCGTTTCCAGTCGCATATTGTCTATCCGTCGTCATGGGTTATGTTGGTAGCTGCAGTGTGAATATATGAGGATGGCAGACATGGAGGGGGTATCATGGCAGCGTTTTAGTATAGGTCGAGTTGTGCATGGCTAAGGAGTCAGCATTTACAGTTGATGGTAGCTCGTATTTGCAATCAGTTTTCATGTTTACGTCCTTTTTACATTCGAGGAGGCTCATGTGATGAAGTAACATTGTTTAATTCCATCAACCAGCTCGTCGGATTCACGATGATTGGGAACAATCGTCTGGCCTCGGGATCTGAGTCTAAATCCCGGCCCTACCCAAACCGACCAAGAGAAGTGTAGTAGAGTGTCGTTGTATTATTGGTGTCTCTGCTCTCCTGCTAGACGCTCTTGGCGTTGACAGCTAAAGTTAGGTGAAGGTATGTCTAATCTCAACCTTGACACCTCGCCTTTTGCAACGCCGTCTGCCGTCTCGCACTCTATTGACATCTTGTGGCCTGCGCTAGTCTTCATATTACGTTCCGCATTTCTAGATCCATCGCGTCGCCGACCTGTATATATATATAGCGATGACTCCGCCGACAGCTGCCGCGTGCATGGGCGCTTCGGTACGACTCACTCTTAACATTTTTATTCTAATAGGAGACAGCAACCCTGATGAGCAACTCCCACCAGCATGTCCGTCCCATGCAGATAGACCACATTCAAGGAACTGGCAAATGTCTCGCGCGACAAGCGAGTATCTTAGATGATATACGAAGACAGGAACAGAAGATCTGTTGGCCATCTGAGGGATCGAACAATCTATCGTATTGTACAGGGATGTTTCAATAATGAGTTAAAAAAGCCTCCTTGGTACAAGTCTAGTATATTATCGATACATGCACACGTATCATGCCCGTCCAGCGACTAGCATAAACTCACTCCCGTCCAAACCAGCGAAGTCTAAACCTCCTTGACAGCATTCATTCTGACCGGCCGATTTGCGTAAGGCCCCTGATCTCTTATGCTCTCATATCCACTTCTACTGGTCCTTCGCTTTCCGCTCGCACTGCTCACTTCTTCGAATTGCTGCTCAAGCGGGCCCACCGCGAAAACGACTGCCCGGCACTCGACCACTGCATCAGTGGGCATGTTCTGGTACGAATGATTACCTGGTGTTCTTTCTTCGCTATGCCCAGACGTTCGCTTACCGCTCTCAGGGATCCCTACGCCTTCCACTGGCTTTGGCGATGCGCTACGTGATAGGTCTGGTGAGCCGAAGTCTTGCTGACGAGGAGTGTCATAAGGTGTATATGCTGTCTGTACCTGACTGAGCGGCGCAGATGGCGGCCCTGAGCTCGGGAACTTTAATATTAGACCAGCGGTGTCATTGTCGCCTGTGATGGTTGAGCCACCCAACGGAATGTCGCGTCGATGCTGGCGTCGCGTCGTGTAGTGCGATATGGCAAGGAGCAAGTTGTCCATGAGAAGGACTGCGACAAAACACAAGACCACAATCGGTATGATCCACTCACTCGCAGCAAATTTAAAGCCGCCTGTAGACTTGTCTCCACTGACGGCCGCAACGCCTACGATCATGACGCCAAAACCAACGATCAGCCGATTGATCATCTCGCCGAACTCATACTTGCTCTTATGCAGCTTGTTGAACCAGTACATGATCGAAAGTATCAATAGCATCGCGCCTGCGCCAACATAGAACTGCAAGACTGTGGTATTGAACACGTCGAAAACGCGTTCGAGACGCTCTATTGGATCAGTCGCTGGTGCGGAAACAGCATTGAGCTTTCCAACGGTATCGGCGTGCGATTGGAAGACAAACACCTGAGCGCTGTCGAACATGTACCGGACGAGATTGCCAGTCCGATAATTCCACTCGTCTGAGCGGAAGCCGTATGTCGCAGTGTAATTTTCGATGGCCGTGAAGTTGCTCTGCCATATGTACGCCAAATGCCAGTTCTTGCTGGTGAAGCGTGCATCGATGGCCCACATGCTCTGATTGAGATAGCGGAGAAGATCTTCGGTATCATAGAAGCTGTCTCCTGGATGGGAATAGTCGTTGGGAGCGAGACTCCATATCCACTGTAGGGCCTGAACGACGGAGTTCCAGACAATGAGCGAAGTGTTGCCCTCAACACAGAGTAGGACAGCCATGTGTAATGGGTAGTGAAGCAGACTCCATAGTTGTTGGCGAACAGATCCGAAGCGATCGTGAGAGAGTTGATCGAAGTATAGCATCCACAGTAGGTACTGGTAGCGCTAGTCAGCGGGAATGTTCCGACAGGTCGTTCAGATCTTCTCACCAGAATGATGACGGCTGCAACCACCGTGCCGATTTCTGTATGATTGTTCTTTGATTGTCCTTTTGTGATGCACGCCACACTTTTGACCATACCGATTATTCCTTCGCCAATGATGATGAGTGTCAGGAGTTGTAGTCGTTCGACCAGATGCGTGTACTTGAAGCTAACTATGCGCCATATGATAGCGATGAGGAAGATGAAGAGACCTTCACCTATGGCGATTACCACCCTGGGGTGAATGTCAGTAGTTGCTTCAAGGCCACATAATGTTTGGTGGGACATACCAAGTGATCTGCTCCTCCAAGCCAACCACACCGACCGGGAATATTGCGGCCGTGATACCATATCCCACAGCGGCAAGGATATGTACCAGCGTACTCAGCCCTAGAGGAACTAGCGTTTGTCGGAACATGCGACCTTGCCACATGACCAAAGCATACTGAACAGCAATTGCCGCCCGACTGATGGCCAGCGCGATCGCAAAGTTTTTATAGGACATGAAATCGTGGCCATTACTGTACTTGTCGAAGACAGGGCCAGCGAAAACAAAGCTCGTCAATGTACCGAATTGAATGGCTTTGTGCAAGCGATTCCAGACGCAGTCGATGCTGAAGCGGACATCGAACAGTGTGGTGCTAAGCCATGTAAACCAGATGAGGGTGAATAGCTTGAGGTAGTTGATCAGCGCTGGAGTGTGTTAGCAACCCGAGGGTACTTGATAAATTGGGGCGACGAACATTGTGCGTCGGTGTGTTGGTGCATGGCTGTGAAGTATGCTGATAATTATCAGTAACGTGTCTCCAAAGCAAAGATCTCAAGTGGTACCTAGATTTGCGATGAAGAACAAGTCATAAAACAGCTCGATCGTGCTAGCCTCGTGATGTCGCTTGTATATAATCACATTGCCTCGACTCGTCCTACCATTGCCGGCGAACGTGGTTGTTTCGGACGAGCCCCTCGTGCTAGCCTTCTCGAGGTCCGACAAACTGCTCGACAAGACCTGGCGGACATTGTCGTTGATGGGGTTTGCGAGTAGAGGAAGATAACGCTTCTTGTTTACCGTTGATCTGGTAGAGTCGACAGAGTTGCTGTGATGCAGATGTGGCGGCTCTTTTTGCGTAGAGCTTAGATATCTTGATAGGTCCATGATAAATTGTTGAGATTGCGCAGATGAAAGTGTGAAGACGCGGCGAGCTTGAGCTGCATACTTTCCTCATGAAATAGCCAAGGACGATATATACTGGCTCTGATGGCTCGAAATAGACACCATCAGCAAGGTGAGGTACGCCAAGTCAAGAGAGGATATAAGTACTACCGTCATGAAATCAAACAATCGCCAGTGAGAACGCGCCCCGAAACGAGACGAGAAAAGAAAGTTTCTAGAGCTGGGGTTAACATGCCTTCCAGGTCTGCGACTAGCACATAGATGTATCAAAAAACTTCAGGATGATTGGATCTTTTTAACTGACATTGCTGGACCGCAGCCAGTCGTGAGAGTGCAAGTGCCCAGCACGACTTGTCTAGATGCAAGAATAGGCGACATATGTCGCATATCGTAGCTTCATCAGTGGAAAACGAATGCTATTCTTGGCGTTAGCGTTCACAGCTTTGCGTGTGGTTGGTTGAAACGTTAATCTGTGGTCAGGCTTACATTGTAGCTTACAGTCGGGCGTTCTTCAGACTGGTTCTCATTTGTGTAACAATAAGGCGAGCTGCGGGGCGAAAGATAAACTGCACCTTATGTTGATCTTGCGAGATGACTTTCCCCTGATAACGAATTAGCCTTCACTGCCAAGGCCGTAGTCAGGCTTGGATTACACAAGCCGCCTTGGTTGCTCATGGCCTGCATCCCAAAATTAGGCCGGCCATGCAGAATTGCCACGTGTTTTCAAGCTAACAGACATGAGGATCAGCAAGTGTGGTATCGCGAGAAGCTTGCACGCTGACAAGGGCCAAGATTTTGTGGGACAGCAGTCTGGACAATAGTTCGATGCCTGCGTTCTCGATTTATCTTCGCGGTGTTTCAACGAACTCGCTGGCTTCCTCGTCTTCGTCTTCGTCGCTCTCGGACGAGAGCATGTCCTCATCATCGTCCTGCTCCTCGTAGTCATCATCAGCCTCATCATCTTCATCGTCCACACTCGGTGCAGCCACAGCCACAGGTTGTTGCCTCGCACGAAGCCTACGCTCCCTATCCGTCAAGACTTCTTCCACCTTCTTTACCTTGGCCCGCACGCGTCCCTGCCGCCCCTCACCATTGAAGTCCAGCGTCCACGTAAGCTCGAGGTCGGATTTTCTGGCACCGCCATTGTTGCTGACCCAGACGTGTGACTCCTGTAGTACGATCGTGGCTTCGAGTGTAAAGGTGCCCCAGCCAAGACGATTGACCTCAAACGGTGGGCGTCGAATAGTGACCTGTGATGGCCGGAACGTAGGGTGCTATGGTATTGTCAGCATTTGCCGGTATGGCGCAAAAGAGACCGCTCACCAAGTCGAGGCGCACTTCCTTGACAATGTCAGGGCGTGATGTGCGCACGAAGAAAGTCCAATCGTGTTCGTTCGCGTCTTCAGACTCCGAAATGAGCTTGTGCTTGTTGCCTATCAAGATCAAGAAGCCCTCAATGCCATTCTGGCCCACGCGCGAGCCTCTCTCGATCTCCTCCTCCACCCTCCTCTCTGTGTATGTGGTAGGGTATTTTGTCTCCAGCTGCTTAGCCAACTCAGTGTCTGGTGAAGCAGTCGTATGACTCCTGCACATTGGGCAATTTGCTTCGAGGTCGTACGTCGGATCGTAGTTGGGATCGAAGTTCGCAAGGTCGACATCCGCGCTCGAATGCTCGATCTCGGTGACCTTGTTGCTGGACGACGCCTCTGCCCATTGCGCCATACAGGACGCGCATAGGAGGTGGTTGCATTGCGTTTTCACAGGCGTGAACAGCAGCAATTGGCAGATCTGGTGAGTTAGACATTTTCACTCCTACGACCATGACTATCGCTTACGGGGCAAAGGTCGTCGTGTGCCACATTCTCGGGTCTTGATGCTGACGCTGGTACTGCTTCCGCCATGATATGCGTCGCTGAGCGTGCGATGAGAGGACTGAACTAGAGAGACTTCAGGTGACGAGAGCCGGAGGGAAACATGTAGCTTCCGCCCCACCAATCCGCAAAGTCATGATCTCTGTTGTTATTCTGAAAAATAAATATTGGCATTGGTGTTGGCTTTAGGCATCCATCGAGCGCTCGAACCACTGCGGGGAAGTAAGCACGTGACCACGCGTTTTTGGCGGTCGTGAAAACGCGTTGTACGAGCCTTCGACGGTACGCGTTTGGGTCATGACTTACCTTCAGTACAATGATATGGTCGCCTAGCTTCTAGGACTTCGTCATCACCAATGATGGTCCGGTTGGAGACCGAACGCGATGTAAAATTTCTGCTTCCACCCACTTGCGTAAGTCCTTCAAATCCGCTGGTAAAATTCCTGGGTGCAAGTCCCCTCGAGGTGCAGTGATTAATAGGATAAATTCTGGGTCATCACATAGCAGTGCAACTAGGTTAGCTCTTAGTTAAATAGGGAAGTAGACTGTAGAATGCATAAGTTAGTTGTAGACCTCTGTAATTTTAATATTCTTTAATAACTTCCTACTTACGTAAGCTAGAGCTTAGTAACTCTAGAATAATAATGCCTAACTATATAGATGCAGCATTGTGATTTAATTTTCAGAAAATTCTATTAGGGGGTCCTTGAGATAGCAGTGCCAAGAAAGGGCCTTTTTTGTTGTGAAAATCAGTGGCCGGCTCACTGGGTTGGCCGGCTCACTGGTGGAATACGTTAGTCTAAATACTAAAAGGAGAGTATAGGCTAGAGGCCTGTGCATAAGTAAGGGAGCTAGTACTATCTAGGGATAAGGGCACGTGATAAGGGTTCTAGTAACCAACACTCTTCGCAAAACTATCCTCGTAAGAGCTCCGCCACCAAGCTTTGAGCTACTTGCGCTAGACGATCAGCCCAAGGCTTAGCCATACTTTCCGGTCTACGCACGCAGTTCCAATCGCTCATGTTGGAATTGCCTCGTATCGATGAGGCAATGTTGCATCTTGCCAGGTCCAAAAGTAGCTGAAGATTCAAGGTTGCGCAGATTGAGCGATGTGTGTGGCCAAGTCAGGATCAGTAAGTCTCCGAAACCCAACTTCCCATGGATGATGCAGCTAGAGATTGCGCAATTCTCTGGACATCCGGTGTATTTTTAACTCTCCTTGCCGCTGGTGCCCGTTTCTTGTGGGGACGAGATATGCTACACATCTTCCAGCGCATGAGGATGAGCAGGCAACGTGGCGCGATCAAAGAACATGGTGACCCATGGTCCGATGAAAGCTTGTAGGATGACTGTGACCTTTGTGTGCTGTACTGCCAGCTACTCCAACGCTGCGATGCCTAGTATTGGGCACTATCCTAAAGGGCTGGCGCCGAGATAGCAACGGTGATGCGCGTCAAACAAGGGTGCAACCCACAATGAAGGAACGATGATCGACGCGTTAGACCGCGTTTGGAAATCCGATTGCAAGCGCTGAATTTCGGCGCCATCGTGTCAGCTAGAGTAACTGCCCTTGTGGCGCGATTGGCTCAGCATTCAATAAGGGCCGGTGTGGCTATGCGTTTCAGCGCGAACTTCGAGACGTCTCCACCCAACCTATTTGGCGACGTCGCGTCCACCTTCAACGCTCCTTCTGCCCACCCTCAACACCTGCAAAGCCCAGAACCGGCCGCAAACTCCGATTCACTATCACAACATGCGCGTACCGCAATTAAAAGCCTTGATAGGGTCCAAACAACAGGGAGGCGACGCCGAAGCGCAGGCGCTGACACCAAAGGGTCCCAAGCCCCGATCGACAATCCCAGACGACACCGAATACAGGCCTGTGAACTGGAAAAAGATCTTCCTATCGCCAAAATACATACCGTGGCATATAGTAGGCATCCTGACCATCGTGGCGACAGCCCTCATCACCATCAAACACGATGAAGTCGTTGCAGTAAGTCACATCTGGTCTTAGCACTCGATGCAATCGCTCAATAAGTTTTACAGAAATTACGACCATTCTCCGAAAAAGTTCGCGATCTGCCAGCAGGCTGGCTGATCCCTATTGCCATCCTCTTTGTTATCTCATTTCCTCCGCTTTTCGGTCACGAGGTCATCGCATTACTATGTGGTATTGTGTACGGCCTCTGGATAGGCTTTGCGATCGTAGCTGCTGGCACATTCACGGGCGAAAGTAGGTGGTTCATTTCACCCCTGATTCGCGCTGACTAACGAGGATCAGTCGGTACTTGGTTTGCCTTTAAACACCTGTTTCGACGCAAAGCAATTGAACTCGAACGCAAAAATCTCAACTACGGAGCCCTCGCACGTTTGACACGCGACGGCGGCTTCTGGATTGTGCTCGTCATTCGTTTGTCCGCGGTGCCATCGCATTTCTCAACCGCCGTCTTCTCGACATGCGACGTCAAATTCTGGCACTTCTTTGTGTCAACATTCCTTTCTCTTCCGAAACAGATCGTGCTTGTCTACCTAGGCGTACTCCTAATTCAACAAGACGAGAACAAGACTTCGGACAGCCACATCAAGACAATCATGTTCGTCATTGTGGGTCTCATCACGGTCGTCCTAGCAGTGTGGATCTACATCAAGATGAGGAAGATCAAGAAGATGTTGCTTGAAGAGCAGGAGCAGAGGAGGGTGAAGAGGGCAGAGGGCGTGGAGATGGTGCCGAATGTCAAGAGCGCGTTCGACAGGCGATATGAAGAAGAGCCGCTTGAGTGGACAATGCAGCCGCAGCAACCAACGAAGATAGTATGAATGTTCTGCATTGGTTTTGGCATAGGAGAGCGATCCATTTCTGTTAATGTGCTAATGATACAATGATCTTCAGACTTTTTGTACACTTTTGATTGGCGGTCTTTGAACGAGCTGTGGATGCTTACTCTACAGTCCACGGCCATCTTGGGTGTGATCGGACACAAGACACGATCCGAGAGACTACTCACATAAACTTCCAGTAAGCTGACAGAGCAGACTTTATCTGGCATCCAAGGACTTTGGCGCAAAAGCCTTTGGTATCACACGGAAGCCACCGTCTCGGAGCTGCTGCTGATCACGGGCCAAGCTTTGACTTCGGCTTCGGAGAATGGCACCGGACGCCTGAATGCTCTTGTTCATTGGCGCGTGTTGAGTGCTTCACTTCGAATGCAGAATGCGCCATACTTCGAAGACGACATGAAAGGCACACATAGCGCAGTCATGCACCCATGACTATGAGAGGTCCAATCTGTCTAATGGAAACGGGTTCTGGTCACAGACTATTCGCGACACTGGAACCATGCTGTATCATCAGCGGCTTCGCCATGGGTGGATCATCTCGATGTGCCATGCCCGAGCCCCACAATCAGCCGGCGCTTACCCCACACACCACGAAAGTTAAACTCTTCATCAGCACTTTCCAAAAGTATCACAACGACTTTCCAAATACAGCTCGACCTCACAGCCTTCAAAGTAGACTCTCCCGTGCTATACACCGTCAAGAAGTCGATGCGTTCCGGTCCCATACTGGCTGTGCATGTCAGCGCCACATGCACAAGCTCCGTTGCTTGACCACTCAAGCATTAGCGCATACGACGTCTTATCAAGACATCACCAACCAGATTAGGACAATACCTAGAACCCCTGGCTGACCGGTTAATCAAAATGTGCCTGTCGGCGAGTAGTCTACCATACAGCTCGTGGGCAGCGTAACACAACATGTTCAGCCTCGGAGCACGTAGTCGAAAAGAGCAAAGCGCCACTGATATGTACCACGTTGTCGGGTAGATATGTCAGATCCCAAGCATTTATAGAAAGTCTGGATTGAATGTGTGGTGACACGCTGACTGGCGATCCTTGCTGTGAGACGTGAGGCCTAGAATGCGCTTACTTGGAGGGTACTTTATCTAGGTCCCGAGTACTACTCCAGGTTTCCAGAAACACCTACATTTCTGCCAGATAACATTATGATTGAGAAGAAAACTACTAACGAAGCGGTCGTTGACGTGTCGTCTGGTGAGGTCGAGTCACAGGGCTATGATGAGCATGCTACAAAGAAGCTGCTCCGAAAGCTGGACTGGCATCTCATTCCGTTCATGTCGTTGATTTACCTGTAAGAACACACCTTTTACAAGCCCAGCAGTATGACAGAAATATGCTGACGTCCGTAACAGTCTTTGCTTCCTCGACCGCACGAACATCGGTATGTAGTCCTCCCCGCATGAAATCCATATGAAAAACGGGCACTAACTTCATACACCCACCAGGTAACGCCAGACTCGACCATCTCGAACAAGACCTCAAACTCCACGGCCTACAATACAACGACTGCCTCGCCGTTCTCTTCCCCTTCTACATCGCAGCCGAGATCCCATCGAACATGATGATGAAGCGCACGCGGCCTTCCATCTGGCTCACGTTCATCATGTTCTTTTGGTCACTGGCTATGATCTTACAGGGCTTCGTCAAGAACTACTCGGGCTTGATGGCAACGCGTGCTTTCTTGGGAGTGTTTGAAGGGGGCCTGTTCCCCGGAGTCAATTACTACATCAGTCAGTGGTATGTTAGGGACGAATGTGGCTTCCGCATGGCTTTGTTTTTCAGTGCTGCTACACTCGCTGGAGCTTTTGGTGGTATACTGGCAAGAGGCATCGCGGAGATGAGTGGCGTCGGGGGTAAGGCCGCATGGGCGTGGATCTTCATTCTCGAAGGACTCGCGAGTATACTCGTCTCTATGATCGCCTACTGGTGCATCTACGACAATTACCAAACGTACGTCTCTGACTAAATCTCCAATCCATTCGTGCACTAACAATTCCTAGCGCCCGCTTCCTCACCCCAAAAGAAAAGGTCGAAGTCGAGCGCCGCCTCCAAGCAGACCAAGGCCACTTGTCGAACGACTTCAACATGAAGTACGTCTGGCAAGCCCTTAAAGACTGGAAGATATACATCTTCATGCTTATTTGCATGGCCGGCTTCTGCCCCATCTATTCCTTCGCCCTCTTCCTCCCAACCATCATCAAAAACATGGTAAGACCCACACGTACCAACGCCCTATGAGATGAAATACTAACCTAGTATCTCCATCTCCATAGGGCTACACCGCAAACGACGCCCAACTAATGTCCGTCCCCCCCTACGTCTGCGCCTGCATCTTCACCATCGCCGCCAGCTACTACGCCGACAAACTCCGCAAGCGCGGCATATTCATGATGGCCTTCCAGCTCATCGGCATCGCAGGCTTCTCCATGCTCGTCGCAACCAAGAAACCCAGCGTACAATACGCAGGCACCATACTCGCCGCCATCGGCATATACCCCCAGATACCGCTGGGCATGGCGTGGAACAGCGGCAATATCGGGGGCAGTTTGAAGCGCGGTACGGGCATTGCGATGCAAGTTATGGGTGGGAATTGTGGGGGCATTATTGCGTCGTATGTGTATATTTCTCGGGACGGGCCGCGGTTCATCATCGGCCACAGTATTTTGATCGGTTTCGTGAGGTATGTGATGACGGGTTAGTCGTATTTTATCGACGGCTGACATCCCCGCAGCATGGCCTTCTTTCTCACGCTGTTCATGACGATGTGGTTTAAATGGGAAAACGCACGTCGCGACAAAATTGCACTTGAGACGGGCAGCCAGGAATTGACGGAAGAGCAGAAATTGCTGGAGAGGGAACTCGCGGACTACGTGCCATGGTTCAGGTATACTATTTGAGCGCAGGTTGAGCGTTCAAAACGTTTCAATGATTGCGGGCCATGGAGACTGATCATGACATGCTCATACACAAGGCCAAGCCAGCGGTTTCGCCTCAGCCTTGCTGCAGGACACACTCTACGAATACATGAGCTTTCACGTCGCGCTCTCAGTGACGCGCGTCAGAAACGTGGTTCTAGTCATTATCCTTCAAGTCTCGCCTTACTCGTACATTTCAGCCACAATATCATTTTGCTCATGCGCAATCCCTTGGCGACATGGACAGTCATAATTCCTACGTGTATCAGCCCAAGCACGAGTATACAACTGACCTCGGTTCAGGCTAGCAACGTGTTTCGACGGCATGCGGACGAATACCAACACGTCGGAATATGTGGCATCGATTCATACTTCTGATGGAACCAATAGTCGTCTGCACTGTAGCCAACACAACTCGAGCAGATGGGAATGAATATACAAAGCAGAAGGATAACGAGGGCGACCACTGGAAGCTACATGCAATAAGGAACAGCCTGAGAAAAACCACATGTCCCAGGAATGCAAGCACAAGCAATCTCTCATCACAGTACACACATCACCACAGCACCTTCTCAATCCTCACTCACTAGCACTCCCCAAAACTCCAAAAATACACACACTCAACATCCATCTAAACTCATACTCACATCCATATCAATTGCTCATTAACCCATCCCCCATCAATCCATAACATCATTACAATGAAAGTAGCGAAGTAAACCAACCAAAACTCTTGCAGTCTAATGCTTCCGTGTCCCTCAACGCAAACTATGCCGGGGGTATAATGCCTCATTCACTCAATCTTCACCCTTGTTTTCCACCACCACCACGAAATATACAAAAAAACGCTCTTTCGCTCATATGCTCATTCATTCTCATGCCAAGTCTCCGCGTTCGGCCGTTCAGTTCTTCCCCTTCTTATTCTTCTTCTTCTTGTTCTTCGAAGACGTAGGCGTGGAGGGCGCGTCTTCCTCGGTAGGCGAAGGCTGCGCATCTTCAGCCGCTGCGTCTGTATCCGCTTCGACGGGCTTGGTCTCTTCAGCTACAGCGACAGGCTCAACAGCCTTGGGAGCCTCCTCCGTGACGGGTTCAGCTGCCTTAGGAGTCTCCTCGACGACAGCAACTGGAGCTCGAGCCACGCTCTTCGCCTCTTCAACGTCCTTTTTCGACGCATCGATATCAGCCGTCAACGCATCCAACTTCTCTTTGAGGGCCGCAGCGTCAGATACAGCCTTCTCGGACTTTGTCTCCGCCTCAGCCAGAGTCTTCTTCGCGACAGCGAGTTCGTCAGACAACTTGAGGTTCGACATCTCAAGTTGTTTCTGAGCATCGGACGCACTGGAAGCTTCAGCGAGCTTAGCCTCGAGTTCGGAGATCTTGGTGCTGAGCTCGGATTTCTCGGACGTAGTCTTCTCGGATGAGGCCTTGAGGTCTGCGATTTCGCTTTTAAGGGATGATGCTTCGTCGGCAGACTTCCGAGATTCTGAAAGCTTGGCTTGTGCGTCTGCGTCAGATTTCTTCGCGGTTTCAAGATCGGCGGTGACCTTCTCAAGCTTGGCCTCCAGGTCGGCGACCTTGCCACCGTCTTCCTTCGCAGCCGCGAGGTCCTTCTCTGCGGTTTCCTTCGCGGCCTTGAGGTCGTTGTGGTCAGCAGTAGCTTTGTCGAGCTTGGCTTGAAGATCGGCGACCTTGCCACCGTCTTCTTTCGCAGCCGCGAGGTCCTTCTCTGCGGTCTCCTTTGCAGTCTTCAGTTCCGCCTGCTCAGCAGTCGCCTTCTCAAGTTTGCTCTCAAGATCAGTCACCTTGCCAGCATCCTCCTTCGCAGCCGCGAGGTCCTTCTCAGCACTCTCCTTCGCAGCCTTAAGCTCATTTTGCTCAGCAGTCGCCTTCTCAACTTTGCTCTCAAGATCAGCAACCTTGTCAGCATCCTTCTTTGCAGCAGCGAGTTCTTTCTCCGCAGTGTCCTTGGCAGTCTCAGCAGTCGCAAGCTGCTCTTTGACGGCATCGTGCTCGCTCGACTTAGCAGCCAGATCCTTCTCCAGCGCCGCGATCTTCGAGTCAGCCTTGCTGCTCGATGACTTGGCAACGACAAGGGCCTCAGTATGCTCGGAGTCCTTGGCTTCCAGCTTGCTGTTGGCCTCCTTGAGTGATGCCTCGAGGTCAGTGACCTTTGCGGCGTTGGCCTTTGCGTCGGCAAGCTCTTTCTCGAGATCGGCAACCTTGCTGGCCTCAGCCTTCGCGTCAGCGACCTCCTTCTCGGCTGTTGCCGCCTTGCTCTCTGAGTCCTTTAGTGACGCCTCCAATGAGGCAATCTTCGCCTGCAACTCATCCGAGTTACCCTTCGCCGCCTCGCTGGACTTGGCAACCTCCGCGAGCTTTGAGTCCTTTGCCTTAAGCGACGACTCTAGCTCCGTGATCTTAGCCTGCAGAGTGTCGGTCTCGCCCTTCGCAGACTCAGTAGCCTTAGTAGACTCTGACTTCGCGGCAGTGGCTTCCTTCTGCGCCGCCTCCGCATCAGCTTTAGCGGCCTCGAGAGACTTCTCAAGCTCAGCAATCTTAGCCTGGAGGCCATCGGCGTCACCCTTGACAGACTCAACAGCCTTGCTTGACTCCTCCTTGGCGTCGGTAGCCTCTTTCTGCGCAGCAGCAAGCGAGTTCTCAAGCTTAGCGACGGTCTTGCGAAGACCTTCCGTCTCCTCCTTCGCGGAGCCAGTGGCATTCTCAGCACTCTCCTTCGCGGCAGCTAGGTTCTTCTCCAGCTCAGCAACCTTAGCAGATGACGATTCAGTCGCAGATGAAGCCTCGCTCTTGGCTGCGTCGATCTCTGCATCCTTAGCGGCAAGGTTGTCCTTCGCCTCCTTCAGCGAGGCCTCGAGCTCCGCGACCTTAGCAGTAGACTCTTCGGAGACCTTGCTGGTGTCCGCCTTCGCGGCTTCAAGTTCCTTCTCCTTTGCAGCGAGAGCATTCTCGAGTTCGGTAATTTTAGCGTTAGCTGAATCAATCTTAGCTTTTGCCTCGTCGACAGCCTTTGAAACGCCCTCTTTCTCGCTATTAAGCTCTGCGCTCTTAGCTTCGAGATCGGCTTGTGCATTCTTGAGCTGTTCCTGGGCATCCGCAAGCTGCGTCTGGAGCTCCGTGACTTTGCCTGAGGCGTCCTGCGAACCGGAAGACAGCTCGGTGATTTGGCTACGAAGACCCTCGGCCTCGTCGTTGTGAGACTTCTTGAGCTGGTCGATGACGGCAGTGTGCGAAGACTCAAGCTCGCTGAGCTTAGTTCCGCGAGCCTCATGTTCCTCAGACAACTTGCTGTGCTCTTGTGTCTTAGCGGCAAGCTCGTCTTCGTGCTTCGTCTGGAGATCCTCAAGCTGAGACTTGATGGAAGCGACTTCAGCAGTGAGCTCTTCGATCTTCTTGTCAGACACGTCCTTCTCGGACATCAAAACAGCGATCTTATCGTCCTTTGCGCCGAGGTCAGCACTGTTGCCTGTCTTGAGGGTGTCGAGCTCAGCATTGACGGCAGAAAGCTGCTCCTCCGTCTTTGCGTTGTTGGCCGTGAGTTTCTCAAGGTCGGTCTTTGCGGCGACAAGCTGCTCCTCGATGGTCTTCTTATCGGACGAGAGCTTCTCAAGATCAGCCTTGGCAGCCGACAGGTCCTCCTGCGCGCGGTTCGCGTCCGACTTGATGCTCTCCAGCTCAATCTTCGCCTGCGCAAGCGCCTCCTCAGAGCTCGCCTTGCCCTCTGAGAGCTCCTGGACCCTAGCCTCGACATGGGCCGACGACGAACCCTGGCTCTCCTCAAGGCTGGAAATCTTGCTCTGAAGTGTCTCAATCTCTGCCTTCAGCGCATCGACCTCAGACTGCAGCTCCGCGACACGACCCTCGTACTCCTCCTTGACGGCGCTGCGTTCGCTAGCCTTGGCCTCGCGGACCTGCTGAACCACAACGGCAACCATGTGCTCCTCCAAGTCCTTCTTGTCCTGCTGCAGCGTCGCCTCGCGGTCCTCGAAGCTCATCTCGCGCGCCTTGTGGTCCTCCTCAAGCGACTTGACATGCTCGTCCTGTGCGGTAGCGACGGTCTGAGCCTCAGACAGCTGCCTCTCGGTGTGGTCTAGCTTGCGCTTCAGCTTCGCAATCTGCGTCTCCAGGGTGTCGTCGGCGGACGGGGAGGGAGGCGCGGATTTGGGGTCTACGTAGCGCCGCGTTAGTAAGGCAGAGGCTGGTATATACTGCGGTGCTACGTGGAAGGACTGAGGTGACGCTGTGTAATCGTTATTGGGTAGGAGATGGGGCAGGAAAGCACAAGACGTACCGACGCGGTCTTTTCCGTCGGGCATCTGGGCGTCGCGGGGCGTCTCGGGCGGTGTGTCGATGCCATTCTCGCGTGGCTGCTCGGCTTTGCTGGGTGCAGTCGTGTCGGTGGTTGTGACGGGCGCGGTGGGCTCTGCTGGTAGTGGCTCTGGATGACCGGCTGCACCGCCAAAGAAATAGTTGTATGCGCGCTTCATGCTGCTCGTTCTCTTGGGCAGACCGGGGCGTTGTGAGTTTGTCGACTTTCGTCCTCGTCGCTCTTGCTGTTCGGCTGCTGACTCGCCTGCAAGTACCGTCACTGGTACGAGATTCTCGTTGTTTTGTCCTCTGTGCGTGGAAGGAGGTCTTGGTCTGGTGAGCCTGCGACCAAACTTCTGTGATCCGGACTGGATGTCCGCGAGGATCTGCTTCTGCTCTTTTGAAGAGACACTGGGAAGAGTGTTAGTGGGAGCTCAGACAGGTACGTCGTGATGTAAAGCTCAGATTGCTATGGTGACCAATGGGCACGATAACAAAAGCTTGAGCACCCAATAGAAAACATGCAGCAAACAAACACCCCAGCAAAGAAAAAGAATCTCACCCGTGCCCTCACTCACAGTATTCGTAAATCCTTACAAGCGTTGATGTCGAGCGCAAGTAAAAGTGCAGCGATCGCAAGAGCAAGAGCAAGAAAAGAGAGAAAAAAAGAAAAAGCGGAAAGGCACTCACTCATAGCTCTGCTTGCGCCCAAAACTAGGCATGATTCAGACAGCGGCAAACAAGCCAACACACACCTCTCTTCTCGAGTGCCCACTAGCGAATGAAGAAATTTCCCGTCCCAGTACGGTACCGCACGTTATCTGAGCACACACACACGAGGAAAGCGGTCAATCTTTATGTACAGGCACAACTTGGCGCTTGTCCAATTGGCGCGCTGCACGTCAGTCAGTCGCGTGTGGGTAGCGGAAGGTAGAACGAGGCAAAAAAGAGTTGGGAAGGTAGGATGGAGGGATGTATGTATGTTAATTGATGATGGGGTGGGATCTAGTTTGTGTTTTCTGTTTTGCTTTCATGCGACGCTCGTGTGTCGTGTCGTGCCAGCGTGCACAACATATTGCAGGGCTGGCATATTTCTTGGAGGAAGCATGGGATGAGACGGGTACAGCTTGAGCACGGATCTGAGGTACGACTACGCGCTGTGGCGGGTAGCTTGAAGTAGCGCACCTCGGCATAATATCGAGTATCAGCGAGGTGTTATCATTACTCTCATATCAATTGCTCTCCAGAACCTTGGATGTTCTTCAAGACAAGCGTTCGAGTGGGCAGGCATTACCTTCCTTGAGAACAAGGTCCAACACGCGAGACACGTCGCGCGCGAAAAGACTTTGATGGATGACAGATGCCGAACCAAAGTCATGCAGGGCCCATTGATGCGTTGTCGAACGGACCCACATGAGCGACCGACCGACCGCGGCGACTGGAAAAAGATTCAAGGTTGAACACGTCAAGCTACCAGCCAGTTATTCTTCAATTCCCATACTCCAAATCCAGTACACAATTATTGTATCCTCCAAAGCTTGTGATTCTCAAAACCAATGACTGATTCTCCTTCGCAACAGTAAAATCAATATCCTCACCGCCATGCACCCCAGAGCCCACCGCCCACCGCCCACTCGCCCCATCACAACGAAAAAAGGTAAGCCCATCCCTGCATGCATAACCGCACCCGTTAGCGGGCCCACTGCGAACGTACCAGGGTCACCGCCATCTCATGTCGGTCAGATCGAGCATGGTCACGATGTGTAGACGGAGATTTTTGACATGGTTACGGTGTTGGAGAGATCGCTTTTCGGTATTATTGTGAGAAGCCGCAGATGAAGTTTGTGAAGCAAGAATTATACTTGGACAATTTGATAATTGATCTGAGATGTGAACGCATGCAGGTACGGCAATGTACGCCATCCCGCAATGTTGAGGCAGGCATATCCTAGAGTCTGTCTCGCACAGGAGCATCATGAAGACCATGGATGTAAACTTGAAAGTAATAACAATATTCTCCTTCTACGCCCATCAAAATACCCGCTCCCTAACCCACAAACCAATCCCAAACGCCATACTAATGCTCAATCCCTCAAGCCAGAGGTCTAACGTTGGTATGCATCGCATCTGATCCCCTTCCAAACCAACGCCAAAACACCACGATCGCCCATCACCTCCACCATCAACATTCATCGCCGTCGGCGAACAGTGACCGGCCTCATGCGAATGAGAATCAACTCAGGCGGCCTCGCCTCAAAAGAACCCGAAAGTGACCTTCGATGCCGCATGTGTCTCGCTCGATCCCTCCCCCTACGCAGCCCTATCATATACACGAAAAGAATTAGCCTAGATCTCGCGACACACTTCAAGAGTACCATCATTGCGGAGGACCCCACAGACCCCTGCGTATCCGATCGCTAATGCCGCCGTTGCCGGCGTTCGCGTCGTCTGATGTGCTGGGTTGTGTAGCAGCAGGGTCATTCTGGTCAAATGCGCCGGGCATTCGTCGGTAGCCGGATGGCTGACTTTGCTGTGTAGCTGTTGAAGGGTCGTTCGAAGCACTGCCTTCTTGCTGCTTGGTGATACCCTTGCGGCAGTGCGGGCACGTGTCGTGCTCGAGCAACCACGCACTAACACACTGGTGGTGGAACCAGTGCTTGCATGGTAGCACAGTGACTTCCTCGCCGATGTTGACTTCGTCCATGCAGATGCTGCACTCGGCCTTGTGTTCCGTGCCGAGCATGTCTTCGTCGACCTTCTTTCGCGATAGGCTGTCGATGTCGTTTTGGGTTGCGGGTCCGGGCGCGTTGGATGTGGCGGTCTGCTCCATAAGCTGGGAGATGATGCGGTCGAGACCTTCCTGCGAGCTCACGAAGTCGCCCATGGATGTGTTGGGAGGGACCATGCCGATGGAGCGGAAGAGGTCGAAGAGGGGGTTCGAGGGCATGTCGTGATCATGATCGTGGACGTGGGGTGGGCCGCCACCGACGTGGACTTCGACGCGGGGACCGTGGTGGTGGTGATGACCTGGTTGGCCGGTCATGCCACCAGGAAGAGCGCCAAATGTTGCCATTAGGCCGGCCATGACGCTGAAGCAAATGTTAGAATGTATGCAGCAGCCCAGTGCTCGGAACACCTACTTCGTCATGTCATCGTGGTTTGGATTCATCTGAGCTCCGCTAGTGTACGTGAACCGCTGTACTCGAGGCTGCCCATCTGGTCCTTGATTCCGGGCCTCCTGAAATGCGCTCTGGTTCGGATTCTGATTTGACCCAGCAAACAGTCCCTCGCCCTGTCCTTGTGGTTGTTGTGCCTGCTGCTGTGCACCCCTCGTGACGCTGTTCAGCAGCGACATGAATCCACCTATGGGTCCTGCCGCCAATCCGCCACCTCCAGCACGGAACTCTTGCGGTGACATTGACCGTGTTATGGTTGCATTGACGCGGTATTGGCCGGGCGCTGTCTGTGTAAAGTGGACGTTGCTGATGTCTTCCTCGTCGGGGTCGTCGTTTGCCCATGGATTGTGGCGGGGATCTAGGTGTGTGTGTGCGTCCTCGAGGTCGGGCATGGAGTCGTTGTCGTCGTCGCCCTCGTCGGCAAACATGACGCTGTCTCGTGGGTCATTGCCTTCTTCGATCTGGAGGTGTTAGTTGCTGGATGACTTGGCAATTCGCACTCTGGACTTACGACTTCCGTGAAATCAGACCCGCACTCAGGACACGTCAAGCCGTGCTGGTCCCTATACCATTCATCCGCGCACTCGTGGCAAAACATCATGTCGCGGCGGGCCGGCGTTTGTGTCTGCGCCTGTGTAGGCTGGTTGTTTGGCTGGTCCATGGCTGTGGAGGAGTATGTAGTCAGAAGAGAGATTGTCGTATGTAGGGTCTAGGTTGTATGGTGGTGGCGGGAGTTTGAGAGATCGTCAGAGCCCGTCGCGTGGTTGCCGTTGTAAGGACTTTGTCATACAAGGAGGATGACGCCCGACAAAGGCGTTGTGGCTGACGGTAGCTGTGGTGTGCAGAACACGACTGGCACAAGTATGAGGTAAAAAAGTATTATCGCTGAAGCGCGAATGTCTTTCAAACCGAGGCCGGCGGCGAAGTTGCACACCTCGCTGAAGCTTGCTCCCGGAAATGCAGCGGTGACGTTATGCGGGCGGATCGTGTGGCACGAGTCAGGGTCCAGCTTCAATGTACGGTAGTCCCGCGTTTTGTAGGACGTTAGACTACTGATGCAGTCGCCGCTCAATATGTGAAAAGCGTAGAATAAGGTTCGAAAAGGGAAAGTGATTGGTGGCGGTCTTATGGCGAGAAACATTCGATTGTCTGCGTCTGACTCCGATCGTTCGTTCGACCAGTTGTCTTCCGCTTTCTCTTGACTTCTATTTGCTTCTTTGTGCATCTTCAAACACATCGCAGTACCATCAAAATGCTGCGTCTGATGTGGCACATTCTACCGGTAAATCATGAGCAGTCGGACGCACTTAGCATAGTCACAGCAGTTTGGACGCGCCATATTTACAATCTCGAAGGGGTGAACTTTCATGGTACATGAGAAAATCGCTCAGATGATGTCCATTTTGGTCCAAAGGTATTCGTCCATTAACGCCAATACATCTCATCGTGAAACC
>Ga0265797_10001156_pt1 | contig 47155 bp, 43 predicted proteins | sample P2T30metagenome_FD_192433 | JGI IMG/M metagenome (GOLD analysis project Ga0265797, IMG submission 192433) | Plant litter microbial communities from East Loma Ridge, Irvine, California - P2 T30 | ecosystem: Environmental > Terrestrial > Plant litter > Unclassified | place: USA: California...
CTCGGGAGGGGGGGGGGGGCGGGGGGGCCCGCCCCCCCCCCCCCCCCCCAGGGAGACGTTGGAGTGGCCGGTTGTTGGGGAGGTGGTGTAGGGGGAGAGGTGGTGGGTGCTGGTGCTGGTGCTGTGGCGGGCTGTCGATGACGGGAGGGGTGTTATGAGGTCTGTTGTTTCGTCGGGGTGGGGAGTTTTGCCCGGGGTGTTGGAGGAGCGGTTGGCGGGCATGGTGGCGTGGGTATTGGTTTGTACGATTTCGTTTCCGAAGTTCTTGGTTTCGAGAGCCGTGTTTGTCTCAATGGGACTCGCGACCTGATTTTCGTTTTGAGGGAAGAGGTGAGCGGTTGCCCAAGGTCGGTGTTGGTATCGGTGCTGGTGTTGCTCAGGATTCTCGTTGTAGCGGGAGCTGGTCGATTGACGAGCGGTGGTGCTGGGGTTCTTCTTTAGAGTGTTGGGAGGTGGCGCCCCTAACGGTTTTCTTCGTAGCCACAGGGACATCTGATTGTCGGCGGTCCGTTGCTGGTGTTATTTTTTGCATCCTTGGCTCGTATATTGGTGGTGGTGCTCGAGTCCGTGATCTTCATGTGAGGATTGAACGAACGAGAGCTGGCATGAGTGTTGGCTATATGCTGTCCGGCGGCGTGATCTAAGCATCACGAGGAATCTTGAGAAACCGTGTACCGTGGACAATGATCTTGTGATCACGGTGCACTGAAGTGGACAATAGCTGATTTCGATACGGACCCTCGGCAATTGCCGTGAAACACAAGCGTAGCATGAGAGACCAGGCATCAACGCTCGTGCTTCAGCATTCTGCCTGTTTATGGGAAGACAACCAACTAGCAATCATTCAGTGACGATTGATGATCACGGATGTTCGCATGTACTTATCGTGATAGGTGATCGCGAGTCCACACTTTATCTTTCCTCGCAGCAACATGGAGTGAGTGACACTAGGAGTTACGACAAACGATCCATAATTACCAACACATATATACATACTCCTAACATCCACAACGAACAAGCTAGAAGCGAGAGAAGGGAAGCCTGTAAAAGAAGTCAGCCCACAAATCCCAACGCAACAACAATCCCAAGAAGAGGAAGAAGAACGAGAAGAAAAAGAGACATACCACTTCCCCCTCAGCGTAATCTTAACCCACTCGCCCTTCTCATCCGTCTCCTTCTCCACCTTGGTACTGAAACTAATCGCACTCATAATCCCATCCCCAAACTTCTCATTAATCACACTCTTGTACGCATACCCATAGTTCTGCACAATCTCATACAGCCGGTAGACCAGCGGCTCGCGCGGCGGCATTTCCAGCGAGCGCCCGCGGTCCGGGAAGTTCATCAGCTCCGTCGCGCGGAGCTCCGCTTCGGGGATGTCGAGGACCTGGGCCAGCTTCACGAGGTCTTGCTCCGAGGCGGGAGTGTGGCCGTAGAACATGGCGGCCGTTGAGACTTCTTCGCGGCCGAGGGCTTGGGCGATGGTTTCGAAGGAGAGGTTCTTGGCTTTTTTGGCGGCGAAGAGGATGCTGCAGTGGGAGGCGAGGTTGGGGGCGGCGGTTTGCTGGGTGGAGGGATTGGGGTCAGATTTTGGGGTGTTGTCCTTTTATCTTTGTGTTTTTTTGATCCTCGTTTTGGGAGGGCTTTTGAGCACTTACGTCGAGTGTTGCGATCGGCTGACCGCTGGAGGTTCCCTGTGCTGCCATTCTTGCTGGTGTTGAGGCGAAAGTTTTCTTTTGCAGTTGCTGGCTCAAGAATGTTGTGGTAGGTCTGACAGCAGCTCTGGATGCAATCAAAGGAGCAGAGCGAGACGCGATGCGCAGGGAGGAGGTGAGAGAGGAGGCCATTGTTGTGGACGGTACTTATGGATGATGCTGTGTAGTGCAACAGTGGTGCGCAGATAGAGATAAGCAGCTTGGTAACTTGGACGAAAGAGGAGATGCGAAGGCTTAGAAGCTTGTCGAGGTTGCAGGAGTAGTAGTATCCTAAGCGGTTGGGGTCTTGGAGATATCACGGCTGGACGGGACAGGATGACATGTCGTGTTCGACGATTGGAACGATTGGACATGTGGGGACTTGGACGAGCTCGAAGCTCTGTGAAGTTCCCTCGGCTTTGATGTCGATCGTTTCGTCATAGCAACACCGACTCCGCATCACTTGTGTAATTGTGTTGGAGATAAGATAAGGTGATGCCGCCGAGGAGATGGACGAGATGCAGTCTTGTCGTGCTACACATAACTCCCAAAGTTCTTGATAGTGGGGTATAGTCCAGCCGTCCATTGATTCCGGCTAAGGGGCCGTCTGTTGCAGACATGAAAACGAGTGCTGTATTTTGGTGGTCTTGCCTATGAAAGCAACGAATCATCAAGACTTGCAACAAGTGATCCTTGTTGTTGATGCAAGTTGCCCACCACGGCCGGGGTACCAGAGGTATGAACATTGAAACGCATCGCTCGAACGCCTGCATTCGAAGTAACGTGCTCGGACATCAAACGAGATTCCAAGAAGTCGCCCAGGAGATGTAGGTGTAAAGAGACGCCGAAGAGAGCTCCGACGGCTAAACGCCCGAGCAGTAGTCTCGCAGCAGTAGTATGCATGGCAGCATGAACATCCAAGAGATCTATCTCTTGGGACGACATTAGCCGCCTCGCGACTCCATTCAGGTAGTACCTTGGCCTTGACAAAATCGTACTTACACCTGTCACTTTCAGGATGCCGTTGGTTCTTGTCACAACTTCCTGCAGCTACACACACCTCACAATCAATCACGATGGTCGAAGTTACTGATTCCAGCCCATCGGCAAACAACAGCGAGCAAATATTTACCTTCAACGATGCTGTACAGGCAAGCGAAGATCGACGGTCGAAAGATGAAGCAGTCTCCAAGCTGCTGTCCAGCCTGAGCCAGAAAGAAAAACTCTCGCTACTAGACGGTGACGAGCCCTTCTGGAAAGGCATGGGCGGCATCATCTGCGACCGCTACAACAGAGTACCCTTCGTAATGGGCGCGATCCCACGCCTCGGCATCCCCGGTGTCCGCTTCACTGACGGCCCGCGTGGCATCGTGATGGGAGCGTCGACCTGCTTCCCGGTGTCGATGTCTCGCGGGGCTACATGGGACATCAAACTCGAGCAGAAAATCGGACATGCAATTGGACTGGAAGGCAGAGCTCAGGGCGCAAACTATTTTGCCGGCGTTTGCATCAATTTACCGCGGCACCCGGCTTGGGGACGGATTCAAGAGACGTACAGTGAAGACCCGCTTCTGCTGGGGGAATTCGGGTTGGCGCTGCATAAAGGCGTCCATCCGCATCTTATGACTTGCGTGAAGCACTACGCCTTGAACTCCATGGAGATCGCTCGGTTCAGAGTGGATGTTGACGTCGATGAAGCTGCTCTGCACGAGGTCTACCTCCCGCACTTCAAGAAGCTCGTTGAGGGGGGCGTGTCTTCCGTCATGTCGTCGTACAACTCAGTTCGAGGCGAATTTGCTGGTCAGAATCGCGAACTTCTGACAGACATCCTGCGTGGACAGTGGGGATTTGACGGCTTCGTCCTGTCAGACTTCATCTTCGGGCTGAGAAACGCGGCGCTGTCGGTGAAGAATGGGCTTGATATCGAAGCACCGTTTGCTCAGCAACGCGATATGCATTTGGAGAAAGCGATTGAGGCTGGAGAGCTCGAATGGTCACACGTGGACACTGCTTGTTCTCGCATCCTTCGCAAACAGATTGAGCACGTGATGGCTACCGGGACTTCTATTCCGGACGAGTCAGTTGTGTTCTGCGACGCACACAGGGAACTGGCTCGGGAAGCTGCCGCGAAAGGCATGGTCCTATTGAAGAACGAGCCAATCGGGGGACTGCCCCTTCTCCCGCTCGATCAGAACAAAACAAAGAAGATTGCGATTGTAGGTCGCTTGGCCAATGCTAAGAATACTGGAGATCGAGGGTCTTCTGCAGTATTTGCGCCGAACGTTGTCACTGCCTACCAAGGTATTAGAGAAGCTCTACCGCAAGCAGAGATCCACCTTGAAGATACCGACTCTGCTGAGAAGGCTGGGCAGGTGGCCAAAGAGGTCGACTTGGTCATTTGCATTGTAGGCTATGACGCAGGCGATGAAGGCGAATATGTTGTTCCCTCGTTCGAGACTGATCCTGTTTTACTTGATCTGTTCCCGCCTACCGCCAGCGACGAAGACCGCAAAGTTGAAGCACTGCTTCATGCGCCCGCGACAGACAGCAGAGAATCGGCGGAGAGTATTGCGGTGGGTGATGGGGGAGACCGCAGGTCTCTTCACCTGCGATCGGAAGACGTCAAGGTTATTGATGCGGTCTCGAGCGCTAATCCCAACACTGTCGTCTCGGTCATAACAGCAGGCGCCGTGATCATGGAAGAGTGGGTAGACAAGGTCTCTGCGCTTCTCATGATGTGGTACAGCGGTTCGGAGGGAGGCCATGCTTTTGCAGATGTACTATTGGGCAACACCGACGCCAGTGGACGGCTTCCGTTCTCCATTCCCAGGAGCGAGGAGCATTTGCCGTTCCTCGATGTCGAGGCATCGTCTATCAAGTACGACAAGTGGTTCGGTCAGCGCCTGCTCGATAAGCTAGGAGAGCCTGCTCGGTTCCCTCTCGGGTATGGGCTGTCGTATACATCGTTCAAGGCGTCCGGCTTGTCGGCGATTCAGTCTTCGCCAAAGGAGGAAGAGGTCTACGTGCGAGCGACCATCAGTAACACCGGGGAGAGAGCAGGACGATTCGTCGCGCAAGTCTATGGGCTGACAGATGGTAACGATTTCCCCGGTCGCGTCCTGCTGGGCTTCTGGCCTGTTGATCTGGAAGCCGGTCAAAGCAAAGAGGTGCAAGTTGTTTGCTCAACAAGGCCAATACAGAAGTGGCGGAGTGGAGGATTCGTCCCAGCCAGTGGTGAGCTCAAGGTTGAGTTGGCGGCATATTCTGGCGATGAACAAGCCCTTGCGATTTGCATTTCGCTGTAAGTGAAGACGGCTTTGAGACGAGATGGGATGGGGAAAGCGGCATTATCGCCTCTTCCTTGGACGGACGTGCATGATGTATCTTCTTGCGAACCTTCATAACACACGTGAAATGACAGTCATTGTGTCATGAACACCCATGACATCAAGCTCTGGACCGTTTAGTGATTTGCATTGGTGAAGTCACCGATGTGACTCTTGGGAGGGAAGAAAGACCGTGCCTTCGATCGTTTGGGCTTGTTCGCGGCCAAGGATCGCCGCTATTCGGGCGGTCCCGTTTGGTGGCGTAATCCTAATCCTTGCGCTTGCGCTCCTCGGCCGGTCTTGGTCTTTGAGGTCATGATAGAGATGATGGTGACAATGAGGAGTGTTCGGATGAGCCGTGGTAAGGGTGGCGTGTCTCGGGAGGTGCAGCCACGCCGAAGCATACCAATGCTGTACACTGTGCTGTTCCATTTTGAGAATGACAAGAAGCGTGCATGGTGAGGAATGCAAACAGCCTTGCAGCCTTACATGTATTGTTGCATTGCGCGCAGGCTAGCAGATGGTCTGACGCCACAAAGGCCGTGGGGATGGATGGAGTTAGCAGGCACTGGCGAGGTACTACTGTAAGATAATATCACCGAATCCATCATTCTTGCAAGCAAGGCAGGCCTGGCCGGGTCGACAATGCCGAAGGGACTGCGGAGTCGAAACAATTCTCTGCTTTTTTGCTTTCAACTGTTGTCATACGATTTTGACTTTTTCCCACTTGTTTTGGCGGAACTGCCGGCTGCATGTGTGACGTCGTCGCGCCCTGGCGACTGCGATCTTGGTGCTGCCCGTCATAAGGCGCGGCGAGCCCTCTCTTCAATTGTTACGCGCCGCCATTTTCACTTACCACCTACCTACTCTCATCCTCTTCGCGCCATACCGATACCCTCGACGACTACCTACCTCATACACAACAGATTCACTCTGAGCATCCAATTCAACCAACCCAACAACCACATCCTCCGCCAACATGTCCATCATCGGTGTCGGTCTTCGAGGCCTCCAGTTCCTCTGGATCCTCCTCTGCATGGCTCTCGTCGGTAACATGCTCGCCATCTCCAGCGGTCCCTCGGTCGTCAACTACGACATGTTCGTCGCCGTCTTCTGCATGCTCTCTCTCTTCTACCTCACTCTCGTCTCGGTGAAGGAATCTTTCGTCATCCACCCCATCTTCCCTCTGGTCCTCGACGCTCTCTGCACCCTCTTCACCCTCATCGCCGGTATTGCGACCGCCGCATACCTCCGCGTCCGCAGCTGCAGCAACCGCGTAAGTATACCTTTGTCAGTCTTTGCATGTCACACCACGCTAACAATGCTTGCAGAGCTACGTCCTCTCCAACATTGTCACTCGCGGCTCTGCCACCCGCTGCCGTGAAGGTCAGGCCGTCACTGCCTTCTTCTGGTTCGCCTTCGCAACATTCCTCGCATCCACCATCATGAGCGGCATGGCGTCGCGTGGTGGTGCCAACACCCGCCCCGGTGGCATCCGTCGTGGCCCGGCTATGAGCCAGGTTTAAGAGCTTAGCCTACGACGCGCAATCTTGTGTGCCATACCAACACATTGCTTGCAACATCGACGACTGTCAGGTGTGACGAACACCAGACCGGCGTGTCACGTCCTAACGTTATGAACGACGGGGCGGTCCTCTTTTCGTATCTGTTCATGAGGCTACGAGTCTCTGCTTTTCTTTTAATGTACAACGATATCACGGCACGTTCAGCGAATCTCCAGGCTGGAATGGGCGTTGCTTTGGCGTTGCTTGTTTGACCTTGGATTTCGCACTAAAGTCTATATATCTTAATGTGTACAACCTTGACTTGACAATTTGGCTTGACAATTCGATGACATTCGCGCGATCGAACTGTCGCTCGGCCCGTCTACGAAGCTGCTGGAAATACCTGCTGTGTATAGTCTCGGGTGTCAAGGTGGTGCTCTCGGCGGTTACGAGCATACTGGTCGGTTTGTAATAATGAACCAGTGTCGGGAGATCAATGGTTCATTATTACAAACCGACCAAAGGCAACAAGCGTAATCCGGTGATACATATATTTCAGGTGCTTGGAGTCCAAGTCATTCTACAACATCTGGCTTTAACCTTGTCTTCGTTTCAGAATCCTTCAGGCATGCAGACATCCGCTTTCGGCGGAGTGCTTCACAGGTACATGTATCATAGTACTTGTTCCTGACCTGTTTTCACCTACATGTACTCGAAGAATGTACAAATTGTCGCTTCCGGCTTGACTTGACGTAGCAATGATGGATGTGTGTGTTGTTGACTCGCAACAGGTATCTGCTTAGATGATACATCGACGGCCAAGTCCTACGGCCAAGACCAGGGACATCGAGCGGTCATCTCTTAGTCTTCCATGTGACCTTTTCCCTTTTCTTTCCCGTCCCTCGTCATCCATCTGTACCTACTATATCTCACACGTCAAACCACTTTCGGTCTGGACGCTGACGATTGGCCGGCCCGCTCCTAGTCTATGCAACTACAGTGATTATAGCAATTTTGTATGAGGTCACAGTGACATGGTGAAGTGAATCTGCAGTCGACTATCGAATCTCGCGAATTCCAAGCTCTCCGCGGCTGTCTCGTCGGGGCGTTGGCGTGCAATTGTCTGGGCTCGCTTGGGAGTAGGGAGCAAAGAGAAGTGGGAGAAGAATGAGCTGCGTCACGACTCTTCCCTTGTCTCGTCTTGTCTTGTCTTGAGTGCTTTCGGTGGATAATACTGCTGGCTGTGCAGGTGAAGACTCCTGCCCTGGTTACTTGTTTACTCATACATTTACTTACAGTACCTGAAACCTGAAACCCTGTACATCCGTTTAATCTGCAGCCAATACGCCTGCCTGCCGCCCGCCGCCCTTCACCACTGCCTTGCTGCACTACTGTGCTGCTGTGTGCTATACGTAGCCCGCGTACCAGACAGGTTCCCTGCTTTTACCACGCGTCGATCTAACTGGCTGCCGCCACCCGCGACCTAACCCTGCTCCATTGGCCTAAAAGCACAACACTTGGCTTGGGATAATCTCAAAGCAAGACAGGGCGGTGCAATTGCTTGGTATACAGGCTCGGCGGTGCAGATGGAAGGCCATGATGCCCACCACCTCGATCCCTCCGCGGCGACCGCTGCTTCTGCAACTGAAGCCAACCACGCTACCATGGCTTACTGGAAAGGAAATGCGCCGGACACGGTAGTGTCGCCCATACATGAGAGGGCTGCTGCTGGTAGTCAGGTCCCGCAGACTGAGGCGGTCCAAAGTCGAAGGCCGAGCGACGATGCCTCGTCGGTGCCGAATGGACCGCAGGACGACGCCACGACTTTCCAACCGATCAAGAAGAGCTCAACGGACCCCATGGGCGATAAGAACGTTCTCCAGGATGGGCCACCAGCGCAGAGAAGCGGCAGCACGCCGACTGTCGATCCTACAAGACCCTCACTGCCCAAGGGCTCATCGAAGAACCGCACCGAACGACCTGCATACACACAGCGAACGAGCACCATGATGAAAGGCTTAAGGCGAGCGGCTACTGGCACCCAGCCCTCAAACACCGGACATCAATACTCGTACACATTCGATCCAATGTCGTCAGACTCCGACTCGTCAAGTTCTTCCGAAGACGACGGACCCGCCAAGAAACGAAAGATGCCGAGGAAAAAGGAGGGAAATCAGGATGCCTTGGGTTGGGATGGCTCGGAAAAACAGAGAAAGGCGGACGCGAAGGCAGGGAGATCATATTCGCGCTTCAAGCTCAGCAACTCGAATGTCAAGACCAAGGGTCGGATTTCTAAGAACGATGGACGACTCAAGATCTCGATGAATGAGACCGAAAACAATGGATACGTCGCGAAAGCACTGGGCAAGAGCATAAAGAACCATCTCGACATTCCTCCAAAGCATGGGCAGGGGTACCAGCACGAACTCGATCAGGAAGATCTTGAAAAGGCACAGCGTATTGAGTCGAAAGCGGAGAGCGTTGCAGATACCTTGCGACCGAAAGTTCACTGTCCACGCCTCAACATTGTGGTCATGGTTATTGGAAGCAGAGGAGACATTCAGCCTTTTATCCGGGTCGGCAAACTGCTCAAGGAGAAGAACGGCCACCGTGTGAGAATCGCAACACATCCAGCCTTCAAAGACTTCGTCTCGGAATCGGGTCTTGAGTTCTTCTCGGTTGGTGGCAACCCTTCGGAGCTCATGGCTTTCATGGTCAAGAACCCCGGCCTCATTCCCAACATGTCGACCGTTATGGAGGGCGAAATTGGTCGACGTCGCGAGCAAATGGCCGAGATGTTCGAAGGGTTTTGGCGCGCCTGCGTCAACTCGACGGACGATGAACGTGATCCCAACAACGTTCACCTCATGAACCGGGGCAATCCTTTCATCGCGGATGCAATCATTGCCAATCCGCCTTCGTTCGCACACGTTCATATTGCCGAGCGCCTAGGCATCCCACTCCACATGATGTTTACATTCCCATACTCGCCCACGCAAGCATTCCCGCACCCATTGGCAAACATCAAGCCGCAAAAAAGCAACGTCAACGAGTCGTACATCAACTTCATGTCATACCCTTTGGTTGAAATGATGACCTTCCAGGGTCTGGGAGATCTTGTGAATAACTTTCGCGAAAGAACTTTGGGCTTGGAGCCGGTCAGTCAGATATGGGCACCTGGTGCTTTGTACCGCATGAAAGTCCCATACACCTACATGTGGAGCCCCTCGCTAGTGCCTAAACCAAAGGACTGGGGTCCCGAGATCGACATTGGCGGCTTCGTTTTCCTGGATCTTGCAAGCGACTTCGAGCCTCCACAGGACCTGCAAGACTTCCTCGACGCTGGCGACCAACCGGTGTACATCGGGTTTGGAAGCATCGTCGTGGACGACGCAGACGCCTTCACGCAAATGATCTTCCAAGCCGTCGAGATCGCTGGTGTGCGCGCGCTCGTCAACAAGGGATGGGGTGGTCTCGGAGGCGAAGGAAACGACACGCCAGACAATATCTTCATGCTGGGCAACACGCCACACGACTGGCTCTTCCCGCGTGTCAAAGCTGTGATTCACCACGGCGGCGCTGGCACGACTGCCATGGGCCTCAAATGCGGCAAGCCAACCATGATCGTGCCCTTCTTCGGCGACCAGCCTTTCTGGGGTGCCATGGTTGCGGATGCCAAGGCGGGTGCCCATGAGTGCATCCCGTACAAGAAACTCAATGCGGAAAGACTGGCCGAAGGCATCAAGCAGTGCATGATGGAGGAGTCGCAAGTCAACGTGCAGAAGATCGCAGACTCGATTGCTGCTGAAGGAGACGGCGCCGAAAATGCGGTTCGCTCGTTCCACCGAAGTCTGCCTGTTGCAGGACCAAAGAATATGCGTTGCTCAATCTTGGAAGACCGAGCGGCAGTGTGGGTTGTGAGAGGGTCGTCATTGAGACTTTCGACTATGGCTGCTCAGATTCTGGTCGAGAAAGAGAAGCTCAAGTGGCACGATCTCAAGATCCTGAGGCACTACGAATGGAACGACTTTGATGGTCCTGGTGAGCCTATTACCGGAACAGGCAGCGCCCTTATGAGCTCCATGTTTGACATTGGCGAGGGTGTCGGCATGGTTCCAGTCCGCATTGCCAAGCACGTCAAGAAGCGCGAGGAGCATACCAGGCGAAAGGAGGCTGTCGCGAGGAAGAAGGAACAGAGAAAGCAGAAGAAAGCCGCCCAGGCCGCTGGCAAGGTCAATCCTCTGGAAGATCCTGTTGCGCAGACTCCAGCTGAGCCTCCGCGGGCCCGCTATGAAGACAACGGCGGAGCACGTCCCAAGGTTCGCCGCGATGGGACAAACAACACCGTCGCTTCCACCATCTCCGCCGATCCGGAAGAGCCGCTGGCGCAAGAAGTCGCCGAAGACATTGGCCGTGGCTTCAAGTCGTCGGGCGCCGCCTTGCTCACCATGCCCATGGACGTACACATGGCCATCGCACAGGGCTTCCACAACGCGCCACGCCTGTGGGGCGACGCTACAGTGCGCAAACCAGTCCGCATTACAGGCTTCAAGTCTGGCTGGACGGCCGCTCGGAGGGAGTTTGGCTACGGCGTCTGGGACGGCTGGACCGGTCTGGTCACGCAACCGGCCCGCGGCTGGAAAGACGAAGTCACAGTCCCAGCCAAGTTCGGCGGTCTCGGCGTCGGTGTGGCCAAAGGCGTAGGCGGGCTTGTAATCAAAAACGTCTCCGCCATCGTCTCGCCGCCTGCTTACCTCGTTACTGGCGTCAGGAAGTACGTGTCGAAGCGTCTCGGCGGACCAGGCGCCAACCTCTTCATCCGCCGCGCCCACATGGTGCAAGGCTTCAAAGATGTCCGCGAACTAGGCGGCGAGAGCGGCGGCGACCCGCACCACCGTAAACTCGAGGAAACCACGCGCGAAGTCCTGGAGGGCTGGGCCGTCTACGAGGATCTGTGGACCGAGGTGACCAACCTGCAACACGCCCACGGCAACGGTCCTTTGGCGAAGATGAAGGTGGCCAAGGAAAAGAAGCGCTGGGACGAAATGGGCGCGCTGGAAAGCGTGCGCACCGCCCGCGAAGCGCTGAGGGCTTACCGCGAGCACGAAGACGTCGACGCGCTGTTCAAGGAGAAGAGGAAGGAGACGCTCGTTTCCCAAATGCCGCGTGCGTCCGCTATGCAGCGCACCGCCACGTACGGGGACCAGGGCGTCCTGACCAACGGGCGCAAAGTCGGCGAGCTGGACGAGGGGACGATCGAGGAGGTCAAGGAGGACGTTGATGCCGTTGACGCCGGCGGCGCCGAGCGCCAGGAGGCTATGGACGTTGTTGCCCCTGCTGCTGGCGAGGCCGACGCCGGCGAGGCTGCCAATGCTGGTCTCGAGGGGAGGAAGGATTCCGAGGCCACTGCTGTTCCTAGCGATAGCAACGATGGCGGCGAGGATCGCAAGGACCGTAAGGATCGCAAGACCGTCGCTCCTGCTGCGGTTGCTGCAACTGCTGCGGACGCGTCCGACAACTCTTCCGAAGACTATTTCAGCACGCAGGTCTCTCCCGACAAGCCCAAGCTGGCCGGCAGGGAATTGAGTAAGATGCAGGTCGGGCCTGAGAGGCTTGACATGGCTGCTGCTGCGCCTAATGGTGTGGCTACTGCCTGATTTGAGATTCTTTGCGTCTCTCTCTCTCTCTCTCTCTCTCTCTCTCTCTCTCTCTCTCTCACTTTCAACGCCATTATTGACGAACGGGGACCCATCTTTTTGTTTTTTTTTTTTTCTTGTTCTTCTCGGGCATTTTCCCCCGATCATTAGTGGACATGGGATTGAGCGTTGACTCAGGTTTGGTCTGTCTTTTCTGCACGTCTGTTTAGAGATATCCCTTTTGCGAGTTGTTACTAAGCATACATACGTACACAGTATACACCAGGCCCGGTGTATTCTGTTTTCTAATATTAATTCATGGTCGTTTTTGGGGATTGGATGGCTACTGTTACCGTGTTTGTTTTTCTCATTAATGGCCTGTATATCTTCGTGCCTTACTCATTATATCAACGCGAGAGGTCAGTGGCAGACGTATACCTACATACTGTAGGTAGGTCCAAACCCTTACCCTTGGATTTACCCCTGTGCCGGTAGCCGTATTGCATACGAACGCTTTCAGCCTCCACCAACTCTTTCAAGCGATGTAATCATGTACCAACAAGCCTAGGGAATCCTTTAATCCTCCTGAATTTCGCCGAAGTCAAGCCTGTGTTGGACATTTGTTTGTGCATGCCTTGGAAGTCTAGCTGAGGCAACTTCTATATTGAGATGACGACTGGATTGTAGGTTCAAGTCAGACAAGACGGTACAATATTGAAGGCAAGATAGCATATCTATTCACGCAAGAACAAGAGCAAAAGCTTGAAACCAAAAGGCGACACGCGGCGAAAGCTTGGTTGAGGCTAGCGGCTTCGACGGTAACACTCGAGGATACCTCTTCAGCCGACTAATAATAGGTATTCGCGATTTGTTCTTATTTGCCTTTTTCGTGCCTCTTTCGATACTACTGCGGCACTCCCGTTGGACGCGCGTGTGGGAATAGCCGCGCCATACTTTCATTGCCCCTGGAAGGCAAAAACACAAAGTGACAAGGCGCTTACAGGCCATGGCCCACACTTCACTTACTCTCCTCCACCCTCTGAGATCGCGCCCTGGAGGATGGGCAACCCGCCGCACGTCCGCCCTCATGACCCTTGCAACGCTGTCGTCAACGCGTATGCCACGACACTAGTCGTCACGCTCATTCTCTCTTGAATCTTGTCGCACTCCAAGCCTTTCAGCTCCCTTTGCGCCCAGTCCTTGGTGCTTCCGTTCATTCACTCTTTCTCTCTATCCGTCGCTCTCTCTTACTTGTGTCATGCGCTCGCTATTCAAGTGGGCTAGCACTGCGCTGCTGGCCAGCCAGGCTGCCGGCATCACAGTCGATGTCGAGGACCCGGCCCAGATCAAGGATGCCACGAGCACCATCGCATATGGAATGATGAAGTACTATACCGGCAACAACACCGGCGATGTTCCTGGAAATTTGCCCGACCCATACTACTGGTGGGAAGCTGGCGCCATGTTCATGAACATGATTGAATATTGGTTTTGTGAGTCGCATCCGCTGACATTCGCATTGCAAAGGCACATCGACTTGCTAACAACATGACCCTGCAGACACTGGAGACACAACATACAACGACGTAGTCATCCAAGCCATCAGCCATCAAGCTGGCGGAAAGGGTATTGAAAGCTTCGTACCATCAAATCAAAGTAAAACCGAGGGCAATGATGACCAGATCTTCTGGGCTTTTGCCGCCATGGACGCTGCCGAGCTGAACTTCCCTGCTCCAACCAGTGACGACACTCCTTCATGGGCCGCCATGGCGCAGTCGGTCTTCAACGGACAATCCAACCGCTGGGATGATCACTGTGGTGGAGGTCTGCGATGGCAAATGTTCGCCTTCAACAACGGCTACGACTACAAAAACGTCGCAGCAAATGGTGGATACTTCCTTCTGAGTGCGAAGCTGGCCCGGTACACTGGCAACACTACTATTCTAGAATCAGTGGAAAAGCAATGGGAGTGGTTCAGCAACTCGGTCCTCTACCAACCCGACAATTTCCAGGTCAACGACGGTACTGATATAAGCAACAACTGCACAAAAGCAAACGACCAACAATGGTCCTACAACTATGGCTTCTACATTGCCGGACTCGCATACATATACAACCACGTAAGCAGCGCGAAACATGTGCTCTCCACCATCTACGCAACACTAACAATCCCACCAGACCGAAGACGCCAAATGGAAAGCCCCGCTAGAAGGCATGCTCGACCACGCATTCGGCTACTTCTTCCCCAAAGACAACATCGCCGTCGAAATCGCCTGCGAAAACAAGGGCAACTGCGACACCAACGGCTTCACCTTCAAAGGCTACACCATGCGCTGGCTAGCCATCAGCGCGCAACTCGTGCCCGACCTCGCCGACAAAATCTGGCCCTACGTCAAAGCGAGCGGCGTCGCAGCAGCCGGCCAATGCAGCGGCGGAGAAGACGGGAAGACATGCGGCATGAAATGGACACAGACGGAGTGGGACGGCTCGTCCGGCGTCGGGCAGCAGATGAGCGCCTTGAGCGCCGTCGGCGCGAACATGATTCGCCTCGGAGGGTTGAAGGCGCCTTACACCCGCGACACCGGCGGTAAGAGTGAAGGCGACCCGAACGCTGGCACGGACGGTGATACCTCGGGCGACGAGGAGGTGTCGCATGTCCTCACTGATCCTATCACCACGGGAGACAAGGCCGGCGCGGGCATCCTGACGGCGCTGGTTCTTGCCTTTACACTGGGTGGTGCCTATTTCTTGGTCGCCGGGTAGGATTGGCATTGGAAATTTTGATGGGCGTTATGGAGTTTTCTGGGATGGCACATGAGGTCGACTCATCTTTGAATGATTATGATGTCTCAAGACAATCTTGATATCTGACTGAGAAACTTCCTTCTGTCAAAAATCCGGGCTCGTGGCTGCAATGTACTGACACTCCAGGCCAATCTGTCAAATTCGGGAGATGTATTGAAAGTCAAGTTATCATTAGGCTTGCCTCACGTGCGCCCACCTGACACTGACACTGATGAGGAACATGGAAGCTACACGTACCTACTCTCAATCAAGCGACACGATACTAACCAAAAGAAACAGCATCTCTCACAGCAAAGAAACCGCATACACAAACAACCCCATCACACCAGCATCCGACATCCGACATCCATTAATAATACAGTGAGCCACCACTCTCCCAATCCGCCAAACAATCACTTGAACGCTTTGAAAAACGAGCCGAAAAACGACGACGACTTCTTCTCCTTCTCAGCAACACCAGTCGGCCTCCGTTCCCGCCTCCCGCTCTCTCGCCGACCACTCCTATGCGCGCGCTCGCTCGGGTCTTCGCCTTTGCCGCGAGTGCCATCTTGACTCGTCGACATGGGCTCTTCCGCTGCTCGCTCGCGCCTGCCGTCACCACCACCACCACTCCTGTGCGAACGCCTCGAAGACCTTTCTCCTCTCCCAGACCCGGATCCAGAACCAGGAGCTGGAGCTGGAGCTGGAGAAGAAGCCGACGCAGAAGCAGAAGCAGAAGCGGTAGTCTCCTGCAAAAGAGGCGAACCGGCAGCAGCAGCAGCACCACCACCACCACTCGCATGACTTTCACGCCTGTGTCTGCGCGCCGACTCGCCCGACGCCCCGGCATCGCTGGAAGTCCGCACCAGCAACCCCGCGCGGGTAAAGGACTCGCCGGTGGTGGAAGTGAGGTTCTTGGGGATGGCGGGGAAGAGGATCCTGGGAGAGGGCGCTGGGGGGATTTCGATGGATGCTGATGGTGTTGGCCTTTCACGTTCACGTTCACGTTCACGTTCACGATCGCGATCGCGGTGGTGTGAATGGCGGTGATGGTCGCTTTTGCTGCGAGTTCGCGTGCGAGTGGCGGTAGAGGCAGGTGCTTCACCACCGACGACAACGCTATCCCTCCTTCGCCTCCTCTGCTGGGAAGAAGCAGCAGCAGCAGCAGCAGCAGCAGCGATTTTCTCCTCCTCCCGCTTCCTCACCAGCCTCCTCGCCTCGTCCTCGCCAGCTTTGACAGCAGCCTTTTCGATTTTCTTCTGCAGGGCGCGTTCTTTTTCCTTTTCCTCCCTGCGCCTCTCCCGGTCTGCTTCTTCTTCCGCTTTCCGTGCTCGGCGCCGCCGTTTCCGCTCTGCTTCCTCTTCGGCTGTCATTGAGGAGCGGCGGTGTGGGCGGTGGCGTTGTTGCTGCTCGTCTCCTTGGGATCTGGAGGAGCGTGAGCTGCGGTGTTTGGTGCTGGTGCTGGTGCTACTCTCGGGAGCCTTTTCTTTTTCTCCGCTCGCTTTCTTCGTGTGGCGTGTCCAGCCTTCTTGTGCGGCGGCTTTGTGTTTGGAGGAGTTTTTGCTTAGGGCTGGTGAGGGTGGGGCTGCTGCTGCCGCTGCTGGTTCTGGTTCCGCTGCTTCTTTGTCAATGGGTGGTTCTTTGGTTGTTTCTTCGACGGTTCCGACGGCTTCGACAGGTGGCGGAGGGTCTTCTGTTGGAGGAGGAGGAGGAGTTTCTGGCTCTGGCTCTGACTCTATGACTTCAGCTGGAGGCTCAGGGTTGGCTTCTGGCTCGGGCTGGGGCTCTTCTTTTGCCTCTGCCTCGACTTTCTCGGGAGGGTCGACATTCTCCTCAACGACCGGGAGGACTTCTGGTATGGCGTCGCCACCATCGCCTGCAGGCGCAACTTCGGGTTCATCCTGCTTCGCAGCGCTGCTTTCTTCTACTACAGCGTCTGTTTCGGCCTTTGGCTCCTCGTTGGCCTTTGCAGAACCATCGACGAGAGCCGGGGTTTCGGGCTCGTCCGGCTGCGCATCGACAGCAGCAGCAACAACAGCTTCCGATGAATCCTTCGTTGTCTCCTCGGATTGAGCTTCATCGGCAGGCTTCTCGACGACTTCACTATCCTGGGCAGCTTCCGCGTCTGCCGTACTCTCTTCGACATTTTCTGGGGCCGCAGCTGGCACCTCCACGATTTGCTCACCCTGAGCGTCTTCAAAAACCTGCTCATCATCACCCTCCGACAATTCAAGCTGCGCTTCGGACATTTCTACTTCGGACACGACGGGGTCGTTTTCCGTAGTTTCGGCTTCGGCGCTGGAATCTTCGCTCGCTGCAACAGCTGCGGTGTCTTTTTCTTCTTCTGCATCCGCATTTGCAAGCTCAGGCGCGTCGCCTGTGGGAACGTCGCCGTCGGATTCTGTCTCGGGCTCGGTTGGCTTTTCCGGGGCGGAGTCCTGTGTTGTTGATTCGGGTGCAGTATCAGGCTCGTCTGGGGGTGTAGAAATATCTTCTGACACTGCCGGTTCGTCGCTGCTGTCATCTTTAGTTGCGACAACCTCTGTTTCTTGCTCTTCTGGGACTGGCGGCGATGGAGCGGGTGGAGGAGGCGAAGCTTCAACCGCCGCGTCTTGCTTTGCAGCATCCTCGGATAATGGTGCTGCCTCTTCGACAATCACAATCTCGCCCGTAGTAGCAGCGTCGTCTTGCTGTTTCTCAGCTTCGTCGACTGCAGTAGCATCGTTGCTAATTTCCCCTCCGACCACCTCAGCTGGCGGTGGAGAAGACAGCGGTGCAACGATCTCGTCCTCTTCCTTCACTACCGGAGCCGCCTGCTCGAACATTGCAACTTTAGCCTTGACGTTGGAGGAGCTTGGAGTCGAGCTCTGCTCGTTTTGGGGCACAGGCTCGGGTTCCGCTTTTTCTTCCGCCGCGACAGGAGTCGGAGCATCCTCGCCTCCAGCAGTCGGTTCCGGCACCACAACAACAACAGTCTCGTCTGGCGTCGGGTCTGAAGTAGTCTCCACGGGAGGCACAACCTCAACAACACCATCTTCCTCAATCGCCACAATGTCGTCTGGCGACTCTTTCACGGTCGGTGGCTCTGAGCTGGACTCCTTCTTACTGCCTTTCTTCTTTTTGCTGCTGGCGCTTTCTTTGGTTGTCTTCTTCTTGCGCGAGGATCTGGGGGCGCCGTCGGGCGTTCCGGGTGCGAAGCTTACTTTCTTGTCGATTTGCGTGGCGGGCTCGGCCGTGACTATGACTGTTTCGGTGGGAGTCTCTAATGGTTCGCTTGGGGGTTCGGGGGCTGCTGGGGGTGGATGCGGTGTTGCGTCTGGGTCTGGCGTTGATTCTGGTTCTGGTGCTGCTGGTTCTGGCTCTGGTGCTGGCGCTGGCGCTGGAGCTGGTTCTTTGACCACGTCCACGACTTCGGCTTCACGTTGCTGGGCGTCTTCAGTAGCCGGGGCTTCGATAGTGCTCTCGTCAGCATTGGCAGTGGACGTCTCCGCAACATCCACGACATCCTCGCTCGGAGTATCTGGCTGCGGTTCGGGACTGGGTTCAGGCGTTTCGGTGACTACATCGACATCCTCACTTGGCTTGTCTGCAGGCTCCTCGGGATTGGCTGGCTGTTCTACTGGTTCTGTTTCCGAAGGTTCGGCCTTGTCGGGCTCCTGCGACGTCTCGGCATCTTTGGGGCCGTCTTCAATTGCTGCTGTGTCTTCCGCCACCGCGGGCTGTTCTTCTTCTGACGATTCAACTGCCGGCTGTGAATCGTCGACGACGGCCGGTGCCTCCGAGGCAGTGAGCGCTTCATCATCGTTCGCGACCGCGGTTGGCTCTTCTGCAGATGACTCGACTGCTGGTTCTGATGTTGGCTCGACTGGTGGCTCGACTGATGGCTGCGGATCAGCAGGGGAGGACGGCTCATCTGCATCCTCCTTCGGCGAGTCGTCCTCGACACTAGCCGGTCCAGCGACATCGACGACCGGGTCCGTGGCTGATTCGGCCTGTTCTGCGGATGGTGTTGGTTCGGCTACTTCCACAGGTGGCGGTTGTGGTGACACTACATCAAAATTTGCAGGGACTGGGTCCTGGACTTGTACAATCGGCACTTTGTCTGCCTAAGGGTCAGTATAATTCAAACCAAGCAAGGTCAGAGACGAACATTGTCCATCACCTTGGTCTTCATCCTCATCATCATCGTCGTCGTCGTCGTCGTCGTCGTCGTCGTCGTCGGATTCTTCAGCTTCCACTGGCACTGGCTCCGGAGTTGGAGGCTTGATGGGATACTTGTACACTGGAGTATAACTCGCCATGGCCTTTGGTGAAATTGTGTACTGGCCTCCGCCCCGGTAAGGGAGTACGCTCGCCGAGGGGTCTTGCCATGGTGTTATGGCAACTCCTTGGAAGTCGTACCGTTTGATGATGTCTTGCAAGTGTTGGGAAGGCATCGTCTGCACTGGCTGTGGTGGCGTTGTACGGAAATACACCGCTGTTCTGGAACTGTGTGTCGATGCCGTCTAAATTGAAGGGGTGTAGTGAGCTAATGTCAAAATGAGATTTGCCATTGTTGAGGTGAAGATGGAGGGTTGATGGGATGGGATTCTAGAATGGACAAGGTAGGTGGCTTTGTATGAGGTCTTCAAGCTCGAGTTTTTGTCTGCGTGAATGGACCGAAGATCAAAGACAAAGTGAGTCGTATCAATCTTACAAGCATAGCTGGACTGACAGTAGGCCACGGCTGGACGGCGAGGGAGTCCTCAGATATGACATGACAGCACACAGCGACGCCGCCGCCGCCGTCGTCAGGCGGAGGGTGCACTGATGCAACAGAGGGTTGGAGCATGAACAGCCCCGACTCGGTGCCCTCAATTTACCGACTCGTTGGACAAGTGGCACAAAGCGCCGAGCCGAGTGGTCGGGGGAGTATAGTCTGATGGAGAGATCGATCATGGACGTGTCCAGCGTTCCAAACGCACCTGCGCACCCTTGCCGGTTGCGCCACGTCGAAGATCACGAAGGGAAACCCGATGTGCCGACGACCTTCTTGTGCAGAGAGATAGCCCGCACGGCCGTGACTTGTTCGCTAGAGCCTGAGTTGGGTTGGGGTTGGGTCGGTCTGCATGACCGTATCCTTGGGAGGTGGTGGTGGAAACCGCACAGACTCGAGCGGCAGGATGGGTCTAATAGTACACCTACATGTGTGCGCAGGTTGAGCGGAAGGATGCTGCCACCCACCGAGATCCTTGAGACACTCTCATCCGGCCGTGTACTCCCGATTTGTGCAAGAAGGCATTGCCCTACTTCTGTTGAAGTGAAGTATAGTAACTGTATTATTCTGACGAGCAAAACTCGCACATATCCACCGCTGGGCACGGAAGCCGTTGGGCGACCAATGGGTCCCGGCCTGGCATTATTGGGCGTAAGCCACTCACACGGCGGACTGCAGCGACAATGCAGATTTGTGAGGTGTCGCTTTTGGTCGTTGACGTGGCCGGCTGTGAGACGTTGATACTGTATGCGCGTCTAGGACCCCGGTCGGGTGACGGGCCGGACATGCAATGGGTCGGACGAACTGTACGGCGGCGAGGTACATGCATCCAGGTGGGGACATCCATGGCTATTAGCAGAGCAGACGGCGAAACATTAATGTCGTCTGTCTGCCACGTAAACACAACACATACATTGAGGTGGTGGGTAAGGTGGTCGAGATCATCGTGTCACGTGTGTATGTGAATGGATCCACCAGCGCGTGATGTCATGCATTGGGTTGGACCGACTCTGATGCGTTGGTCTTACCGTCAATGTCACCAATTCTCATGACCGACTATCCTCGCTCCGCCGTCTCACTACTCCCGTGACGAGCCCCTCTGTTTGTACGACGACATGGTAGTGAGCATGCTGGAGACCTTCCATCCCAACCTGTGATCCCTCAACTCACCGCAGTCCGATCTTTCCGTGATCCATTTCGAAGATGCTACACGCTCCTATCTTGGCCGTGCTAGCCACCGGTCTGATCCTTGTGTTCACGCTCATCCTGACAGTAAGCTTTGGAACCGATGTCACGCATAACGGAGGTTGGCAAGGCTCGCTTTTCCATGCTTTCGGAGGCCAGTCAGGTCAACACCGGACGCACAATCCTGTACACAAGAGCAATGGAGACAAGTACTTGGTAGGAGTCGGAAAAGCGGACATCACAGGACCTGTCGTTGAGATCAACTTCATGGGATACGCCGACCCAGCCCAGCAAGGAACGGGAGTCAGGCAGCGTCTCTACTCTCGTGCTTTCATCGTCGGAGACGTGGACAAGCCGGCCGACCGCTTTGCATATCTCGTCCTTGACACACAGTCCGGCGACACTGCCGTAAGACATGGAATACTGCAGGCGCTTGCGGAGTTGGGCGGCGAATACGCCATGTACGGTCAGCAAAATGTGGCTGTGACAGGGACTCATTCGCACAGCGGGCCGGGTGGATGGCTCAACTACCTGTTGCCTCAAATCACCAACAAGGGTTTCAACAAGCCCTCCCACCAAGCTATTGTTGATGGTGCTGTTGCTTCTATCAGACGGGCTCACGAAGATCTTGCGCCAGGCTACCTGGAGGTTGGGAGCACCACGATCGAAAATGCGAACATCAATCGTAGCCCGTTCGCATATCTTGCAAATCCTCATTCAGAGCGAGACGGCTACAAGGACGACGTTGACAAGAGTCTGACAATGCTTCGTCTAGCCCATGCTACTAATGACGGGTCGGAAGATATCGGTGTTTTCACCTGGTTCCCAGTTCATGGTACTAGTATGTACGGTAACAACACCCTTGTCACGGGCGACAACAAGGGAGTAGCAGCTCGCCTTTTTGAGACATCCGTGGGCGATTCGAAGTTTGTTGCCGGATTCAGCCAGGCCAACGTTGGTGATACGTCTCCAAACATCCTGGGCGCGTACTGCGAGTATGGCGATCACGCTGGTGAGATGTGTGACTTTAAGACGAGTCTCTGTGGCAACAAGACGCAGCCTTGTCACGGCCGGGGACCATACTGGGGTCGAAATGATGGAGGCACGGCTTCGAACTATGAGATTGGACGCCGCCAATACGAGGGTGCAAGTGCGCTGTGGAAGGACCATTCAGCATTTACACCCATCAAGGGCAAGATCGTGAAACCCTTCCATCAATTCGTCGACTTCAGCAATCTCAACATCTCCCTGCCAAACGGCACGTCGGTCAGAACTTGCCCTGCGGCAATGGGCTACTCGTTTGCAGCTGGCACTACTGACGGACCTGGTGCATTCGACTTCAAACAAGCGCAGCCTGGAGATCCTCATGCCAACCCACTTTGGTCGGCCATCGGTAACAGAGTCCACACCCCGAACGAAACACAGGTGGCATGCCAAGCTCCCAAACCTATTCTTCTCGACGTCGGCGAGAGTGACAGCCCATATGCGTGGAGCCCGAATATCGTCGATATTCAGCTGCTTCGCGTGGGCCAGATGTTCATCATTGTTGCGCCAGGCGAGGCAACGACCATGGCGGGTCGCCGTTGGAGGAAAGCCGTCCATGAACAAGCGGCGAGCAAGTTCCCAGAAATCACCGCACAGAACACCGAGCCTGTCGTCGTCCTCGGCGGCCCAGCAAACACGTACGCGCACTACATCACGACTTTCGAAGAATACCAAATCCAGCGTTACGAGGGTGCCTCGACTCTCTACGGTCCGCACACCCTTGCTGCATATATCAACCGCACATTAGAATTCCTCCCTCAACTCGACGGCTCCGCTTCCAACCCGCCATCGTCCGAACGCGGCCCTCTGCCTCCGATCAACACCAACAACAGCCTCAGCTTCATCACGCCCGTCATCGTTGACCGTGCTCCCCTCTTCAAGTCCTTTGGCGATGTATCGATAGACGTCCAGCCCAGGTACCTCAGCGGGCAGACCATCACAGCACGTTTCGTAGGAGCAAATCCTCGCAATGACTTCAGACTCGAAGGCACTTTCGCCAGCGTCGAAAAGTACAACGTCGATACCTCCGTTTGGGAACAAGTGCGGGACGACAACGACTGGAGTCTTGTGTACGAATGGGCCCGGACTAGTACTGTTCTGGGCACTAGCGAAGTCACAATTAGCTGGGAGACGAGATGGGAGACTGGAGCGTGGAAGGAGAAGAAGAGTGGCAGTGTTTCTTCCCACGGCGAACTCATGGCCAGGGAGGGTGGGTTGGCTGGTCGGTACAGACTGAAGTATTACGGAGATGCCAGATCGCTTGGTGGAAGCATCACACCTTTTGAAGGGACTAGCGGAGAGTTTGAGCTTGCCTAAGACTTGCGGCGTGAGTGGTAAAAAAGATTATTACCTATGGTCTAAAAGTATTCGGAATATGTAATCTGCTAAGATTAGAATGTATAGTGTACAGATAATATCAAAAGCCCAAGATAATCTCTGGCATGCCCATCTACGCTCCTCCAGAAATCGCTGCGTTGAGTCGTCGAATGTCAACTCCAAGCGGTTTTCTCATGCAAACCCCTCGAAACCAATGCTACAATCTGTCGTCAGTGTCCGAGACCGACTTCTAGGACATGTCCAGCGTGTGAGTCGGTGTTACACTTTAGCCTCTCACGGCTTCTCCTGCGGCGACCTTTGTTTCGACCTGCCTCGAGCGTGGGCGTGAGTCTCTACCCGCCATCCCAGCAGGTCTCCTTGGCCGGCAAGCACCGGGCACGACAGGCCTGTCCTGCTTGGAAGCGGCTCCGACCTCTCCGACACCCTTCGCGTTGCCCACCTCGGGCGTCTTGGGAGTGAGACTGCTGCTGCTGGTGGCACAGGGAGAAGCAGAAGGAACAGAAGAGCGCGAGGCACGTCCGGATTTAGACTTCTTTGCTTGCTGCAGAAGACGATTTTTCTGCTGTTGCAGCTTGAGAGTTGTGGGGGAGAAGACTTGGTGGCTGTTGGCGGGTGGTGGCGGAGGTACAGTCAGAGGCGCGGTCGGAGTCGGGGTTGGTTTGCTCGTGGCGTTGGGTGTGGGCGTCGGAGCGTGAACGGATGCCATCAGACCTTCCACTCCGGAGGAAGGGAAGTTGGCGAGGGTGGGACGCTTCTTCGTGGTCGAGAGGTGTTTTGCCTTTTGGTGATGCTGCTGCTGCTTGGTCTGCTTTGCTGCAACGGCTTCTCTCACCTTTCCGCCTCCCAGGGTGAATTTCACTGCTGGAACTTCGGTGCTCGGCGACACTGCTGCGTTTCTGCGGCGGGCGTGCGCGATGTGGTACTCCTTCGACTCACCGGCTGGGACGAAGACCCTGCGTGGCGGAGAAGAAGTCGGCGGCGGGGGAGTATTCTGCTTCTTTTCGCTTTGAAAAGCGGCGGTGGGCGCTGGTGACGGTACTGTGAGCTTCGATGGGATTTCCTCTGGCTCCGTCTCGTGGGCTGCGGTGGTGGAAGAAGAAGGACAAGAAGAACGGGAAGCTGCGAGGGTTTCGCAGGTCGACTCCATGGGACTGAAGTCGATGAGATCGCTGGCGGCCAAGGATGGTCTTCGAATAGTTGTGGTGTTGGCGATTGTCGTAGGCTGCGGTGACCTCATGGTCTGGAGAATTTCAGTAGTATGCTTCGCAGATGGCGGTATAGATGTCTCCACCGGCTGCTCCATCATGGGCTTCATCGATGCTGCGAGATGAACCGACTCCACGGTGCTGGCTGGAGAGCTTGGAATTCCGTCATTCTCCTCCATGTTCTCGTCCTTGTCCTCGCCTTCGCCCAGTTCATTCTCCGACTCAACCTCCGACTCATCAGAATCAGAATCGCTATCGGACTCGTCGTCACCACTGGAACTTTCGCCACTGCCCGCAGTTCCTGGCTTCGTCTTCATCCATTCAGAAGGCTTCAGTCCAGCACCAACGATAGGAATAGCGCTGTGGCCCAACTGGACCGCGACCTTCTCCTGCCACCAACGAGGCATGGTTCTGAAGCCTATGCTCGCCAGCGTGGCTTTGTTCGGCATCTCGTGCTTGTACCGGCAGCCCTGCTGGATGTAGTCGCACTCGCCGTGGCGGATCCAATGCGTGCAGTACACCTTGTCGCCAGAGTCTGGCGTATTGCTACCGCCGTTGCGAGACGAGGAAGATGGTGTTTGTGGGCCTCCGGATGATGCCTGGATGGTACGGACCGGGCGAGGATTGGAGGCGAGGATGGCATCGATGGTTGCTTGCGCAGTCGACGTTACTGCTGAGCCAGAGTCACCATGTTTGCGCCATGTGGCTGCAGTCGTCGAGGCTGGGAGTTGGCGGGCGACGGCCTGATCGACTGTGGGCACAGATGAGGGGAGTAGGTTGCCGTCGACAGCTGTCTGGCGAATCATGGCATCGGGAGCCAGGAATGGCTTCGTCATGATGCTGCTGTTGCTCTTGTGGTGACTGGCGTTGAGGTTGATTGCATGGTGCAGGGTCTCGGCTTCCAGCCTGAAGTACTGGCCGGTGAACGGCAGGTTTCCTACGTGTTGCATACCACAGGTGTTCTCCATCCTCATGGAGCGTTGAACTCCACTCAAGCGGACACTGTATGGCAGCTCATCTGCGGGGATTAGGGGTACGATGCTGCCGTTGTTCCGAGAGATGAAGAAGGAGAGGCGAGGTGGCTGGTGAGGGAGGTTCTTCTGCGGCGGCGTTGGCGACTCGTACTTATTGACGAACATGGTGGTTGAAAGTTGTCAGAGTATAATGCTTGGAGAGGAGTACGGGATTGATTCGATGCTGAAGAAGTAATGGTCAAGCCAGTATCGTGGTGACAAGAACCTTGAAATACTTATCCGTTGGGTTGCAACACAGCCAAGGGAAGGGTTTAGACACTTGCTGATCGCTTGTCTTGGAACAAACATCCATTGACGCATTGAAGACAATTTGCTGTTTGTATGCTCGTGAAGCAACATTCTGCGCTTGTCTTGGGGGCAGACTGCAGCTGTGAAAGAGGCTTCTGCCAGTGTCAGTCTGTGACAGCAAGCAATCTCCTTCTGTTGTTTGCTGATGTAGTTAGCCGTGTTATGCATAATCCGTGCAAATTACACGTGCCTGTCACGGATCTGCTTCGAACGGGCTACACAAATTGATAGATCGTCGTTCGTATAGTTTATGCTTGGTATTATGTATAGTCAGTATGAATAGACATTCAGCACGGATTCTGCTTCTTATTGTTAGCGTGGATTGGCCTTTTGTGTCACAATAGCCACGTGGCTTAGGCCATAACATACTTGTGGTGGTTCAGAGGAAGAACTCTATTCAGCTAGTTGAGTGAGCAGCTCAGGCGCCGTGTCTCAAAGGACACCACACAAGACTATGCAGCTTGTTAATCTGCCCAGGTGCCGGTCCCCTGAGGAAGATTGCGAAAAGTGAAGACAAACACTCATCAGACCTCGCCGACACTCATCTCATCTTGTAGCTATTAGGCTCGTAGGTGTCGGCCAGTCTACGATTACCGGTGTACGACGAATTCTCCAGGCTTGCCCTTTCTTTCCGTGCGTCCCACCAGAGAACCAGTCTATCCAGAAGCTTCCCTCCCTGAAAGGCCAGGAAAACCGAAGCAACAAAGACACCAGCTGTGACACACATGGCGACCAACCAGAATAGAGACTGAGTGGCTTGCATGTCCCTGATGTCGCTGACGTTCATGCCGAAGAACGAGGTGACGAAGTTCAGGGGCAGGAAAATTATGGTGACAACCGTGAAGACGAGCATTGCTTTTGAGGAACTCTCCATTCGCAGGTTCACCAGCTGGATGGTTCGCGATACCAGTGTGTTGGCGTTATCGCGCAGGTCTTGGAGGTCGGATAATTCTCTCTGTAGGTTGTCTTGGAGCTTTGCAATGGGATCTGCGGTCAACAGATGGTAGCTCGTGTTATGGGTTGACCTCGACAGCACGGGTGGATCACCCGACAGACGATCAGGCGCCGAGATCGAGTGACGGGGTGAGCTCGGGGGAGCATGCTGCCCTTGAGGAATACTTATCATTGTCAGCTCTTGGACCTGGTGGATCAGATCCAGTTGCTTCTGTGTGATCTGGATCACGATGTTAAGTTCCTCCTGGCAGGCCAGAAGATCCATCACGAGCTTTGAAGTTGGCGAGCGATGCAGTCCATATTGCAGATGGCCAAGGTGTCCTGCGAATCTATCGGTCAGGCACAGCGGGAGGTCCTGCCAGAAGCTGCGGTGCATCATGCCCATTGCACCAGATAGTGCGGTAACAACATGTGTCATGGCTGTGTATTGCTGAGTGTCGTTTTGATGCGAACGGTGGAACATGTTCCTCACGTCACGAAATGCCACGTCACTGATGCGCGATGTCAGCTGCAAAGGAGGCCACCTAGCTTTCCAAGTCTGGTTGCTTGAGAATGTTACGATGTGCTCAGCATCTATCGCCAGCAGCCAGAGCTCATCCACATTCAAAGCTGACGGGTAATGGCCGTACCACTGTCGAATCCTGAGGTCAATCTCGCGGTCTCCCTGCCAGGGCTTGTTACGTGAGAACACTTGTGAGACTTCCCTCCCCCGAGTATCCTCAAGACGGAAATAGTACGCCAGAAGAGACCGCATTGGATGACACGATGACCGAGAGGAAGTGTAGCCTTCTTTGCGATCGATCTGGAACCGCAGCGGTGGAGTTTGCCCGTTGATTGACCAGTCCAGCCATGGCGTCGAAATGAGCATCGGATACGATGGCCCAACGCCGCTCTGCGATCGAGATGTCAAAGGCGTTACGAATGGTACGAAGTGCTTCCCGTGCTTCGAGAAGCGCTGTTTCTGCTGCACGGCGTTGTCTAATAAATGCATGCACTCGGACACTGCCTTGGTGTCTTCAATGAGGGCGTACAGAAAGCCATTGAGATACTCGGGGTACTTTGATGAGCAATGGATCCAGCGGCATTTCGCTGCCGTCGGTAGAGAGCCGTCTGCAGGTGACTTGTGTTTGTCTTTCAAACGCAAGTGTCGAATCCACCCAAAATCCTCCTCAAATCGTTTGAACCTGCGCTCCTCTATCGGGTTGACTGCCGCTGCTTCCGAACGCGCAAAATCGGCTCTACTGGTCAATGCCGCCGAGTCTGGTACGAGAGATGATGGAGCTGTCTCATTGCACTCTAGCATTGGCCCACGGTCAGCCCTCAGAGACTCCAATTTGATGTCATGCGTGAGGATTTGCGCGGGAGTGAGAGGCTTAGACCTCCAGAGTGGATCAGCATCGTAGTCGCGGAGCGAAGATTCAGTATTGACTGGCGGGACCCTTTTGTCTGGAGGCATCACTGTTGTTGGTGAGACATGTAGGCTGCGTCTCTCGTGTATTGAGTTTTGGGTGACATGGGGGTCATCTCAGCTCAGACAGCATGCTGATCGAAGCGTCGGTCGTACCGTCGCGTTGTGGCATGCTTGAATTGCATCTCGTTGCTTCGCCCAATGACACCCATACTTGACATGTCTTGACTCGATCATCCACCTGGCTTCGCTCTTCTGCACTTGCATATCAACAACATGATTTTAGGCAGAAACGCCAGATTATGATTGGACCCACTGAAGGGCGGGAGGATCTCATCCGTACAGGGTACACGAACAAGGGAAGCGCGTTTCAGCTAGTGGGCCATGAGCCCATGACAAACAACAGGGCACCCCAAATGCGAGTCCGACAAATAGGTCACTTTCGCAAAAGCGGCTGCGGTGGTTTGTCATATCGCTCATAATAGGGAGCTCAAAATGAGGGCTGATGGGACTTTCAGCCCATTCCTTTCAACGTTATATAGTAAAACTTGAACCAAACTTCCCATCACGCATGCACACACAGAAAGATCATACACAACCTAACGAACCGACCACAGTCCAAACCGAAAATGTCCGACGCCAACATCATAAACGAGCAAGCGTATGACATGCTCGCCGACTGGTATCTAACCTGGATCGACCACCAACCTTCGCCCCGCGAGAGATACGCCCGAAAAGTCCTCGAGAACATCCCAACAACAACAAAACCATCCATCCTAGAACTAGGCTGCGGCCCCGGCGTCCCCATAACCCGCCTGCTCCTCGACCACGGCGCACAAGTTCTAGCAAACGACATCTCACACAACCAGATCCGGCTAGCGAAAGCACAATGTCTCGGCAGTGGTCAAGGCCAAGCAACATTCATCGCAGCCGACATGGCCACCCTAAACCTCCAAGCCTCCAGCCTCGACGGCGTCGTCTGTTTCTTCACACTGTTCCACTTGCCACGGACAGAGCAGCGGGCGATGTTATCGAGGATATTCAGCTGGCTGAAGCCCGGGGGTCTGCTGGTTTGCAATTTCGCGACGGTGGATGAGGAGGAGATTTATGGGGAGATGATGGGGAATGGGATGTTCTGGAGTTCGTTCCCGGTCGAGCTTAACAGGGCTATGGTGGTCGAGGTGGGGTTTGAGATGGAAGTGGAAGAGGTGCTAGCGAGCGATGCCGACGGGGGTATTGAGTTTCAGTGGATGGCTGCTAGGAAAGGGGCCTGTTCCATAGAATAAACTTGTGAAATTTCTTTGTTGGGAAAGAGCCAGGCAATCTATACATCTAGCGTTTGTAGAAGAAGAAAGACGATGCAGAAAGATACACATACTCGCTAACGACAATAGGCCACGGCTCGCTTTTCGCCACTGCTACCACCTGCGCAGTGGCCGGACGACCGAAAGACATGGAGTGAGTCCTACTTCCTCCTGCCGTCTTCTTTGCTGTCCCTCAACTCCTTCTCGCGTGCCAATTGCTCGTCGCTGAGGCATCCGATCCTGTTAAGGATGTCCTTGTGCTCGCCCAAGTTCAGCCCAGAGGAGATTCCGCCCTTGCCTTTACGTTTGCTGCCGGACCTGGACGAGCTGTTGGGTCGCGACGAAGTAAACTTGAGGTCCTCGGAGCTCGCAGTAACCTCGATGAACTTGCGTTCTGCGCCGGCTACAGCCTGTGTTTCTGCGCGGAGTTTGTATGGCACTCCATTCTCCTTTTGGGTGGAAGACGTCTGGACCTGCTCTTTGGCCTCGATCTCGTCTTCCATCTGCTCTTCCTCCTCGCCTTCGTCGTCAGATCGTGAATCGTCGGCTGGATGTCCCTGCAGTACTTTCATGACCACACGGCAGATCATGATGAACCATCCAATCGTGATCACTTGCAAGCCACCCAGAAGTCCGAGGAAAACATTTCGAATTTGGGAGTTGAAAGCAACTGTCTTTGCGTCCGGGTTCAGTAGCGGTTGAAGCAGGTTGTCGAGAACCCCGGTGCCTCCGTCGTTGTTCAAGAGTGTAGCGTCGAGCGTGCTGTAAGTTCCGTACGGCATCGTCGCCGATGAAACGTGTGAATATATGCTCCAGCAGATTGCAATGTAACAGATGTGCCGTGCACCAAGCCAAAGGATTACGAAGACACCGAAAGCGATATCGCAGGCCGTCTGGCATTTCATGTACTTGAGCATCTTGGCAAGCTGTGATCCGTGTTAGCGAATACTCGGGACTCGAAGATCCGGGCCAAACGTACAGGGAAGATAAGATCGACCACGTCCATCAAGACAAGAATGGCATTGCCAGCGCGCATCTGCCTATACCCATAGGAGAATGCGAGCAAGAAAATCGTAACGATGTGATGTGTGAACATCTGCCAGTGGTCCTTGCGACGTTCCTCTACATTGATGACGAAGATCTGCTGTACCCAGAATGCCGTCTGAGAGAGATAGTATAGCTTCAGCGACATGCCCAGCACTAGACGTGGGTAATCGCGCCAAAGTGAGATCAAGAGATCGTTGACCTGGCCGAGGTAAGTCGTTGCTGATGACTCGGGGGTGTCTTGAATGAAGACAACAAGTCCCCAAGTCCAGTACACAACGTAGTAAAGTAGCAGGTATGCTTGCTCGGCGAATCTAGTGTGGAGTCAGTGGTTGCCATTCTCAATGCGGCTAATCCTTGACTTACCTCACTCGCAATTTCTTGGACCTAATTCCCAAGAAACCCGCCAGCGGCAAGAGCAGATAGTCCATGCAAGCCGCCCTCAGGCCCGTAAAAAGAACGACATAGCCCGCCACGAGATACACGTCTCTCGGTCCGACGCTGAACTCGCCCATTTTGCTAGTCGGATACTGCAGAGTGAAGAAGGCACCCACACGCTCTCTCAAGCTCGGGAAGAGCAGGTATGTCAAAGTCACCAGCAGAATCAAGTTGAGCGAAATTCCAAGCTGGTGGTTGACCATTGCTCTACGCAGCATACCGCCAATGCTTTCCTTTTCCGTTTGTCCTCTCTGTCGGGTCGTTAAGAAGCCTGAGGGACTTGCGCAGAGTGCGATATCTTCAACGCCTCCTCGGCTTGGTTTTATGTTCCGTATTCTCTTGCTTGGTATGGTTTGTTCAGAGTAGGCGCTCATGTTTTCGGGCACTGAGCCATTGACAGTTTTCTCATTGCTCTCATTGCCGCGTGAATTCGTGTGGAGGACAGGCACATCCTGTAGGCCGGAGCCTGCTTGTGCTTGTTCCATGCTTGGATGATATGAGCTGTGAAGCAGTCGTTCTCGTAGCGAGGGAAATTCGTTAAAGCTCGTGGGCGGTCGCGCGACAAATAAATACCGCGACTGCGCGGTGATCGGCAGTTGGTCGGAAATGCTCGTGGGCGCTCAATTCGTTAAGCAGAGGTCGTCGGCGATCGTGTTCACCGCCCAGAGTAGTCGCTTTGCTGTCCCGAGTCTTGGGGGCAAGTCTCCCGCCGGGCGAGGGAAACGACTGGTCGAGTGGGCAAGACAATTGCAACTGGACAAGCAAAAGCAGCGCGCAAGTGCAGCAAAACACAGCGGAAGCGAGCAAAGGGAGTTGGTCGTCGTGTCAGTTTACTTACGACCACTTGGCAAGGTGGACTAGATTTACACCTAAACCTTAGCGAGACTGGACCCTTGAACTGGCGTGCCTGCGTGCCTGCCACCTTTCCTCATCGAGTGAAGGGGAAAGAGCGACGACCGGAGGAGTACCGGACAAACCTATCGGACGTCTATGATTGGCTGTTGCGTTCTATGGACAGTGGCCAATTTAAAACACGCCATTTATCTCCATCTCCATCCCCATCTCTACCTCACGCTTCACGCTTAACGTTTCGTAACATGAATGTTTCATCGTTTGTCATCACGTGTCGCACGAGTCGGCACACGACCTCACTTACAACTCCAACTACAACTGTGACGATCATGTGATCTACTTCCAGTGCCCGTGCCAGTCTGCGTGCATGTCGCACATCAGTCTCCCATCACTTCAAAGCCGAGACCCGCTAGAGATGCAATGCTGACCTGAAGCAGCAGACCAACACCCTCGCCAATGTCGGTACTTTCATCCATGACTACTAACACCAGCAATTATACCTATCAATCTTGCTCCAGCCGTCCTGCCCTCAGTCATTACAACAACGCCCCACGCCGTATGCAGGTAATTTGAACTAGCAACTCCTTCACACTCCTTCTCAATCCTCCAAGCTGCGCCACGTCCAACACGGGTGCAATTCTCGCTTGAGCATACCACGCACTTGCTTTCCGCCTACGTCTCCTCTATGCAAATTCAACACGCTCACACAACCTGTCCATGCGTGAAACCTGCAAGCCGGTTGCTGAACCATCGTCATCGCACCACCACCCCGCTGCAACTACCCGTGTGTTCTGCTGTCCGGGTCTCGGTTTGCATCTACTTTTAGCTGCCTCGCCGTAGCATGCCTCGCATTGATCCGCCTCCTGATCTGACCTTCTGACCTTCTGACCCGACGGCCGGCAAACTTGAACGCATATTGCTGCGACGATCCTTCGTGCTTGGAAATCGAGGAACCTTTCTGCGACATCACCTTCACAGCTCGACTCTACATCCAATGGACGAGGTAGAGCGGCGAGAGGGCCGTGAACGAGCCCGCTCAATCCAACTCACGGAGATGGCTGGCCTGGGAATTGACATCAGCTGCGCCAACCGTTCATCTCTGGACAACGACACCACGCCTGCCTCTCTTCGCAATACCGCATCCGTTGAGGATTCAGCTTTGGAACGTACGCCAAGCTCGGCGCATCCCTTTTTGTCGCCGCCCTCGACCGGCGGACTTTCTGGAGCTACACAAATTGGGAAATCGCCAGCAAGTACCTTCAACCCGTACAGCTACAAGGCCGAGTCCAGACCTACCTCTTCATATCCACTCTCAACGACCAATTCGCCTCTTCCTCAAGAATCACAGTCCAGCCTCTTGCAGAAGCACCACAGCGCATCTCTCCGCTCTACACATGGGGACTTTGCAACAAAGCACAGATGTGGCAGCGTGAAAGAAATGAAAGGGAGTCGGAGAAACTGGTTCTATGTTTTCGCTATTGTGCTGTCAGCATACTCTACTATCTGGTCAGGCCTGTTCGCTTTCGTGGCCATCAATGGTCCGAGCTGGAAGTCAGTACGTACCAACGGCCCAGTGACGCCCTCTGAGGCGACACTGATCACGGCCATCATTGCCAAAACCGTTGAGCTTTCTTTTGTCACTGTCATTATCGCGCTGCTCGGTCAACAACTAGCGAGGAAGGCATCGAGCAGGCAGCGCCAGTCAGGAGTCACTCTAGCTGAGATCAGCATGAGAGGTTGGCTTTTACAGCCATTTACATTGCTCTCACGCTGGGAGAGTGTTCGATACGCGGGTATTACTGGTCTCGGCTTGATCTCCATCGCATCGGCCTTGTTTGCAATGCTTTACACTCCTGCTGCTGCCGCTCTGGTGCAACCGCAACTTAAGTTTGGCGGCTGGCAAGAGAATCTCATTGAAGGACGCGTGCGTACATCTTTTGGCAACGTCCAATACATCAAGGCAAACTGCTACACTCCAGTAACTCCTGAAGTTGATCCTGCTGAGCATGCCAACACCTGCGCACACATCGAGCATGCTGCGACGGCTTACAAGAACTACTACACTTACCTCGGCTTGTGGTCCGAGGCACGCAGCGCAGACCCGTACGCCAGACCAAATGGAACTGCTCTGTTCAGCAATGACACCACTGTGATCGCACCTTGGGTAGGGAATAAGCTGGACCACACTGCTGCATTCATAGACGACAAAACTGGCGCCATCGTCAACAACGTTAGTATCGCCTTCCCACACGCCGGAGTGGTCACCGCCGCAAAGGACCCTGCGAACGACATTCCACAGCCCGAAGATCTCGATGGAGTTGGCAGGTACATGATCAACGCATCCGTAATTTCGCCGGTCCTCCACTCACTCTGCGCCACTGTGTCAGAGGACCAAATTGCTCCTCTTGTCTTCTCGACATGGAACTCGACCGACGAGCCACTGAACCAGACCACCTGGCCAGCTCAGCTCAACTTCTCCGGGTCTAGGTCCTCTCCATACCTCAATGGCACAGAGCTGGACGACATTTTCGGGTGGGGCGAGAAGTATGGGCAGTACGCCTGGCCGCCAATTTTCATGAAGCTCCCTGAAGACTATAACACTCTTGTCAACGGAACGGGCGACGGCGGCTTGCAATATGGCCGGAGCTCCGTCTATGTACTTGGCAAATCGCACACCACAGATCTCGAAAACCAGTCCTCAGGTGGTCAAGATTACTTCCTCTGTCAGTTGCAAGTCAGCCAGAGCCCTTACTGTTATACGAGCTATCAGGCGAACGGGCAACGTGCTGTATTGGAAGCAGTCTGTGATGAAACGGATTCTCCAACCGGCTCAATGCGTTACATTGAAACGAACCAGGGTGCAGGTGCTCCTACTGGCAACGACACCATCAGCCGCGACTGGCCCATGGTCGCCAGCGAAATGGCTCGCGCTCTCGCCCTCAACGACGGTGCCTTCGACGGCAAATCCGCAAACGCACGCCTTCTCTCCCAGCTGATGCTCCGCGAACCGCACTTGGATCCGGCCAAGCCCTCTCTGGCAGAAGCTCTAGCCGTACTAGCAGGCAACACACTTCTACAGTCCACGCTGGACGCACCGTTTATCCACTACTGGGAGTACGCCGAAGACCTGACGGAGAACGGCATCCTACTCGCCGCAGACGGCGCTCCGGCCAACTTCAGCGCTTGGGTCCGCGCCCAGGAATACGCATCAGGCGGCACCACGCAATACCAGAAGGCCTTCCTCATTGTCCTCCTGGGCGTCTTTGCGCTCAGTTCCAGCGCTCTCTGCTACTTTGCATTCCACAAGACGTGGTACGTGGACTTTTCGGAGCCCCAGAATCTCTTTGCACTTGCTGTCAACTCCCCGCCTAGCGAGGCCTTCTCTGGCTGCTGTGGTACTGGGCCGCAAGGGAAAGACTACGGGGTTGCGTGGACGCTGGAGTCGGACGACGGCCATGTTTTTGTGCATGGGGGAGGGAGGCAGGAAGTGGACGTGGACGTTGCCGGCAGTCCTAGGGTGAAGAGGCGTAAAGCATGGCGCTCCATGTCTGGAAGCCCGTTGGTGAAGGGTTTTGGGAAGCTGATGGGATTGGCCGGTAGGGATCGCTGATATCGTCAACTCGCTGTTCTCGTCAAGGTTCTTTTTGCTTCGTTGGTGGAGTCCCTTTCTTGTTTTTCTTCGTGCTGCGCGAACAACAGGCACCATGACAAGGGTCGTGGAAGAGATTATTTCTAAAATGGAGAGGGAAGTGCGAGACTAGCCTTCAAGGTATTTTGATAGGAGGACCACAGCGGCTGAAACGGTAATTTTCAAGTACTGTCAACCACAAGTATCGTTCAAGCACACATAAGTCATCAACGCATGCAAACTCCACTCCACACCTTCAGCCAATCTTCCATACGACTGATGGTCAGTGAAGTCCACACAGAGCGAAACAGACGGCGAGTCAAACAGAACCAGCTCGCTCCTCACTTCCTCCCCGCAACCAACACCGCCAAAAGAGAAAGAAAACATCTCCGATGTCGATGCTCCGCTTCATCCAAACCCTTTACTTGTACACGGAACAATACACACACTTGTAGTGCCCATCCACCGAGCACCGGTGCTTGTTGTGGTAAGGGTTGTTCGTTTGCTTGCACTGGCAGCATACCCTACAGCAGCCAGCGGCAGCAACCCGAGTCAGCTTTCTCGGTCGCAAAGGCTTTGGTCAGATGAAAAACGGGGGGTGTTTTGCACTTACCACGACCCCCGGATTGGGCCTGAAGATGCTGATGTCTGTGGTTGATGGAAGGAGGCGGGTGTGTGGGTTGCGTGGAGGGGACGGTGGGGCTTGTTGGGTGTAGAGTGGTAGCATGGATGTTGGCTGGAGGGGTGAAGTGGTCTGGTGGTGGTCTTGTTGGTGTTCCCAACCACAGAGGTGTGGAGGGAGCATTTGTCGGTGAAGGCCCGCATGGTGAGGTTGATGGATCTATCTGGCTGATGTAGGGAGAGGTCAGATTCGAAGGGATGATTGTGAAGCTGTTGTACTTGTTCAGACGGAATGTTGATTGCGTTCTTTGCTCTTCTCGAGATACGCTCTGTGCTACTGTTCTTATATCTTATACCTTGCGGTGTTTTACAGGGCGATTATGAGTTGCCTTGCTCGTCTTTGATAGCATAGCTAAGCCATGGTGATCTTCATCGTGACCGCCCTGGGGACTGAACGAGTGGATCCCGACGTGGACGTGTTCCCAGGGCGGTCTTGCGTTGCTGCTGGAGACCGCGGCCGCGGCTTCGGGGAGGGTGTGTATCGTAGGGCGCAGTAGCGGGTCTAGTAGGCTATTGGCATCTGAGTGATCGAGTTCAAGTTGTGACAGCTCTCTGACAACACAACATCCCAAGGCGCATTGCAAGAATATGGCTCAAACACGTAGCAAGACGCCTGCGCCTCTGTTTACTCGATGGGAGCCCCAAAGATCGACAGGCCGACGAGATGTCATACTTGGGCTCTCAGATCATCGCAAATAAGGTCGGTGTCGACGTGGTGAAGGAAACCCGGCCTCTGAGCGCCCTGCGCCATCGGAGGGCGGCATGAAGTCTGCAATAGTCAAAGAGGTCAAGTCAATCACAGCAAGGGCCGGCGCAACACGCCAAGCTCTCTCATGATTTGAGGCCATGCGGCTAAGTGCTTGCGGCCGCAAGCTCAGGTAAGTGTGAGTTTTGTAGGAAGCGAGGCCTGCTTCTAGATTGCGCCAGTAGTGTTACAAGTTCGGTGGATGGAAACCACTCCGAGCACTTGGGTATCTGCACTAGCATAGAGAAAGGTCGCGTGTGCAAGGCGACAACGACCGCAGCGGGCGGCGGCTTGTAAATAACGCAGGCGCTTGCGAAGGGCGAAGAGTGAATGTGAACACGAAGGCGGCATGGAGACGGGTCTGGGCGGAAAGCGATATGAGGCAAACCCCGTCACCATACTGAACAAACGTGACTACTCCCAAGTCCGAGGCCATGTCCTGCATTACGAGCATGGCTGATGGTGATTATAGTCGGACAATTTACCGTGAGTCGCCTAAGAATGCCACTCATATTGACCGTATGTGCAACACTTCCAGAGCCATATGGTTCCGGAGCCAGGAGCACCATTGCAGAGGTCACTAAGTCACTCCAATCTTACGACATGGGTACGGGTTGCGAGGCCGGAGGAGACGTATGAAATCGTGTTTCAAGGCTTCGATAGGCCTCAGATGGTGTGACATGCGGCAGATACAGCTGGGCGGCCTCGAGGGAATAATTGTAGTTGATAAATCAAGGCGGGCGGTGCTAGAGAGGAGATGTTGCCAGGTGCTGTCACTGCCATCAAACAGGTCAGCATGAAAAAAGGCAAAAGAGGCAATGCTATCCGTAGACATTACTATGTAGGTGGCGATATGAGGGCAGCAGAGGTTGTTGCGGTGACAGCACATGCAACGGCAGGGTGTTGATGTGGAATCGGCAGTGTCTCAACGGCGGTGCATGAACAGATGTTGTCATGGAGTGAAGTGCTCGAGCTGAACTGACTCGTGGATTGCTTGCAAGTGCAGTGGTGAGTGGATGGTGACGTTGAACAGCCGAGCCCTGCAGCAGACAGCCGGCCGGCCTGGAATGTTTCCATCGTTTCTTGGAAGAAAGCTCACATCCCCGTGATCCTTGCGCCTGCAATCTCTCCACACGCACACAACCCACCCATCGCTCATACCATCGCAGCATCACCCCAGTCAACTCCGCCTCGCCCCCTCACACCGTATAATAAAAGGGACCAACGTACTTCACTCCAACACACTGTTGCGCGCGCTGCACACGCGAGCATCCGAGCGTTTCCATGAAGCACGCGACCCTCCTTCCGCCTCTTCTTGACCTCTGAGGCAGGTACCCGACTCCCTCAGTCCTGAACCTTCAATACCCGCCGACCAGTCGCCACTATGGCCTTCAACTTCAACTGGTCGCCGCTGATCGCCGACACCGATCGTGTGCGCGACATGCTCACGACCGCGCTGAACAAATCGCCGAAACCGCCCATCATAGTCGATGACATCCTCGTAAACGAGCTGAACCTTGGATCAACGCCGCCCGAGTTGGAGATTCTGGAGATTGGCGATTTGGCAGAGGATAGATTTAGAGGGATCTTCAAGATGAGCTACACAGGAGATGCGTACTTGACGCTGAAGACGCGGGTACAAGCAAATCCTTTGAATACATACCTGTCGACAAAGCCGTCGTTCACGAACCCACAGCCGCTGGCGGCGAGTAGTTCGCTTACGATTCCCTTGCAAATCACACTGTCTGAAATTCGGCTTTCTGGCTTTGTCATATTGGTCTTCTCCAAGCAAAAAGGCATAACACTGGTCTTCCGGAACGACCCTCTGGAATCGCTAAAGGTCTCATCAACCTTTGACGCAATCCCATTCGTGCGCGACTACCTGCAAAAGACTATTGAGAACCAGCTTAGAGTGCTGTTTATGGAAGACTTGCCGGCCATCATCCACAAACTGTCGCTGCGCATGTTCAACTCGGACTATCAAGTCACAGATCTTGTACAGCCGAAGAAGAGTGTGCCTGATCTTAGGGCACATTCCGATCCCTTCGCGAGCTTGTCATCCCTGGACAACGATGGTAGTGCTTCCTTCACTCTGGACCCTCCAGCAGAGACGTTCGCAAGCTTCTCGCAGAAGAATCTCTTACGTCTGGCCGCATTGTCCGAAAGTCAGCGGACCTTGTCTCTTTTCACCCCTAGAGTGAGAGATACTGTGTACCGCGCGTGGTCAAACGCCGGTGAGCGGAAAGATGTGACTTCGGGCACAGCGACTCCAACCTACAGAACTGCAACGCTATCGAGGATACATTCATCACTCGGCAAACACAGTACAGCTTCGTCCGCTGCATCCGAGAGCTCAGGAGATGCAGGATCCCTCGGTACAAGACCGACGCTGCCGAGTATTCCCTCCACGACCTCGCTCCAGAGCCTGGGAACCTCACGATCAAGGCCTCGCCAGCGGAAACGGAAGAACAGAGTGGTCGATCTTCGCAAAAAAGCCGTCGAAAACGACAGCGGCGATATCGGAAGCGCGGCTGGTAGTTATGACGACAGTGCAAGTGCGAGCGGCAGTCATTCGAACGCGCTCTCCGCTTCTGCATCACAGCCGACTAGCGAAATTCCTCACGTCGAGCGAGAGGGCGCAATCGAGACACCGCCTCGAAGCCCGAAGAAGAGGGTTGGTTTCCCGCCTGGCGGTAAAGACTTGCAAATCGTGCCGGGTACCGTAGACTCAAATCCGAGCCAGCGCCCGGTCACGCCTCACCAGCAGTCCTTCCACAGCCTCATAGACGACGACCCCACGCCACGCGCATCCGTAGTCTTGCCAAGCCGAGACGCTGAAAAGGAACCTCAGCGACGCCAGCTACCTCGGATGCAGACGCTGCCCAAGTCCAAATCAGTAGACCTTCCTCGCTCCCAATCAGAGGCCAACATCTCCAAGCTGGGAGCATCGTTCGGTGAGGGTTCGACCGGAGGCATTCTCGAGCAGGCTTGGCTCATGAAGATGGCGCACGAAATCGCCAACCGCGTTGCCGAAGAGAAGGCGAGAGGCCACCAGTGGCACGGCGCCAGTTCCGATGATGCAAGTAGTGCTGAAGCACCGCCTGCCTATGTGTCGTGATCGTGTTTTCAGTTTAACGCAGTTCTATCCCTTGGTTTTTCAACCGCTCAAGAGCCGGTCAATTCCTCTTTTTTCTCTTTCTAATGAACGGGTGTCATTTTATCGCGATACCCAACACTTTGACCTGGTATAGCATGGCGTTTGGATGGGTTTGTAATTACGGCATTGGCGTTATGCCCTCGCCCTGTATCGATTAGGAAAAAGGAAGGAAGGAAAGGAAGAGTGTTGTATACGAAAGAAAATCCACCTCACCACTCACTTTGCCTGATTCCGCAGTCTCATCAGCCAAATCAACCTAAGGATCTCAAAAAAAAAAAAAAAAAAGTCGTCTGACATTTCCCTGCCAAATTAGAAAAGTCCTACATTTCGCCTGCAATCCATCCATGCAACGCAACGCAATCAACCCTGGGCATCGACCCAAAGCTACCTTATGGCACGACACTCTGCTCCTCATTGTCCACCACCACCGCGCCCTTCACATCCTCCTCCCCTTTCACTTTCTTCGCTTCACCGCCATCGCCATCGCCATCACCATCACCATCACCCTCATCCGCTCTCAGCAAAGCCTCCACCTTGGCCACCTTGTCCGCCGGACTTTGCTTCTTGTCCGTCCGGCTGCCGACTCGGATGTCGCTCTGGATCCGTACCACGCCGTTGGCGTGGAGGAGGGTGTGGGCTTGGCCGATGAGGCGCATGACTTCGTCCCAGGGGCCTTCTGTTGTTGTTTTTCGTTTGTTCGTTAGGTAGAGGTTCTTTTGTTTGGGCAGATTTGGAGCTTGTGCTTGGGGAGATCTTGTTTTGGCTGGCTTGGCCAGGATGGTGGGGTTGGTTGATGTTGATGTTGATGTTGATGTTGATGTTGATGTTGATGTTGATGTTGATGTTGATGTTGATGTTTGGATTTGGATTTTGGACTTACCTAGGGTCGTCCCGGCGCTGTGCATTGTGTATTCGATGTTCTTGCATTTCTTCAACAGGCGTTGGACTGCGGCGACTTCGTTGGAGACGGAGGCTGTTGGGGTGCCGATTGGGATTAGGCAGAAGTCTGTTTGTTGGATGTTGTCGTCAATAGAGATTTTCAGTCTGAGAAGAAGAAGGATGATATTCATTGATTTGAATGTGATTTGCGGAGTTTTTGGTTCAGGTCTTTTCAGTGGATGATACTGTGGCTTTGGGTGTGGTGAAAGGCCGCTTGCACTTGCATGTACTTGTAGATACATATACATTTTTTAAGCGACATGAATGAATGTGCAGCAGTTGCACTTACCAGCCAAACAAGCCGAGGGCGTGGGTAGAGCGGTGGGTTCTGATTCGGCCATTTTCTTCAGCACGTGCTGGAGTTGTGGCGAAGAGTCCATCTACACAGCGAGAGCTGCAATGGGAGGAGCAATATATATAGAATGTACGATGATGATGATGACAGGACTGATGGTTAAGGGTAGCCGGCTATTTGGAGCGGAAGGAAAGACGTTGAGTTTGGGCTGAGGCACAGCTGACGATGAGGTTGTGCTTGCATGCAGGTTTGTGGGTTCTGCGAAGATCTCAAGAAGCTTGTCGCCCAAACCACTCTCCAAACCCGTTAAGACTGCTCATGCGTGTGTTGTATCACCGTTGCCACGTGAAGCACGCGTGTTGCGGCTGGAAGAGATCAAAAGAGATCATGCCACCTTATGTCAACGCAAGAACGGCCGAGAATTGACTTTTACCCTGTCCCTTTGACATGGACTCATACACAGCGCTGACTGGACTGCGGTCGAGTATGGCAATCGCCTGTCTCTGAAAATCAAACCATCGCAATGTCAGTTACAGCTTACTATACCAAGGGCGAGACACCGCAGCTCTCGACGACTCGGACAGACGAAGTAGCCGCCTGCAAAATTCAATACCTGAACGAAGGCGGCGCCAATTTCATCTTCAGCATCCTCCAAGCCGGCACCGAAATTCCCACGCCTCTGAGAAACAAGTTACTGCGGCTACGCAAACATCTCCCACACGTTCAGACCACCACAGAGCAAGTTGAATCCTTCAATACCAACTTCAGACCTCTTTTCCCGCCAGACTGTCTCGTGCAGCCCGAACTCGTACGCCTGAACGATGGCATGGCAGAAGCTCTGAACCGCGCACTCGACACTCTCAACCGCCCATCTCGTCGTGATCAAGACTTGCTGCCAGGGGATGAGCGGTACGGTCTTCTGGTGACCGACATGAGGCCGGCAGCCGGCAAAGCAATGCTAGAGATCAAACCCAAATGGCTTCTGCAGTCGCCCAACGCGCCGTCCAACGCAAAGCGCTGCCGGACCTGTGCACTGCGCGCCCAGCGAGCGACTCAAGGCAAACGCACTGCTACGGACGAACAGAGCAGCTGTCCTCTCGACCTAGTCAGTGAGCGGAAAGAAGACAGGCAGAGGGCGGCGAGGAAAGCAACTCGCGAGACGCAGCTCGCGGACTTCCTTGCCGACGGCGCTCAGCCTCTGTTCGCCATCCTGCGCGATCAGCAGAAGTTTTTGGACCCGCGAGGTGTGCTGAAGGTCTCTGGCGCGGAAGGGATTTACGATCTTTGCCGTGCAATGACGCTGCGGGATTGCACGCTCTTCGTCAGAGCCGGCGAAGATGGCATTGAGGCAAGGTTGGGAGATCTTGATTTCAAGCAGCCTGAGAAGCTGGGGCGATGGAAGGACGTGGAACGCGAATTGATAGACGAGGGGTGGTACGTCAACGCCGAAGCACAATCGCTGTGGTGTGAGGAGACCATCTGTCGACTGTCACGAAGTAGTTGATATTGTTTGTGGATGAGGTTGTCTTCACGGAACGGCCTTTGTTGCCTGTGTGTTGCAAAAGACGAGACGATGGCACGTGTATGGTATTGCGAACAGCGAGGGTTTTGTTTAGATTGCGGCCCAAGCCAATCTATTTGAAGTTTGACATTCCAGATGATGACTCGCACGTGTTGAGGTGTCGCAATTAATCAGATCCCATGGCTCCATTGTATTCCCATCATCGACGATAATAAGAATTCCCCTGCACCGCAATTGTGCACCACACACGTGTCTGCGCAGTGCTAAGTGCTGGCGTATCTGCGACACAAAACTCTCTATGCGGGACATTCCTTAGTCACCCAACAAGGTTACGAGATTACATGATTCAATTCACAGCTGAACCTTGCGTGTCTGCTTGTTGGCACAAGATTGAAAAGACTAAAATTGAGTGTATTGCGACTCAGCATGTCGGTTTACGACGAGACCCGGCTGGCGCAGGCAGTGTTCTGTCAAGAAGCTGAGGAAGGTGGAAGCGTACTCGAACGTGGAGGTATGCCGCTTTCTACTTGATCCTACACTCTACATCACTATTACAGCACATACTCATACTACCACTACTCAAGACCTTCTAAAGGTGTACGGGAAGGATTCGAACCGGGCCCATTGAACTACCCGGAGGCTCCTGCTGTCTTAGCACGCCTAGCTTGGAAAAACAAACTCCAAGGATTGACGGAATCGCCCGATCCGGACCAGGATAACGATGGATTTGAAAGGTGACAGGAAGCGTCATGTCATGTCATACACGCGCGTTGCGTTTGAGATGACAGACAATAGCACGCGTGATAGGCTCGACAGACTGCAGCTCTTAAAGTCTATGTCCCGTAGACTCATATGGTGCAGAGGCACTACGCACATGGACCATCACGCCCCTGAGTAATACATCACAAACACCGTAGTCCACACCACCCAGGTCCTCCAGCACAGCAGGAATCCCGCCGGCACGATCTCTTGGCGGCTCAGTGCTTTCTGACGTCTGGCCAACCGCCACAGCTTGACAAGGCCTGCACGTCTTACATACCCATGCGCCGCGGCCTCGGGAATCTCTTAGTTTTTGAGAACAGGTGCATGCGGCTAGGAGGGTCTTCACGGCCTGGCCGCCAGCTGCCGACGCCACCGATTTGGATTTCTTCTTTGAGGCTTGCGTCGGCGTCTGGCGTCTACACATCGATAGTCTAGCCAGGAAAACGGCCGGTCTTCAAGACTCTGATGCAAAACAGTGTCGAACTCGCCGTGCGGTCGAAGGGAACGTGGCAGGGACGATCAATCACAAAGCTGCACACACGTCCATATCTGGAACAAAGCATAATGATCGGCGAGTAGCGCGGCCTGGCGGTGACGTCTCGAAAGGACCCGATCAAGGGCTCACGGGGTCAATCGCTAACAGGTGGGCCTCCACGGCTGCGATGCCATTGGCCCGACACTCGTGCCACATAGAAATGCCGATACATGTCCAGAAAGTGTGGTTGCACAGAAGCTGTTTTAGTAGTGCTTGAGAGCCACCGCGGCCTCCTAGCTCGTGCTCATCGGCCCCGACGTGAGTTTCTTGCTATACTGCCCTTCTTTCCTCTTGACTCACCCACTGGAGCTTCTTTCGTTCGTTCTTGAGGGCAGACTGCAATCCTACGACATTGGAACCGCTTGACGACTGCAGGTGAAATCTTACGCGAGCTTGGCAAACAGGGAATCCTCGATCCTTCAAAGGAGACAAACGCCCAATATGTCAAGAGAGCGTTCGGTCAGTCCGGTTGGGACTTCCAAGTTCGAGAAGGCGTATGCGCCTCCATCACACAGCATCAAGACCGCGTCTGCAACATCCCCAACGGCGAGCTCATTTACCTTTGATGAACGGCGAAATGGCTTCCATAACAGCAAACCATCGCAAGCTTCAACAAACAACTCCGTACGGTCGACAGACAACAATGCCTACTCGACGGCTCCTACCAGCCTTGACAACTCGCCAACCGAAGACACCACTCGAGCGCTGCCTCGCCACAACAAATCAGCCAAGCTTCCCGCAATGAATCGACAAACTCGCAGCTCGCACAGCGCAGAGCACAGCGTCAACGTGGTAGACCCAGACGAATGGTTCGCACGATTCCGCTCCGACTCCGCCGACCAACACGAACACATCACCGACGAATGTCCCGACCGCGCGACCCTCGCCGCCGCCTACAACATCCCCATCTACGCCGCCGACGGCTCGCCCATGCCATTTGGCCAACTCTACCACCAAGCGACCGCCCAACACACGCGCCAACTCATCATCTTCATCCGCCACTTCTACTGCGGCGCCTGCCAGGCCTACCTCAAAGCAATCAGCGACAACATCACGATGCAAGAATACTTCTCGATCCCCACGCCGACCAGCATCGTGGTCATCGGCTGCGGCCACCCAGAACTGATCCCCTTCTACAAGCTCAAAACCGGCTGTCCGTTCCCCATCTACGCCGAACCCACACGCGCACTCTTCAAACGCCTCGGAATGGTCCTCTCGGTCAACATCGGCATGAAACGCCCCGAATACATGAAGGACATCTCGCCCGTCGCCTGGGCCGCAGGCCAACTCACCACCATCCGCCGCGGCGTCAAAGCGCGGCAAGCAGAGCTGAACAAGGCGAAGATGGACGCGGCCGAGCGCCGCAAGAGACAGGCGGAGCTGGATAACGATATGGCGCAGCTGGATGCGATCGAGGAGGCGCAGACCAACGACTCCACGGCTGCGAGCTCTTTCAGCGGCGAGGACAAAATCGCCATCCGGAAGAGGGATATTGTCAAGGGCGGCAATATCTTCCAGATCGGCGGCGAGTTCTTGTTCGAGGAGGGTGAGGTTGTCTGGTGCCACCGGATGAAGAATTATCGCAATCATGCGGAGGTGTCTGTTATCAGGCGCATGCTCGAGCTTGACGATTGAAGGCGTTGAGAAGTGTTCTCGTGCTTGAAGTCGGGCGAGAGAGAGAGAGACAGAGAGAGAAGGGACCAAGTACTCCCTCCCTCGCTCGCTTGCGCGGGCCAAAAATGTCTACGAACCAACGCGGAGGCTGGGCGAAAGAAGAGTACTCCCACTCAAGTCCGGATCTGCAAAAGCAAGATCCATACCAGAGCAGCCTTTGCTTTCGTTTGGCAATAGGCAACGACGCGAGTCACCTCTAGGCATGCGCTTGGGCAGTTCACGCGGAGTGGTGAAGCTTCAACTCTGTCTCTCTTTCGCCACCACATGAAGTGTCTAGAGAAAGAGACCAGAACGGATTACGCATCGGAAGTTCACGGAAAGGGTAGCATGTGCGCCTGGACCTGCACACTTACTTCTGATACGAGTGCATACTCAACCACAGTTGTTGATGCGAAACAGAAGAGCAGGAGGCCGCAGCACCAGCAGCAGCACCAGCAATAGGTTATGCTCTCCGAGAGCAAATAGAGAGCAACAGAATATTGCCGAAGGCTGCACCGAGGATGCATGCGAGTACTACATCACGCCGCCGCCGCTGTCGCTGCTGCTACCAACCGTACGGCTTGCGAGTATAACGCTACGATTTAACGGAAGAAGCGAAGCTGCAGACTTGTTACATAAAAGGGATCAGGCATCCTTGGCAATACCTATTTACACACTCGATCAAAGTCCTGCTTAATACAACGATATAAACATCGATCATTTGGTATGTTTCTGTTCCACATGGACGCCGACATCTGGTTGTTAAGACGTGTTCGTCGATCTAATAGACGCTTGCGATTATACCTTCATGGCGCGACTGGCTAGCTGGTCGGATGTACAAAATGCCATTGAGTACCTAAGTCTGTGAAGGAGGTCTCGCTCGGATACATTAGGCAGCTTTGGGCGCTAGACTGCTCACGGGCTGCTATGGACGAAAAGTTCCACTCAAACCATACATGCTTCGTCATTGGGAGTATCTGTCAGCGTTCGACAGGTATTGTAAAGTCACTGGCCCGTTTAGCTGACGTAGCTGACGTTTACGACACTGATTGATGTATAGTGTATTCGTTCGCAAGACGTGGCAGTAGGGTTAGGGTTGGGGCATACTGCGTTATGGACATTTCTGTGGAAGTCGAAGATGATTCTGCGATTAGAGTCAAGAGGTTGTTGGTTGGTTGGTTGGTTGGAAGCAGCGATGGTGGCAGCACGGAGGTTTCTTCTGCTGTTTCGTGTTTCCTCAATTTGCGGTTTTGACTTTGCTTTGTCCGATGCCCTCGTTCTACTTCCTCAGAATCGAGGCACGTTTCACTTGCCCAGGTTACTTTCCCGCTATCCATGCCTCCATTTCCCTCGATACATGTAGATTTAGTCAAGTTTCGCATCGTCCTTCTTCTCCTATACTTGTCTCCGCAAGCGATTGCCATTCCTATGCTGTCGAACCAC
>Ga0265797_10001157_pt1 | contig 47107 bp, 35 predicted proteins | sample P2T30metagenome_FD_192433 | JGI IMG/M metagenome (GOLD analysis project Ga0265797, IMG submission 192433) | Plant litter microbial communities from East Loma Ridge, Irvine, California - P2 T30 | ecosystem: Environmental > Terrestrial > Plant litter > Unclassified | place: USA: California...
TTGAAGAGGAACTGGTCGAAGAAGCAAAGAAACAGGAAGAAGAAGAAGAAGCTTGCGGTCGATGCAAAAGTATCCGAAGAGCCCTCGCCCGAAACCCGCTATGCTGCGTCGATCGAACGAAACTCCACCGCCTATGCTTCAAGTGCTGGAGTGAAGCTCTCGCCGAAGGTCTGAAGGGCGAAGAGCGTGAGAAGTGGTTGTGCTGTGTGGTGTGCGGGAGGGAGCTTCTTTCGGGCGATGCTAAGAGGTTGGCGAGTCGGGGTACCATTCTCAGGTAAGCGCTGAATTGGTCCCTCGACTATTTCTTTCAACGCATACCTATGCTAACAATTTTTGCAGGTACAAAGTCAAGAGCGTGGCTTGTATGCTTCACGACTCGTTGCCGCACAGCTTTGGCGGGAAAGTCCTGGATGAGAGGTGAAGTGAAGTTGGATGCAGTTTAGGTCAAGTGATGCCTCGCAGTCGGTTGGATGAGCACTGCTACAGTTGGCACTGAATTTTGTGAGTAGGAATTGAACATCGCGGAAAGTTTTGCTCGGAATCATGGGCAGTAAGCTTCCAAGCGACCTCATAGTTGTACGGTATTGGTGTTCATACTACCGTAAATACATACACTCGTGGCACATCCGCCTGTGATACCCTCCTCTTGGAACCCTCGCAGGACCTGTCTAAATCGTCGTTATAGCAAAATCTTCCGACACTTTCCTTGCGCCCAACAACGACTACTCGATCATGCACTCGTTCTCGTACTCGTATATCGAAACTGCCGAAACAACAATCAGCCCATCAAGGCGAAGAGTGCTGCATGGAAATGAGGAACGCAGGGGAGTACCTGTTACTGAAGGGCATAGGGAAACGATTCACTTTACGTATTCGTCCACACAACGGTAGCCAGTCAACGGAAAGGAAACGAACCGTGACGCCCGCGGCAACTGGATAGATTACGTGCATCTGGGGCAATAGTCAAAGCCACATGGCTCGGACACACACCAGAGAAATATATACAGGGAATCATAGTGGCAACGAATGATCAAAGGACAATAGGAGGATTAATTATCATCACACCTACCTCACTTGCGTCGCACAACAGGCAGGTTTCCGACCAGTCGACTTACTACCTTGATATTGCATGCAAGCGAGCGAGCACCCTTTGCCTCCATCAAATCATGGGGTTGAGCCACGGTGTCGGTAATCCTTGGAGCCGCGTGTACGCCCATATGGTATATGTGATGAACGCACTGTGCTTTTGCGTGCTAGACTCTGAGTGGTATGTGAGTTTGTAATGTGGGTTCGAGAGAAGCGAAGGTATGGGGAAAGTGAGGGGGAGATGCATGTTAGCGAGAGCGTATGGGTATGGGTATGTATGGATATGTATGAGTTGTCGTTGTTTATGGTATCCCATCTTTCTTGAGCAATGATGGCGTGTGACGGGAAAGATGCGGTTCGTAATGATCGGGACATGATACGAGGGGCACGATAGATAGGGACGGGATGGGATTCATGAGTGAGGCATGCCATTTTTCAGAGATCCTTCGTCTCACCCTTAGACGTACAAGGTGTTGAAACAGGCCATGCCCGGGCGATCTGGACGATCCATCGAGCAGATCTGTTGTCTTGTCGTGTGAAGCATGTGAAGAGGATAGCGAATGGCACATTACTAGTGTATGCCACGCCATGCCATGCCTATGACCCATGCAAGACCCTGGCGTGCCTGGCCGGAGCTCTTTAGCGGTATGCACAGTTGGAAGTGGTGCTGTGCTACACATGCAGCATGCATGCGTATTCTGAGGAGCCTGCCGCCGCGGAGGGGGGATTGCAAGGACCTGCGCTTCCAGCCGTCTTCGCGGCTTTGAAACATACGATAATTCGACCAGCAATTTGCGATTCTCGCTGTTGGAAGTTGGGCCTGGTTCATGACCATGACTCGATTGAATACGTGTAAGGCTTGTGTGCGGCTCCTTCAGCAATATAGCTGATCCAAGAGAAGGCATACCAGCGCGATCGCCCTGCGGCGAGAACGCGACTTCAAGGCGTTGCCGTGATAGTGGTCTGGAAGGAAAGAATTAGCGTGCTGGATGCTGGCTAGACCGCTTGTGGTATTGTGAAGTAATATTGCATTTTGCGTGTGGACGACGGGAACTCGGAGAAGGTGAAGTTGGCTGTGGTTGTTGCTGGCAAGAATGGTGGCAAATTGCCTGGCACTCTATTTTGCCTCTGAAGGCGTCGGTCACATTACTGTACTTGCCGCATAGACGAACAGAAGCTCCCTTTGAAATGAGGCAGTCCTGCAGGTCAGATCTTGTCTTTCCAACCACTAGTATGCGGCTCGTGAAGTAGGCACATATCGTTGCTGCACTACAGGCCACCAAGACGGCTATGTAGACTCTTCGGCCAGACCCGAATATTGTTTTTCGACATCGACATCCCTGCTCTTAGAGCGACCCCGATCGACCCCTGTACGTTGGAATCAAGGAACTAGTGGCCTCTTTGCTGTGGTTTCGAGGACGTGAACGTCAGTATCACGTACAGCGCAAGCCATGATTGTTAGAGATCGAATAACTTAGATGTCCTCGAATGGCAAAAAGAGTTCCGGGCCTCTGCAGCGATGTTGAGTCGTTAATATTGCATGTGTATACTTAATATCAAGTAACTATTGCGGTGAGCACGAGGAAAGAGCCTCCTGTGAGCAAAGTGCCGATCGACTTCAGGGCTTCCCTCCACCTCTTCCGCAGATCTGATGGTCACGGGAAGCCGCCGATGATAATGCATCGGACAACGCTCCAGATCTACCATATCTACCAGCGGTTTTGAACTTCCTGATCGAGGCTCTGCGAGTGGGTTCGTTCTGGATGGGTGGATACCACTACTGGAGACGCTGCAGCGCATCACAAGCTGTTCAAAACGACAGCACCGGTCTGGCGAATGCCGTTTTCAACGCTCGGTCTAAAGGAATTTTGCTTTCGATCCGGTGGTGGCGCATTCGATACCCCAGTCGCGCACGTGCGGTCCGTTGCGAGACGAGACCTGTGGACGAAGATGATGATGATGTGGACACCAAGGACCGCCACGCCCTTTTATCCATTTACCCGGTGCAAGAGCGACATCAGGAAGAGTCCGGTGATGTATCTACGAAATTGCATGTATGAGCTCACGATTCTGGACCGCAAACGTGCAAGCGGAAGTTGGTCAATAGTAATACTGGCCTTGTGGTAAGACATACGATGGAAGCAAGAATAGACTTCTCGCATGACTTGATTGGATTTTAGCAAGTAAAAAGGAACCAAGGCTCCTGGTGCAAGCCGTCGGAGGCCTGCTCCTCCAGAATTACAGTACTCCCACAGTAGCGTGGTGGAGGAGGAGGAGGCGGCGGGCCCATGCTCTTCCAGTTCCCACACACCAACCTGTGGTCCACGAGCGAAACCTCGAGACCGCATGATCACCAAGCCTGTCAAGCTCCCATACCACTGAAGCGACTGAACCTTACCACGGCCGACCCTATTTTCTCTCTGAGGCTGATCGACCAGAAATCGCGCCACTCACGCGTGGCGTGCCACCCCTTGGAGTGTTCCTTATACCAGAACTCTAGAGGCATCTGCCGAGATTCGATATATCGACATGTCGACAGCAGTAGCACGCTGGCTCCTGATGCAGCCGGGCGGGTCGGGCTTGGCTGGCTGAAGGCGATCTCACCTTGACAGGAAACAGCAAAGAGGTGCCGTGACCAAAGGGCGTCATGGACTCGTGGTTATGATTAAGCGTCCGGTCTTTTCATTCAAGGCGGACCGTGTCTCCCCAGTAGTACCAAGTGCCTGCGTTCGGGCATCTGCTTTCCTGCACGCAATCTGGCCTTTGGGGCTCAGCCAACCCTTCTAGAGTGCACACCATCGGTGACAATCCTGCACCGAGGAGAGCCTAGCTGCCCACACTTCGCCATGCCCATGCGCAGCGGGCCTCGTGGACATGAATCCTGGCCATCCTCTCGTGCCTCTGTGAGTGAGACTGTGCCTCGCCTGGCCAGTGCATGGCCCTAATGCAGCCTTGATGGCCTTGACGGCTTAGCCGCTTCGCCTTTCCCCAGCTTTGCAGACGAGGAGAAGAACGAGGAGACGAGGAGAGCTGTGCTGCCCGGTCCGGAGAGGGTCTCGGGGTGAAGTGGTCATTGCCTCTGCATCGGCCGTCCGGCGGGGTCTCGTGTAGGAAAGTGTAAGGTACCTAGTCTATGTACGGTGCCTGCGAGCATGCTGTTCGGAGGTGACTGGGTACTGGGTACTGTACGGTCATCCCTTTCTGTCGCGGTTTTTCTATCCTTCACTGCCCCAACCGACGAAGCTTCCCGCATGTTGTTATCTTTCATCGCTCGCTAGCTAGTACCACCTTATCACAACATCAATTCGTTCCCTTTGTGCGCCGTAGCATGATCGACTGGCGGTGCTGGTAAGGCCTCTAAGCGAGCCTCGAAGCAAGCTCCACGTTCTCGCCCTCGCGACCAGTCATCAGTCGTCTGTGTGTGCCGAGGGACAGCAGCAGCAGTAACTAGCAGCAGCATCTCAAGAAAAATGCTGTCCACAGGCCTCCACCAGCATCCCGTTCGTTTTGGCAGCCCCGACATGGCGATGCACCATCCTCACATGCCGCAACAACACATGTCGAGCGGATTGGACACTCTGGCCGAGGGTTCAGAGTACGCGCTACAGCAAATGCATCGCCCACAGCCGCCGCACGCACTGCACGGTGTAAACACTGGCGAGAGGCCAGCTATAAAACACCGCCAGAGCTTCGGTGCAGAGAGCATGAATGGCTCGTTGCAAGGCGATAAGAAGACCGGTCGCAGTGCCAGCAGCGGGCAGCCGGTGAGACGGCGCATTAGCCGCGCGTGCGACCAGTGCAACCAACTACGAACCAAGTGCGATGGCAAGACACCTTGCGCGCACTGCGTCGAGTTCGGTCTGACATGCGAGTATGTGCGAGAGCGCAAAAAGCGTGGCAAGGCCTCGCGCAAAGATCTCGCCGCTCAACAGGCCACCTCCAGCACCAACCCGGACGACGCCAACGGTGGCACCGACGGCAAGGACGCCAGCCCAAGATCGCCCAACGACCAGTCATCAGACGAGCAGAGTATCGAGACCAAAGACCGACCGCAACAAGGCGTGAAACGACGAAGGTCAAGCACTAATTTCCCTCAACCTCAACTACCACCGCCACCGCCGCCACGGTCTGGCAGTCTGGACACAGCCAATGCCATGCACAACCTGCCGAGTCTTGACCAAGGTGGCTCCGTTACCATTCATCCCGTACCTGATCAACGCATCAACGAAAGGCAAACTCCCCGGCACATGTCCATGGACCAGCAGGCACCTCCCATGGCCTTGCCCACTCCCCAACTGCCTCGAATGGGCATGTCTGAGAGGAGCTTGATGGGAGACTATGGCAACATTGACGATTACCATCGGAGTATGATCCACCCCGGGGCGACCGTCAGCGGCCAGAACATCCTCCATGGCGGTGCAACGGGTATGCCTGGCTCGATGATACAAGGAGGCACCATCACGGGCTACCCAGAGAGCCAATACGCAGTGCCATCGCCCAACAGCCAGAATGGCATGGCACCTACACATTTCCGACTTGGTGAATCGCCTCTTTCCGCCGGCTTCCTTGGTCAGTCGCCAGTTGCTGGTTCGCCTGGCTGGATGTCACTACCATCACCCACGACCGCTCTATATCCGCACATGCAGCACACTCAGTCCCATCAGATGCTGCGATACCCTGTTTTACGTCCCATACTTCCTCACATTGCCGCAATCATTCCAGTAAATCTGGCGTGCGACCTTCTCGAGCTTTACTTTTCCAGCACTACATCGGCTTTCATGCAACCGCAATCACCATACATCCTCGGATACGTCTTCCGCAAGCGATCATTCCTACGACCTCACAACCCGAGACTCTGCAGCCCGGCACTGCTAGCTAGTATGCTCTGGGTTGCTGCTCAAACAAGTGAATCGGCATTCTTAACCTCACCTCCCACCGCACGCGGTAAGATCTGCCAAAAACTCTTGGAACTGACTGTCGGACTCCTCAAACCGTTGATTCACACTTCTTCCGACTCGGCAGCGACTTACACCGCAACGATGGACGTGAACGGCGTCGCGCTTGGTGGCTTCGGCGTTTCGCTGCCTACCTCACACGAGATGGAAGGTGGTTCTCCCGGAGCCACAGGTGCTCTGGACGACGTCGCAACATATATTCACCTGGCCACCGTTGTCTCTGCGAGCGAATACAAGGCCGCGAGCCTGAGATGGTGGAACGCAGCTTGGACGCTGGCAAGAGAATTGAAACTGGGCAGGGAATTACCACCAAACACAGATTCAGCGCCGCCTGCTGACGTTGCGGATGGCTCGGGCGACGCAAATGGAGAACATGAAAACATGAACATGAACGGACAACCTTCTGCGAACGGCGGAGCATCCAGGATGAACGGACATACCAGCCCACCTGGCTCCTGCTCGGAAGAAGAGCGGGAAGAGCGCCGCCGGATTTGGTGGCTGCTATACACAGTAGACAGGCATCTGGCGCTGTGCTACAATCGTCCACTGTTCTTGTTGGATGTGGAGTGCGATGGGCTGCTACAACCCGAGCATGACGGAATCTGGCAAGCGGGAGAATACTATCCTGGAGAGGGCCATCAAGAATCCACATATTTCCGCCGGAGAGGGCCGACATTCGAATGTACTGGCCACTCGATATTCGGCTACTTCCTCCCGTTGATGACCATCATGGGCGAAATCGCAGATCTCAACCACGCCCGCAACCACCCTCGATTTGGTCTCCGGTTCCGCAATCCAGGCGATTGGGACGACCATGCGGTCGAGATCAGCCAACAACTGGAAGCATACGGTCGGAGTCTGAAGGAGTTCGAAGCGAGATTCATGAACCCACCACCTCCTACAGACAATAAAATGGGCGGAGATGGCCAGCAGCATGCAGACGGCAACCACCATGATGCCAACACGCCGTCTGTGCACTCTGTCGGTACCAGCAATTCCGCCAAACGCATCACTGAAACCATGCTCCAGACCAAGATCGTCGTCGCCTACAGCACTCATCTCATGCACACCCTGCATATCCTGCTGAACGGCAAATGGGACCCGATATCGCTTCTCGATGATAACGACCTCTGGATCTCCTCCCAGAGCTTCATCTCCGCCACCTCGCACGCCGTGGCCGCCGCCCAGGCCATCGACGATATCCTGGATTACGACCCTGACCTCAGCTTCATGCCTTTCTTCTTCGGGATTTACCTGCTGCAGGGTAGCTTTCTGCTACTTCTCATCGCCGACAAACTCCAAGACGAAGCCAGCTCTGCCGTTGTCAAGGCATGCGAGACTATTGTCCGCGCGCACGAAGCTTGCGTCGTGACTCTCAACACCGAATACCAGGTAAGATATCTTGGCTTGAAAGACGAAGGACAACCAAATCCACGGTATACTGACAGGCTCCGTAGAGAAACTTCCGCAAAGTCATGCGATCCGCCCTTTCCCAAGTCCGCGGCCGTGTCCCGGAGGACTTTGGCGAAAGCCAGATGCGCCGAAGAGAAGTCCTTAGCCACTACAGGTGGTCCGGAGACGGAACTGGCCTCGCTCTGTGAGTGAAACGCCGTGATAACAATTTGGATGGACCGAGGTTCGCTGCATTTCATGCCCTGGTGGCTTGGAGTGAAAATGTACAAGTGAGTGTTTTGGACTGCTTTTCAGTTATCGGCATTTCATCAGCATTGGGCGAGAGTGAGGTGGCGGGTCACAAAAACAAAAAAGAAACGAGGATGCACACGTCTCTGTACGACTGGTATGATAGGGCAGGGGCAGGGCGTTGAGATACCCTTTGGCTTTTTGCTTCTCCGATGCGATATGTACAGGCGAAAAATGATGATTATGTTGAACGCAGGCTCTTCCCTTTTGAGTCTTTGTTTGTCAAGTAACCGGGTAGCACGTGCCTTGAACCTTGTTCACGATACCTGCAGTGAGTACTCATGCACCCATTCATGTCTCTAACGGACTGCTAACGTCTAGTAGATCTGTTTGGGTTCTCTTCACTGTAGTATATCAACACTGACACTAATCAAAGTCCGAGTGCACCAAATTGCCAGTTGCATTGTTTCGCTCATTCGAGGGCAAGTGAACAGGCAGATCACGAGACTAACTTCGATCGACCGGGATAATCAATCACGGTCCTTCAGCACTCGCATGCTCATGGTTCACATTGTATCCCAGCTCTCAATGGAGCAGCCGAGATGATCGAGTATTGTTGCTTTCTTTGAGACGACGGGTGGCGCTCCGCTCGCGTACCGAACGTACAATGTGCATTGAGTGAGATGAGGCGTGAGCGATCTGACGGTTTTGCGCAGCCAATCAGTACTGACATTGATGATCATTGCAAACGGTTGAACTGGTCGCCGTTTCCCCACTACGACAAACGGGGACAGTCACCTATGAGTGAAGCTCGAAGCTCGCCCCATGAGAGACGCTTCACTCTATCCGGGCTTTGATCTTCACCTCGCCCAGACAGCGGCCCGCCCTTGACCGTTCTATACTTCGGCATCTATTCGAGTGCATCTGGCTCCAGCCACTGCGTTCTGGATCGCAAGCAACCATGGCAATGCGACCTCCTTTGAACGCACGCTCCAAACGCTTGAACCGGAAAACTATCGTCACTCCTGCCGAGGGAGAACAAGACGACAGCACAATCTTCGGCACACTCTTCGACCTGCCGCCTGAACACAAGAACACAGGACCACCGCACAAAGAATGCACCGTCTGCCTCGATGCCCTCAGCAAGACATTGTTTCCCGAGTCTCTTCACAGTGAGCAGCACAGCTCGGACGTCTGCTTCAAGTGCTACGACGAGCACATTGAGTCAGAGCTTTACAATAAGCACTCCGAGCGCATCAGTTGCCCGCAGTGTCCGCAGACGCTTACAGAGCCTGAGATTCGCAAGCTGACACAGCGCGCTGTGACCTACCAGAAGTATGGTTTCCGAGCCCTTCGTAGTGCGCGGTCTGTTTGAGTGAGGTTGCTGACTCGCGAACTAGATACAGCGACGTCACTTCCAAAGCATACATTCAACAAGAAGAGGAATTCCACGCCTGCCCGAATGCCGCTTGCTCTTGGGGTACATCACGCCTCGGATATCTTTAGTGGTTTGGATGCTGACACGAGTCCCCAGGCGCCTTCTTCGCCAAAGACGACGGAAATATCCTCAACTGCCAAATTTGCAAGGCCCGCTACTGTCTGTCGTGCGAGATCCCTTTTCACGAAGGTCAGACGTGCGACGATTATCTGAGCGCCGAGAAGGACAAGGCTGCCGCCGCCGCCGCACAGGAGGAAAAAGAGCAGGCCCGCCAAGCCGCGCTAGAGGCGGACGAACAAAAGTCATTTGAAGTCGTCCAAGAGACGTCGAAGAAGTGTCCCTCCGCGTCTTGCGGTGTGAAAATCTACAAGATCGACGGCTGTGACCATATGACTTGCGAGTTCATCCTGACACCTCGAACTGGGCTCTGGATCAGATTGTGCTAACGGTTAGTTCGATGTAGGCGGGAGATGCGGCCATTATTTCTGCTGGCTATGCTTTGCGCCATACACTGGTATCCGGAGTGTGGGCAATCGGGCACACAAGCCGTCCTGTAGATACTATGCTTGAGTCTCCGGAAGCCGATCACGACTGACGATGAACACCTTAGGGGTCCAACGACAGGGCTGAACGAGGCTCACGGACGAGGCATCGCAATAAAAAGCCGAGTACAGCGCAGGTCTCCTGACTTTTCCTAGGGGTCCCTGTCTTCCGCCTTTCTTTCTCATTACGCGTACGATGGGTTAGGTAGCAGGCGCAATTGTACAGGTGGACACTGTCGTTGAGTATTGCTTTTCTCCAGCGGCTTAGAGAGGTTTGGAATAGAACGTAGCGATGGAACAGCTAGACTATAAGTCTTACTATTGACCACACAGCCGCAAGCAACACTCACCACGGCTGAACCATCGTTGCCCGAATCACTTTGCCCTGATCGTCGTCCCTCTTGCCCTCCACAACATCTTTGATAAATTTCCCTCCTTCGGACGGATCGAGAGCGCCCATCTGTAAGTCAGGAGTCAGCATTGCGTTTCGTTAACATGATAAACATGCCATACCTTCTTCAATTGCTCCGCGCCTATCGACGCCAGGTTGGTAGCGAGAAACCCAGGCGAGATAGCAAATACTTTGACGCCATCATTCTTCAATATCTTCACCCACTCCCTCATCACCATGTTCAGGCCAGTCTTCGAGCTGCGATAGCTCGTGACCGGGTTGGGACCGACAGGCTTCGGCCACCCTGCCTCAGGCGATGCATTGAGACGTGCGAGATTCGGGGAGACGAATTCTCCAGTTTCTTGTAAGCTGCTTGTCCCGCTGGTAACAAACAGGAGGCGTGGATTGGAAGACTTGAGCAGGAGAGGAGCGAACTCGTAGGTCATGACGTGAGTGCCGGACACGTTCACATCCCAGGTGGCGTTGAAGGCTTCGCGGACGGTCATCTCGCCCTTTGCGGCAGTATGGTCGAAACTTGCGCCGGCGTTGTTGATGAGTACATCCAATCTTCCGTATTGGGCGCTGACTTGCTCGAAAGCTTTGCGGATGGAGTCATCGGAGGTGACGTCCACTTGGAGGCTGCTTAGTACGCTCTTGCTTCGAATAATTTCTTCCTTGACGGCTGTGATTGCTTCTTCGGCTTTGCTTATGGATCGGCTGCCCACGATTATGTCGTAGACGCTGTCTGACTTATAGAGGGCTTTGACGACCTCTAGGCCGAGTCCAGTGTTTCCACCGGTGATCAAAATGATCTGCTTGTTGGCCATGACTGTCTATTGTGTTTTGGCTGAGAGAATTGGTCTGGTCTGTGATGAGTGAATCTAGCGGTCTTTGAGGGCAAGCAATATATACCTTTGCCTTCATCACGATACCACAATATCCAACGTCCGTTGTTAACTCCGCCAACGGACTTACGGTATTCAGCATCTTACTATGTCCTACGACACCGGACGGTGTCAGATGCGTTTTTACAAACATTTTCCGGATCTTTATGTGAGTATACTGGAAGTCTAAAATGATGGTCCATTATTAGTATACTGCCTCTCAATCATCGCTAATGCCCTGACAGCAGTGACAGCCTGTTGACCAGATAGCTTCCTACAGCTGGTGGGTCTGCACAGATTCTCATCCAGACGTTCTGCTGAAAGAATTCCTTGTTGAGGACAGCAGACCGTGACCTACTCTATTCCATCGATCATCTGTTGATGAGAGTCTCTAGCTGAAGGATTATTGGATTTGTGGCTGCAAAATCACAGTACATTACCGAAAGCCCAATCCAATGGGTGATGATGAATTGGTGAAATGATGGAGGACTTTTTCGATAGTAATGAGATGTTACCGGCATAGAAATCTTGTGCGTATGTTGGTCATGATTGTGGTCAAGTATCAGGAAATGTATGCTGAAAATACAGCACCTAACCCTTACCCTAAGATCCGACTAAATCAACAAATGCTTCCCTCCCGCAAACAGCTGGCTTCCTTCTCCTTCTCGTCTCACATTCAATCGTATCCTTCTCAGTCCATTCTACTTTCAAGGACCATCCGCAGCAGCCGACATAGCCACTGCTCGCCGCCGATACCACCTCAATCCACAAGCGAATATATCACGTCCTTCCGTATGGAATTATGTTCTGGAGTCTGCTGTAGTCGCCGCTGTCAGCACTATCATCGCTACAATAAAAATGTTCCGACTGGCGGAGCTACATACCAAGCTCATGTCATCAAAGATACGCTTTGTCGCCCATGTCTTAGCACTGCACTGGCGAAGCTTCCAGGCAACGACACTGGGCAATTGAGCTGATGTTCTCAGCCGTAAGCATCTAGAGATCCTGCCGGAGACTAGCGGAGCAGGTTCGCCATAGCCCTATGCATGTGCTGCTACAAGCGTACTCACAGTGGAGTCTCTCGGCTGATGTCCCTTTCGGTGTTCTTGAACAATATGCACGCGGACACCGACCTATCACGACAATTCCCGGGGGAGTGGATGCTAATCATACATTATAGCAAGCTCTTTTAACTGATATAGTTTGCATACATGGCTTGCCTAGGCGAGAGTCGGACTCTCGGAGCGGCCGTGTTCACCGGTTGCAGCAGACCGCGAACGTCAAAGGTCACCGAGATGGATGTTGCGAAAGATGAACTTGCTAGTGAGGAGGAACAGCTTTGAACACTTGGTTTCGATCTGTGGCAGAGTAACAAAGTTGATGCGTGGCTCTAGGTTTGGTCGATCTGATCCAATAGATCAAAAAAATCGACGACCTTCTCGTGAGAACGTTCGCTTACTATACGACCATGCTAGGCAGAAGAATGCAGTCATACCCGACGTTTCAGCTCCAGGCTCGAGATAATACCTGCATAATCGCGATAGAAGACCGCTTTGTCATGCATATGCATCTCAGCATCTGTCATCCAGATTAGCCTTACGGAGCCACATTCGCCTGTCTCGATGGGTACTGTATATAAACACACACACAGGACCTCATCCCCCCCTCTGCTGTATAACATCCTTCATCATCTACTCACAAAATCCCATAACGTTATTTACCTCACTCTCCCCGTCAGCCCAATACCGCTGTCATGTCGATTCCCCGTCGGGCACTCATCGCCATTACATCCGCTCATGCCGAGCTTTTCGAGGGTGGTGGGCACACTACAGGTGTCTTCATTGGCGAGGCTCTCCATCCTTACAACGTCTTCAAGGCCGCGGGCTTCGAAGTCGACATCGTTTCCGAGAAAGGAACGTGGACGGAGGACTGGCTAAGTCTTCAACCGGGCTTCCTGTCATCTGAGGAGCGCGAGCAGTACGACGATAAGAACAGCGAGTTTAGAAAAGACATGGATGCCAGCATCAAGGCTGCAGATGTTGTGGACAAGGAAGTCAGTTGTCGACGTGTGCGCAGGTTTCTTCCAATTGCTGATCTTGCTTGCAGTACGGTATCTTTTTCGCATCTGCAGGACACGCGGCCCTGATCGATTACCCTCACGCGACACAACTACAGGCGATTGCTGCGAAGGTGTGGAAGCGTGGAGGTATTGTGTCTGCTGTGTGAGTTACCGTCCTAATCCTGTGTACGTCGTGGCATTCCTAACGCAAAATGTGCTAGCTGCCACGGCCCGGCAATCTTCGCAAACATGCTCGACCCCGACACCAACAAGCCTATTATCGAAGGCAAAAAGATCACAGGCTTCACGACTCAGGCAGAGTATGACATGGGCATCATGGACGGCTTGCGTGCGTGGAACGAGCCGATGATTGATGAGCACGCCAAGGCGTTGGGTGCAAACTGTACGCCAGCTATCATCCCACCTTCGTTGCCTACGATTCAAGTACTGACTTCCGTTGCTTAGATGTTCGATCTGAAGGAATCTGGGATGACTACCACGTTGTCGATGGAAGATTGATCACCGGGATGAACCCTCAGAGTGCGAAGAGCACGGCGAACGCTGTTGTCGAGACATTCGGGTCGCTCTAGGTACTTGTGACAACGATCAAGTGGACTCAGTACTTACATCCATACATCTTAGCAAGCAATAGTGCAGTGCCATCCTGCAACATGTGCTTACCCCAACCCTTACCCTAATGCTACGGATGATCTTGAACATATAACACGATATACCAATAACGCCGCCCTAAATCATCGAGTTCTTGGTTCCATATCGTTTCATCACTTCCCTCTCTACCGTTCATCACGTTGTAAATGTCCCTGGTGTAGTTGTGCGGCAATGTCACAGTTGCCAGTTGCTTCTCCAAGTCGACCTAGGGCCACATGTGGTGGACATCAGAGACCCGTGGAGCGAAAGATCGAGAACCTTGTTTTAGTCTGCTTGCTAACACATAATGTGATTTGAATCTTGACCCGTCGGGTTGATAAGTAATCAAGTCATCTGTGACCCCAACTCCTTATACCCGAGTCGAAGAGAGTTCAATGCATACACCCACATGCCCTCGATGTGGGGCGCCTTGCTTTCCCCACTACATGTACCTAGGCGTCATCTAACATAAAGACAACTACAACCACATGTAAACAATCTCCTCTCAATTCCCACACTTGACCAGAATCTTCAGCCGATTCATCCAGGATCCGGCCTCCTAATATCTACATCTTCCACCCTTTCTTCTCACCATTAGGAAGTCCCATCTCACCGAAACCAGAATCAAAAAATCAAAGACCAAAGACCAAAACAAACACTCCCACCAACATGCCCTACTACGAAGTAAACCACGCCATAATCCTCACGGCCTCCCAAAAAGCCGAACTTGCCAACGCTATCACCCAGCTCCACAGCACTCGCTTCTCGACCCCACGCATGTTCGTAAACGTACGATTCACCGACGTATCCGGCCTGAAAGACACAGGCGACTTCTACATCGGCGGCCGCGCCCAGACACCTTCTCACATTTTGGCACACGTCCGGACGGGTCCTTCGCGCAAGACGGCCGATTTCAACTCGCTGTGCTCGGATGTGATGCATGCGTGGGATGAGATTGTCAAGCCGCTGCCGAAGGTGAAGAGGAGTTCGCCGGATGAGGATCGCAGTCTGTACTCGGTGTTTGTCTTGGGCGATATTGCGGCGGGGATGGAGGCTGGGTTTTCTATTCCTGAGGCTGGCAAGGATGGGGAGTGGTTGGCGGAGAATATGAGTGCTTTCAAGGCGAGGGCCGAGGCTGGGGAGCAAGAGTTTGTGGAGCTTGTCAAGGAGGTTGAGGAGAGGGGAATGCTCGCTGGGCAGAAGACGGAGGCGCAGAAGTTGGAGGAAATGATGGGCTGGGGGGATAGTGCTTAGGCTCTGCTGTCTGCTTGGACGAGATTAAGCTTGCTATGTTACATGATCGTGTACTGGAAAGAAGTGTGGTATTAAACAAAACCGCTCGAACGCCAAAAGTCGTTACTAATAGAATGTTCCCGGTCTTCAACCGTGACGAACGCAGTGAGACCATGCTGTTGGTGGCGTTAGCAAAGTGCACTGTGAAGGCGTGACTCGGGAATAGCTTACCAGGCAGACCGCAGCCCATTCCGACCATGAGGTATAGCAGGAACACAATCACCAGGCCCAGCATGACCATGAGTTTCATATTCTTCCACCACATTGTCCTCTTGAGGCCTCTTGATCTGACGCGGAAGTCTCTCGCCGAGCCACCAAGCCTGTCTGTCTTATCGACAAGCAAGTCCAGCCTCTCGCCTCTTTCAAGCACTCTCTCGATGTTTTCGGTCATGATTCCACGCACATTGTCGATCTCGCCCTGCACGTTCTTGAAAGCATCCTCTTGTCCGCTCTTAGTGGTGCCGTATTCAATCATCAAGGCTTTGAGCTGTGCATTGTATGCCGCCGCTCCGTATGCAGGCAGCGACGAGAAATCGGTGTTTTCCGGATTGTAGGCCTTGAGGAAGCGCTTCTTGATCTCGACGAGGAAGCCGAACGGCACGCGACGGCCAAGATCGCCCTTTGCGACTACCATGTATGTGAGGTTCGGCGCATTGAGCGAGTCGGGGTTCGCAGAGGCGGAACCGGCATCGGCGATGTAGTGGATGAGGTTTGCATTGTGGGTGTATGTGAGCTTCTCTGGAGAGTTGTGCTTGATCTTAGGAAGGATGACAGAGGCGAGGCTACTGGTGCCGGAGGCGGCGGAGACAGTGTGTTCGGCGAGGATGGTGTTCTTGTAGGCGATGCACGAGTAGAGCAGCGGCGTGGCCGGGACGGATGAGGAGGCCATGTTGGCGGTGTTGGTATTGAAAGGTGATGAGTACAGTCGAGTCAGGTGAATGGATGTAGCAGTGCTGTAGTGTGCCTGCCTGGTGTTGGTCTTGAGTTTGTCGAGGCAGGCGGCGATAGCGAAACAAGTTGCAGGTCACGGGACGTGATGTCAGACTAACCTACCCGCACGCGATACCCACTTCCCCGCAAGGCTAATGAAGTGAAACCCTCAGATTGGGGAAAGCTCCAGTGGCTCCTCTTAGAGCTCCTCCTCCCATGCGTGTCAAGCTCCAGTCAGCAGACCGCCGACCCAGATCCTCGGTCTTGCGGGTGCAGTCGGTGAGAAGGGAAACGACTTCCCAAAGAGTTTCCTTCCTTCCGAATGCCTTCGCACTCCCTTTCCATACCTCATAACTACTTATCTTAGACACATCTCACCAAACAAATCCATTGCTACGTTCTCAATCGCCCTTCTCACCAAGAAGCGACTCTGCAATACTATCATACTCGCGAGCTACATAAACAACCCAACCCAGTCGATCCGTAGCAACAACACACCACAATGTCCTTCCTCGGGTAGGTCAAAATTCCCTCCAAAGCAATGTGACAACAGTCTGATCCTTGAACAGCGGCCGCAATGCCATCTTCGCGACAGTAGCTGCAGCAGGCAGTGGGTTCCTGTGGCTCTCATACCGCAAAGCATTGGACGAGCAGCGCAACCGCCAGCCAGGCAACTTACATGTCAGGACTGAGCGATCTGGTAAGTCTGCCCACTGGTGTTGTTCTAGATTCCACGAGCCATGTGTCACAGGAAACGCTGACAGTCATACGTTGATAGGGGGTGGTGTTTGAAAGGAATTTTTGAACGGCCTTGCAATTCGGACCAAAAGGAGGGACATGCATTTCGGTATCGGATCGGGACGGTACACAGGACGGGGATAACGAACGTCAGACTGCCTGGAGTGATGCTTTTGCGCAACCACGCGTGCCACGTTGCGCTCTCTCGCACGCGGTGGATGAAAACTTCAGGGAAAGAGAGGGGACAAAGCATCTTTAGCGCTTGGACAGGCTTCACAGGAGTTATGGATTAATGATACATGCGTGCCAAAACGAAGTCCAATGGCTGTCATTAGACAGCTATGCTCACACAGTGAGAACCCTCAGCTGCTGGTCATCAACCACCAACAGCAAATCCCAAAGCTTTGGACTGCCTGCAAACCAAAATTGTAAAGCGACCGCAGTGCTCCACTAGCAGTATTTGGTTCTCCCTTCTGCCCAGAATGGGGGAGGTGTCCATCCCTCCACCCAATGTTCCGTCTGGCTAAACTGGTGGTCTACATTCAGGGACTCCCAAATCGCACCAAGACGTTTTCGCCACTCCTTCTCGTCCACTACGACGTCACCGTCTGGCAACTGTTCCAGTGCAACAGTAACCCACGGCGGAGGCCTCCCATGCGTCGCGGTGGAGATGGCATCCAAGGCTTTCGCAGCCGCTGCGATGCGCTGTGTCGAAGGCCGATACACAGGCAGTGGTCTCCAATCTCGGTGGAATCTGTTGTATGTTGCCATCTCAACGTGGATGTCAATCATACTCTGGCGATGATTGAAATTGGAAACACTCACGCCCTCCGATGGCTGGGAGACGGCCCGCTCGATCAGGGAACAAGTCTATTCGCGTTCGTCGTTTTTCGGATTCCCGAGACGATCAACGGTCAATACTTGGCTGGCTTTGAGCTCCGGATTGCGTAGCGGGAGGCGCAGATTCCGCAAAGGGCCAAGGTAAGCCGCGAAATCGCAGCGGAAGTATCCGTATTGGCGGTTGCGAGTCTCGGCGTTGGTGTGGAAAGACACCCGAATTGGAGGAAGCGGCTGTTTCGCGGCAATGCAACTCAGGAAATGAACGATGCGGTCCAGGTTGCTGCGGACGGCGGCGGCGCCTTCTACTACCCGTGGAGCCGGGAACTGGATACCGATGAACAACTCTTTCGATGGATGAACTTTGGCGTGGGCGGCATTCACTTCTTGACCGGGCTTGATCATCGCCTGCAAAATGAAGTTCGCCACGACGACTTCTGCGCCGATGATGATTTGGGACGCCTGTTCGCGGTAGACGGATTCGAAGACTTCTTTGCGGATGGCGGTGGAAAGTCGGCAAATCACGGGAAGTGGGCTTGAATGAGTGTTGCCAATCAGAGTCAGACCGGCTTTCTTTGTGTGGTAGCATTGCCAGAAGCGTGGCGCGACGAGTTAAGAGAACGTGAGTTCGTAAATCTTAGCACGAACCTCCAATGGGAGCTTGACAAGCGTTCTCAGACCGTCGAACCCCCAGAGTGTCAGCGCGCGCTTCTTTTCGGCCGCGATGAGGGCAACCTGGTCGCTCGATTCCCTCTCCACGAGGTCAGAGGTTTCTTTCGCTAAATCGTAGCCTTGCAAGCCATCAATCCGCAATGATTCGCCCAGCACGGGACCTTCCATTTCGATGTCGGGAATAGCCCAGTCCCAGAAGATTTTCTGATATACTAGGTAGGGATCCGGGTGGGCACCCGGCAGCTCCGAATCATTCACAGTCGCTCTGTAGCGGAGACGAGATCTTTTATGAACAAAGCGAACCATGGTCGGAGGACGATGCCTCCATTCTGGCTTCCACTCTGGCTCTGGGCCGTAGGCTAACACTTCGCTGTACGGTTGGCTGACGGTCACCTCGTAGTTGCGGCAAAAAGCTGCTGATCCAAGCCATTGGTGTCTTGAGACCATGTTGCCCGTCATGACTTCCTGAGTGTTGGGTGAATGGGCGATGGGTGAGTGGATCGGACATGGTGGCCTCTCGTCCGTCGTGCAGAGTAGAGAGGTGGTTTGTGACGTGGTTGAATGGACTACAATTTTGTCAAAAGCGGTCGAGCTTATGATATAGCTCCGCCTCATTGGACAACAAAAAGAAAGCTAAAAGGATGTCATCACGAGAGCAATCGTGGGAGCAAACATGCAGCCAAACACTTTGTGCCGGGCAAATGCGCCTCCTTTGATGAGGCCTCCTCCGCCACCGTCCACGAGTGATGAAGCCGTGTACAGGTCTGCGATAGTACATTCTCACTTCAGGTAGTAAGATCCTTACAGACGTGCGCACTATCGTTTAGTGACTCGGTGAGGAGTCGCGTAATGTATGGCTGTTTCCCTCATGTCTTGCATCATGAAACTTTGAAAGAGGGACGCGTCTTGGTCATCGACAGGATACGTCCGACTGGGTATGCCGAGAAGACACCCATGGATATCAGGTGTTTGTAAACGTTCGTGGTGGCTTGCTCCCAAAACGAGACGCAGTCGCGATGGATGTCCCTTGGTCTTCCAGGCGACGACACGTCGTGGAGCGTTCGGGGAATTTCGACAGGTGCCCCTCAAGGCCCACGCTCTTCAAGACAATGACAACCTCGTCGCATGTGACACCATCTATACGTCTACATTCAAACAACCACACTCGAAAGCTCCTTGCCGATACCTGGTGTAGTCGGTGGTGCCGGCGGCGCATATAGTAGCTGTCCAAAAGCCATGCAATGGATACGCTGCGTGCTGCAACCTCCGTCTCCCATTTCGGAGGCAGGGACGCGTCTAAGAACTCTACGGCTCTGCTACAAACATGGGACAAATGCTTACTGATTAATACAAAGCACATCTATGCAGGCTCAATCTTATCCGAGCACAAAGTCCATTCTTGGACTCCGGATTTGGCGACTTACGGCAAAAAAGACAAAGCAATCGGCAGCTGAAAGAAAGACGAACTTTTGAACAGCCGTGTTGTACCCACATGTTCACTTCGGCAATGTTATCGAACCGCACGATCAAACAGCGCTGACAGACATGCCTCCAAAGCGAAGTACGACCGCACGTTCAAGTGGCACTACGAAGCGTGGCCACGCCAATGCCGGACGACGTAGCAAAGGCGTCAAGGAGCACGTTCGAGTTCTCAGTGATATCTCTGAAGAATCGACGGCTCAACAACCGAGCGCGAAAGATGTTGACCTGAGCCAGCGCATCACTCGTAGCTCAAAGAAGCGATCTTTTCAAGACTCCGCCGCCGATGGCGAAGAGAGAGACTCGACCGAACCTAGTGAACGGAGCAAGCAGGACTATGGCTCCATGCCTGAGCATGCGAACATAGAGCACAGTCAAACTCAGGATCGAGACCAGATCGTACACCAGGAAATACATCAGAATGCACCCGCCGCCAGTACTTCGCCACTATCTCCACCGTACAGTCCCAGCATAAACCTCCTCTTCTTCGTCCAGCTCGCGAGTCTCGATACCGATGATGACACTGAGCGACTCACGCTCGATCTCATCAAGCTGACGCTCGCCGACATGAACTGGCACCCAGGCCTTTCGGGCATGGTACAACCAGTGGCCTGTTTCTTGGTAGCTAGTATACTTACCCGAAGGCAGAACCTGGTCGAAGACATAGCGTCGGGTATCGAAACTTTTGGAGTTGGATTCGAAGAGCTGGTGGAAGGGTACGCGTTGCTGTGGGAATGGCGGGCGAACCTTCGAGAGGCTGTAGGGGCTTATGCTGAGAGATTAGACGATTTACCGGAACCGAGTTTGATGATCGCTCCAGACAATTACGATAAGACCGAGACGGACGGGTACGAGCAGAGAGGAGACGAAGACGATAGACCCGAACCGGAGAGGTGGGAGGAGGCCATTGGAGTCTGATCGACCCGCCATCGGGTGAGCGCCAAATTGACTGAACATGATATCTTGTTATCTTCAAAAAATATTGTTACAAGCTGCTAAACGATGTGGATTCAGATTTCGCAAACTACGTGAAGCGAGCCATGAAGTACATTATGTCATGCTTCTAGGGCAGCTCACACTCAGGTCAAGCTCATGCAAGTCCTATAACAGAGCAATAACATTCGTATAAACTGACAAGTCATTACTAAACATGGGGTCACATCAGACTTCCATGTGCCTGGTCATTCGATCATGGCACGATCCACAACATGTTGATCTTTCACTGACCTCTCGCGCTAACCGCAAAACATCAAGTGAGATGGAGTGAGGTTGGATAGGACTCAGTGACATGAGTCCCTGCATTGACCTTCATGCCCAACGCCGCCGCCTACATAAGTGTCGCGCCTCGAAGACAAAATCTCTTCCACCCACCCACTCCCTTCGCCGGCACGCATAGTTCGCTCCTCGCGATACCCACAGGCCTTCCCCATCGACTCCAACAAACCGCAGGTGGTCTCACACAGACAATACCACACTATTCTGCCGATTCAAAATGGCGGATTCTCACCAGGCCGCCACTTTGCCACTCGAGTCGCGCGACTCCACACTCGCTGGAAAACAGGGAGTAGCTGGAGAGGAGCAAGATTCCAGGTTGGTGAATGTCGGGCCATGGGAAACGAGAGAGATGGCACTTGAAGGACGTCCCTACGGTTTAATAGATGACTCCAGCAGCTCTAGTCTACTTGTCCTCGCGTTAACAAAATCAAACGAGAAACAATTTGTCCAAATCCAAAGATACATAACCCTTCGATTGTTTTGTATCGATCCATTCAGTCAGATGTCTGCCGGGTGGGAAGTCATCGAACATGGAAAGTAAGCACGTGCGAGCTGCTGACATGAAGTGAGATGGGTGAAGGTGTGCCAGGGGCTCAGGCTCAGGCCGCTCAGGGCACGTGATAAGGCCTTGCAGTCACTTTCGTCCCTGTGCCTTCAAGGGAAGTCGCACCTCGCAGATCAGACCTCTGTTACACATTCACTTAGCTCACTGAGACTCAGAGCCAACACGCATTTCGCACACACCATATCTCTAAACAGCGTTCAACCTAACGCTGGTAGCGCCACAAGTACATGGATCTCAATATCAAGACCTCGTCCGGCACATCAAAGACAATCAAAAACACGTCGTCGGACAAGATCAGATGTCACCGCATATGAGTCTCAATGGCAGTGAGACACTTGGATCCATATAAGTGAAGATGAGTGCAGACTTGTGCGTTTGGAACGCCTATGTATTTCTTCGCAAAATAAATTTCAATTTCAATTATTAATAATAAAGGCTGGTACCAGAACTAAAAGACTTCCTTGCACGAACTGAAGCGCATACCTTAGACGCTTTCGTACCAAAGGAACGCAAGCAAGCTGCTCTTGCGAGCCGCAAATTTTGAACGCATCTGACCTTGATGGCAGCTTCCTCTTCTTGCTTCAAGCCAGACACGGGTCATCGTGCGGATTTTTCGCCTCCCAATGCCAAAGTGCGACCGTCGTCCGGCAACCAGACAGCTTCAGCACCTATAGATGCCGAGACTGAGTTCCAGGCCTTGAGTCACATCCCGGGCATCGAGCTGGGACTTCGAAGCTCCTCCGATCGAGGGCTCTACAAGGCCACCATGACAAACGCCAAGGCAGCAGCCAGAGCGCAGACGAAACCGTTGATGGTGACGGAAGCGGCAACGCCACCAACTGGAGCGCTCTCGCTTGCGCTTGCATTCGGACCTTCGCCTGTGGGGAAAATATAGTCAGTCTTCTTTCCCTCTTCTGTACTATGCGGCGAGGTGAGGTAGGAATGATACTTACTGGTCTCGTACGGAGGCATGGAGCCGGTGACACTCGGATGCTGGATCGGTTGTGCGGAGCCAGATGCCAGAGGAGCGGTTCCAGGCTGCTGAGGAGCGATGGGAGCAGTGGCGAAAGTGGATGGGCCAGCTGATGGGGCACTGGGCTGCTCGGAGCCTGCGAGAGAATTGACGGATACCGAGGGCTGCCCGGGGGAGACGGGTCCTGAGGGTTGCTCCGGGTTGATGGGAGAGTTGACAGGAGCAGACGGGTGTTCGGGAGAGGCGGCAGCAGTGACGAAGGCGGACGGATCAGCTGCTGGGGCGCTAGGCTGCTCGGGATTCATGGGAGAGTAAATCGGAGCAGATGGCTGCTCGGGAGAGACGGGGCTAGGGGGCTGCTCAGGGCTCTTGGGAGAGTAGACCGAAGCAGAGGGTTGCTCAGGCGAGATGGGGCTCGAGGGTTGCTCGGGGTTGGCGGGAGAGTTGAGAGGAGCAGAAGGTTGTTCGAGAGAGCTAGCGCTCGAGGGTTGCGCCGGGTGGACAGGGTTGGAAATTTGCTCGGGGACAACAGGGCTCGACTGAACCTCACCAGGACGGGTAGCCGTGACGGTGACGGGCGAAGAATAGATGGAGTTGGATCCAGCCATGGTGGTAGAAGTGGAGTCTGAGATGACTGGGACAGCAGGAGAAGAGCCAGGCACAGACAGCTGAGAGACATACGGTGACTGAATAGGGCTCGAAGGCTGCTGAGGAAAGGCGGGGCTTGAGGAGACCTCTCCAGAGACAACGGGCGACGTAACGGGAACCTTAGGGGTGGAGGGTTGCTCAGGGGAAGCAGGGCTGGATAGAACATTTCCAGGAACCACAGGCGAGGACATGGGAGCGGCGGGGCTCGACGGGACCATTCCAGAAATGACGGGAGAGGACATTGGGCTTGAAGGCTGCTCAGGGTAGACTGGGCTTGAAGGCACTTCTCCAGAAGCCGCGGGCGGGGACATAGGACCAGCGGGGCTCGAGGGAATCTCCCCAGTAGCGGCGGGCGGGGAGATTGGAGACATCGGGCCTGAAGGCTGCTCGGGGTAAGCTGAGCTCGAAGGTACTTCTCCAGAGACAACGGGAGACGACATGGGAGCCATGGGCGAGCCCGAAGTGACGGGCGGTGAGATGACAGGCGGCGAGACAGGGACCAGTGGCGACGAGCCAGGAGCGGACGGCTGAGCAGGGCATGGCGACTGAGCGCAGACAGTCTGAGCGACTACGCTGGATGGGGTCTCACCAGAGACCACGGGCGACGAAGCCGGGATGGCAGGAGGCGAGACCGGAGCCACAGGCGATGAGACGATTGGCGAAGAAGCTGGAGCATAAGGCGACGAGACTGGGGCCTCAGGTGACAAGACCGGAACCTCGGGAGACGAAACCGGCGCGTTTGGCGAAGAGGCCGGAACCTCAGGTGATGACATCGAAGCCATAGGAGAAGAGGCCGAAGCATACGGCAATGTGACGGGAACCTCAGGCGACGAGACCGGAGCGTATGGCGATGTGACGGGGACCTCGGGCGACGAGACCGGAGCGTAAGATGAGGTGACAGGAACGCTAGAAACCACAGGCTGCGAACCAGGAGCAGAAGGCTGAGCGAGGCAAGACGACTCGGTGCAGCTGTATTCTGGAATGGACACAGCAGACGAGCTACCAGGCACGTAAGGCTGAGTGACAGGAACCTCAGGAGCGGTAATCGGAGCAGATGGCTGGGGAGTAGTGATCGGGTAGGAGACCGGAACCACCGTCGTCGAAGCCACAATGCTGCAAGTGCTGAGCGAGATGGAGTTGTTGTATAACATGGTGCTCACTGAGGTGGCGTAAATAGTGGAAGTGGTCAGACTCTTCAAGCTTGACGGGGCTTCGCTGTTGTAGGGCTCCGATGTCGTATAGCATTCAGCCGTTGTGCCGTTGTTGGTATAAGTCAGAGCGGTCTTGCTAGAAGACTCGACAACACCAGCAGAGGTGGTAGTTTCGTACGGCACCATCGAAGGGTAGACCCACTCCGAGGAAGCAGGAACAGTATAGGTCTCGCATTCCTCGGTAGATGTGACCTTGTGTGGCTTGTCGAGTGTAATCTTGTTGGTCGAAGTCTTGGTGACCAGAACGGGAGGGTAGGTCTCGCACGAGGCCGTGAGGGTATCAACATGTGTGCTCTTTTGAACAGACAAGGTGGCAGTAGAGTTCGAGGGGCACACCTCCTTCGTGCATGGGAGGTACACAGGCTTGGTCGCGGTACGAGTGACAGTCTTGACCGGCGGCGTGGCAGACTTGGACTTGGTCTTGAAAGTAAAGGGGTATGGGATCGTGAAGACAACGCTGGTGCCGTTCTTGCCGTACTTGCCACCCTGAGTCGTAGTGTCGACGGTCCAGTACTTTGTTACCGTCTTCTCACCAGACTCATGGGGTCCAACGCTGGTAGTAGAGTTGGCACCAGGATATTGAGACTGGGCGGTAACGGTAGTGGTGTAGGGAACACGCGAAGTCTCAACAAGAGTAGTAGTGTGATTTGTGCCGGGAATCAACGAAGTCCTGGTCTTGGTGTCGAGCTTCGTCTTGGTAATGACCGAGGTGACTGGATTTTTGGCGGTGGCGGTGGTGCGGATCAAGGAAGTGCGGACGATGGTTCTGGTGCCATTCTTTTGGGTAGTGGTTCTAGTCAAGGCGTATGGAGAGTGGCTGGCGGTGATAAAGTGCGGGATCTTGATAGTCCTGGTGCCGTTGTTCTCAGTAACCGTTTGAGTTTCGACGGAAGCGATTGTCCTGTCCACGGTAACCGTCGTTGGTTCGTGGGAGATGTTGATTTCGAGCGAAGCGATCGTCTTTTCAACGGTAGCGGTGGAGAAGTGCGGGATCTCGATAGTTCTAGTGCCGTTCTTCTCAGTTACCGTCTTGGTCTCGACAGAAGCAATCGTCCTGTCGACGGTAACTGTCGTCGGTTCGTGGGAGACGTTGATTTCGAGGGAAGCGGAAGCGATCGTCCTGTCGACGGTGACTGTCTTCGGCTCCCCGATAACCGTCTTCGGGTCGTGGAAGAGAGTAACAGTGCTGTTGCCCAGAGCCACGACCTGGGTGGAGACAATGGTCTGAACGGCTGTCGAAGGATCGCCACTGTTGATCAAAGTGTTGCCAGAAAGAGCAGTGCAGGAGGTGTTCTGGTACGGCGCAGCAGAAGTCTCAGGCACCGGCAGGACGCTGCCAGAGAAACCGCTCGAGGGATCTTTGTTGCTGATCATAGAGCTGCTAGACGGATCGGTGGCAGAGTTGTTCTGGTAAGGCGCCCCAGAAGTCTCGGGCATCGGCACGATGCTGCCAGACGGAGCGAAACCGTTCGACGCACCTGTGGGATCGACGGAATCGGTGGTGTTCTGGAAGGGAGCACCAGAGGCGTTTGGCATCGGGACAACACTGCCAGAAGGAAGGAAGCCGGTCGATGCGATCGGTGCAGGGGTTTTCAGAGAGCAGAATGGTACAGTGAATGTTGGGGCGGCAACGCCAGGGCATGAAGTGTAGCACTCAGGCCCGTAGTACTGACCGCACTTGCCAACGTAGTCAGGGCAGACGAACGCACAAGATCCAAGGCCAGTATCAGTACCGACAGGGCCCTTGGTGATTGGACTGGTAGCATTCTGGTAAGGAGCGCCAGTAGGATCAGGGATGGCAATGACACTGCCAGAAGGAGTGAAGCCCGAAGCGATGATCACAACTGGGCTGGTCTGGTTGGAAGGTGTATTGTCCGTGTTGTTCTGGTAAGGAGCGTCCGTAGGATCAGGAATGGCAACAACGCTACCAGAGGGAGTGAAGCCCGAAGCGATGATGACGACAGGGCTGGTCTGGTTGACAGGCGCGTTCTCCGTAGTGTTCTGGTATGGCGCGTCGGTAGCCTCAGGCATAGGTGCAACACTTCCAGAAGGAACAATGGTGCCAACAGAAAGGGGCGTGGGCAAGCTCTCCGTGACGTTCTGGAACGGAGCATCGGTGGCCTCGGGCTGAGGAAGAAAACTTCCAGAAGGGAAAATGGTGCCCGCAGAGAAAGGAGTGGGCGAATCTGACGTGAAGTTCTGGAACTGCGCATCAGAGGCCTCGGGCAAGACAACGACGCTCCCAGAGGGGATAAAGGCGGGAGCAGAAAAGGATGTCGGAATAGAGAAAGATGCAGAGGAGTTCTCAGTGGCGTTTTGAAACGGTGCATCGGTGGTCTCAGGCTTAGGGACAAGGCTTCCAGAAGGATAAATAGTGCCTGCAGAGAAAGGAGCAGATAGAGAAAGGGTCGAGCTGGAAGAATCGCTGGAAGAGGCGGTAGAGATAACGACTCTCACAAATTCAGTTGGACCAAAGAACCTCCGAGAAGTGACGCTGGCACCCTCGCTCGTGGGAGCGGTAGGGGTACGGAGCGACTGTCCAGCAGAGTAAGAGCCGGAGGCCTCACCACCCGTGGGCTGTTCCTGGGAGCTTTCGCTGGTGTAGAGCGTGTTGGCATCGCACTCGGAAGCAGTGTTGATGTAAGAACTCGCAGCTCCACCAGGTCCTCCAGAGACTTGTGTGGCGGTGATCGTCTTGGCAATGACACCTGCTGGCGCATCGTCTGTGATACACGCCGTCACCGTGGATTGAGTGGAGTTGAAGTTGAATCCCGAGCCCACTGTCCCAGTCTCTGTTCAGGTTAAGTCAGTCGTCTATGTCATGTCAATATGCAGCTTGGTTTGTACTTACGTGCAAGTGCACGAGCTGAGAGCGCAAGGAGCGCAGCTGAGCTACGGAACGCCATAACTATGGCAAGAAGATAGCGAAGCGAGTGTGAAGGTGGTAGAAGAAGAGGAGTAGAAATCGAAAGAGGTGCGAAAGAGCAGTGTGCGTCTACTTACATAGCTGGGCAACGAAATCGTTGAGGGGAGAGCTTTACAGAATCTCCACTTCAAACCAGGAAACAGCTATGTTGACCACTTGACCATGTAGAATTGTCTCTTACGCACCCCACAATGGTTTGTGTGGAGGGGACGGTAAACCTTGAATGTTGACAGGTGTGGACTGGAAGGAACTTGAAAAGACATAGCGCGCACACAGCAGCCGACTTATCGAGGTTGGGTAGGAGGCGTGTATCGAGTCTTGTGGTAAGCAGCACGACAGAGCCTTCAATCGAACGTAGACCTCCCTTCCTGAGTCAGATGAAAGGTGATTTTGCAGGGTTGTTGCACAGGTGCTGACGATGGACAATGTGAGTGTAGCAATTAGTGAGACATTGCACGAAAAGCTATGACAACTCGTTGTCGTCGTTCATTCTGTCCTGACTCTGTGGCATCCCGGTTCAAGGTAGCTCCAAAACTTACGACACTCCTTGAGAAGCCAGGTTGCAAGGAGGAAGATGGCGGACAAGGTGGTATTGATCAACTTTGATTGGCCCACTGGGTGTTGAGCTGACAGAATCGAGATCGGGTTGTTCGAGAGTTTGTCGTATCCAGTTGAATTTCTCCATATCTGATATCACAAAGTGTGGTGAATTGGATGAAGCTTTACATGTGAAGTCGACAGATGTGGAGTGAGATGGTCAGCTAGATTGGCTGCCTTATGGCCGCCTGAGGCATCAATTTCCCCGCGCCAACGGTCAATGTTGACGCTGTCGGCTCAACATTGCCTGCGATGCGATGCGATTCACAACAGCGCAAACCATCCCTTCGATCGCAATTGGCGCGCAAGATTTATCAGGCACAGCAGTATGCCCAGTATGGACTACAACCCTAGGATGAGCATGGCGCCGCGCGGCTCGCAGCAATCGAGCCAACAGAAGCCCAAAAGAGACGACGATGAGGATGCCTTTATGAAATTGGTACGCGCAAAGCGACAACAAGACGAGACCACACGCGATCGCGTACTAACCACCCTTTCAGAAAGATCCCGAAATCGCCGGCTGCATCAGCGACATTGGAATCAACTTCTCCGTAGAAGACCTGCGCAAACCCAACCCACAGCAGATCCAAAAAGTCTTCGAATGGTTCGCGGAACTGCTCACAAACACAACGCGCGAGGTCGTGGCGCCTGCCATGCGATCGGCAGCAGAAGAAGCTTACGGTGACGACGCAGATCGTATCTTCACAGCCGACACGCGCGACCTGATGGGGTTCTTCATTACGCTACGCAGACTGCTAGTTGAATGCGGTGTCAAAGATTTCACTTTCTCCGACCTCTACCGCCCTACGTATCCGCGCCTGGTCAAGATCTTCAGCTACATCATCAACTTCATTCGCTTCCGCGAGTCGCAAACCAGCGTCATCGACCAGCACTACAATTCCTCCGAGCGCACGAAAAATGACATCGAGCAACTGTATCACACGAATCAGGAGAAGGAAGAACAACTGGAGCAAATGCAGCAGAATCGCAAAAACGTGGAGGTTGCGCTGCGGGAGAAAGAAAAGCGCACAGGAGAGCTGAGGACCCGCCTTCTGGAGCTGAAAGCAAGCCAGGAGCGCGTAACCGACAAACTCGAGCGTGTCAAAGGCGAACAGGCGAAACTGAAATCCGTGCTGGAAGAGCGCACAGTCGCAGTCATCAACACCCGAGCGGAAGCCAACAAGCTCCGCCCGTACACCGAGCAGTCTCCAGCAGTGCTCGAGCAATCCCTCCGCGACCTGTCGAGCAGCCTGAACCGCGACCGCGCCGAGATCGAACGTCTCGACAAGAGAAATCGCGCTTTGCAAACAAGCGGTGACAGCTTCTCCCTGCTGCAGACCGACATCGCATCGCTCACGCGCATCCTCAGCGATCTATCCGTGGAATTGCAAAAGGAGGAGGAAGAGGGTCAGAAAGCAGGCAAGAACCGCGACGCTCTGGCCGAGCAAACGAACAGCGTGCGGGAAGTAGAGCGCAAAGAGAAAATGCTGCGAAAGCAGCTCGAGCAGTGGCAAGGCAGAACAGAGAAGCTGCGCACAGACACGGAGAAGAAGTCCACGAATGCGAGACTGAAGATGGAAGACTTGAGAGCTGTGCACAGAGACCTCGCAGCAGAGCGACGCGACAGGGGAGACGAAGTCGAGAAGCGGCGCGTCAGGATCGAGCAGACGGAGAAGAAGGTAAGTTTGTGCCTGTTTCAATTGTCGTCTTGTGAGAAGTCAATGCTAACTCTCTCACCCCTCAGATGGTCGATCTCAAGGAGCAAATTGAGCACGAAGTCCAAAGCGCCCGCGAGGAGTACATGAAGATGGAGAGTCATATCAAACTCTACATCACGGAGATGGAGCAGAGCATCTGATCACGGTTGAGTGTCTTGGTGCGGGTTGGCTTTCGTGTGATGCATTTACGATGGAATGGGTTGTGGCGTTTTCTTTTATCTTTGGACTTTTGAGATATCCCACGAAGTTATTTTCTTTCCTTACTACCTTAACCTACCTAGTCTTCTATCGTGATCGGCATGCTTTCGCACTTCTGATACGATCCATGTACAAAGTCTGTTCACATGTTGGACGCTAGTACTATGATCGCGTAATGTTTCTTTAAAGCGAACACGCTATGGTATAGAGCCTATATGTCAACAAGTCTTTAGTTATTAGGTATGCATAGACTCAAGTACTTTCCATCATCAGTGAACTTATATTACACTATGCTACACACTTCTATGATCTACATCTAAACACCTTAGCAACCGAAACACAGTATCTTTAAACGTAGCTACGCAATAGCAGCCTCTGCTTTATCCTTCTTCTCCTCCTCTTTCTTCTTAAGGTGCAACTTCCTGAGCCATTTGTTCTTACTCTTGATCGCGGCGCGTTTAGTGCGACCCCAGGGGTAGTTGATTGGTGATTCACCGCCCGTGAATATGAAAAAGTCATAGATACCCGCGCCGATAAAGGCTCCGCAAAGAGTAGCAGCAAACGGACCGTAAAACCAAAAGGGATCGGTGAATAAATCGCCGCCGTAGCCCAGGCAGAGCAAAGCAAGACGAGGGCCAAAGTCACGCGACGGGTTCAACGCCATGCCCGTGTTAGAAGCGAAAGCGAAGGTCAAAGCAGTGATGACCAGGCCGACGATGAAACTGTTCATTCCCGCTCCGGGAGGCGCGTTCTGGTCGTCTCCGAGCGCCATGATGACGATGACCAGGAAAGCCGTTCCGACGAACTCGTTGAAGAAGGCGGTGGCCTGGCCGACGTAAGATGGCGCCGGAGAGGTGACGAAGCTGCCGACAATTCCGGAGGGGCCGTCAGTCGCGAGGTGGTCGTGGATTGCGGCGTAGTAGACACCGTATGCGATGAAGGGCGCGACGAAGGCGCCGAGAAATTGGCCGGCCCAGAACTCGGGCATCTTGCGCTTGGGGAAGCCACGGTAGAACCAGAGGGTCATTGTGAGGGTGGGGTTGAGGTGCGCACCGGAAATACCACCGGAGACGTAGATTGCGATCATTGTAGCGAAGCCCTGGTTGATCGTTAGCAAGCATTGGAACAAACTGGACTATGTGGGTGGGAAACATATCACAAGAAACCCAGTGGAAGCATCCTGGTGTGATATACTCCCTACTTCACACAAGAGTCCAGATGATAGAAGAACGTACCCATGCCCAGTTGAGAGTGGTGCCAGCGGGTTGGCCAGAAGCAAGTACGGACAGATTGGCGCACAACCCGATCGTAAGTTGGACAATGGTACCGAGCATCTCGGCAAGCGCTTCTCGATACTCAGTACGCCAGACGGACCATGTAGTGTGGTTGTTGAAGACTTCATCCTCGATGAGGTTCTCCAGCAACGGTTCCATCTCTTCGGGAAACTTCTCGTCCGCATCGAATTCGCTTCCATCTGCATCGACAGTGGTCACAGATGCGTGATCTGCGTGGCTTGGATGGCCTGCTCCAACGCTGTATCTCGGCTCCGATTCACTGAATCTCGCCCTGCCAGGACGGCGTTCCTCTTCATCCTCGGACTCAGGCTCTTCTTCCTCGAATGTTGTTGGCAGGTGTGCATTCTCTTGTTCAAGTCGCACCTGTTCAGCGAATCTCTCCCTTCGCGACGAGGTTCTCGAGAGCTTTGACGATGTCCTCGCTACTTTCGAAGCCACGGTCTTGGACCTCACACCGGTCTTGACGTAGTTGAGAAAGTTGTTCTCTCTTTGCTTGCGAGCATCCTTCACTTGAGCGCGTACTTTGGCAGGGTCCAGGCTCGCATCCATCCGACCAGCTTCGAGCTCATTGGGATCGACATCTGCGCCTACCTTGTGGCTGTTCTCCGCTGGCAGTTCAGGATTCAAAGCTGCCTCGATGACTTCTTCGCGAGTTGGAATCATGCCTGGTCTGACGACACGAGGCATAGCTTTCGCAAGACCCCATACTGGCTTCGCAGAATGAGGTTGGTCGTACTCGGGGTTGAGGTCTGCATATCCGGGCGACACGAAAGGCTCATGAGCAGTCCTTAGCTGAGAGGTGTCGCCTGCACCAGCGACAGTAAACTTGGTCTGTCGAGCAGTGCTGCGACCAATGGTGCGGCCGTCGGTCATGCGAGATCTGCGGGACCTAATACTGCTAGGCTGTACGCTTCGCCGTCTCAGAAGACCTGGATTGTCGGCTCCAGTATCCACAACGACTTGAGGCGCGCTTGCATTCTCTTGGGCAGCTGAGCCGTGTGCATATTGAGCTGGTGTGGGATTTCCTTCTTCTCTTGCCTCTTCCTGCATGCTTATATCAGTCTTGGGTCCACCGGACCGTGCATAGCTTAGTTTTACGTACAGTGGCTTGAGGGCGAGTAGAGTTCGGCCCTTCCATGTCTAGATCGCTCTTGAATGCAAGACCTCAGGACGGCAGCGCAGTGGATCAGTATTTGGCAGCAAATGGAGAAGACAAAAAGAATGCCATGATAAAACAGAAACCAACCTCCGCCCTGAAAGGGCATATGACGCTCCGAAGAGGCGCCATGTCTAAGCAAATCCATCGTGACGAAGGGGTGCGAGACCCACGCTCGTCGTACTCGATCGCACTACAAGGTCACCAGCGGAGTGACATTGTGGAGATGACAGGCATCCGCCGCCTCAGTCGCCCTTGAATGGAGTAGCAGTGAGGCCAGAAAACGCGTACACGGCACGGGTATGTATGTGCTATGGCGAGAGGCATCGGCAACAACGGAGCCAAGGAAGCGTACTTGTTGCGTTGAGAAGAAAAGGGTCGTAAATGCATCCCGATCACGATCTTCAGGCACAGGTAAATCGTTCGCCAACCTCAGAGCAAAGGCTGCACAAAGCACGTGTACACCAATGAGATGTTCGGAGGCGGGCGGCAAGTCGATCCACTCACAACGGCTCAGTTGTGGATATCCATGAGCGAGGTGTGATGTCAGTGTCGTTGATGGGAGTTGAGATGCAACAAGGCCGATGAAGTGAGATGACTTGAAAGATCAGAGAGTAACGCACGCTTTCTTTCCATTCTCCTTGGCGCCAGAGAAGGGAGGTGATGGTCTGAAGAAGAAGTGATGTTGACTTGAGGCTCCGGAAGGATTCGTAGATCTCTGCAAGGTTCCGCGTGCAGCGCGCAACGACAGGGGTCGGGGTTGGGACCTCGGATCTATCTGCCTCTCTGTCTTTCTATTCTTCTCTATTCACGACTCACCCTTTCGGTGTGACGCAAGCTTCTCTGTGCCTGTCTTGCAAGTCTTGCAAGCCTGCAAAGGGAAGGGAATATTGCAGACATGGAGACAGCTGACCGCAATTGCCCGCCACAGATCCGCTGATCACGTCCCTCAGTATCTCGGCAGGTCAAACACATCATGCTGAGTCTCAGCCTCAATCATCTCCTTCACTCGAGTTGTCTCTGTCGGCGGAGTTGTAGAGCAGAAGGATGAGCAGATGGATCTTCCGGAGATGCAAGCTCGAACATGAAGAAAAGTATAGCGGCCCACGTGTGATGGCGCTATATATCTCCCAACTCTTCAACTTAACGAAACGGCCGGTGGAAGATGTACACTGTAGCACGTTTGTTCGGATGCTTTCGGCTAGTCACAGAGAGGTGGCACTCAAGCTACAATTGCCTCATCCCATAAGGCCGAACATACTTTCAACATATCCAACGCCCCGAGCCTGTCCGACGCAATTGGCTCGGCTGACGCTCTGAATCATGTGGGTTGCCTGACTTCTAGATTTTACCTGAACATCAAGGACCTTTGACAACCCGAATGATACGGATGACTGGGAACGGCAGCTATGGTGAGGATACACTTGATTCACATTGATGATACTCCGATGGACCCGGTGCCCATCACGCGATTGCTGCGGTCTGTCAGCTAGAGCAGTGGAGTGCACTACAGTCGACTGAATGCGTGCTGTGCTCTATCAAACTTGATGTACATAGTTGAGGACGTCGTTGTGGTTCAACACCAAGCTACGCTCGTCCGACAGTACATCATTGGCCTGTTACTCGTTCGCCAGCACGACATCATCACGGACGGAACGAGTCGACACCACCGTCGTCGGGGCGAAACCAGTCCTGTCGTCTTGATACGTTCTTTATACTGCGCTGATCGGCTCGTGTGGATCTAGCCGCTGGAGACGTACAAAAACATTTTCTTGCTCCGACACATACATAGCGTTGTGACGCGTTGTCGAACTCAGAGAAGTATCCCTTTCACCGACCCAAATGGATCCTCGCCAATCATGCTCAACGCTGACAGGAGCGTGTTCTATTGCGGCATCGCACTCACGCATATCAAGTCCATTGTACGCGTGGCAGGAGTTGAGCGTCGGAATGATTTGTACCTTCTTCAGGAAAACTCGTCCTTGCCATGTTCGCTATGAACTCTAAATCACGAAATACTTGAGTGTAGGTATCTGTCCCATCGCTGACACCGAGAAACCTTCAACACATGGCTCTCGAGAGATTAAATCTGCACCCTTCACTCATTTCTCATTAGCGGCTTTATTGACTACACACAAGTTCGCCATCGCAACTATCCAACACTCGACACCATGGCTCCAAGGACAGAGAAGGAGCATGTCGCAAACTCTTATCAATCATCTGTCTCTTCTGAAGAAAGCCTATATACATCGCCACCTGAGAAGAACACCCTACCTCACCACGCGGTTCCCACCACAGTCCTCAAAGCGCTATCAGACGATTACCTTATCGTCAGGGAGGATGGCCTAGTCGACTTCGCCTACGCCAGCCCATCCCATCCACGCCAATGGTCGCTACCACGGAAACTGTACGACACTACCATCATCTGCCTGCTAGAATTCGTGACAACAGTCATCAGCAATGCCGGCTCCAACATCGCAGAACAGGTCGGCGACGAATGCGGCATCTCTCACGAGCTTGCAATCTTCTGCACGGCGACACTGTACCTCCTCGGCCAAGCGATAGGCGGTTTGATCTTCCCTCCCGTCGCCGAGGTGTTTGGTAGCAGGATCCTCTACGCCGGCTCCACCGCGCTTTACGCAGCCATGTGCCTGATGACTGGTCTGGCCCCATCCCTTGCGACGGTCATCACAGGAAGGCTGTTCTGTGGAATGCTTTCGGCCATGCCTACGTGTGTTGCAACAGGGAGCGTCGAGAACATCTGGGACAGCAGAGCTCGCATATGGGGGATAGCATCCTGGGCGGCTGCGGGAGTCTTCGCCATGTCAATCGGGCCACTCTATGCTGTGTACGTTAGTGACTCTCAGCTCGGCTGGTAAGTTCCCAAGCCCTTGGATATATGCTACTCGAGATCGTACTAACAGACATCCAGGCCCTGGGTGTTCATATTGGCAGGCATCGTCTGCGGTGTACTATCTCTACTGTGCTTCACAATGCAAGAATCACGACCTGCCCAAGTCCTCCGTCAGCGAGTAAAGAAGATCGAAAAGAGCACGCAATACACGGAACTTCGCATTGAAGGCGCCTCCCTACCCACTCTGGGAGAGTTCGCCCGCGGCTCCCTAACACTACCCATCCGCCTCTTCGTCACCGAGCCAATCGTCCTGGTGTGCTCCATCATGGGCTCCACAGTCGTCAGCCTGACCTACCTCTTCGCCGAAGCCATCCCCGTCGTCTACTCGCACGACTTCGGCATGACGCGCAACCAATCCGCCCTGATCTTCCTCATCATGGGCGCCGGAGTGCTCTTCTTCATCCTCCCCCGCCTCTGCGACATCCGCATGGCCAACCACCGCCACCGCCGCCACCAAACCCTGCAACCCGAAGACAAGCTCGCCGGCTTCCTCGCCGCCGCGCCCCTCCTCGCCATCGGCCTCTGGTGGTTCGGCGCAACCATCCCTCCCATGGTGCCCAAATCCTTCAGCCCAGCCGTCTCTCTGGTCCCCGTGGCTTTCGTCGGTTTCGCAGCGGTGGAATTCGACACCGTGCTCGCGGGCTACCTGACAGACGTCTACAACTCGCACGCGGCGTCCGCCAACGCTCCCATGTGCTTCCTGCGCGCCCTCATGTCAGGCTGCTACCCGCTGTTCGGCCGCCAGATGTTCGAGGGTCTGGGGTCGAGCGGGGCGAGTTTCATCCTTGCCGGGATGGCTACGGCTTATGTGGGAGTCGCGTTTTGCTTTTGGAAGTATGGACGCACGATCCGACGGAAGAGCAAGTTTGCGGAGGAGTCGAGGATTGCTGGAGATGTGGATGCGGATGATTGATTTGATGGTTGAATTTGATTGGCTCGGTCGTTTTGGCCGTTTTTTTTTCTCCCTCGTCTTCATGAGTTCACTTGGGATTTGGGTTTCGTTGCTGGACGGCGATCTGGCAGATAAAAAGTTTGCTTGGGTTGGGTACTTGGGTCGTTGTTGGTTTGTTGCTATCCGTTACCGGTATACCCTTATAGACCGCTAAAAGTTAGACCTATGGAATCGAGCGGCTTCTGATCTTGAACATTCTATCCCAACTTCTGGATTCGTACGTTGTTTCGATCTATGGAGGGAGAATGAGAGTGAGGAAAAGACTGATGCAACCTACATATAACATTCGCATCGAAGACAATCAAGTAATATGAGGAAAAATCTTGTTTGCTGTCAAACTTTCAGTGGAATCGTTAGTGAAGCTCCCACGAGGCGACAATACGACACTTTGTCTTCTTCCCTCTCTCGCGAAGTCTCCAACATCATAGCATCGTAGTGTTTTTTGAAGGGTCGCGTCGAACACCCTGGAAACATGATCCTAGTGACGCCGAAGCCACACCAACTCTAACCCTACACCGGTATGGGATCTGCTGCTTGATCGAAGAACGCAGAGACAGCTGTGGGAGTGAACATGGCAGATTAGTGGATAGTAATCTCGACGAGACACACTTCGAGATGATCATGGAATCGACCGGAGCATATCGAGGTTAATGCTGGTCGAGTACGTAAGTAAAAGCATCCGACCGCGAACGAGTCAAATTTCATTCTCCTAACACCTCGATCATATAATGCTAACAGGATGCCCAGGCCACTTATAACACTTGCCCTGCCGCCACACATGCGTGACATGCTTGCCACCAATCAGCACCTTGATATCCTCCAGCGGGTTTTCGTCAAGAGCGATGAAATCAGCATCATATCCTTCTCTCAGCAACCCGGCCTTGGGAGCCCGCGGTCCCAGAGTCAAAGGCCCATTCGCCGTTGCCGCCTCGATCGCCTGAAGCGGCGTCATGCCCGCTCTAACATGGTAAAACAGCTCTTTACCATTGAGACCCTGAGTGGCGATGCTGTCGGGCATAGAAACGCCCGTGTCAGTGCCAATAGCCATTCTCACACCCTTCTTCACCGCGATCCGCATCGCTTGCTCCTGCGCTCTCGCCACGGCTTGCAGCTTTGCGTAGCCTGCAGGCGAGAAGAAGTCTCTCAGCTTCAGTCCGTTTTCGACGATGAGCCGGGTCGCAACAAGGATCGCGTCTTTCTTTATCATCAAGTCTGCGGATTCTTCGTCGAGATAACTGCCGTGCTCAATCGTTTTCACGCCGGCTTTGAGAGCGGCGTCTATACCGGCTTTGCCGTGGCAGTGAGCGCCGACGACCCGCTGGGCTTGCGTTGCGACCTCGACCATGGCCTCCATCTCGGCCGAAGTGAACTGCTGGTCCACGGGGTTGTCGCGCTCGCTGCCCACGCCGCCTGAGCCGCAGATCTTGATGACATCTGCGCCCGCACGCAATTGCTTGCGGACAGCTTTCATGCACTCGTCCGGGCCGTCGGCCACGCAGAAAGGCGCGCCGTGCTTCTGCATGTCCTGACACCAGTCGAGCGGCGTGTCATGGAAATCCGCGTGCCCGCCTGTGCAGCTGATGATGCAATTCGAAGAGTAGATCTTAGGTCCGACGAGCGAGCCCTCTTGGATCGCTTGATCGAGCTGAAGGCCATAGCCGGCCATCTCGCGGACAGAAGTGAAACCCGCGTCTAGCAACAGCATCACGTCTCTTGCCGAGCGGGCGCCGGCGAGGACGGGGTTCTTCCAAGAGTCGATGAAGGCTTCGCCCGAGACTTTGTGTTGGCCCATTAGATGGACGTGGCAGTCCCACATGCCAGGCATGAGGACTTTGACGTGGGCTGTTTTGACATGGCTGAATGATCCGGCGAGGTCTGCGTTGAGTCCAATGTGCTTGATCTTTTTGTCCTCGATCACGAGTCCGGCATTCTTGATGGGTTCACCTCGCCCGGGAATTAGGAGGTCGGCTGTTACGGTGTATGTGCTGCTTTGATGAGAGTTATCTTCAGTGGTAGTCCCGACTGGGACGGTAATTTGGTCGACATAAGTCCAGTCTTCTTCGAGGTGTGCTGTCATTGTCAAGTCTATGAGTGCTTCCTTTTGATACAAGTGTGGAATCAGCTATGGCTGTGAATAGTATTGGATGCGATACTAGATACCTTGCCTTGTTCATTTGCCGGTGCCTTATCTTTTACCCGATCGCGACCTACCTGATGCGGCATGAGGCAAGTGGATCTCCTGCAGCTACAGAGTGAGAGTGTCAGCCGCAAAGATAGGCTGCTTGTGGATACAGTAGCGGCATAGATATGTACAAGAACTGTGGAGGTTAGACCCGTCGTATCGAAGAAAGTCAGGTGGTTGGTGAAATGAGAAGAGCACGTGCAGCCCTCTGCAAGAAAGATCCATGTGAACAACCTCAAGGCCCATGGCCCACCCGGGGGGGGGCTTCACACCTCACTCTTCTCACGCCCAGGCAACCTCGACAACCTCGACAACACAACTACCTAATCCACACACCACACGCGCCTCGATGCAACACTCAACACCCACACTCAGCCCAAGAGCTGCCACGATCATCAAAAATCCTCAACATGGCTAGCAGTCCACCACCCCACAGCAGCAGCAGCAGCAGTCTCTCAGCATCACGAGCAAACTCACCCACCCACAAGGGCCACGATTACATTACAAACCTACCGCCCGAAATCCTTCAAAACATCTCCTCCTACCTATACGCCTCCCACTTCCCCGACAAAGACATCCACTACCTCGACGGCCGCTACTCCGGCAACCCCTACAAGTTCCACGAAAGCCACGACCTCGCCAACCTGTCCCGCGCCGGCAAACGCCTCTACCAACAAACAAACGAGTGGGCCCACCACTTCCTACACGCCAACCGCGCCGTGACGAAATACAGAGTCTACACAACGCCGAAAGCGGCCGCAAAGCAGCAGACAGCCCTGCAGAAGCTCCTTCGATGGAGTGCGCGGAACTGCGTGTTTTGCGGCAAGACGTCGCAGCGGAAAGCGATCCTGATGAACGGGCTGCACTGTTGCAGGGGGTGTGATCGCGAGCAGTGGCCGGAGAAGATTACGGACACGGAGGCGAGGAAGCTGTTTGGGTTGTTCAAGAACCGGTTCGTGGTGTTGCAGGGCTCTACCCAGATGCGCGAGGGAGGACGGCGGGTTCCGGAGGTGAAGGAGCTCAGGTATGGGACGTACATTTGCATGGGCGTTGTCACGACGATGTATTTGAGGAAGGACGTGGAGGCGTATGTGGATGCTTTGAGGGAGAGCTTGGGCGACGCGGATCCGCTTGTGGTGAGGAAGGCGAGGAGGAGAGAGAAGGCGGTTGCTTTGAAGAGCAAGAAGATGCCTATTGTGATTGAGGACGATGACGACGACGACGACGACGAAGATGATGATGGAGGTGCGGTGGAGGCTAATGACGACGGAGTGAAGAGCGGTGCGGTCTTTCAAGAACCGATCGTCATCGAAGACGATTGACCAAGGGACGGGAACAAATCATATGGAGAAGGGCGAGAAACGAGGGATTGGCATTTGGCGTTTGGCGGCTGGGCCCAGATTTCCCGACTGGATGTGCTCAGGTGGTCGACGAATGACTGCAACACCACCATCAACAAAAGTGCTGTAGAGGGAAAAGCACAAAATGCGATGCGAACTTTCAAAGGCCGGCGGGCATTGACGAGGAGCGACCAAGACCGGAAGCGAGCTCACGACGAACGACTTACGATAATTATACCCACAGCAGGATAGCTAGCTCTCTGTACAAAGACCCTACAAGAACGATAGAACGCGATATTTGAGTCACCCTGTCTGTTCACCACCTTACGTTGTGTGAGACTGACAGCTCGACACTAAACAAAATAAAAGCACCCATGACATCCGCCCTTACAAGGCGGGCGTAGTTCTGTTCGCGGATGATGGCTACGAGGGGAGGCGACTGATGGCAATTATTACCTACAGCAGGGTAGCACTCCATGATATATTAAATACAGCACAACAGCAGCCGCATGGCGGGCAACACTCATCAACCAAGCAAACGAGCAGCCTCTGCTTCCAAGTCGTCCATGGTCTCAATCGTCCTTCCACCCTGTTCTTCCTCGGGCATATCGCGCTGGAACCACTTCTTCTGCTTCTTCTTAGGTTGCTCTTCCTCCTCAGACTCGCCGCCACTAACCGAAGCAGCGTCCGCCATGAAGTTAGCCATAGCGTCCTCGCCGTCGCCATCACCAAACTGAAGACCCTCTCCACCATCACCTTCATCGCCAGACATCTCCTCGGCCTCAGCGCGCTCCCTCTCCTTACGCTTCTCCTTCTTCGCCCGCCTCTTCTCCTTGACCAGCTCCTTGTCCTCCACATCTGCCGCCTTGACCCGCTCAGCCTCTTCCTCCAAGAACTTGCGGCGCTGGTCCTCTGCCTCGCCGCGCGCGCGGAAGTCGTCTTCGTCCTCGAGCTCGTAGAGCTGGTGGGCGTTGCCGTCGTCGTCGAAGACGAGTTTCTGGCCCTGGCCCTTGAGCTTGAGCAGCTGCTTCTTGGACTTGAGCATCTTCTCGCGGCGCTTCGAGTCCAGCACGAGGCCTTCCTTGGCACCGGGGATGTGGACGACTTTGGCGTACTCGGCGGCCGAGTCTTTTGGCACGGCGTCCGGGTCGAAGTCGCCGTCGGCGGGAATGCGTTTCTTGACGTCGAAGAGATCGTCGTCGGACTCTTGCTCGTCGTCGAGCTTGCCAGCATCGGCATCGTCGTCGTCGTCGTCGTTGTGACGGATCTTGGCGTAGTGGTCTGCGAGGATGTCCTGGTTCTGGCGCTCGAACATGCGGTCGTATTTCGTCCGGACTCCGTTCTTCTTGTCTTTTGTCTTTTCCTTCTCGTCGCCGCTGCCTTCTTCTTCCTCCGATTCGGAGACTGCAGCTTGCCGAGAGGCGTTCTTGCGCTTCTTGACTTCTTCAGCGTCCGCCTTGAGGAACTTGATCTTGGGTGCACCGGGCAGACCCAAGCTTGCAGCGAACTCCTCGAGAGGATAGTTCTCCAGCTTGAAGATTCCCTTGTCTTTTTGCACGTGCAGACTGCGCACATATGAGGCGAATGCCTTTTGTCCGAGATACTTGAGTTGTGGGTCCTGGAAAGACATGGATTGCAGCTGGTTCTTGATGCTTCCTTGCTTCTTTTCGCGGACGTTGATGCGCTCGATTGGCACCTTCTTCGCTTCCAGTCGCTCGAGCATACCTTCTTCCTCGCTGGGGTCCATGAAGAGCACAGCACGTCCTTCACGTTCGTATCGTGCGGTACGTCCGACACGGTGAATGTAAGTGTCGGCGTCCTCTGGGCAGTCCACTTGCACAACCCAGTCTACAGCAGGGAAATCAAGTCCACGAGCCGCGACGTCCGTGGCGAAGAGACAGCTGTGTTGGGCGTTTGAAAACTTGTGTGTAATTTCCAGGCGAGCTGTCTGTTTTTGTCTTCCGTAAAGGTGCAGAAGCGGGATACCAGGTTGCATATGTCTGAATGCCTCGTATACGAAGCGAACCTGCTTGCCCGAAGACAGGAAGACGATGATCTTAGCCTTCTTCGTGTTCTGGAGGAAAGACCAGAGTGTGTCCAGTTTCTTCGGTAGAGGTGTAATCACGTAATTTTGTTGTAATGTCTTTGGCGTGGCAGCGTCAGCCGCCTCATGGACGGAGATGTATTCCGGGTCGCGCAAAGACAATCGTGCCAGATCAGATACGCGCTTCGTCTGCGTCGCACTGAAAAGCATAGTCTGTCGCTCCCTTGGCAGGTAGTCGACAATCGCATCCACGTCCTTTTGGAAGCCCATGTCCAGAATGCGATCAGCCTCGTCCAGAACCAACATTTGGAGCATGTCCACGTTGAACGCAGCCGTCTGACTGAGATGCTGCAGAATCCTTCCCGGTGTGCACACAACAATGTTCATCCTCGTCAGCGCATCCTGCTCTTCCCTCAAGCCCTTGCCACCGATAATCAGACCCGCCGCAAATAAGTGCCCTTTGCGACCAAGAAGTCGCAGAACGTCGAAAATTTGAATCGCCAACTCTCTCGTGGGAGAGATGACCATAGCGCCGAGCCCAGCATCCGGACCGATGCATTGTGTTCGGTACAGGTTTTCCAGTATGGGGATCAAGAAAGCCAGAGTCTTGCCGCTACCAGTTTTTGCTGCGGCCAGAATGTCGTTACCCTTTAGCGCAGCCGGAATCGCCCTCTTTTGAATGTCGGTGAGGGTGGTGAAGTGCGTCGCCGAGAGCCCATCCTGAGTCTCTTTGCTTAGAGGAAGGTCGTTGAAGGTGGTCACTGGGGCCTTTGGGTCCAACTCTTCGACGGCCTTTTGCAAAGTTTCGAGATCTACCTCGTTGCGCTTCCTCTTGAGGCCTCGTGTCTGCTTCTTGACCTTTGTAGGGCGCGTTCGCCCGCTGAGTGCTGGCGCCATGTTTGTGTGGTGTGAGTGTTGCTGGTCGAGTACGACGCTGGTTCGTTGCCTCTTCTCTTGCCAAATCTCGAACTTGAACTTTTGCCAGCCGAGAAAGAGAGAGCCGAGCGCTAGCGTGCAAAAGCGGGTCCCGAGGCTGCACCACTAACGGGCCGCCCCCACGTTTGGCCTCGCATTTGCCTTCAAGCTTCAAGTGTTCGCCATCCATCATCGCCAATTGCTTGCGACCAGATATCAGAAACAACACTAAACACCATGGCCGAACCACAACGCGATTTTGACAAACTCCAGGCGGAGCAGGAGAAAGACGACGAAGCCATCTTTGACGACCTCGAGAAAGAGTCCAAGGCATTCGACAAGGTATTACAAGGCTTGTCGCAATCACACGTCGAACAGTAGCTGACTAGTCGCAGGATTCAGAAATCGAGCGCATCCTCAATGCATTCCGCGCTAACGCCTACGACGTCCTCGACCTACAGCCCGGTGTGCCCGATGAAGACATCAAGAGAGCGTACCGCAAGAAGTCGCTTTTGATCCATCCTGACAAAACCCCCAACCCGCGCGCACCCGACGCCTTCGATCGCCTCGCCGGCGCTCACCAGGCCCTTCTCGACGAAACTAAGCGAGGAGTTCTCGACGAAGCAATCGCAGACGCTCGCTCATTGCTCATCCGCGAGCGCAAGCTCACCATCGACTCAGAGGAAGTGAAAGACCCCGACCGCGAGTTCATGCGCGCGTGGAAGGAGAAGGTCAAGTTCGTACTGGCCGACAATGAAATGAGACGCATCAGACAAGCAAAGGCCGCGATGAGGGATGAGGGAAGGCAGCAGAAGAAGGAAGAGGAAGAGCTTGCGGAGAAGAAGCGCAAGAGGGACCATGCTCAGGATTGGGAGAAGACTCGAGACTCGAGGATTGGCAACTGGAGAGATTTCCAGAAGAAGGAGGATGCCAAGAAGAGCAAGAAGAAGAAGATGAAGGTGCTTGGTTGAGGGGGGTTGAGTGTTGAGGATATCCCCGTTACGAGTGCATGGTTTTCATTTGCATCGCCCTGCCACTGTCTCTTGGTATGTGGAGGGCTTAGCGAGGCGTTTGGCGAAAGGGACACTGTTCAGGTTATTCTGATGGTGTAGGAAATCACGAGTTCAAATAGTTACGAGTGCAGTACCCAAAGTATAAGGAGGTTTTAGGTGGATCTGGTCCATCACCTATGCCAGGTCATGTGGTCAATGGAAATGGTCGAAACATCCCGTCAGCAACTCACTTCGATCAAGTTGCGTATACTATGATACCACGCACAACGTTTCTTCAAGGCTGTCAGGCTGATAAGCCAACAAATGCGGCATGTAGGCACGTGGTGGGTATAAACACTATCACCGAGTCGTGGGCGGATTACAAGCGGAAGATCTCAGCACAAACCCCCCAGTGCGCAAACTGATCGACATGTGAAGATGATGGCACGGATGGACATGACTCTCAAACCTGATCTTCTCGACCGTTTTACCTGTACCCTTGCTGCTTGGGTCGAGACTCCCAAGCCTTGGATAAATGTCGATGATGGGGCCATCGATACCCCCCAATGGAAAAATGTCGACGAGGAAAGAACGACAGACGATCAAAGCGGCAAATGCGCGGTGGGATGCAGTATAGATTGCAAATATATACACCTGCCCTATCAAATGCACCAAGGCGAGCTGCATACAGTATGTACTTACCTGTGCAGCAACCAGGCAGCGTCAAGAGTGCGTCAGTATCACCCCTGGCCCAATAGTGCGGGCGGACTGCCCTTGAGCCGGTGCTGATCTGTCGCTCTCCATCCACATCCAACCAAGCCATCCCATCTCATCCTACAGCACTTGGCTGCCTCTCCTCTATGCGATTGTAACGATTGTAATGCAAGAGTCGTTTGGTCTTGTTATCAATACACTCAGCATATCATTCCTACAGTACTCCCTTGCGGCCGACTATCCGTCTTGCCTTGCCTCCCCGGTCGTCACCCGTCGTATCATTATTCTCACCCCAGCACGCTCTGCCGTCTTTGTTATAAACTCTTTAACCGAATCCCTCAACCCCCCGGCAACCCGCTAACCTCGACCAACACCTTTCCGTCTCGACAAGGCATGTGCACTGCCCCGAACCACACGGCCTAGCCGCGACAAACCCATACATGCCACAAGGCCAAGATCTACTTTAGGATACTACCTTTGCGACCTTTGCGACCTCTGGCTGCCACCTACCACCTAACCCACGCATCCAGCCGACCGGCCCTTGTCCACCAGTTCTGCACACCACTCCTTCTATCTGCAGCTGCTAGACCGCGGTAGGGAAACACGCAACCGCCTACACATATGCTACCCCGTCCCGACAAAACCCACGGCGATCAGTGCAGGGGCGCACTACCCGGCGTGCGCGCCATCCATTGCCCACCCTGGCAGCCCAAGATAATCAGTCTGCGTACTCGCGGTCTGATCTCGGCCCACCATATGCATATCCTTTAACACCAAACACTTCCGGTGCTCCAACCGTCTACCAACCCAATCCCGAACCCGACGCTCCGACATCAACCAAGCGCAAAACTCCTCCCCACCAGACCGGAGCCAAGCCGAGCAAGAAAGTCAAGAGGGTAGGCCCCAAATCAGATGTCCAGCCTAATTCGATGAATGCCGCCGATGGCGACAATGGTGGTGAGAGCAGCAAGCCAAAACGTGTGCGGACGGGCTGTCTGACCTGTCGCGAGCGTCACTTGAAATGCGACGAGGCATGGCCTCACTGTCAGAACTGTCGCAAAAGCAATCGCGAATGCAAGAGGGGAATCAAGCTGAACTTTATCGATACATGGTGTGAACTACCACCGCGCATCGTGACTTTCCATGGCACCAAAGATTGGAAGGTCGAGTTCCTGGACGAGTCTAGGGAGATTGCCGACGAATACATTGGAGGCATGCATGTCTACCTTCCATTGACACAGGCTGTACCGACGGCTCTAACGCGAGATCGTCCGCGCGAAGTCATTTCTTCATTCAATTACGGAAACAACGCGCCTGCAGCACCTGCCGCGCTACCACAACAGGCTCTTCCACCCATTCAAGGCATCCTGCCTGACGTTACATACGTAGACTCGAGCGCAAGTCAAGACATGGGAAATATGTATGATTCACGCCAAAACAGCATTCAATATCCGATGCAGCAATCGACAGTAAACACAAACGCACGTTCGTCGTATGCGCCGAGCATCAACAGCGTTGCAATATTAGCGCCGACGAACAACTACGCACCTGTTGAGCATGGCGTTGGTGGCGACGACAACGAAAGACGGGAATACCTTGACACGGCAGAGGAAACATTGTTCATGCAAGTTTTCGTAGAGGAGGTGGGTGTGTGGATGGACTCGATGGATCCCCTCAAGCACTTCTCACGCCTCTTGCCGTCCCATTCGCTTACGGAACCCATGCTATTGCACGCCTTCTTAGCCTGTGGAGCGCGACATCTTACTCTCATCAATCCCGCTTACTCGGAAGACAAGGCGCTTCATTACTACGACACGGCAACCAGCTATCTGTTGAAGAATCTCCAGAACCCCAATCGCGATACGGTCATCTGCGCTACGACTGCCGTAATCCTCAATGTCTACGAGGTGATGTCGGAGAAGGCATTGCAGCGTATGAACCACATTGCTGGCGCAAGAGCGCTCATCAAAGAATGCGGGTGGAACGCAAAGGCTACTGGTGTTGGAGCAGCTTGCTTCTGGCTCAATGTCGGACTCGAAGTTCTGAGCTGTCTGCATTTCAATTGGCAGGTTGCATGGGATCCGGACGACTGGCAAATCGACATGGACTTGAGTCATGAAACACATAACGGGAGAGAGGAAACCTGGACACATCGTATGCTCTACATCGTCGCGAGGGTGTGCAATTTCAGATCGACTATGCCCAGATCTGTGGAACCAAATCCAAGAGACGAACAGATCCGGGCGCAACATCGATACGAACAGTGGAATCGCCTCAAAAACATGGCCGACGCGTGGAACTCGGGCATCCCGAAAACCATGCAGCCTATGGCATACGTCAATCCTTACCATTCTGGTGGGAAGTCCTGCTTTCCCGAAGTGTGGCTGATCAAGAGAACAGCGATCGTTGCTAGACTGTTCTACCACACAGCGATGCTGTTGTTGTCGCAAATCAACCCGTACTTCAGTGTGGGTGTCCCTGGAGAGATGGCAGACTTGCAGAGCAGACATGCGCAGATGATTTGTGGCATCGCTGCTCATGTCAAAGACCGGTAAGAATGGACATTTAGAGATAGTTAGCTGGCGCAACCTACTGACATCATGAACAGCGGCGTCGCATCTATAGCCATCCGCTCCCTCGCACACGCAGGTGAGGTACTCACCGATCGCAATCAGCAAGAGGAAGTCTTCCGGATTTTCGAAAAAATCAACAAGGAGACTGGCTGGCGTATCGGATTCGTGTACAAAGAGCTCAAAGAGAAATGGGGCTGGGCTGAAGAGCCCTCGCCTGAACAGATGGCACAGACACATGCCGCAGCTCAGCAAGAAAGGGAAAGACAGGAACAACAACGTCAGCATCAGGAGCAACTGCAGCAAGCCCAAATGGCCCAGCATCAACA